>Ga0214544_1001096_pt1 | contig 54672 bp, 41 predicted proteins | sample CNSS3metaG_FD_160074 | JGI IMG/M metagenome (GOLD analysis project Ga0214544, IMG submission 160074) | Root nodule microbial communities from cowpea collected in UCLA plant growth center, Los Angeles, California, USA - CNSS3 | ecosystem: Host-associated > Plants > Roots > Nodule | place: USA...
CGATCCAACCGGTCAAACCATAAAATAGCATGTTGTGAACCAAATGTCAAAATTTGAGCTCAATCCAACGGTTAATGAGTCAGAAAATTCAATTTTACTAAAACTGCGCATATCAGAAAAATACCCAATCGCCCAGCGAGTCAAGGAACTCGCCCAGCGACTGTGCGACGCATCAGAATACGAAAAAGACGTCAAACATCACAGTTTCATGAATATTTGAACCCCTAACTCCGAAATATACCAAAACTAACGTTTTCCAATCATTTAAGCATAAAACAGAAACGAACCACATATTTCAAAAACGCGAAAAAAAACCTAGCTTCCCTTACCTCGAGTAAACGGAGTTGAGGGAAAAAGAGCACACAAAGAGAGAACGGAGCAGCTACAAGGATCTGTAAACATTGTAGATTAAACGTAGGACGAGATTAGGGGCAGAACCAACTTAAGGCCAACTTAGTGCATTAAAAGGGACTACAAAAGAGCTTGAGTTTCGATCTATACTTACGAGGGAGCGGTTCGATTCACTTTGAGGGGAAACAGATTTTGCCCTAGCAGAGCTCCTGCTTTTCTCAGAGAGGTTAAGGGGAAGACTGGCTCTTTGAAACAAGGGTGATGTGCAACTGTGAGGAGGGGCTGGTAGGGTAGGGAGTCCTTCAGAAGGACTGCCCTTTGGGCCTACGAAGGGCCAGACCCACACCATCTGGAACAGCAAAGGAAGGAAATAAAAAAAAAGGCTTACAATAAGACTATAAGAAAAAATTGAATGTAACGTAATTAAAAAGTCAAACTATATAAGATTATACCAATAAAATGATTTTTCTCAAATAAAAGAAGTACGTAACTTAAAACAAGTAAAAAAAATATTTAAAAAAATGAAACTCTAATTATATAACATTATATTTTTATTTAGGACATACACTTTTATTTATATAATAATTTTTTCATAACTATGTGAGTTTGCCTTACGATTTCATTGGCTAGTTTTACAAAGAATTAATAGTATAATAATATGAATTATTAATTTACAATTTACAAGTTATAAACCTATGACATAGCAGCTAAGTTGTTGTTTAAAATTAAAGTTATAACTAATTGTACCAAATATATCTTTAATATGTTAAAAAAAATATTAAGTTTATATAACAAATAAGTATAATTTGAATTTGAAATTCAATATAATGTAAAAGTACAACATGTACATGCTACTATTATTTTACAATAGTATTTATCCCAAAATATAATTAATCTACTATCTGAATTTTGTTAAACCATGTAAATTTTTTCATTTATTGTTGTTACAGGAATGAATGTCCCCTCTTGATAATAAATCAGAAACTAGCATGTATTAGTTTTTTGGGTGAAATAAAAAACGGTGCGTTTCGAAAATGTTAATTTTTCAGGCACAGACCCAAGTTTGTTGGTAAGGGGTAAACTTGTGCTAGAGAAACTACCTGTGACGGAATTGTTTGGCGAGTCTGAAGAGAGAAGAAAAGAAGACCATTGTGTGTAGCGGTGAGTTCCTGGTTCGGTCGCTGCGACCATGATGCTAGATTTGGGTCCGTTCTCGAACGAGAACTTCGACCCCAAGAAATGGATCAACTCAGCATGTCAGAGTCGACACCCTCAGGACTCTTTGGACAAACACCTTGTGGACATGGAGATGAAGCTACAGATGGTGTCAGAGGAAATCGCCGCGTCGCTCGAGGAGCAGAGCTCCGCCGCTCTCCTCCGTGTCCCCCGCGCCACTCGCGATGTCATCCGCCTCCGCGATGACGCCGTCTCTCTCCGTTCGGCTGTCTCATCCATCCTCCAGAAGCTCAAGAAGGTACGAAGAAATTCCAGATCGGAGTAGGTTTCAATCCGTCTTGTTTCTCCATTAGGTTTTGGAACATTGAAATATGTTATCGCATTGAGCTCAGCAATGAATCGATTATAATCACTGAATTGTAGTTTTACGATGCTTATGGTTTCATTGAATGATCTGAAATTCTGATCTGGTCGCTGAGATCTAGTTGAGAGCAAGCACCTGTAATTTTGCTTTTCACATTTTTTTTTTCATATTATAGGCGGAGGGGTCGTCTGCTGAATCTATAGCAGCACTTGCTAAAGTCGACGTTGTCAAACAGAGGATGGAAGCTGCATATGACACGTTGCAGGTAGGGATTGATACTTTGCATGTCTGGTAGTTGTTAACTTAGTTCAGAGACACTCTCTATGATGAGACAAATAAATTTCACTTCCTTTGCAATTGAATGACAGGATGCTGCGGGATTAACTCAATTGAGTTCGACTGTGGAGGATGTATTTGCCAGTGGAGATCTACCTCGTGCTGCAGAAACTCTAGCTAACATGAGGCATTGCTTATCAGCAGTTGGGGAGGTACAAATTTCCCTCTTCAGATGCTTAACAAGTGGCTTGGGCTTTAGATTTGTGATTGGTTTCATATTTTTTTTTTTCACGTACCCTCACACTCTATTTTTAGGTTGCTGAATTTGCCAACATAAGAAAGCAACTTGAAGTCTTGGAGGATAGGCTAGACACGATGGTGCAGCCTCGTATTACAGACGCGTTATCTAATCGCAAGGTTATAAATATATAGTGTCATATAGGTTCTTTTGTTCTGTGATTTGCGTTGAATCCCTTGTCTTGACTCTCGTTATTATTCAGGCCGATGCTGCTCAAGATTTACGGGCTATTCTCATTAGAATTGGAAGGTTTAAGTCTCTGGAATCACAATATATAAAGGTTCATCTGAAACCAATTAAGCAGCTTTGGGAAGATTTTGATTCTAGAGAACGAGGTAATAAGTCCGTTGTTGAGAAAAATGAGATGGAGAGGATATCAAGTAGTGGTGATTTTCATTCAGTTTCACCTGCAATACCATTCTCCACTTGGCTACCAAGCTTTTATGACGAGCTACTGCTTTACCTTGAACAAGAGTGGAAATGGTACCATTACTAGTGTTAGCTTTCGTTGTTTTTACTACTGAACAAAATTTGGTGCTAACGGATCTTGATTTTTCATCTCAACCTACTGAAAAATTAGCTTGCACAAAAATGATAATGTTAATCAGATTTGCGTATTGAAGTAGCATAATAAAAGCATTTGAGCTGTTACTTGCAGGTGCATGGTTGCTTTTCCTGAAGATTATAAAACTCTTGTCCCGAGGCTACTAAGTGAGACTATGATGACTATAGGAACCAGCTTCCAATCTCGTATCAACATTGGCATTGGAGATGCTGTTCCAGAAACAAAAGCATTGGCTAAAGGTGGTCCTTAGATCTTTTGAACGATTTCCTGTCGGAGGAAGATGTTAGCTTTATTTACATATGTATAGTAATTCATTGCATATGATAGATCTTAATGGATTTGAGTCCCTCAACTCCTGGCTGTTTCCTATATGTAAATAAAAACATAGAATAGCTGAAGCTGTTGTGCTATTGGAAAAGTATCTTGGTCATTAGTTCTTGCTCCAGTAAATTGTTCTTTCTTTTCACACTTGAAAATAATAGAGTGATGAGGGACTAACAAAGTTTGTGGTTTACATTGAGGTATATAGCAAATAAATACTTCCCTTAATACTCCAGTAAGTCCCAATACATTTAACTGATCACGGTTTACTACTTATTGTGTCTTGGTTAATGCTGAGATTTTGGGTCCGTTTATCATTTATTGCAAAAGCTGCATCGGATCATGAAATTATATATTTTATTCCTTCTCTCTACAGTGACCTTTTGTATTAGATTTAGAATAGGGGTTCCGTGTTCTTGAAGAAACCAGAGGTTTTAAGTTTAGAACTGTGATAATTCAATATATACCTTTCAATTAGCAAAAGTGTAATTTAACTGTTAACTATTTTGCTGTGTTAACTGTACCAAGTTGTTGACATATTAGCTTATGAATTTTCATAGGTTTACTAGATACTTTAGCGGGGGATATGCATAAAGGCATTAAGATTCAAACGAAGCATCTTGAGGCCTTGATTGAATTGCACAACATGACTGGGACCTTTGCGAGGAATATTCAACACTTATTTTCCGCTTCTGATATCCTAGTTTTAATGGATGTGCTGAAAGCTGTGTACTTGCCTTACGAATTGTTTAAACAGAGGTAAAAACTTATTTTAATTTGAAATATTTCAACTAAATTTGGCTGATTATGCCTTTTAGCACATTGCTCCATTGTTATTTAAGCATTGAGTGGGTCTATGGAAGAGAATGTTAACTTCATATCTCACAATGTCTCTAGAAGTAGAAATATAAAACAAGAGGAGCAGAAAGATAAATTTTAATAAACTGCTTTTTTTTTTTTTTTCTTTTGGTTTGTCATGAACATTGTCTGTATGTATGAAACCCTTTTACAATTCGTACAACAAATATCCAATTTTATCCTTAATCCATCTTACATCGAGTATGTCCTACAGGTATGGACAAATGGAGCGTGCCATCCTTTCCTCCGAGATTGCGGGAGTAGACTTAAGAGGAGCTGTTATTCGAGGGGTGGGAGCCCAAGGAGTTGAACTCAGTGAAACAGTTCGTAGGATGGAGGAGTCTATTCCTCAAATAATTATACTTCTTGAAGCAGCTGCAGAGAGATGCATCAGCTTCACTGGAGGTTCTGAGGCAGATGAACTGATTCTTGCCCTTGATGACATAATGTTACAATACATTTCCTCTCTGCAAGAAACACTTAAGTCACTGCGAACTGTCTGTGGTGTGGATTATGGAAGTGATAGTACTTTTAAGAAGGACACGGAGAAGAAGGATGGAAACCAAAATTCTCGGAGAGTTGATTTGATCTCAAATGAGGAGGAATGGTCCATAGTCCAAGGGGCATTGCAAATCCTGACAGTTGCAGATAGTTTGACAAGCAGATCTTCTGTATTTGAAGCATCTTTGAGAGCCACTCTTGCTAGATTGAGCACAACTCTATCTTTTTCTGCATTTGGTTCAGCTCTAGACCAAAACCAGACTATTAATAGTAGTGTAGAAGGGGAGCCATCTTTTGGCGGAAGGGCTGCCTTGGATATGGCAACACTGCGGTTGGTTGATGTGCCTGAGAAGGCCAGGAGACTCTTTAACCTTTTGAATCAGGTATTAGTTTTATTGTGGTCTCATTTTCTCTTTTCCTTTTGGTTTAGAAATGGATAGAAGGAATAGTTAATAGATTGTAAAATTGAAATTGGGAGGAACCTTAAAGAAATAATGATAGGAATAATGATAAGAATGTCTCACACAACCCAATCCTTTAAACACTCTTTGAATATTCCTTTCTCCCTCCTTTTCAGATTGTTCAATATTGTGATGATTTGACTATCCCTATCCTCCTTCCCTAGAATTGTAATTATTCACATTGATAAATATTATAATTTAGGAAATTAAGCAAGCAAGCTTCTGAAGTCAGTTCTTTAGGAATTGGTTTGCACATGCCCTTTGTTCTGTTTCCCTCCATCTACATGCTTTTGCCATAACCCTTTGTTTTGTAGTTATTGACATTGGTAAATTTTGTAATTAAAGAAATTAAATAAGCAATATTCTGAAATCAGAGTTCTTATGGAATTTGTTTGCACATGTGAAAATGGTTAACAGAAATTTAAACCACATTTAAAATTTTGTGCAAATATTGTTTTATATGAATACGATTCATTGATTTTTTAAGGCCATAAGATTGCATTGGTATTGTTCCTTAAGCTATGTGCTGACACACTTTGACAATTCACTTCGGACACTTCTTTCTCTTTATATTCTACTGAATTACATAAAATATCTTACTATTTGCAGTCTAAAGACCCCCGGTTTCACGCACTTCCCCTTGCATCTCAAAGAGTTGCAGCATTTGCAGACACGGTTAACGAACTCGTATATGATGTCCTCATATCCAAAGTGCGGCAACGCCTCAGTGATGTGTCCCGAATGTCAATTTGGTCATCGGTTGAGGAACAAGGAAGCTTTCCTCTCCCTACCTTCAGTGCTTATCCACAGTCCTATGTTACTAGTGTTGGTGAATATCTTCTTACTTTACCCCAACAACTGGAGCCACTTGCTGAGGGAATTAACAATGAAGTCAATGATGAAGCGCAGTTCTTTGCAACAGAATGGATGTTCAAGGTAACTAATAATATAAAGGAAGATCAAAGTTAAAAAAAGAATATCCCTTTTGTCTGCTGTTTGTTTAACCCTTTTCCAGAAACAAAAACAATAATTTTCGTTTTTAAAAACATCACGTTAAAATTGCTTGTGTTTGAGCTTCTAAAAAAAATAAGAATCAGATATCTCACTATTTTTTGAGACTACTAAGTTGCTTTTGAAAGAAACAACTAATATATAAGCCTTGATATCCCTTTTTAAACCATGAATCTCTTTTGTGTGTCCACATTAAATTACTAATGAAACGAACTTCTTTCCGTTGGTTCCTGTGAAATTTTAGGTTGCAGAGGGTGCTACTGCACTTTACATCGAGCAGTTGCGTGGGATTCAATACATTTCAGATCGTGGAGCACAGCAACTATCAGTTGATATTGAGTATCTTAGTAATGTGCTTTCTGCTCTATCAATGCCAATTCCTCCAGTTCTGGCTACATTCCAAAGTTGTCTTTCTTCTCCAAGAAACCAACTACAAGATCTTTTAAAGACAGATTCAGGACACCAACTTGATATGCCAACAGCAAACCTTGTTTGTAAGATGCGACGAGTGAATTTGGATTCATGAATGTTTCAAGCAATCGAGCCCATTCCACCCACTCTCTCTCCAGATATGTTTTTGCCTTGCAGAGGAGATTCTTTTACATCGGCAGTGCTTACACGCAGTTATTCGTCGTGTAAGTACACCTACTCTCATTGAACCTGTAACTAGTTGCAAAAGGGATATATATATGGTTGTTTCCTTCTCTTCCTTGTAACCCTTTGTTTGAAGCCAATCTTCCATCCCTTTTTGTATTTATGTGCAGAGATCTATAGTTTTATTCAAATAAGTTTAACAAACTATTTTAATTCTAAAAATATAAATAATATTCAAATAGAAACTGACCAGGCCTGCCACACGTTGTTTGGAGTGGATTCAGCGGGCTGAAAATAAATCTAACATGTGAGATTTTTAAGGCACAAGATTATGTGAAAATTTTATGGTCATTTTTTTGGTTTCACTTTCATCAATTAAATGTTAGCTAATTGATGCTATGTGAAACTATCATTAAAGTTAGTTTTATTTATTAATTATATTTCACATATGTATGCATGTAAGGAACCTTAGAGGCAATTTAAGTTATTTGACAGTTTGTAAAGAAAATATTTTTCTTTTCTTTTGGTGTACATTAAATATTATGGAGGTTGTCAAAAAATATTTGTCAAGAAGATTACACAGTTTTTTTATATAATACAATTTAGTTTTAATATATTTAAGGATAAAAAAAGTTGGCGTTTTTTTTTGGACTGAGGTGTGAATTTATTCTTTTAATTTATACCTCCAGATCCAAGTTTTCATATTCTTATTTGGAATATTCATATACTAATTTACTACTTTTAACCCTCTTAGTTCGAAATTTATTTTTCAAAACGTCATATTCGTCCACAACCAGAGAAATCTCAATATTTGTCCTGTTTTAAAACTCAACGTCACTTTCTATAATGTTTGTACAAAAAACTGAAGATAACTAGAAACTAACATTATGTGAAATAAAGAGTTGATAATTGATACTAAAGGTTTTTAAATTAATTTATAAAAATAAAAATATATGGTAAGATTTGTTAACAGATATAAACTAACAGAAATAAATGTTACTATAATATTTTATATATTTTATTTTTATTGTATCGATGAAATCTATTTTACAATTTTTATCATTATATGTTTCCCTGTTGCTTATTCTACTACTCGTTTGAGACTATATCTTAAAAAATGTCTAATAAAAAAATTTGAAATATAATAGAAGTACGTCAATAAATGTAACGGTTACAAATAATATGATATAAAATAAACTATCAATTATATATCGAAGTCTACTAGGGAAATAACTACATAAATATTGTAAAAAGAAAAAAAAGTTAAAATAAATAAAATAACTTAAAAACATTAGAAAAGTGATTATCATTTATCATTATCGATCTTAGGTAATTAAAAGGTAAATATAAAATTGTAAAATTCTATATTGACGTGAATACACAGTAGAACAAAGAAATATGTAATGAAGTCTTGCATAGTAAGTACTAATTATAAAAAATTAAATAATTTAATAAATATTTTAAGGATAAAAAAGAAACATTAAAATTAAAAAATTATAGTAAGTACTAATTATAAGCCGAAACAGTTTTTTACTTAGTAAGTGACATTAAAAAACTGAAAAGTCAAACTAAACATACCTACGGACTCTGTACAAAATACATATTTGAGTTTCGTTTTTTTTAGGTTACAAACTGTGATTAATTATATTAAATCCATTGAACTCATTTAACTACAAAATAAAAAATTCACGAATTTTAAATTGAAGTAATGTGATGAAAGACGTGGTTTGTGACAATTAAAAACATACTAGTAAAATGATTGAGTAAAAATTTATTGAGGTCACAATTTCGGAGTAATCACAGTAAAATAATAAAAGGTCAATTCAATCTAAAAGAAGTTAAGGGTGCTTTCTTGTCCAAATATAAATGACTAAAGGATAAGCTTTGGACAACTAATGGTTGAAAGAGCATATTGTAAGTTGAAACAGTTTCCAAGTATAATCCGAATTTTCATAAGTCGTAAAACAGTGTGCCTTATACTTATTCCAATGAATTCAAGAACAAAGTAAAGCAAAAGTTACTTAGAAATATAATTAAAATGTACCTTTTACTTAATACTCTATTCAATTCTTTATTTATATGAATACATAATTTATCAAAATCAATATTAATAGGTAGGTTAGAATGCAATGAGAAACTTCAAAAATCAATTATCACAAAACAACATCTACAATTGTATTTATTGGAAAGAATATCCCAATTTTTTTAACCAAAAATCACCACGCTCAACGTTGTTTTTTTCATCTTCAAGATATTTGCTAAAGCATACTGAAGTAAACAGTAACAAATCCGTAAACTATCAATTTAGCTCCAAAATACTGCCCACGGTCTTACAAATATTAAAGGTGGTGTTCAATAATCTTCCAAATATTTAAATATCCTTTAAATACGTTATGGGCCAAATAATATAAATATTAATACTTCAAAAGTTACTCAAATAATTTCAGACTTCACTCGAGAAAGTGTAATAATTTAAGGACAGAGTCCATGGTTCAATCAACTCAAAATTAGAACTCAAAGCTGCTTATCGATTTATCATTTTTTGATCCAAATAATCCTGTTAGCTTCTTTATTTGCGAAAACGTAGAAACTTTTGTATTTCTTCTAATTTGGATAACATTCCAAAACTTTAATGGATTATAATTATAAAGTCTACCACCCCCATAGCTAGGGGGGGAAATCTATCTTCATTTCACACTTATGATCTGTTAAATCATTCCATATCTTAACTTGGTATCAAACAAAAAAACAGAAGTCTGTAGAATAACAAAAATGTAAGAGGCTGGGTCATTTGCTCCAAAAATCGCTAATTTTATTTCCTTGAATTTTTACAATCTTTAAGATCGCAAGTTTGAATACTGACTCAAGTTCTAGGTTCATCAAGGATTGGGCTGCTATTTTGAATATAATAAAAAGCATATCCCTTTCTCCACATATAAAAAGAAAAAACAATAATTAGAGCTTAATTTGCATTTTGCCTCGTTTTTTATAACAAGAGGCAAGGGTTGTTTTCCTGCACGTATCTAGCTATCAAAGATCACAAGGAAACATGAGTTCCTGAACACCAAATTAAACGGTCTGACCCACAGATATGAGACAATTTACCTCCAATCACCCAGACAACAATGGAAGGACGTTTGTTCATGAAAGGAGAGATTCTGCATTCCACATCATCGAAAGTTTTTCATGCGAAAAGTAACAAGCAAAGACAACCAAATTCCTGTATATATGACAGTCATTCCATTTTCTATTCGAACACTCTGTAAGTCGCTACTTTTACAGAGGATGATTTGCCATCCTGTAATTACTTACCATTCCAAACCAGTTGCCAAATGGGTAAAAATAAACGTTTACTTATACTGGACTACATGAACTAATAATCTTTTTCGAATCGAAACCCCATATAAAGAACGAGAGCAGGAAACTATGGAATAAAAAATAATTCTCCATTCAGAATATGATGATATCGGATGATATCACACACCAAATATATTATAAATATGCTATGATACCATGGATTTGGGAGATAACTAACAACAGATTCAGTAAGGTTACCTATATCTTCTATACTGGTGCCTTCGGAATGTAGTTCAATGTCAAATTTCATGCCAGAATAAGCAGCATTTTTTAAACCTGTGTTGGTTTATATCAACTTAAGAAACAACGGTGATGAAACAGAAAAAGGAAAGGGGAAAGAAAACAAACATTTCTACGCTGAACAAATATCAATATATTTGTCGCAAGGTATAAGATTCACAAGTTACCTCAATACAAGAGAAAACCATCCCCCTCGGCAGCAATGACATTCATTCATGAAATTTTGTGTCTGACATCTTAAATCAATCAATTGATTCCCAGAAATGAGAAAAGAAAGACTACACACAATGCTTCAGAGATGAATCATCATAAATAACTTAAATCAAGGTGCAAAACAAATTGTAAGAGAAGTTACAACAGTGAAATACCTACCTCAACCCTTTTCTCCATTAATAATATTTGATGAAACGGAGATTCTACACTCTCAACAAAGCTCTGAGATGGGAAAAGTGTAAATTCACCCTTGATGATGAAAAAAAAAAAAAAAAATACTCAAGACTCCAAAAGCACATATTCATGTAAGTCTTGGGATATTAAAGACTACCTCTTTTAAATTCAAATTCTGATATCTATCAAGAAATTCCTCTAATTTGAGCAAATTGGACTTCAAGAAGATCTTCTGTAGCTATGCTTAACAGGAGAACGTGATCTGCTCCTATCACGGTACCTGTCTCTACCTCCATTTCGTCCATTCCTCAACCTATAATCTACTCCCCTTCCCCCGTCTCGGTAGCCTCTAACATCATGCTCCCTAGACCTTTCACGCTCCGAGTCTCTGTCCCTATATCTGTCCCGCTCCCTATTATGGTCTTTATCACGATGTCTATCCCTATCACTTGAATCACTCCGTCTCCTCCTCTCATGCTCCTTCTCCCTTTGTTTCCTCCGCTCTTCGGCCTCTTTTTCCCTGGCTAACTTTTCCTCGTCATTAGCTTTCTCCTTAGCGGCCTGAAAACAATACCAACATATATAAAGAAACATTTAATAATTGTTTTAGTGTTCAAATTAGTTCAAGACAACCAAACTCACCTTATACTCAGTTATGAAGTCACGAACCATGCCATAACCAACATGCTGCTTCCCTGTGACGTGTGACTGTGTCCTTTCTGCAGCATCATTTGCCACAAGAAAAGAACCACAAATTTCACATAGTGCCATCTTCTTCTCCTGACCAAGCATCAACACCTTATCATTTTGAGGTTGTGATAAAGCTGTCTTCTCAGCATTAAGTGTCTCCACCTGTAAAAGAGTAAGTCCCACCCAAAACGCCAAAGGTGCTTCAGATATGCCAGTGGTAAATCATTATAAGTTCAACTTGCATGCAAAGGAAAAAAGGTATTGCATATTGTTCAGCACCTTCCTCATAAGAGCTTCAGCTTCATCAACTTTCCCAGCTTCGCCAAGAGATTCAACTTGTTCAAGAAGGTTCTTTATTTTCTCCTCCACAACAGATAACTGCTCAGATTTTTCAGCTGTCAGAGGTGGGGGTGGTGCTGGCTCCACCTCTTGAGCAAGGCGCTCTCGTCCCCGTCTTACTCTTCTATCTAAGTCCATCACCTGTGATTATTGCAGAAAATATGAGGAATGGTTCATCAAGATACAAACAAGAGTAAATTTCTGAGTTTTGGGAGGGAAGGACAGCAGGTAGGTAACCTACCAATTTCTCACAAAATTGAGCAAGTTCGGCTTCAAATTTGGGTACATATGCATCATGTCTTGGAGACTTCTCAAAACTGAAGTCAGCAATAGAGTAAAGTTCATTAAATCTAAAACTCTATAATATATTATGTAATAACCTAAACAATGCACTGAGACTTGTGCTTTCATTTATCAGCATCTTATCATCAAATGCACACATGACAAATTAAAATCAGCAAAGGAGAGTAAACTTGAAACAGAAGCAACTTCAGTAAGATCCGTGTTGAACAACACGACACACAATAACACCAATTGAAGCAGAAATCGTAAAGCCTACATTGAATATGATAATATAAACTGAAACAGATTTTTATAGTACTAGGGTCCACTTTTAAACGAAATTTTACCAGCAGCACGATACTAAACAAACTTCAACACATCACTATAATATTAACAGCAGCGAAATTTTCGTGGTAGAGCCACAACAGAAACCACTACCTAAAATTAGAAATGATAGACAATTACAACTTCATACAGGCACGTCTAAAAATTAGAAAATGTAACAGTTTTTGCACTGATTTGTTCCCAAATATCTGCAGCAAGACCAAAGAAGTTCTATACAGCTCATCAATATAGACCACAAAACCTAAATTACATAAAAACAAATTTATTTGTTCACCTTTCTTTCAATTTTGGGTCGTGAATTCTTGGGCAAGCACCTGAATCAAAATTAAACGCAAATTAAGTAGAAGGAAGAATAATGAAATCCAACCGCAGCCATCACAATAAAGAAGATCCCCATCAAGTTGACGAGGGAATTCAATTCAATAGGCATATTTCTTTACTTAAGAATTCATCAACTATTCTCAGTCAAAGCTCAATAATCTTATCTTCTTCTAAAAAGCACTCTAAAACGAATCAGTCGCAACAATCTAATAGATGAAGTAACAGTGTAGTTGAATTGACATCGAGAAACGACAGAGAATCGAAATTGAATTAGCCGTGATAGAATTGATTAAACGCACCGAGATCACTGCGCGTGTTGACGAAGAGATCGTGAGGGCAAAAGCGCACCATGTAGAATCCACACACTTCCTTGTCGTCCCAAGTAACTTCCTTGTACCCCTTTCTCTCTTCCTCCGTCAAGTTGCGCGCTAAGAAATTCACCACAGTAACAACAAAACAGAACAACTTAATCAATTTTAGAGTATTGGGATTCGTGATTTACAATGCGATAAACAGAAACGTACCTGCACCCATGAGTTCGTCGAGCAAAGCTCTCTGCGCGTCCATGATGAATTGAAGAGAAGATGTAACCCTAATTCGAAAAATTTGTTCTCGAAATTGGAATGGGGAAGGAAGTGTTAAGAAGAAAGGATTGCGAATTTCGTTTATAGGGTAGGGTTTGTGGGTGCCGTGAACACTAGTTAAATGGATAGTTACCACTTTCCTTCTTGTTTTTCTTTTTACCTTTTTTTTTTTTTCTAATTTTCTACTCATGAAAATTTAAATATTTACTACAAAATTCAATAATAACAAATTATAGTAATTTTATATGAGTGCCAATACAGAATATTTTCATAAAATTATTAGTAGAAAATATCTATAATGATTAAAAGATTAAGTAAAAACTTGATTATAATATACATTTTATAAAATATAACATTTTTTAATTTAAATTTCGAAAACTCAATAGATGAAATTTTTTAATATTGGAAAGGATAATTTTTTTAAATTTAAATGAATATTATAAATTTAGAAGATTTAAAAGAATCTTATGAAATTATAGTAATTTTTTATGAGTACCAATACATAATATTTCCATAAAATTATTAGTAAACATTACGTGTAACGGTTAAAAGATTAAGTAAAAACTTGATATAATATACATTTTCTAAGAGAATTTTGGAATATGTTTTTATATGATATAATGTCAAATTTCATCTATAAATATGTTTTTGTCTCTTGAATTTTAGAATTAGTTGATTTTAAAAATTTGGACTAATTTAGTCATTTATATTTTTAAATATGTGAATTTAGTTCTTTTAATCAAATTTTGTTAAATTTATTTAACATTTCCAACATTTTTTTCATATAGTATTTAGCTTAATACTAAAACAAAAATGTGTCAAATAATATAAAAAACTTAAATATAATCCTGAAATGCATACAAAACATTAAATAAACCTTAACAAAATTAGATTAAAAGGATTAAATCTACGTATTTCGAAAGATGAAAAATTAAATTGATCTAAAATTTTAAAATGGACTAATTTCAAAATTAACTGAAAGTTAATGGACAAAAACATATTTAACTCAATAAATAATTTTATTTATGGTTTATTCAGTGTAACAGTGCATTTAGTAATTGTCAAGGATTATGTTGACTTATTTCGATTTCGTTAAAAAAATATTTTTAGAAGATAAATTACAATATCATTTATTAATTATATATATATATATATAATTGTTATTATTAAAATAAAAAATTAATTATTGTAATTATTATTAAACTTACGATGTTATTAAATTTATAAAAAGATATATTCTTAAAAAATAATTACATACAAAATAGATGCAAAATTAAAGGATAAAATGATTAATAAAATAAATTATATTAATAAAAATAAAATCTGAAATGTGTATAAAATACAATTTATTTCTTATAGATGTATATAGGTTTCGGGTTTATTATACCTTTTTGTCAAAAGAAAAAAAAATGTTTCTTCATTATAAACCAGTCAAATTATTTATTAGCAATATTAGGTAATCCACATCTTGCTTAATAGGGAAATTATCTACATTTAAGTATTCATTAATTTGAACTGTTAAAAAAAGTTTGAATGATATATTTCCATATGTACATTTTAAATTAAATTTTATCAAAATGAAATATGACTTATCAAAATTTATTGAGGTAAAGTATGAGTCATTTAATTTGTTTCATATAGATTTTATTTACTATAGTTGAAAATATTCACATAATCTTTCTTTTTCTTTCTCTGGTTGCACAAAATAGATATGAAACAGAAAGACAAATACATATTAATACAAAAATAAGGTTATCAAATTAATCTCTTCGAAATTTTATATTAATTTAGTCCTTCATCTTTAAAAATACGTGAATTTAGTTATTCTTAAACAATTTTGTTAAGTTTATTTGACATTTTAAACGCATTTTATGGTAATATTTGAGTTAACATTAAAGCTGGAATGTGTCAAACGATATAAACAATTCAAATACTATAATGAAATACGCTTAAAACGTGAGATAAACTTAACCAAATTTGGTTAAAAGAACTAAATTAACGTATTTCTCAAGACAAAGGACTAGATCCGTAAGAGTTTTGAAAATAAAATGACTAATTCCAAATTAATTTCACTGAAACTAAAGATAAAAAATATATTTAACCCGTTAAAAAATATAAGTATTAATAAATACATTTATTATAATTGAAACGGAGAAAATAGTTAAATTGAGAACAAATTAAAAATAAGGGATAAATATTTTCTTAAGATGAGATCAGAGAACAATAGAAGCATGTACACGTAGCCATAAATAAGCAGAAGAATAAGAACAAAAAAAGTGTCTTAATAAATGCTCACAAAATTCCAACGACACCAAAAAAAATGAATGGTGGCACGAAGTAAAACAAAGTGTAACCACAAGCGTCTCTTATCCAAAAACCAGCTTCATCTGTGACTAAAGTTAACATTTTCTGCACAACCAAACACAAACTTCTCTCCCTGTTTCATGAACACTGAGCCACATCGCCACCATGAATGACTCGGTGGACAAACTCGTTATCTTCCTAGCGAAGAGAGATGGCATTGACAAGCTGGTGAAGACGTTCCAGTACGTGTCGAAGCTCGTGAACTGGCACGTGGAAGCCACGAGCCCTGACATTTCGAAGAGGTTCAAGCAATGGGAAGTGGCGTCAGGACTCAGCAGAAAAGCCTTCAGAACCGGAAGGTTTCTCACCGGCTTCAACGTTCTCCGCAGAAACCCTGGTTCCACCGTTTCGCTGAGGTTGCTCGCGGTGCTTGCGAATGCGGGAGAGATGGTGTATTTCTTCTTCGACCACTTTCTTTGGCTGGCGAGAATTGGGACCATTGATGCAAACCTGGCTAAGAGGATGAGCTTCATATCAGCGTTTGGTGAGTCTGTGGGGTATGTTTTCTTCATCATATCTGATTTCATTATGCTGAGAAAAGGGGTGAAGGCAGAGAGAACGTTGAGAAGCAGCAAGGAGAAATCAGTGGAAGAAGAGAAAAAGATTAACGAGATCAGAATCGATCGAATCATGAGGCTTATGGCTGTGGCTGCTAATGTTGCGGATTTGTTCATAGCTGTAGCAGAGATTGAACCGAACCCCTTCTGCAACCACACTGTTACTCTTGGCATTAGTGGCTTGGTTTCTGCTTGGGCTGGTTGGTATAGAAACTGGCCTTCGTAAACATGTTTCAGTTCATTCCAATAGCATGCTGTAATTTGTTACGTCTAAATAAATACTTTGATTAATTACATGCTTTTTCTTATCATCATCATCTTCAAGTTCAATTGTAAAAGTCTGGCCTAAAAACAGTGTTTCTGTGTGGTGGTGGATAGAATCACGAGGCACAGATTATGTACTCACATATCAGCTTGAGTTCGCGATAACGATAACACAATACTGCCACTCACTAGTAGTATTAACTTGGTAAATTATTGAAAATCCATTTCTAAACAAAAAAAAAATCTGAAAATTAATTACTGATGATTTTTGAGTTGGATCATAGAGTTTGGGAATAAAAGAAGAAGCAAAAAAGAAACTTGTACTTTATGGCTAATGGAGATCCTTGGACAGACAATCCGTCAGGCGGTTTAAGGATAAGCGTCGAAGATCATCCGTTATAGGTGGATAATCCCTTGGATTGTTGATGTTGCAATATCTCCATAGTGATTTGAGGGAGCTTACGACCGAACTGCCACGTCGTTCATTCCGGTGAAATTTTGTCGTCATAATACAATTATGGGGACCTCTGCCAAGACGCACAACCCCGATCGGGCGGCTGCACAAAAAAACTAAGTCACTAAGTTAAAAATAAATTACAATAACAAGTCAATAATCAAGTTTAGAAAACAATTAAGCCATGATTAAGAAAACCCTAATCATGGACTAATGTCAAAAACGATAAATAAGAGCTCAAATTAAGTTGGTAGAAACTTTTGTTTCACATTTATTATAATATTAATTGCACTTACTCATAAAAATTTTAACTAACTTAAACATTTGAGCTTTATAAATAGGTATTCTGAGCGTCTAACAACCGAGTGTGTGAAAACTAAAAGAAATAGACCAACAAAAAGAGAGAGATCGAAAGATAAAAAAGTTATACAAAAATAATTTAAAAACAAATTGAGTGTTAAAAATAAGTGCTTTATTCTTATACCCGAAACAAAACTAAAACCAGAAGTCTCTTCTCTTCGATCTCGACTTAGCAACTCTTTCATTGCTGCTAATGTGACAGAGTATATGTCACAAAATTGCAGTTGAATCTGCGACATGTAATAGAACATCTTGATTTAATTTTATCAATGTTAATGTCATGCATTTATAGTTCTGATTAATTTATATAGTTAATTGTGACGAAGGACCAGTTTAAAGAGAAATTAATAAAACTGGTTTACGTGAAAATTGACAGTCACATAATATTTATTGTATTTAATAAATTATAAAGATTCAACTGTCAGCTGTTAATGTGATTTACGATGTACGAAAGGCGTATTCTAAATAACTTAAGTCAAATATAACTCATCTATATAAAAAAAAATAGAAAACCTTATTTTAGGACTGTTTTAGATTTTTTTTTTCATTAAAAATGACTTCCTGTAAAAAATATGTATTTAAAAAAATATTTTTAATAGACTAAAAATTAAAATTTGTCTTTATTTTTGAAATATTTTGATTTTAAAATTTAGGAATAAATGATATAAATGTTTAAATCGTCGATTTTCGTGAATTTATGGAAAGAGAACAAATTTCATTGCACGTAGATTTAGGAAATAAATATATACCTAACCAAAAATATAAATAGATCGGCTATTTTAAATTTTTCTGAAAAACATAATAAAATTATTTCAATATTTATCGACATATTTCTTTTTTTTTTTAAAGAAAAAAGAAATTTACCGGCGATAAAAGAAAGGCATGACAGAGGAAGGTTGACTAGAGTGAGCAGCGTTCCAACGCTGTTTCCTTTCTTTTCTTCTTCCAAGTCCTAGACGAGATCTAGAACCTCGTTGTTGTGTTGCTCCGAAATTCTTCAGATCTTGTCCGTTTTCTGGCTCTGCTATATCGGCGTCTAAACTGCGTCGTTTGGCGGTGATAATCGTGGAATTGGGGAAATGGAAGAACGGAAGCAATCTCGTTATGTGAAATTGACCAAAGATCAGACACCTCTCGAAGAAATTACCCCTGGCGAACTCAATCAGCCAATTCAGGTTCCTCAGGTAACGCTTCCACTTATTCTCTCAATTAATCCTTTTATTCCCAAATTTGCATGTGTAACGATTACGGGGAAACCGTGTTCAAGGGTTCTTCACTGGTTCTGTTCCATTCTACTGCAAGTGAAGAAATCACGAAGGGGATAAATGCTCTGTTTTGTTAATTAGTTTGCAATTGCAGTCATGCATGCACTCTCTGTCAAATGCCCTTCACTTCCTTTTGTTTTAGGCCTCATTCGTTAAACCTTCACTCCTTTCTTTTTAATTTGTCCGGTGTTTTACATTGTACGCTCTGAATTCCTTTGCTAGGGTGGAATTGAATCTGGGAACCGCAAACGTGGATCAACCCCACAATTAAATCATTGAAACTCCAATTAAATTGTATACCTGTGTTTAGCGAGATATTGGATCGTTTTAGAATAGTTTAATACTTAACATTCTTACTTTGCACCATATGATAACTTCGTGCAGATTGTAATTTTTGTTGATTTGACTGTTTAGTTATAGTGTAAATCTTATAAAGTTAGGCGTTGATAGAACGATTTATTTTGATATATTTAAAATGTATCATCGTGTTAATCTTAATTTATGATGAATTTCTAAATCATTTTAGATTGATCTGTGTATGAATTTCAGTTGGATGTTCGCAAGTGCCCTGAATGTAGACAGCCGCTACCTGAAAGTTATGCACCTCCTGCAGATGAACCTTGGATGACTGGGATCTTTGGATGTGCTGAAGACAGAGAAAGCTGTAAGTTAATGCATGACGAAGCTCTCAAATTGTACTAGTATTGGGATGGTAGCTATGATGTATTCTAGATTAGTCAACTGAGGATTTTGGAGTGGTCATCGTGTCATGTGAATAGCCTCCATGCGTTTTCCTTTTTTCTTTTGCCAACATAAATGTTTCTAATTCATGCGATTTAAACTTAACTATATAAGGCTAGAATGCAGATCCTTGAATTCATTTAATGCTAACTAGTTGTCTTGCCTGATACTAAAATCAAGAGTGAGCATCAGTATCACATAATTTTTTATAGACTTCCTTTGACCAAGTTGTTCTCTTTCAATCAAAGTATCTTCAATATATGTATGGTTGGGCTATGCTTTAAACTTCAATGTGAAGGAGTTTGCATGTTGCTGATATTTAACATACTATAGTGGAAAGCTGCTACCTTTTACATGTTTTTGGTCTTCATTACAGGCTTGACTGGACTGTTTTGTCCTTGTGTATTATTTGGGCGCAATGTAGAAAGATTGAAGGAAGACACTCCTTGGACTGGGCCGTGCATTTGTCATGCCATTTTTATTGAAGGTGGCATTTCTCTGGCAATAGCAACTGCAGCTGCAACTTCCTTCTTTCCTGCTGTTGACCCAGGGACTGTATGTCTCATTGTTGAGGGTTTATTTTTTACATGGTGGATGTGTGGCATTCACACTGGTCAAGTGCGGCAATCCTTACAGAAGAAATATCACTTGAAGGTATATATATATCTTGAAAATATCTTTTCATCAGGACAAATGGTCGAGTTAAATATGGAATGGTCTATATCTGATATCCCTCTACTAGTTATTAGATTTGCTTCAGATTTGTAACGTAGAATCAGGGCGGGTAAAAATCATGTCCTTGAGGAGTTTATTCTGTTTCAAAACCTGCTTTTAATATCTTTTTGAACTATATGCTGACAAGGCAATTTTTATGGAAGTGGATGCATATTTTGAACTACACCATGTGGACCTGCTATCTCCAATAGAAGTAGCTAACCATGAAATCTTGAAAAACTTGTAGAATACGGGACACGTGATCTCTTCCCTATTTGATGTAACTGGTAGAACTGCTCTTCCTTGTTTTTCAATGATGGTATTTGTCATTCGGGACAATTTCTTTAGACATTTTGCGTCGGTTACGAGAACAGCGCCATGCTAACTTGGGGGTAGGAACCTCGACCTTAGGCAAGCACCACAAGATCAAAAGCCTAATGGCTGTGATCGGCACAGTGGAAGATTTCAGATGGTCAAATTCAGTCCATATAGCATTTGTTGTGTTTCTTAGAAACTCAATAGTGGCGCATACATGATTTAGTTGATTCTTTCCTGTGTTTTTTCCTTTGATTTTTAATTTTATATGTTTTATGATTGCAGAATTCACCGTGTAATGCATGTTGTGTGCATTGCTGCCTCCACTGGTGTGCCTTGTGTCAAGAACACAGGGAGATGAATGGAAGGCTCTCAGACAACATGTTTTCAGAAATGACCGTTGTAAACCCTCCTCCCGTTCAAGTGATGACGAGATCTACAGATGAGAAGGAAACTGCTGAAACATCTTCACCCAACAACAGCGACCACACTGATTTGGAGATACAGGCTGTATAAGGCATAGCATTGTTAATATCATGAGGTTGAGGATACCATGCGTTCTTAATAGAGATTTTTTTTTTTCTTTTGACCTTTTACTGGAGTTCTTTCTTCCTGCTTCATTGGACGATTCACATGTAGGTTTATCACATAAACACAACTTTTTTCGGCTTTATACAGCCTAATTATACCGAATCCTTAGTTATAGATTTCTTTTCCAGCCTAATTATACTGCCAGTGTCTTTCTTTTTACCTTTTTTTTTTCGGTTTATTTTTCGTATTTATTTCTTACAGTCAAGATGTTAAGGGCTGAATTATTTTTTAAAAGAATCAGCTTCTAATCGATCATTCTGGTGGAGTACTAAAATATAGCTTATATGTTGAATTTATTTATGAACAGAAACCGGGAATTGGTTCCAAGAACACTGAAACCTGCCAATAAACATCATGTTTGCATGTGACTCATCCAATGTATCGGATGTATGATAAAACAAAAACTAAACATAAAAAATTCTTTAAAGTATTAGTAATATGAATTAAACATTTTGCAATTATGTTTCATTTATTTAAAATTTAATATTTAATATACATAAAATCATAAAAAATGTTTGATGAAATAACCATTAGGACCAGTTCATCGGGTAGTTGCGACTTATAATCCTCACTGGTTATTAAATATTCTAAAACATAATTATGTGATCAGGGCGGCGGTGAAAGATTATTAAGCGTAACCATTAAACGTAACCACTGATTGTAATTAATATTATCCTTGTCTTCTGTTCTGTGTCGTGTTTATCCATATCCCATTTTTATTACGCATCATCTTGAAGTTTACCAGAAATAATCCAAGAGATAATAAACAAATATAGGTACTCATCTTAGCAAAATGGTTGAAGTCGTATTAAGATTCTGGTCGCCATTTATTTATAAACAAGATAAAAAGATTACAAGCAACTCATGAATAAATAAAAAGAAAACAAAAATATGGTGGTCATTATCCACAGCTAAAGGAATTTGTGTGGGCGTTGACTGTGCCAACAGGGATCACAGTAAGGGGCTTGGCAAATCCAATCATTCTTCTTCTTTCCCCGTTTCGTGAGAAAATTGATAGAGGAAGAAGCTATGGGAGACGACGACGTATTCTACGGCAACGATGACCACAGAGAAATGAACGATGATGGCATGTATAAAGAGGATGTGATTGAATCGATGAGAAAAGAACTCGAGTCCAAAGACCTGAAGCGCAGAAGGAAAAACCGCTGCTACTCCTTCTTCCTTTCATGCTTAGAGTTCTTCACACTCCTCCGTGGCTTCATCAACTTCTGACATTCATTCTTCACTTCCCTTCATCCACTGTAAATACTTTCTGCTTTTCATTTTCTTACTTTCCATTCGCAATCTTTAGATCATACACTGTAAATTACTTAGTTAGGTTTGGATTCTGTTTTTCTGTTTTCTTCTCTGTTCATCAATTCCTCTGCCTCGCAACCTAAATCCATCCTTTTGTACTATTTCTCGTTTGATCTAGCCGCAATAATTATAGGAATTACTCATTATCATTGTTTAATTATGAACATGAATGATTATTAGATTATTAATCTTCTACCTGTTTAAAAGATATTACTAGATCACACTATTCATAATAACTAATTTTGACCATACCTGGTGAAATGTGTAGATTTCAATAATTATTATACTAAAATAAATAATAATTAAATATTTTTGTAAATATATACATTATTATTACCCGTACATGTTACACGCATGATAAAATCTAAAAACTAAGATACTATTATCTTTTTTAATCATGTTATCTTTTAATTTAGATAAAAAATACAATTTAAATTACCTTGTAAAGATAATACAGTGATAGGATTTGTGTATTTTTTTTTTCATAAATCAAGCTAGATTCTGTTTCGTTCAAAGTTTTTTTCAGTTAAGATTTTTCTTATCATTTGTCTACAAAAAGATTTCATAAAGCCATATAAATATCAGTATGAGGAATGACGCTGAGAGTGGAAAGAAGATCAAATCGAGAAGTGCGAAGAAGAAGATCACACGAGAGGTGCGAAGAAGAAGATCACACGAGAAGTGCGAGGGTTTTGTGATAGAAGCATGTCGTGGAAGAGGAGAAAGCTGAATGTGTGTGAAGAATACGTGGGAGACGTGTTCTTTGGGAACGACGATCACAGTGAACTAAACAATTATATGTATAAAGAGGACGTGATTGAATCGGTGAGAAGAGAAAGGGAATTAAAAGAACTCAGGAAGAGAGAAAAAAAACGCAGAAGCTCCTACTTCGGTCAATGCTTCGACTTCTTCGCGCTTCTCCGAGCTCTCTTCCACCTCTGAGCCATGTTTATACTGTGAGTGATAGGTGCTTTTCAGATTCTTAATTTTGAGATCGCGTCATCATCTCAAGTTTTTGACACAGAAAACTAATTAGAGAATCAAAATTTTGTGAAACTTACTTTAAATTCTTTAATGTATACAAGTTTAACTCATTTTTATCGCTATCATACATTGTTTTTCTTTTTCTATTTTGCTGTTCCTCCATAGCATCGTTCATAAAACTGTGTTTCGTGTAAGTGAAAATCACCCATGGTGCTGTGAGATTGATTAGCTTATGCTTAGGCTTAACCTAATTTTTTTATTACAAACGTCAAAAATTATTGTTCAAGTTTGTTCCATTGATAATTTCGAGGCTGTTGACGGTGAAGGGAATTAATTCTTGTTTTATAATTATTAACACCTCGTTTAAGATATTCAAAAAAATAGTATGATTTTTAAAATATTAGTTTGATTTACTGAGCTAACGTCCTTGAACTCTAAAAAAAAAATAGTGAGTATAAATAAAGTGAATAATTGCAAGAATAAAATAACGAAAAGATAAACATTTGGAGTAAATACAATGTACTAACAAAACTACTCGCGTAAATTCTCTTTGAAAAACCTCAACATTTGTTTATTGCGTATTTATATTCACTTTTTTTTCTTATTATAACAAAATTTATTAAATTATTTATATTATTAATCAGATTTTTTAATACACAATTTGTTTTTTAATGTTATATTATATTATTTTTTAAATTTAAATAATTACTCATAATAACAAACTATTTACGTAATAAAATAACTATTTATAGTAAAGTTATATAGTTTTATATATATATATATATATATATATATATATATATATATATATATATATATATTACAAGATAACATGATTAAAATAGGTATTGTTTCTATTTTATGAAAATTTTTTACATGGATTAAATATAAATATATCTAGGATTAAGTATGTTTTTAGTCCATCAACTTTGATCCAAAATTGGAATTTGTCTTTGGTCAAAATTTTGATAAATTTTGGTTCTAAACTTTAAAATTTTTAAAAATTGAATGGATATAATCATTTTAACCCAATTTTGTTATTTTTTTTTTTTAGGTTTTGAATGCATTCCTCCTTAAATATTGAGTCGAAAATGTGTCAAATAGCATAAACAACTCCAATATTAACATGAAATACATTCGACATGTTGAAGATAGTCAACGTAATTGAGTTAAAAAGAATATATTCATTCATTTTTAAAGTTTAGGAACCAAAATTTATTAAAGTTTCGACTAGTGATGAATTTTAATTTTTGACCACAGTTCAGAGACTAAAAACATACTTAACCCATATAACTAATATTAAACTTTTTAAGATAAGATATAATAGTTAAAATAAAATTTCTTAAAAAATAAAGATATTCAAACTTTCATCCTCTTAATTATTAAACAAAATTATAAAAATATGTGTAAATATCTTTATTTGAATACTACAATTATTGAAATTTATTTTATTTTGTATGATAAAATTGATTTATCTCATTTTTAGTATCCCGAATATGCATATAACTATATTTAAAATAAAAAGATACGAATTAACACAATTTCACTGTCACTTGTGAATAAATAAAAGTATAAATCAACAATATTGTAAAAGGCATTTTCCAACAATCTTATTTGCAAAACTTGTAGAATGGAAAAAATAAGAAAATAAATCAACAAAATTTTAAAATTAAAAAATGAGAAAACTTACTAGTTATAATTTATGAATAAACTTATAATCGAAAATACCATTTTACTGAGAAAATGGACCTACTTGATATGGATTGTACTGTTTATATCAATTAAAAAAATTATATACAACGTACTTGTATATTTTCTTCTTCAGAAATACCCCTACGAAGTAAACTGTTAAAATTATTAATTAATTTATTTTATGATAATTATCTTCCGGATTATTTTATATATACTAAGAGAAACTCGTCAACGATGAATAATAATAATATTCAACAAATGAATATATGCGACTTTCATGAACATAGTTAACATAACATGGTGAGAAAATTGAAGCTATACATATGTACCAAAGTCATCCGTTGAATCCAATAATTTTGTGTTTTATAAAAATTATTTGATCATCAACATGTCACGAAATTATATCACTATTAATACAAAATTAGAATGGGGAAAAAAAAATACAAAGATAACATTATTTTTATTAATTTTATTAAATAAAAGGTTGTAAGTTTAATTCATCCACTAACCATTTGAAAATTTAAGGATGATTTGGTGGATTTGTACAATAGAGTGACATATCGTGAATTCAACTTCTCTGAAAAAGGAAAAAAAAAAAATTCTAACAATCAATATTGATGATAAAAAAATTAAATAAAAATATTTTTCCAATGTACATTGATATGATTAAAAAATATAATTGTATTAAAAAGGATCAGGCAGTTGGATGAGGTATTTTAATTTGTTTAGTTTAGAATCAAATATTTCATAACTTTCTTTTAAATTTTTAAAAAATATTTTGCGTATTAATAAAATTTAATATATAATAATATATAAAAAGAATATTCTTCAGTTTTATCTTTAATTTTTATTTTTAAAAATAATTATTTTATAAATAATTTATTTTTAACTGGTATTTTAAAAACATCTTTTATTTTTAACTGGTATTTTAAAAACATCTTTTATTTTTAACAATTAATTTAAAAACATCTTTTATATACATTAATTTTCTAATTTTATATTTAACAACTATTTTAAAAATTTATTATATATTTTTTATTAATTTTAAAAATTGAAAAATACGAACACATTTAACATGTAAATCGAATAACATGTTTTTTTAACTATCAAAAGTAATATTAAACATTATTTTCCTTCGAATCATAATAAAACTCCTTTTGTCAGTAATTTTTCTTTTCATACAATAATGTGTAATTTATTCTTTATGGTGAAATACGAAACAGCATGTCACACACAAAAGTTAATGACTATTAAATAAAATTACTGTCTATAATATAATAAAATTAAAAATAAATTTCAAAAAATTCATACGTGTTTCCTTTATTTAAACGCCTAAAACTAATATAATAATACTAATGTAAAATATTTTTGTTATTTTATTTATTTTAATTAGTTTACTATATTCAAATAGTTGAATTAAACGCAGTCGTTTTCTTTCTTTAGCATTTATCACTAAACTGCAATTGATTTCTATCTTCTATAGAAGCTTTTTTATTTCAACGCTATTCCCTGTATCGAGTTCGCTCGCAAAACCTCAGCAAAAATGGCGCTTAAAACCCTATCCACTACTTTCCTCTCACCTCTTTCTCTTTCCAAATCCAAATTTCCGCAACATTTACTCACCACCAAGCCTGGCCTCATTCTCTGCGAATTCTCGCGCTCTCAGAAATCGCGTTTGCCCGCCGACGAGTCGGAAGGCATCGGCGCCGCCGCTCCGTCGCCCGGCGAGAAGTTTCTCGAACGCCAACAGTCGTACGAAGCTGCCAAGCTCATCCTTAAAGAAAACAAGAAGAGGAAAAAGAAGAAAGATAACGCTGTAAAAGCTTCTCGAAACGTCGCTTCCTGCTACGGCTGCGGCGCTCCGTTGCACACTTCCGATGCCGTCGCCCCTGGCTACGTTGATCCTGAAACCTATGAATTGGTATTGCTTCAATCTTATTGCAATTTGGAGCGTCATTATGCATTGGCACACTGATTGCGTGTTTGTGTTGCAGAAGAAGAAACACCACCAGCTTAGAACCGTTCTGTGTAGACGGTGCCAGCTTTTGTCGCACGGCGAGATGATAACTGCCGTCGGAGGACACGGAGGATACCCTGGCGGTAAATTATTCGTTACCGCTGAAGAGCTTCGAGAGAAGTTGTCTCACTTGCGTCACGAGAAAGCTCTTATTGTCAAACTGGTAAACAAGTTGTTTAATTCGATAGACTGAATAATGACCTTAAGAAGCTAGAATTGATTAGACATAGGATTCCGTTGTGTAATGCTTTGCAATTGTATTTACCTTAGGTATTTTATAATTTTTGTTCTGAGGAAGCATTAGTTTAATTAATGGATGGATTCTTAATGAAATTTACATTCAGTTTATTTTTAGTTTTTAGAAAAAGAGAAGCTCGTAGCATAAAGTGCAATCTGGAGAAAATTTTAAATTTTAAGTATGACTATCGCGTGAAAGCTAATTTTTAGCAACTAGACGGTGGATGGTTGATAAACACTGCTTTGTACCTGTATGTTTAATCAGTTGTACCTTCTGACTTGACTTTGGATGCCGAGAATATCTGATAAATAATCAAGGTTATGCAAACAAATTGGTGGTATACGTTAAAATACGCTCTCATTTCATCCAACATAAGAACTTGTCACATAAGATATTTCACTTATCATAGAAGATTTCATTTATTCTGCTATGGTTCAAGTGTTTTTTGTTTACATCAAATTAATGGCAATGAATGAAAGGAATGAAGCTTCTTCTAACTTGTCAAAGTAACCCCTGCTAGGTTGATATTGTTGACTTCAATGGCAGTTTTTTGTCTCGTGTTCGAGATCTTGCCGGTTCTAACCCAATTATACTGGTGGTAACTAAGGTAATGATATACATGCAGCTTATTATTGTTTTAATAAGAATTTTTCTTTAGCAAATGTATGAGGAGGCTTAAATTTAAAATATGTTGTCTTCATGTGTAATGTAATTTTCTTTGTAGGTTGATCTCCTTCCAAGAGATACTGATCTTAATTGTGTAGGGGATTGGGTTGTAGAGGCTACCATGAGAAAGAAGCTGAAGTAGGTATCTTCTATGTAATAATTTAATTATTTACTTAAGGTATTTGTAATTGGTGTAATTTTGTTCCATTATGTCGTATTAGAAGTTCAGAATAACAACGCATAGACAGCATACTTTTGATGTTAAGCATTGTTTTAGAATACAATCCGTATAATTTTGTTTTATTATGTGTGACTAAAGAAAACTTTATGGCCTAAGTTGAAAATTTTAACTTATCAAATTTCAAATGCTGATATTCATTGCAGTGTTCTCAGTGTTCATCTCACCAGTTCCAAATCATTGGTTGGAGTAACCGGAGTGATATCAGAAATCCAGAAAGAGAAGAAGGTTATTTTCTCCATTATCACCTTTTTCTTTTGTAACAGGTTTAAGAGGTTCTGTTGAGATGTGACTCACATCTAAAACGTCACCTTTTCTAAATTTAAATTTTACATCTAAGATGGCTTCAACTTTGTTATCCATATTTATGGGCGATGTTGATCCTTATTATTTGGTTCTAATTTGAAATGTTTTATTTTTTTAATTGAACTTCTATGCCGTAGGCTGCTATAGCTTTTAGACATTCTTGGAATAGGAAACGTGAGTGGGGTTCTCATTTTTTTTGTTTTTGTTTTTTCTGTTTTCAAAAGCATTAAAATCAATACCAACTACATTAATGATAATGAATTATTTATAAGTGATATAGTGATGATTTTTAGCAAAAGGAATGTCTACGATAAGAATGTTGAATTCCCTAGAACACTTGATATTTTTGAATTCCTGTGTCACTGTTTAATTTCTATTTCCTTATTTTTCTCTCTACTTATTTTTTTTTTTTTTTTTTTTTGTGTAGGGAAGGGATGTTTACATTCTGGTAAGTCTACGAATTGGAAGTTTAATATTCTTAAGCAGGTGATGATTGACACATGAGCTCATGTTCCTACACTTGCGCCTTTATTGAATTCTCAATGGAATTTCTGTGCTTGTGATATCTCTGGTTTATCTCATGCATAAATTGAATGATTCAAGGGTTAAATTTCACTTGGTTCTTATTTGTTTTTCCTAATGTAAAACGTTTACCATTCTAAATTTCAGTTCAAAGTTTTGGAAGATGGTTGGTTTTATTGTTTCATTGATAATACAAATCTTAAATTTTCCTGATTCTGTGTGTTTTTGTGTAAAATTCTTTCTCCTTTGGTCATTAAGCTCCTAAATTCATCACTTTGACCTACACATCAATCAATTACAACATTTATTTTACAGGGTTCAGCTAATGTTGGAAAATCCGCCTTCATCAATGCTTTACTAAGTAAGTTATATGTCCACCCAAACCTAAATAGTAGGATTTGGTCTGTTCATTTTCAGTGATTGGAAAATTGATGTGAGTGTTAAATATATATTGCTTTAATTATGTTGAATTCCTGTGTTGCCCTACAGAGTTTGGTATTATTTTTTGCCTATATGGTCGTAGTGCTTTAACACTTCGATCCCTTGGATGCTGAACCATGCAAGCATTAGTTGTGTTAAAGTAGTACTAGTACCCAACAGGTTAAAACCATGCAGACTATACAAAACAATGTAGACTTGTACATATAATTTACACTATATTTCAGCTACTTTATGAATTATTTTTTCCTTTGGCTTGGTTTTTACACTGCTCAAATGACTCTGTTTAAATACAGTGTATGTTTTATAAAATTACCTCCCTTAATTATCTCTTGTTTTGTCTATAATTTAGGCAAATCAAATATTTACGTTTTTTCAGTTTTGACTTTTTAATATTTGGTGTCAGAAACAATGGCTATAAATGATCCGGTGGCCGCATCTGCACAAAGATACAAACCAATACAATCTGCAGTTCCGGGAACTACCTTAGGGCCAATTCAAATTAATGCTTTTCTAGGAGGAGGGGTATGTCATTCTGATAAATATATGGTTAAACTATTCAGCTGGTCCCTAAGGTATTTGAAATTTTTTAATTAACAACCATTGATTAGGTCCCCTTTATCTTGTAAATTTTGTGTAATTGGGTCTGTAGGGTTGTAAATCTGCCTTAAGTTTTCATTTTACGGTCTTTTTAAGTTGCTATACTAACTTAAGGGACCTCATTCCAAAATTTCTACAACATCAAAGACCCAATTATATATTTTTTAGTTTAGAAACCTAATTAAAAATTCTTAAATAGTTTAGGGACCTATTTATTCATTTATCCTCCAATATATAGGCAGTTATTTAATCTTATGATTATTTATTTATTAATTTGTTTATTTTTACAAAACTCATGCAGAAATTGTATGACACTCCTGGAGTTCATCTCCACCATAGGCAAACTGCAGTTGTTCAATCTGAAGATCTACCTTCCCTTGCTCCTCGGAGCCGACTGAGGGGAATTTCTTTCCCAGTATGTTATGTTCACAACTAGACATTCTACCATCATGGCTACTACTTACTTCATTCTTCTTGTTATTGGTAGAGGACTCCTGTGTCTGCGGACAATGTAGAGCAAGTAGCTTCCATAGAGAATGGCTTGAATGCATTTTCAGTTTTCTGGGGAGGTCTTGTTAGAATTGATTTGATGAAGGTTTTGATTATACACTTACAACTTTTGCATCTTGTCATACAACTATTTAATTTGCAATTGATTCCCTTTCCTTTTCTAAATAATTTCATCAGTCCTCATAATTTCAGGTTCTCCCAGAAACTTGTTTGACATTTTATGGGCCCAAGGGACTACAAATTCATATGGTACCCACAGAGCAAGCAGATGAGTTTTATCAGGTATTGTGATTCAATGTGTTTCGAGAAACCATTAGAGATTTAACTCAACACTGTTGCTTACATCTGGACATATAATTCGTGAAACGCATGACCTGTTTGTGGTTGCAAATTTGGTCAATTAAGTGTATGTTCAATCCTAAGAATCATCGGAAAAATAGTGTTGCTTCAGTTTTTCTATTGTAGTAAAAAAATTGAGAATGCGATTGCCACCAGTTTGTAGCTTTTCTGCTTCTGTTTACTTGAACATTATTCCTGAACAAAAGAACAGTTTTTGGTGCTAGCCGCTATAGTTTCATGTGTTTTGTCTAATTATTAGAGTAATTAGAAGTGAATAAGCTATATCAATTCTATAATGTTATATAGACCGCGTCAACATACTTAGGTGGAATTTATAACTACAACCAGTTGTGTATATGTAGAGTTGCAGTAGACTATGGAATTTTCTGCTGAATTATAAGGTTATGCATATTACCACACCTCTGACCTGGATGAGGGTTTTTCTTTATTGTCTCAGAAAGAACTTGGTGTTCTCTTGACTCCGCCAAGTGGAGGAGAAAATGTTGAGAGCTGGAAAGGACTTGAATCAGAACGTAAATTGCAAATAAAATTCGAAGATGTGGAAAGGTATGATCCCATGTTAGTTATGTAATTAGCAGCAGCTTTTAGAGGTAAAGTAAAAAAGGCTTTAATTTGGTATTCGAATTTTTAAACCTTGTTTATCTCATTCTTTCAATTGATTTATGTAATTTAAGCAACAAATGCTTTTATTTATGAATAGTTGTTAAATATGAATTCCTGGTTTTTGTTGTTGGGCAGACCAGCTTGTGATATAGCTATATCAGGTCTAGGGTGGTTTACTGTGGAGCCATTTGGTAGGTCACACAAAATCTCTCAATCAAAACCTGTTGAGACTACTGGGGAATTGATTTTGGTCGTGCGAGTCCCCAAACCTGTTGAGATTTTTGTGAGGCCACCGATACCGGTAGGCAAGGCTGGAGCAGAGTGGTACCAGTATGTAGAATTAACAGAGAAAGAAGAGGAAATGAGACCGAAATGGTACTTTTGAACTGAGTTGTTCTGTGTATTATTATTCTTTTTGAGGGAGCTGGGTAAATCCTCTTCGGATTTGATTCTTTCACCATTACCCAAATCTTCCGGCAACCCATTTTCCATGTGTCATTAACGTGATTAGTTTCTGAGTTGTACAACGAGGCCACCATCTCAGGGAATTTTAGCATAGCAGAGTTACGATATAGCAATGGATGGGTTTCAATCGAATTAAGATAGTGCCAATGAGATTGGTCATGATCTAGTAAAATTGATGGTTACAAAATTCAATCGATTACTTAAAAATAAAGATAAATATGTTTATATTTTTTAAATTTCAAAGCAAAATCAAAAATTGATATAGATCGGTTCTAAAATTAAGAATAGATAGATATATTAATTTATTAATGTTAAATTTTTTAAATTTTTTATTAATATTTAAACTAGAAAATATTAAATGATGTAAACAATTTAAATTTAAATTTTAAACCATTTAAATTTTAGTTTTAAACCATTTGACACTCTAAAAGTTATATGCTAAATAGAAACAAGATTGTTTTATCTATAACTGTGCTTATTTGGTATGAGTTCTTGTCTATATAATATTTACATTTCTCAAATGTTAAAATAGATGTACGTCTATGTATTTAATAAAGTAATACTCATCTTTTTATTTGAAATAAATGTTGACCTCCTTTTTTGGTATCTAAATAAATATATCGTTGGTCACTCTTATTTTTTAATACAAGTGATTTACTTCCCTTATTGTTGTAAGATAACATAATTTACTGAAACAAATTATGAAAATTAAAAATTAAAATTTTAAAATGTAAAAGTTAAGTAGTTTTTATAACAAAAGTTTAATATATATAATAATTAGACTATTCAAATTTTTTATATTTTAAAACTATAATTTTTGTAAACTTTATTTAAATTATTTGTAAATAAAATAAGGAAGCTATTAAAATATAAAGGGGCAAGTTATATTTATTATAGAGAAAAATGTTTATATAAAATTTAGACGAAAAGTGAATATTTTTTATTAAAAAAAAATTGACATCAAAGTGGGCAAGATTGTGGTTATGAAAAAGTAAGTATATTTTTTTCTAAAAAATATTAGAATATAATTTGAAATATACATGATACTTTCTTATATAAGAATGATTAATTTAATTCAGATAAAAAAACTGAGATATAACGAGAGCTCTAACTTTTACACGAAAAATGTGTAATGATTAAACTCAATTTTAAATACTTTAAACGATATTTTAAGGAGCTACACATAATTATGACACAATTATAAGATATTAATTAATTATATAGTAATTTCATCGTCAACCAATGTTAAACTATTTTAGGAACATCTTTTTAAGTAGTTATTATTTTTAATTGAATGATAATCTTTAAAACACTTGAAACATTATAACAAAGTTTTTATTCGAAGTATTAATTAAGACACGTTTAGTTTTTTTAAATATAAAACAGTTTTAAACTTCAATAACTTCAAATCTTAAAAAGACATCTGAAAATTCTAAAATGTTTACTTTTACATGCACCTTGATTCAATTCAAATCAAGATTCTATTCTTTTAGGATGACTAAAAAGTCTTTAAAAAAAAAATTTGCACAAATAAGACGTAACAGTTGATAACACGAACAAAAGGTAGGCGCTACATCGGTGGCAGTTATAGACGGTTAGTTTTTAATTTCAAATGCATACCTTGTTTGGGAAACTGCGTGTCTTTTTCTTAATAAGCATTACCAACTGCATGCTTATTTATGTAACATGTAACGTAACTTGTTCATTTCTCTGCATCAGTTTCTCTCTTGATACCGTTTCCTCAGTGTATCTGCTACTACGATCACAAATGGCTCCATCTTCTGCCATCGTCACTTCCCGTTTTCATGAATCCATCACTCGCCATGCACTCCGCTCTTATCTCTCTGAGTTCATCTCCACTTTCTTCTACGTCTTTCTTGTTGTTGGCTCCGGAATGTCCTCACGTCAGTACCCTTTTCACCTTTCCTTCACATGCATATTTGTATGTTTCTGTTCAAAGGATTTTCAGAAAAAGAAGATAAAAATGGAACTGGGTCAATTTCTAAAGCCATTATGGTGGTTTTTTTCTTGGCATATGTTACGCATGAAAAGGATTCAGGTTGCGAGTTTTATAATTTAGACAGCAATACACGTTTCTGCATTGAGCATTTTGCAGGGTAGTCAACATTGAACAGTTCAAGAGAGTAGTTCTCTTTTTAGTGCTAATCAATTTTTTCTTAAGTTAACATGTCCTTATTCTCGTGTTTTTCCATTTAACAGTGATGATTGTAATAAAAAAACATGCTTATGTTTTTTTTTTTGGTTTTCAAGAGGAATTGGTTTTGTCTGATACAGTTACCTTCTTAAAGGATGAACAGTTTCCTGCATAGAATATGTCTCTGAAATTGGTTACTGTACTTGAATTTCCGCATTTTGTATGCATGGTTTTTTAGTGTTCATGCAATAAAATAAAACATCTTCACAACTTAATCCCATGAATCCTTTTATAATGCCCCTCTTCATCTGAGATTTTTCTTTCTTTTTTTAACTTTTTGTGATTTGATTAAACGGTGTTGGAAATGACAGGGAAGTTGATGCCTGATGCTTCACTGAACCCTACAAGTCTGGTTGTGGTTTCCATTGCAAGTGCTTTTGCTTTGTCTTGTGTTCTGTATAATGCATGGGAGATCTCAGGTGGACACGTTAATCCAGCAGTGACATTCGCAATGGCAGTGGGAGGTCACGTTAGTGTTCCTACTGCACTCTTTTACTGGGTCGCTCAACTTATAGCCTCTGTCATGGCTTGCCTTGTTCTTAGAGGCATTGTTGTTGGAATGGTATATATATATATATATTTCTCAACCTTCACTCACCTAACATAATAACAATCCACATTTCAATTTTCATGTTCCTTTACTTAAACCTGTAAATTTTTTCAAATCAGGAGATTGAACATAATGATTACCAAAATGGTATCTGTTTGAGTTTTATTAGTAGATTTTAATATATGTAGACATCTCTGTGTCTTATATATGTGTCTGTGTCGTGTGTGTCTCCGTATCTGTATCCGTATCTGTGTTCTAATTCTTCATAAGTTTTCATAACCATGTGAAGTTAACATAATGATTTCCAACTTATAAATAATATAGAGGTTAAAACTTAACATATTTCTGTTAAGTTTATCAGTATAAGAAAGGGAAATTGTACTAAGAATTGAGTTACCAAAATTAGTATCACCTTTATGGATGACTTGGGATTGAATAAGTCTGTAAAACTGTTCTACATTACATTGAACAACCTATTTTCTTTATGTATATTATGGCTTGAACACATGTAAATGTAAGTCTTGTTTACTCATTTTTCTCTTCTGTTTATGTATTTTCAGCATGTTCCAACCTACACGATTGCAGAAGAGATGACAGGGTTTGGAGCATCAGTGTTAGAGGGTATTCTGACTTTTGTTTTGGTGTACACAGTGTATGCAGCCAGGGACCCTAGGCGTGTTCAACTGGGTTCCATTGGCATACTTGTAGTTGGCTTTGTGGCTGGTGCAGGTGTCTTAGCCGCAGGTCCATTCTCTGGTGGCTCAATGAACCCTGCATGTGCTTTTGGCTCTGCAACCATTGCAGGCTCTTTCAGGAACCAAGCAGTGTATTGGGTTGGACCCTTGATTGGTGCCACCATAGCTGGTCTTCTTTATGACAATGTGCTGTTTCGTTCTTTGCCTCCAGCAGCGCTTTCAGAAGGAATTGGTGTGTGAACTTTAGTTTTTATGCAATAAGATGTAGTGTTCAACTTTTTGTAGTTCTTATTACTAGCTTTGATTGAAGACTTCCTATGTAACTTATCCCATGTTATGTTATAAGTGTTTGTGAAAAATCTGTCATTGGCTTGTTTGTATCAGTAAAGGATACATAATTTTCACCTATATTTATGCAGTCTGTTCTTTTTCTTTCATTAAATCATAAAAGTTCTTACGAATTTTTTCTCTAGTCATTGAAACCAGATGCAGCCACTTGTTTACAGGATTGTGCTCTACATGTGAGCCTAAGAAGATTGTGTAGGCATTGTTTAGATGAATTGAAACATTGTTTAATGACTTTGTAGACAAGCATGATATTATTCTAAGGAACTACTTGAGACTTACCCAACCTATTTCCAAGGAAGAAGAAACTGTTTCAAAGTTGAAATAGTAGTCTAACATTGGAAACTGGTTGAAGTTAGTTAAGGTAGTTGAAAACAAAAATGAAATCTCAAAAAGGTAGTTGATATGATTATAACATTGAACATTGATTCCATCTTTATTGTATACATATAGTTACATTCTTTATCCCTTTTGCCCCATTTCCCCCTCTATTCATTGCCAAACTATCGTTAATAGTAGTAGCTGCCAAAAAAGTCAGCTGAGCTAGTCGTCAATTACACCAACCTATAATAACCACACTTGAAATATTTGAACCACTAGCTTTTTCAGTTGTTGAATTTGTTTTCATGGAGTGCATTGAGGAAAAAACTTTCCTCTGTTGACATATCTAACATTTTCACATGTTGCAATGGTGCCACCTCTGCCTTGTGGCTCCAAAATCACATCCTGCAGGTAGATTTGTCTGCATGGGACTGCTCTGCTGCAGTCAAATTTGATAGCCACTTCTGAGGCACTCGTTCCTCTTATGTTTTGGTATAAAACATTGCTTAATTGCACAGCTGAGTTCTGCATGAAATTTCAACAAACATGTTATGAGCACCATAGATTTAAGAAAGAGAGAGAGTTGCTCTCTATGAATTTTGATGCAGATTGAGAAATTGTTACCTGCTCTTGACATGGCTTGGTTTGGTCACAGTAGTATTGATCTATTATAATGGGATTTGTCACATTTTGCATCATTATGTTCAAAAATTTGATGTTTCTTGCATAACCAGAGCCTCCCTGTGTGGAGATAGAATAAAAATTAACATGCAATAAACAAAAAGTTTCCTACATAATTATGGGTGGTTTAAATGAATGGCATTTTAAGCTTTTAGTGCATATTGCGCTCAATGTAAACGAGAATGAAGAATCTCACGTGAAATATGGAAAATTATTAAAAGACTTTGACATTATTGAAAAAAAGATTATGTATGACCTATGTTGTGCTCAAAGCATTCTTTTTGTCATGCAATTCAATCAAAAGCAATTGAAAAATTGTGTGTGAAACAAAAAAAAATGTCAAGTTCATAATAAAGCATGATTAAGGTTAAATTCGAGCCAATTAGAAGAAAAACTACTTTGAAAAAACATGTTCAATGGTTTGTTAGTTCAAACCAAAGGGTGGTCAAGAAGACTATAACTAACAAAGTGGAAATTTGTCAACCTTGGATGCACTATTTGTCAATATTCTTGTATCATTTGTCAACTTCCTTGTGTTTAGCCACCTTATTCCATAAGTTTAGATTCCTCTTTTCAAAACTTATATTCTATTTTTTAACCTCAATTAATCTATTCTTTCAACCGTCTTACAAGTTAAAAAGTGGACTCTAAGACACCGAGAGATTAACGGTAATTCGACATTGGTCCGAACATCATAGATCCAATAAATAATAAATTTTGTTAAGATAGGTTTTAGATGATTTTGATTTTATGTTTAAGAACTGAGCTTTAAACCTAATTCAATCTTTCAAAAATCGACTTATAAGATGAGATTTACAATTACTTATGTACCATAAATCCTCTGGTCAATTTGGTATCACCAACAACAGTTGTGAAGTGCATGGTAAGTAACAAACTAAATTTCAAATCACAAAATCAACTTTCACCTGCCAAGTCTTTATTCTCACTCCATTTGTGGTTCCTGTCAAAGTTGCTCTGTTCACTACCACATTGGACACTTCAGCTTCTGATTTATCTGCTCCCAAGCTACCAATGCTACAAAACAAAAATTCCATTTCATATAAAATTCATTAAAATTGATCCAACCAACTTGTATGTGCTATAACATATTCATGAATCTTAAAATTAACCTTATTCCATGTCCAGGCCCGCAGATGATATCTGTTGCTCGAACGTTTTGTGACCCACTTATTATCGAAATACAATCATCACCTTCAACAAAACAAAGTTGCAAAATTTAAACATTTAACTATAGCCATTTTTTGTTCATTTTTCACACACACATGTTGCGGTTCCTACCTGTCCCAATATGACTATTGCTTATCACAATATTTTGTGTGTCTGCGACATGAATTCCATCAGTGTTGGGGCTGTCCCCTGGAGCTCTGATGATCAGATTCGAAGCAATAACATTGAAGCATCCATCAAAGACTAAGTGCATTTGCTGTGAATCTTTGAACATCAAGTTTCTCACTTCCAAATTTTTGCATTGAAAGAAAGTCACAGCCTATGTAACAAAAATTTTCCATGAAAGAGTAAAAGAGTTAGGAATTGCGTTTCTTTGTAAAACTTTGTAGTATTAAGAATAATATTTTACCTTTGGTCTTGGTTCGTCGTTGCATGGCTGTGAATCAAAGAAAAAAGAGGAAACAAATCAGTATCAGTGTTCATGATTACAACAACAAAAGCAATATAATGAAAAATTATTGGATTCAGTGGTGACTAACAAGGTTAGTGGTTGCTTTGCAAGAGTTTTGCCACCACGTTTTTCCTTTGCCATTGAATGTGCCACCACCACCAACTCTGAAATTTGAAACACTGTCAAACATAATCCAGTGCTGTCTATCTTGGTATGCTGACATTTGAGTCCATGCCTCGATTGTTCCATAGAGCTTACATGTTGAATTTAGAAAATAGAAAAATTGGTTAATCTTTCACTATCTGTGTTATCTGTTGCACGTCAGCTAGAGATCAAGTCAATTTATGGTATATAAGTGGATGCAAATCTCACTTTACAAATTAGTTTTGGAAAATTGACTTAGACTTAAAGTCCGGTTCTTAATACTATCAATTAGTACTTGAAGAAAGAAAATGTTTCTCACCATAAATGCAGTGTTGGGTCGACATGGACCAGAAAATGTGATTGGCTTAAGACGATAGATCCTATTTTCAGGTACCACAAGGATAGCCCCTCTTGAACATGCTTCTCTCCATGCCTTTCCAAATGCCTGAAGAGGAAGAAGAAAAGTTGACATAAAGATGAAAGAGATTGTGATTGAACTAAACTTATGCATGAAAATATGAATTTGAATTCTTTACTGCATTTGTCAGTATTGTTAAATGCCAATATCGGTGTATTTTTAATGTTCAACACAGGACTGTAAAAAAACACAGAAGAGAATTTGGATTGTGAAAATGGTTTTCTCTTTTTATTGATAACATGATATGTTACCTCGGTATTATCTCTTCCATCTGCTTTGGCTCCGAAGTCATCAACATTAACTGTTCCACGAGGGCTAGAAGAAAGAGGAGCAACTCTATTGGCCCTTGTTATAAAACCAAAATGTTCATGTTTTCTCCTGATGAATCTGCCATGATGCATAGGGTAGTGTTTGTAGTTTGTTTTGTAAAGTGGCTCCTCTATGTAGCCATTACATAAGATTAGAGAAGAGAGCACAATGAAAAATGAGATAGTTGGTGTTTGTGGAAACATTTTGATGTTTCAGTTTGTGTTGTGAGAAAAGAACAAACTGAAAAAGAAGAGAAAAAGTTTGGAAACTGATAGAGAGATTTTGTTTGAGTGCCAAATGACGAGCTAATGGTGTATACTTATAGACAAAATTAGACCTACTTTTTCTATAGTTGGAAGCAAATTGCACTATTAAATAAATTAGAGAATGTTTTTCATTTATTGGAGATTAATGGATAATTCTATTAACTACTTGGTACAGTTTATTCAAAGTTTTGCAGTTTGAAACTTCAACAACTACATAAACTATAGCAATAGGTATATTTTGTATTTTTATACAAGAAACATTTTTTTGGTCATAAATATTTGTTATATGCATGTGTGAAATGGAAAATTTGCAGAGAAAATTGTAATCAGAATGAGTTAGTTAATTGATGTAATTTTGCCATGATGCAGCACATGCAGTCTCTTGTGTAGTTTAGAGAACATATGGAACTGGTAACTGTCAACTCAGAGTAAGTTGAATGCTTCTACTTATAAGGAACAAAGACCTTTAATCCAATTTTGATTGGGGTCTTTGACTTTTTATAGCCGTAATAATCTCTCTACTCTCTGTATCATTAAAAAGTAATATTCTTGACCCAATATTAAGCAATACTAAATAATTTGAAGCAGATGAGTTTCTGAAATGGGAAGAGTAGGTGCCATTGTGGCTATGTGAGAATGGGTTGCATGTGATTTTTTGACTGAAAACTTGCCATAATGTGTTGTGGAAAACACATGATGGGTTCTTTGTTTTCAGAGGTTCATTAAGATCGTGACATAAGTGTTAAGAATTCAAGTATGAGTTATTTAGGGTTCTAACAATGGTATCAGTCACAGATAAAGGGATACTCGGTAGTTAGCTCGAGAGGAAAGTACCAATGAGAAGTTTAAGTTTCACATTGAGTAAAAATGAGAAAGTTGAGTATCATATAAGAATTAAGGTCCATAAACTCATCGCCTTAAAGATTTTGGGTTAACTTTGTTATTTATGTCCAACGTGAAAAAGTATATCAAAAGAGTATACCATTAGTGGTAATGTGAATTACGTAATAACTTGTGAGGTTATGTTTCTTGTATCTTGCACCTGCCCTTGTTGTTAGTTCATGAGTTAGGTTGGTTTGGTTCCAAATTTGGTATACCCCATAACACAACACAATAAATAAATAAATAATGCAGTGGTTCACCCTGAAAGATTTATACTTGCAATTGAAACAGGGAAAACATGAACAGGGGATAGGGATTTAGAAGAAAAATATATGAATGAAGTTTGGAATAAAAGTCGTGTATGTTCGTTGGTGGGTATATGAGTAAGGTATATGGCACAATCTGTTGCGGGAAAACCAAAGAAAATGTTGACAAAAAGTATTGTTTGGCTTTGGAAAATTGACTTGGATGAGAAAACATACACATACTTCATGTTTTAATAATAACCTACTAAACTGATTAGTGGCGTGACATGAGATTGTTCTCTTACTCATGTAATAGTAGCCAATAGGATGGAACTAACTTTCTCCTATTAAAATTGTAAAATTTCCAGAAATTATAAACTCAATTTTCCTATTATATTGGTAGAATGTATTTTTAGATCCAAAATTATTTTAAGTTTTTTTAAAAAAATATTGAGGGCAAAATGGTCTTTTCCTCACTTTTATGGAGTATAAGAAGAAAACGTGGTGGTGCAGAAAGAAAAGCCCATATTAGGCAATTCTTTGGTGAATCTTCTTTGCAATGATGAAAAATAAGAACACCTGATTTACTTTTCTTGAACACATTTTACATTAAGGGATACATTTGATACCAATCGAGTTAAATAAAGAGTAAGCTTTGAGATATTAAATTAGACTTCCACAATATTTTTCCAACAAAAGAATTATTTCCATACATCCGCATCATTAAATATGACCAATAACACTATAACTATCATTTTTTTTCCTCTCATTCTTTATTTTTTGAGGTAGTGGGTAATTGATTCTTTTAAAAGAAAAGATAGTGGTATATTAATCAATGACTCACACTAAGTCACGTCAAAAAATGAGAGTAAAAATATAATTATCCTTCAAATATTTTAACAAATAAAATAAAAAATACAATTATATATTTAACACATTATCATCGACTAATAACCACAAAGATTGTGTTAAATAATGTGTTTGATAGAATGAATTGGAAAAACACTTCCTGAATAAACTAAACTAAGGCTACACAGTAAGGTATATACAGTGAGAATATACCTTCTAAAACTTCCATGCAGAAATCGAAAAGAGAGGAATTTTCTCCCAACAGATAAACAAGAACTTGTTCTTCTGATGGATGTGGTAACCTGGCACATAGCTCTGCAACAACTTTGTTGCAAGCCAAATTCCATTGGAACTAACAGGTGCAGTTCCAAATCCAGCCAATTCAAGCCTTGGAATCCATGTTTCTAGTTTCTCATGCCTCTCCTTTCTCTCAACCCCTTCACATGCAACAATGTTCTTGATCTCTTCACCAAGAAGCATCTTCTCCAACAAGCTTCTCCCCAGTAATGTTCTTGAAGCTGAAGCATCCAAGCAATCAAACAGTGTGCCGTAAAAGCTCAAAGCTTTGCACACCCTCTCTCTCAAACTAGCTCCATTAACATTCGATTCTTGCTCGGTGATCACCATCACTCTGGGTTGGAGCCTCCACAGACCATTCAGAAAACTCTCCATTTTCTGTGATGGACATGGCGAAAAAGGTGACAGTGCTGAATCAGGACTTCGATTCACCTTCTTGTTCTTCTGGTTTATAAGCATCTCAGCAAAATCCCTCTGAACCCTAATTTTCACCATCTCATCATCGTTTGCAGCGAGAAGAGAGTGAAGCTGAAGCACACAGCTTATTGCAAGAGGCTCACCTTTCTTGATGGGCAATGTCTCAGGGTCAAGACTCTCCAAAGTGCTTACAACAGGGTTGAATTTGAAATGAAAGTTCAACCTTTCAGCTTCAACTTTCAGATGCAACTCCATTTGTTCCAACACTTCCCTTTTCTCGTGTATGGCTGTGAGAGTAATCTTCAGATATGGTGTGTTTGTTAAACGCTCTCTCAAACCCTGCATGAGGCTAATCCACTGTTCTGCGTTGGATGATGGACTTAGATCAAGTACGTTGATCGCTGTTTCCCCTTGCATGGCTTCTATAATGGTCTGGTTTGTGATCGTGTGCGAGATTTTTAAGAAGGGGTAGAAATCAAAGAATAGTTTCTTCACAAGTTGTTGTTCAGGAGTTGATAATGCTCTCACCAAGCGAAGAACTTTGGGCACACCGCGCATGTTTTTGGCCAATTGGCAATGTGCTAGTGCCTCGGTGAAATAAGTGGCAACGCGTTGCATTGAATCACCATGTGGGGAAGCAAGGTGAGAGAGATGGTACAGTGCAGTGTCTGCATCAATGAAGTTTCCTGATTCAGTAAAAGTTGCACACTCGTTAAGATGATCGATGATTTTTAGACCCTCTTCTTCATCACACATCCCTTTTGATCCTTGCAAGTGGTACTGTGAACCTAACATACACCAGGCAAATTTCATATGATGATTTTCTTAGACTAGTTTATAAAAACTTCGTCTTTCTAATGAAAATAGATAAGTCAGCAAATAATTACGGATCATAGATGAGTCGTGTGGACTTGTACAACTTAATCGTCATGAGTCTACACGACTTAATCTATGACCGATAATTATTTATTGTCTATTTTCATAATTTTAAAAAAAATATGACCGTGAGAAAACTGAAAAACCAAATTTGTAATGGAGTGATCGTGTGCTACCTGGCTGCATAGCTTGGATTGCATGCATAACCCTAGCAACGTTGATCTGTCAATTTTTTTCACTGTTTTCTTCAATCCATCTGAGGACGTAGATGAACAATTCTTAGAGTTTTGGTTTGGAGTAATGATCCTAAGAGGTCTGAATAAAGATTATAACGTTAAGCTTTATAGAGATGAATCTTTGTCATGTTCGGTTTTCTGCATGAAGATGGAGACAAACGAAAAAGATTGGTTTTGTCTTTGTAATTTGTTCACACCTTTGTCTGCCACCGTAGATTCTGAGATTTCTAACCAGAATTTATTATTTTAAACTCTTTCCACGAAATTTGAACTATTATTATTATTATTGTAAATTATTGCCGGCTAAACTGAGAATATCTTGATTCCAGGTTGAAGAACAATTCATCAACGTGTGCATAAAACAAATGCTTAGTACATAGTGCATCGTGATGAGGGAACACCAATCGCCATAAACATTCTTAAATGCTTCCAAAAACGTTAATGTCGAACTGTGCTCTCGGACACGAAGCGAACGGAACAAAGATTTGTTTGCAAACGAGGATTTTGTCTCACTCCTCCGTATTCGGAGAAAGAACGCGCTCCCGCCAAACAAATGGGAATCAAATCTTTATTTATCATAAAATGGTTCACTCCTCGTTGAATAATATTTCCCGATTAGATAATTGGAGAGAATTATAATTGTTGCACAATAATTTTTCACTACTAAATTTTGGTAATTTTTTTTTACAATCTTTAGATGATATTTTCTAAATGGTTCTTCATTTTCTCATTCTCAATATTTTAAAATCACTTAGAAGATGATAAATCTTGTTGTAAGAAAAAGTTGTCAAAATTTAATAGTCATTATCTATATATTATTTAAGTACACGATTATATAAATATTTTTTAGGCTATAAATTGTGATGACAGATTAGAAACCGTCTTTATTTTATATTTTGATATATTTTAATTTCAAATTGTAATAACAAATAAAAATAGTTCTTATGTGATCAAGTGGAATTAAATTAGTGGATTAAATATGATTTTGGTACATTAATATTGAAGATAGAAATTAGTCTCTCTATGAAATTTTAAATTAATGTAGTCTCAAAATTTTAGATATGCATGAATTTTGTCTTTTTAATCACATTTTGTTATTAAATTTTGTATTTGACGTTTAAAATGTGTTTTGTAATTACATTTCAACTGACATTGAGGTGAAAATGTATCAAAAGGTGTAAACAATTCAAATGCTATCCTGAAACACGTTAGAAACATTAAATCAACTTAACAAAATTCAGTTAAAATGATTAAATCCACAAATTTCTACAGATAAAAGACTAAATGTGATGAGAATTTTAATAATTAACTAATTTTAATTTTCACTAAAAATTAAAGAATTAAAAATATATTTAACTCTAAAATTTTGTAACGTATTAAACCGTATATCAGGATAACATTTGTGTAATTTTAAATGCAAACTTGAAATACCATTTGACATTTGAAAATAATTAAGCTAGGAGAATTATTCATTCTTTTTTAAAGTCTAAAGATTAAACTGTTATTAAAATTTAAGACTATAAACATATTAAAAGTATGATTCACATAGTTAAAATCTAATTTCAAAATGTTAATAGTTTACCTCGTATGATATATTTATCTCAGACAACATAAAATTGTAATATTTATATAAAATGTAAAATATTTAAAATTTAATTAGATCTAACACTCGGTTATGTGTGAGAAGGATATACTTTTCATCTTGTTTAAGAAGCATAGGTTTCATAATCTATTGCCAAATTTTCGTGGTGTATGACTTTCCTTATAGGCTTCCACTATGTTTGGTTAAACTTCATACTTTAGATTGTGTGTGATTCTTATATCATATTAGTAAATAAGATATCATATTATATTTATCAAAAACACACGAGCAAAATTTGTAGACAATAACTCCCACAAATAAATAACTAAAAATCTTTGAAAATCATAATTATTGTTTATACGACATCCTTTCTTTCTACTTTTTTTAACAACTTAAAATCATTAATAATTATGAAATAAATAACTTATATGAAATCTTATTAGTGCCAACTAAAAAATATAAAATAATTTCTAACTATTTACATCGTATATATAAGTTTTCTAAAAAATATTATACGTGTAAAATTTCTTTTCTAAATTTGTTTCATTGGGAGATCAAAGATCATTTTTTTTTTCTTTTTTGTAAATTTTTTACATCTTCCAGTGTCAATTTATCTTTGGGGAAGCTTCATCTTAAACATTCCACTTTTTCTTTATTTCCATAACCATGACAAAATGAAACTCAATTAGTGTAATTTTTCTTAAAGATAAGTTTTTTTTTTCTTTACCTTAACTGCAATACCTATGTGTTGGAGCAATGCAATGCTAAAGTGTGGGAGATTCCAAGGGTGTGGAGATTGTTGTTTTTTCTGTTTATACGTCAAAACTTGCCTCAAAAATATAAATATATTATACGTAGAAAACAAAAAACATGAAGAACCCACTTAAATTCCTTTTTCAAACATTACCAAACAAAAAAATATCAACATTTTAATAGAGACTATGCACATTGCACAGTTATCTTTGGTTAAACGTAGAAATCAAGCTGTTTTATAGGAAATAGCAAAAAAAAAAAAAGTAGTGTTGGACATCAATGGCATGTAATTCGAGAATCTTCAATGCAAACAATATTTAGTCAAACAATAAATGGCAATATCATATTTTAATCTACTTGAAGTTTTGATTTCTCTAATTTTAATAGCTAATACTTATCTTTTTACTTAAATATATTTTTGTCCCTCATATTTTTACCAATAGTTTTAGACTTGATTGTTTACGTGTTATAATATATATTATTAAACTTTTAATTTTTTAAAATAATTTATTGAAGAACAAAACGGATAAAATATTTCGAACAGCTCCTCAATTATAGATTTTTTTAAAAATTTAACTTTAAAATGCCATCTTTGGTTGTCTTTAATTATTTTCAAAATAAAAATTAAAGGCAATATTTTTTATTTTACATTTTTCATTTATTATTTTCACTTTAGCAATCGTTCATAATATGACAAATGAATATGTATTAATTCAAACACATTTAATTGTAAAAAAATATATTATTTTCTTTTGAATTTAACTATTTTCATAATTTAAAATATAAATATTAAAAAAAATACAAGAAATAAGTGCTCAAGTTCTAACACTTTTTCTTATGAATATATTATTTTATTTTGGATTTAATTATAATTAAGATACAAAAACAGTGAAAAAAAAATTGCATTTAATTCTCTTAAATATGATATTTTAAAAAACAAAATGTATAATTATAATAAATGAATATGTGAATTCAAATAGCTTTACTTATTAAAATTTTATCTGACTTCGACTTTACCCTCTTTTAAAAACTTTTACGTTTCAACATTAAAATTTTCACATGACTTAATGATATGTAAAATAGAAAATTTGTGTACAATCGTTGACAAAGGTTAAAAGTTGTATTCCCATATTTGCATACACAAATTAAAAATACTTTATTCTAAAAAGGTTTAAACCATTTTTTTTATAAAATAAATACATTATTTTTCATTTTCTAAACAATTAAAATATTATTACATCTACATTTATATTTACCTGTTTTGAAATTTTAATTTCTATAAATAAGTAAAATCTTACTAATACAGTAGGCATGAAAACAAAAGGAAAAATTATTTTTGTTCTTATTTAAACTAAAAGGGCGAAGATTTTTCGAGAAAAATGATAGAAGGAAATGCAGTTTACTTTTGTAAATTTTATATTTAAAACAATCAAATAATCAAAGACAATTAACATTAAATAAACATAATAAACAGTTATTGTTTTATTCTGAGATGATAAATAATTTAAATATATAAATATAAGCAATAATTAAATAATAAATTAAATCAAATTAAATTAACCAGTTCAAAGTTTAATATTTTTAATATATTTTATTTCAAAGACTTTTTATAAATTATATTCTATCAATAATACATTTTACTATATTTTTTTTAATCCAAAGAACATCATTTTTATTTTACTTTATTTTTCTTTCATTTCTTTTCTACTCCTCCTAGGTCCAACACATCATCACAACACAAGTTACAATCATTACAAATTTATTTTATTTGCTTTCATTTCTTTTTCTTTTCTACTCTTCAAATTCTAACACACATCACAACTCAAGTTACCATCATCAAAACCCATTAATAATAGCAAACAACTAAGATTTTCATTATAAAAAGCAACCATTTCTCACTTGGCTACAAAATCCAAAGACTGAAAAGTGATAACATTGTTGAATGCCAAAAAATCCAAATCCATGTCTTCTCATTCTCTTTCTTCTTCCATGGAATCTTGTAATTGGGTTCTCAAATATGTATCAATTTTGCTGATTTTTTTCCCCAGCCTTCATTTTTCAACCTCTGAAACTCTCACTCCCTCACTTGTGGACCGTGTGATTACTGACACCAAAGTCCTGCACCGAAATTTCACTGCTATATCAGAATTCAGAACGATAAACAGAAAATTTTTGGGTAATTGTTCTTCTTCAAATCCGTTTTTCAGTGTGAAAATCACCCCAAATTCTAGCCTATCGGACGACGGGTTCGTGACCGTCACAGTCACCGGAGTTTCCAAACCTTCAGACAGTGATTGGGTTGCTATGATCTCACCTTCCAATTCTGAGTAAGAATTTAGTAATTTAGATTCTCTATTGCATTTTTTTCGTATTGTTTCTCTACTGTATTTTTATAATACACTAATTATCACAAATTTTAACGTTTTAAAATATATTAAAAGGATATTTAAAATCTCAACACAATGTAATGTTCAGCAGAGAACAACACCACAAAATCAACAAAGAATTTGGACTCAGATTTTAGTCACACGTGACTTCTGAACTTTTGAGAGTCATTTTTATTATTTGTGGTCTAAATCAAAGAAAATAATATTTTAACTTACGAGTTATTGTTCTCATATGGTTTGGTTTGGTTCTAGTAATCGGTGAGAATTTTGGTTTTAGATATGTATGTCATTAGTTTCATATATATAAATTATTTGTCTATACTTTTAACTCCAAAACTTTAAAATAAGGTAATGATGAATTTTTCCTTTTATTTAGTGTTTAATTTTATTTTTTTTATTCAATGTGAAATTTTAACTCACACCTATTCATAACATTAACAATTAAATTTTGATAATTTTTTTTTTTTATCAAAAGTGACATTGTTATAAGAAAAATTTATCAAAATTCAGTTATTAAAATGTTAATATTTTTTAAATTAATTCTGGCACTAACAAGCTTTTCTTTACGTATGCACAGTGTTGGCACTTGTATTCTAAAAGAGTTTTTGTATCTGCAAACTGGTGATACAGCCAAACTTCCTTTGCTTTGCCACTACCCTATCAAGGTATACAGTATTTTGCTTTTCCTTTGAATTATTTTAACCCTCTATATCACTCATATTCGTTTGAGAGAAACTACTAATTTCTATTTTTAATATTATCTTTTGTTAAGCTTTTAAAATATAATTAAAAAAGTTTTTAATATATTTTAAAACATTAAAATTAATCAATATATTTTGAAAGGTTAGTAAAAGATAACATTCAAAAAATTATTAAAAAATTTGCACTGTTAAGCCATTAATTTAATTGTTGATTTTTTTTAAAGATTAAACCATCTTAAAATATATATATATATTTAAAAAAAAAATATCCATGTTTAAAAACTCTCGTCCAATTATTGTGGTCTTTTATTAATCTTTTCTTTAACCACCTTAAATTATTATTTTTCCTTAAAATATTGTTTAATTAATACTTTACTCTTTATATTTAATACTTTCATTCAATTGTTGTGGCCCTTCCATTAATTGGTATTTACTTGCAAGATGCTTTGGAAACTTTATCTTTCACATCTAGAACCTTTTGTTAAACAAAAAAAAAGAATGTTAATATATTCTTCATTTACCTTATTTATTATTTTACAAATGAATACGATCTTATATATTTGTGAAACTTCGGAAAAAGGTAATATTTGTATATAATGAAACTTTATCCTTCCCGAGGTTGATCAATTAAAGATTAAAACGTCCAAAAGGAAAGACAAAAAAGAGAGAGTTGAAAATGGTTTTCATAAATTAAACATTTATGAACAAAAAGTCAACTTCGACGTTTCATTAATGGCAGAAAGTTGGTTGTTGTTGCCACATACCACAAATCATGCATAGAGATGCTCTTTTTTTCTCGAGCATAGAGTTCATGTAAATATCAGATACATTGTTCTAAAAACAAATGATTTAACGAAAACGCAGGCACAGTACATGAAAAATGATCCAAACTACCTTAGCTGCAAAAACAAAGAATGCAAGAAATATCAAAATGGGACTTGCGTTACCTCAACGTGCAGTGGTTCAATACAGTTTCATGTTGTGAATATCAGAAGTGACATTGAGTTTGTGTTCTTCTCTGATGGATTCCTGAAACCATGCATTGTGGGAAGGTCCACCCTTCTGAAGTTTGCTAATCCCAAGAGTCCCCTCTATGGACACCTCTCAAGCATAGATTCATCTGCAACATCTGTAAGTTACACATTACTTTTTCTGATTTTTAGATATAAGATCAATTTACTGTATAAATAGGTAAAATTTTTCGTATGTAAGTAAGTTTTGTAGAGTTGAGTTAGTCTGTTTCAAATATTATCCTTTCATTTATTCTCAAATGTGATTTGGTGTTGCAGATGAGATTGACATGGGTTAGTGGAGGCAAAGAACCTCAGCAAATCCAATATGCAAATGGAAAAACAGTTACTTCAACAGTTAGTACATTTTCACAAGCTGATATGTGCAGTGAGTGATAGATTTACTTTAGTTTTGCTTTATATATGCTTCTCCGTACAGTTTAATTTGAAATATAAAAGATCACCAAAAAGAGTATATTTTTTTGAGAATCTAAATGTGTGTCTAAGTTTATACCAAATAAAAATGATAGAGTTGATAACTGTGTAGAGACGAAGACGCATAAATTTAATATCTTGAGATTTTGAGTTGAAGTAGTGTCAATTATAGATTGAAATTATATTTTATCGGTGTTGTATCTCTCTGGATTCTTCTCGAAAGAACTATCTTATTTTACATTACATATTAAAAAGCAACTTTTTTAATAGTTTTACCAATATTTTTCGTTTGCATTTGAAATTAATAGGTTCAGTGTTGCCTAGTCCTGCTAAGGATTTCGGATGGCATGATCCAGGGTACATTCATTCAGCAGTTATGACTGGCCTTGCCCCTTCAAGCAAGTTCTCATACAGATATGGAAGGTACGAACTTTATGGGATAAATTGATTGAGGTTATGGTTTGAGAAAGTCTATAATCTGCATTTTAGATGGATTAATAGTCTGAATGATTAAAAAATGTTTGTGTTTGTAAGTATTTCAAGAAATGAGATTTAGCTTTTTAGATAAGTTGTTTTTTCTTCTGCTTATTATGGTGCAGTAACTCTGTTGGTTGGAGTAAACAAATAATGTTTAAAACTCCACCAGTTGGAGGATCAAATGAGGTCAGATTCATTGCATTTGGTGATATGGGAAAGACTCCTCTTGATGCCTCAGAAGAACACTACATTCAGGTACATTGCTACTTCAAATATATTAGCATTTATATTTTAGATTCATATTGAAAGGTTAAGGTATTTTGCATTGACCAGATCTTGTCATGTTTTTCAAACAGCCAGGAGCACTTTCTGTGATTAAAGCCATAGCCAATGATGTAGATTCCAAATATATAAATTCAATCTTTCACATTGGAGATATAAGCTATGCAACAGGTTTTCTTGCAGAATGGGAATTCTTCTTTCAACTTATCAACCCAGTAGCTTCCAGAATTCCTTATATGACCGCAATAGGGAACCATGAGAGGTATGCCCTCCACATGGATGATAAAAGTTCCCTTAAAATCATTACTTAATTTCCTGTAAAATTATTGATTGCTTAGCACTTAAAGTTTACTAACTGAATAACAAGCATGGTAGATTTATGGAAAAGAAGAAAAAAAGGTTATGGTATCATTTCTGAACTCCCTTTTTGTACTCAGGGATTATGTAGGTTCAGGTTCATTATATATCACTCCTGACTCTGGTGGTGAATGTGGTGTACCTTATGAAACATACTTTCCAATGCCAACTTCAGCAAAGGATAAACCTTGGTACTCTATTGAGCAGGGAAGTGTTCATTTCACAGTAATATCAACTGAGCATGACTGGTCAAAGAAGTCTGAGCAGGTAGAGTGAGTGAAGTCATTGTTCTGTTTCTCATATTTATACTTCAACTTATCAGTTACAGACACGGGTGACTCAAGAGTTTAGAAAATGTGAAACAAACTTAAAAATGAAATCTTTTTGAAAATCTTCTTTTCTTGGAGGCCTAAAGCAATTAGTCTTAAAAGAATTTTGAAGTCTAAAATAAGGGTTTTACCTGCTTGAACCTTCGGCTGAACCTGGTTACAGCATAATATGTTTAACTTCACCTTTTGCAGTATCAGTGGATGCAAAAGGACATGGCATCAGTTAATCGACAGAAAACTCCTTGGCTAATCTTCACAGGGTAAGTTGTGCACATTTTTACTGAACTGGTTGTGTTGTTCCAGCTTCATGACATTGTTGGATCTGTCTATTAAGCATATATGCATAACATGTTCATGTGCAGACATAGATCGATGTACACCTCTAGCCACACATTTTTGTATTCTGGTGACAAGTTTATTGACACTGTGGAGCCATTGCTATTTCAAAATAAGGTCAGCAAATCAAGCTCCTTAGATTTTGTATACAGTTCATTGACATTGACATTGACATTGTTGTAACAATTCACCATATTCTGCAAATGAAACAGGTTGACTTGGCTCTCTTCGGCCACACGCATAATTACGAGAGAACTTGTTCTGTACTTCAACATGAATGTAAAGCTTTGCCTAAAAAAGATAAAAATGGAGTAGACACATATGATGGCAGAAATTACAGTGCCCCTGTGCAACTTGTTATTGGCATGGCTGGCTTTACTTTAGACACCTTTTCAACTAATGTGATTATTTCTTCAACATATTCTTTCCTTCTCAATCCTCTATACACATGTATATCTTCAGGATTGTGCTTCTTAGTTTTAACAAAGCAATCCAAATTTATGTTTTCTTGCATCCACAGGATAAGAGTTGGAGCCTCAAAAGGATTTCAGAATTTGGTTATTTAAGAGTATATGCTACAAGGAATGTTTTAAACGCGGAGGTTAGTATTTTACATGGAAAATTATGGTCCCTCATAGAACAATTGAATGGTCTTTCAAAAGAGGATTAATCAGAAATGTTAAAATTGAAACCTGAATTCAACTCAAAATCTTAAGCAATTCACGGAAAATACTAATATTATTTTCAAATCAAAATCTTTTAAGACGATGAGTTTCGGTAAACGGTGAAAAAATTCTCATTTCACCTGTTCCATTTCTCGGAACTTGCCTTTGGTGTCTGTAGAACAATTTTGTTTAATGATTTGTTGGTTCTGAGATATCAACACTGCTTAAGGCTCATTTTATTTTTATGCAAATTATCAAACTTCAAATTAATTCAACCCCTGTATGTTCCTTCATCTGTCAACTTCAAAATTTTTACTCTTTCCAAGCATATTCGAGGTCAAGAACAAAAAGCAACCTGATATTTAGGCATATTTTGTTCCTCTAATGATGTTTTTAATTTTGAGTATTTGGAAGAAGCATATTAAATTCAAACTATATTGACTATTATCTACTTTATTGTAGTTTGTCGTCGCAAATACAACACAAGTTAAGGATAGTTTCCGAATTACAAAGTGAAAGCTCTCTCAAGAAAGACAACATATTACAGACAAAGCATACAAAAAACAGAAGCAGGTGCTATTGAAAGGTAACTAGATCTAAACATAGGAACAACTTTTCGCTCTTTACAGTGTATATGATCGTAATTTTATACAACTCATATACAAGATGAAGTGTAATAGAAAGTTCTATTGATCATTCTAAGAATTACAAAATATCATATAATTATAATAAACAATGCAAGCATGTATGTTCAAAAGAACTTTGATTAATTTGTTGTTGCTTATAATGTGTATTCAACATTGCTTGAGTACTCTTACCACATGCCTCCTTAAGGTACTCATCATCCATGTTCAAGGCTTTATAGGAAGGACATTGGTATTTTGACATTACATTTTTTTTATTACCATTTGACCTCTCGTTATTATTTACTTCCTCTTTTTTCTAAAAATATAAAATTTAATTTTTCTTAAGATTATTTTACCTTTACAAGAATTGTCAAATGGTCGTTAAATAGTGTCAAATATAATAAAAGGAAGTGTTTTATCATAGGAAAGTATAATATAGATACCAAAATTTTGATTGAGGAAACATATTTGAAACATAATAACCTTTACAAAATAAATAAGTGTTTTGTAGCCTTCATAATTTTTATTCAATTTAAATTGACTTTTTTTTCTTATATTAACAATTTGAAATGACTTGATCCATCATACATAATCTAATGGTTTTGTTTACATTATTAGAATATATTTGGTCTAACTTTTCTTTTCATTTAAAAGTTAATTTTAAATTATTTAAAAAAAATTAGAAATAAAAATTTAGAAACTGTTTCGTATGATTTATTTTTAGCTTAGAAACCCATTTTAAACTAAACATTCTTTGATAATTTTAACAAGTTAATTTTGTTTATCTTGTTTTGCAAAAAAAATATTACATATATAAAAACAAAAACATTAGTAACAAATGTAATTAAAAAAAAAAACTGTTTTAATGATAATAAAAATAAATAAAAAATATTAAAGTCACTTTTTTAAAACTTCTAACTTTTAAAAACGTAAATATTGATTTGATAGTAAAATATTTTAGACTTATAAAGAAAGTATTGATTAAATACATTTAATATTGATTATAAACGATAAAAATATTAAAATTATTGTTTAATTATATTTTGAAAGATAAAACCTTTAATACAATAAGTCCTTAGGAAAAGAAAAATAATAAATAAAGTAATATTGAGATCATGTTGAAGACGATAAAAAATATATAATAATAATTGTATATATCCATCATAACATAATTAAAATATAAGAATAAAACAAAAAAAAATTAAATATGCGTCAACTGAAGTGAAGTTTGACTTAAAAATAAACCTTTTATAAGTAGAGATGACAAATAAATTCGTCCCCGTGGGTATTGCCCGAACCCGTCCCCGTTTTGACGGGAAATCCCCGCATTGACTGGGTATGGGTATGGGTATGGGGAATCCCCGACTTTTTCAGTTGGGTATGGGGATGGGTATGGGGATGTACATATACCCGCCATAATACCCGTCCCCACCATATCTCCATTC
>Ga0214544_1001099_pt1 | contig 54599 bp, 21 predicted proteins | sample CNSS3metaG_FD_160074 | JGI IMG/M metagenome (GOLD analysis project Ga0214544, IMG submission 160074) | Root nodule microbial communities from cowpea collected in UCLA plant growth center, Los Angeles, California, USA - CNSS3 | ecosystem: Host-associated > Plants > Roots > Nodule | place: USA...
ACACGTGACATTTTTAATTTTTTTTAAAAAAAATTTTAAAATTAAAAAAAAAATTAAATTTAAAAAAAAAAATCAAAAAAACCACTTTAAATCATTTTTTAAATTTATATATGTTTGTTGTATGAATAAGACAACTTTATTTAAGTTACTTGATTTAATGAATATTAATCAAAAATATTTTTTATTTAATTTATGAATTTTAATTTTTTTATCCCTCAATTTAAATTATTATTATTATATTGATTTTTTTAGCTTAATAATTTCAAATTACGTAAAGTAAACTAGTTTAAGATACTTCATCAATCCTTTTTATATTTGTCAAACTAAATCCATTCTATGTTAATTTATTCACTGTTAAGTCATAAGTTCTACGAAAAAAATTGTAAGAGGGATTCAACTAGATTTTAGAATAACAGGAATTAGTGTAACACTTTTTCATGCTTTCTTCTATGTTATAAGATACACACGTGTTGGGATTTTTTTTCCAATGCAGCATTATTTTCCACAAAAAATACATAAATAGCATATTGTGCATTTTATTTATTAATATAACACGATTTTCGTTCAGAATTTGATTTTTGAATAATTGAATTTTGAACATAAATAGTTTTTTTTCCTCGAAATCACTCGAAATTCGATTTCGAAAAAATCAAATTTTAAGCTGGATTTTTAATTTTTTTTGGTTTTTATTTTATTAAAATTAGAAGGAAAAATAAAACTTTTTATTTGTTTAGTTTTAATTAATGGAGAAGGAAAAAATATTTTAAAATGTAGAAATTGATGTAGTTTTTTTAAATAATTAAATGTTTTAAAATATATAATAATATTTTAAAATAAAATACGTTTGTATTTTGAAAAGTGTATTTTTCAAATAAAATAAAATAATTATATGCAATGTATAGATTATTAAATAGATTATTAAGAAGTTTATTTTGAAAATAAAAGAATCAATAATTGATTGAAAATTATTTGTTGAAGGAAAAAATATTTAATTGTATAATAAATCAAACTAAAAATAATTATTTTAAAATAATTTGATTATTTAAAACTTCGCACATCAAATTTGAAATATATAATTAGGACTGTTGCTTTGATTTTTATTTATGGATAAAAATGTTTATGAGAGTTTGTTTAGAGTAAATACAATTTTCTATAAACACTTAGTAAACAAAAATATAAGAGAAATGAAATAAGTGTCTTATTTAATTTATTGAATATATTTTTAATATATGTATGAATTAATTTTAATTTATATAAAAAAATATTATTTTTAATTTCTTTATTTATAAAAGAAACATAAGTCGGATTTAACTGACCATTGTAATTATAGACGAATCTGATACATAAAAGAAAAGAGAAAAAAAAAAGAATTATTTAACTACAAATCATGAATGTTTAATTTACAAACTTTCAACAACAAAAAAACTACAATAAAATATTTTATTTTACAATATAATTTTACAATGAAATCTTTTTTTCCTTCAACAACAAATTCTCAATCAATTATTTATTCCTTTATTTTGAAAATATAATTTTAAAAAAATCTATATTGAACTAATTTATTTTACATTATTTTACAATGAAATCATTTATTTGTTATATAAATAGTAAAATTTTAATATTTGTAACAATAACATAATTGAAATTAATAACAAAAAATACTACATCAATTTTATTGGTTTAAATAAGCATCGTAAAATTGATACCACAAATAAGCTAATAAAAAATTATATTGAAAAAAAATAACCACACACAAACAAAAAACATTATAACATCTTTTTTATAATATTTTATTGAGATATATATATATATATATATATATATATATATATATATATATATATATATATATATATATATATATATATATATATATTCTAAAAAAGCATCAAAATTAGTTTATGAATATTTCCTTTTATTTTCAATTCCCAGAAGTTAGGTTTTCTCTTCCTCTCCCTTCTCCCTTTTCCCTTGAAAGATTTAATCTCTTTCCTTGTTTTCTTGAAGATCTAAAGTTCCAGAAGTAACTAAATGAAGGGTTCTCTCATATTCCCTAATCAATTTCATTATTCGGTAAGTTCAAATTCTTCTTCCTCTTATAAGAGCATTTTTATATTTTTAATGCATGTATTTTTTTTTTTCTGATTGCATGTTGTTTTTTTGTTTTCTAGATGAATCTTCACCTAGTTTTGGATCTAAAATCAAGTCTTCATCGTTGATTGAACCTCTGGTTGCATAAATAGAATAGTACATGGTAAAGTTACGTAAGGAGAGAATAATGATACGAGTCTTCTTTAAGACAAGGGAAACTAGTTATTTTACAAATTTGATGTTTTTGCGTTGAATTATAAAAGAGGGGCATATTTTTGTGGGAATGTTGCTGATGCTTGAGAAACTAAAATATAATGAATAATGTTTATGGTGGTGATGGTGATGGTTTTCTTTTGTATAGAGAAATTGAAGACGGTTTAAGAGAAAAAGAAATTGGTTTATGTTATGAATTTTTGAGTGTTGGTGAATTTGCTGGATTGGATAAAAGGAGTTGTGGCTGACATTGTTTATTGTTATGAAATTGGTATAAAAAAATGCTAGGAATGTGGTTATAGTAGAAGATAAGAGGAACGAGTATGATTTATATGAATTGCATGAGTAAATGATTCTTTTGGGTATGTTTGTTTGAATGATTATGATGTAGTGAGGTGATTTTACTTATGTCCTTTATATTATATGAAGGAAGAGCTTAAATAGATTAGAAGCATATAGAAAATCAAATTAAAAACTTGGCTAGTATTTAGAGTTTAGTTTGATATATGAAGAATGTGTTTTATGACTCGGGAGATTTGTAGTTAAAGGTAGACGGGAGTGAGAATTATATAAAATCAAATTGAACATTGATATTACCCTAAAAATCGGTTTTTGTTACAAATATTATAAATGATTAATTTTAAAACCTTGCTTAAAGTAGTGATGTGTGGTTGAGTCCCAGTAGTTATTTTCATTTCATGAAAAAATACAGGGTGTCAAAGTGTATTGGAGGGAACTTTGGGGGTAAAACTATTCTGACTCAATTAGTGTTTAACTCACATATAGTACGACATTTAGGTGGTGTAAGTTGAAAGAGACTACCACATAACATATTATATGATATGAGAAAAGATTATACTTAGAGAGCTAGTGAGGTTAACCCTATCATGACTTGGCTTAGAGACATTGGTCGTGAGTGATGGAATATGAAAAGAGGATTTGGTAACAAGCATGACACGTGCAGAGTTTCATGAGTCACCTCAATACACTAGTTTTTCGAAAATAGAGTCTAAAATTATTTTTTGTTGTTTGAACAACATTTCACCGATCTTCTGGAAACAAAGTCTAGAATTATTTTTGTTGTTTGAACAACATTTTACTAATGATTGTTTGAACAACATTTCACCCGTGGATGTTTGAACAACATTTCACTAATGGATGGCTGAACAACATTTCATTAATGGTTGTTTGAGTCATTGGACTAATACCTGATATACGATTTGATGATTGTGAATTGTTTACACCTTTGAATTTGAATTTTATTAACTAGATGTTTGGATACAAGTGACACTTAAAATTTATACCCGTTCTTTATTTATAAATTATTTTTTTTACTGAATTTTGTTAATTGAGATGTTTGGATAGAAGTGACATTTAAATTTTATATACTTTCTTCATTTATAATTTTCTTATGTATATTTTTTTAATGAATCAGCTTACCTGAGAGATTTAGCACCTGTAGTATTTTGGGATGGATGTATCTAAACAAATCTTCATTTTTGTGAAACTCTCTAAACTGCTAGTGTTTTATTTATAATGACCTAATTGATATATATATATATATATATATATATATATATATATATATATATTATCACATGAAATTATTATGTAATTTTAGACTACCGCGTACTCATGATTTTAATAAATTTTCATACAGGTATTTAAATGTTTAATTTATATAATAATAATAATAGTAATAATAACTTGATTTTTATATAAAATGAGTTAGAAGCATGATTATTTGGATAGTTTCATTGATAGTCTAATGCTTAGAGATAGACAAATAAATATGTCTCCGTGGGTATAAGTATAGGGATTCCTCGACTTTTTCAATTGGGTATGAGATGTAGATATTTCTGTAGATATTTCTGTCATAATACTCGTCCCTGTCTTATTTCCATCCCCTTTTAAATTATTAAAATATTCACAATTAATTAAGTAACCCTATATATATACTTTATATTTTTTATTTCTTCTAATTATTTGGTTTGTTATGAAACTCATTTGTATCTCCAATATATTTCTCATCTTATCATAACATTTATGTAATTATGTTAAAATGATGTATGTCTATTATTTTTTTTTTTATGTTTCACATTTGAATATTTCTATTATTTTTTAATATTTTTATTTATTATATATTTTTATTTCACATGAGAATGTTTAATACTCTTAATTTAAATGTTTAATAGCATAAATTTTTCATTTACTAGGTAATATAAAAAAAATCTTATTATTATTCATTTTTGTTTCATTTGAATAACTATTTTGTTTTGCTAAAACAATTTTCATTATTTCTCAACTATTGAGTATATATGTTGACATTTGAAAAGTTGTCTTAGATCTCTAAGGTATTTTTCATCTTATCATACCCTTAATTATACATTTTTTTTTTGCGATTTCTTTCAATAGTGTCTCAAATTGTTTCTAAAACACACATTTGTTAATTTTTTATTTGTTGTTTATTTTCATCATGTAGAATACTATTTCGATATATTTTATCTAATTATTTTTTATTTTCTAACTCATTATCAATTATGCTGTAATGTTTTTACTATAATTGTATAAATAACTTTTATTTACTACAATATAAAAATTTAATGTAATTGTCATGAATATTTTTTTTATCACCATCTACAATATATTGTAGTTCAAAAGATACAAGATCTATGTCAAAATTTTATTATTATGTTTATTATTTACCTCATTTTGATAAAGTAATGTATTATAACTTTTATTAGTGTATAAAAAATATATTTATTAGAATTTAAAAAATTGAATTAAACAAACATTTAAAATATATTTTAATTTGAATATTTATTTTCCTTTTATATTTTTTTAAAAATATTATTTAATTTTATCAACTAGGTTTCGTCAATGTTTGGAAATTTAATAAATGTTTTGCTTCTCATGAAATTTTATTTGGTATTCTTATATAAAATGTAAACAATTATAATTTATTTCAAAGTTGATATCGAAGAAATAATCTTCATCCTAATATTGAATATTTGATAATATTATGTTTCTTTTACCATATTTTTTTATTATTTTATAAAAATTAATTAAAATTAATATTGAAGTAGTAAGAAAATGAATATGAGTACGAGACTATACCCGTTACCCAATAAAAATAAATATGACACAAAAATTTGATATCCGTTATATTTGAGTATAAGGATAATTTTTTTTGTGAAAATGGGTATGAAATAGCAAACATCCCTATTGCTGATGTTACAGAATCTCTAAATATTTTACATTTATTTTTATTATTTTCTACGTTGAGGACTCATCCCAGTTAAACGGGACTACCAAGAATCCCTGTCACAAAACAAATCAGTAACTTTTAAAAATAGATTTTCAACTTTCAAATTAAACGCCGCCTCTTCTGTAGGTTGTATCTATATTTCAACAAAGTTGCTATGGCACAATCACGTAAAATGTTCGAATAACATAGCATTGCTAAAGTTTATTGATCCTGAACGCTGCTGTAGTAACCAGATAAACTGCGGCGTCTGGATGGGGTTAGTAGGCGAGTATAGGAAGGGAAATATTACAGAAACCATGCACAAATCCATACTTCAACAAAGAATCCGAAATCCAAGAAAAGAACAAGATCTCTCTGAGGACAATTGAGGCTTATTACTTGGAGAAGTAACATGAAATGAAACCTCTGGTTTAGCCTAACAAGATTTCTCCGTAACGTCTTAAATCAAATATCAGTTATCCTCTTTATATAATATACCCAGAGACCATGCTACTGTAAACATTTTTTATCTAAACCTTTGGTTTCTACACTATTGATACTCTCATAATTACAATTCCTGTAAAGGAGGGCACCCTAACTTGCCTCATCCTCCGCACCCATTAGGCTAGACTGAATTGCCAGTAGCATTTTGTTATATTCACAAATCAAATAGAAAAAAGCTCAAGGTCAGAGATATAATGTATATGATCTAAAGGTCCACGCACAAGTAGGCAATTATAGAGCCTGCTCGTCGCTTCGTCCGTTGGCTAACCTTCCACTTCTCAACCAGGACTTTCTTTATGTTGGGACAGCTAGAAACAACGGTGGCCACTCCAGCTGAAGTTATACCAGAGCAATAAACCATTTGACATGACTCCAGCATCGTGCAACTCTTGACAAGATGCGTCAGGCCAACATCAGTAATTTGACGGCAGTGTGAGAGCACTATTTCTTTAAGTAATGTGCAGTTTTCACCCAACTCAGCCATTGCCATATCGCCCAGATTCTGAAATTATAATGAGAAATATTGAAAAAGTACGAGAAAGTAGAAAGGAAGATCATAAATTTCAGTAGGTTATAGTGATTAGCAGGTTGACTAATTCTCATATGTATAATGATATAGTTAGCTATTCCATATGGATATTACATGATTATGCAATGTTTAACCCAAAATTGTTTACATAAAACATCCATGTTAATACATAACTTTGATATATGGTATACGCGGTTCCTAACTGTGATGGAGTTTGTTATGCACAAAAGTGAAACTATGGCGAAATCAAGAAACCAATCCATGCTATTGAAACAAAAAATATTATGGAAACTTAAACACGTGTTTTTGGTATACAAAAAGGAACAGAGACGAGCACATACCTGCAGGACACTCACATCTAAATGACAGAGTTGAGGACAGCCCCTTGCGATGGATATCACTCCAGCATCTCCTATTTGATGACAACCACTAACATTCAGAGAACGAAGGGAACACCCCTCAGCTATTGCAGTAAGGGCCCCATCCCCCACCCTAGCAATTGAAAAACAGATATTAAGGTAGACATTCTCCAGAATAAACAATATTTTGTATGTTCAGAACAATCTAAAGTTCTCACTTCTAATACATTTTACTTACCTGTCGCAGAATCGAATGCTAAGATCTATTAGAGATGTACAATGCTTGCCAACAGCAATGATTCCCTTGTTCCCAATCTAGTAACAACAAAAAGGGAGCAACGAGCAAACATATAAAACTTATCCTAAAAAACTTAATTAATGAACCGTAAAAACTAGGTTGCATTATATGTATCACGGTATATAATAGGGATCTGACATTCACATATATTTTTAAGTACTACCCATTCAACCATTTTTCCTATATTCCACATCTTTTCTCGAGAGGGAAAAAAGCAAGTAACTAATGTAACCATATAAGATGAGGGACAATGTTAAAAATGAGTAAGGCAACGAAATAAATCATGGAAACACGTAGCTAAGATGCAAAATAACAACAGATAGTATGTGGCCTTAAATTAGCTAAGATGCAAAATGACAACAGATAGTATGTGGCCTTAAATTTAAGAGGAACAGTACATTAATTCGCTTGCTTGATTAATTGGAATAATATATCTTGGGAACAAATGAATTGATTTCATTCATGCCAGCTTCTTAAAAACAACATGATCTTGAAGTTGTTACCTTGTAACATCGACGAATATGAAGTTTCTTTATATTCCGGCAGCCACTAGCTATACTACACATAGCATCATCACCGATGCTTGAGCAATCTACCAAGTGAAGAACTTGCAAGAATTTGCACCCCTGCCCCACCTCAAGAAGGCTAACATCTCCTATTCTATGGCAGTAAAGCAATGCTAACTCGGTGAGTTTCCTGTATACATTAAAAAGTTGGGATTGGAATCCTATTGCAAGACAATGGAAATAATTCAAAACTTTTGCAACTTGTGCCGTCAATAAAGGATAACCCGAATATCAGGAGCTAGCATTCCTATGTAAATATTAATAGGAAAGAAATGTGAGTTAGTCAGCTACTGTTAGTATGGATCAAATACCTATAAATTAAGTATGACTTTGTATGTTTCGGACAGACTGGAAGAAGAATAACTGAAGCTCTTGGTTTCTCTCGTCCCTTGATTCTCTCTGTTCAGCTCTCTTCTTCCCTCTTTCCTTCTACTTCTTTCTCCTTCCCTCCTAAATCCTGTATCAATGGCATCAAGAGCCTCACTGTCTAGAACTACTGGCCCAGAATCTTTCAACTCGTGAGCACAAAAACATGATGACAGGCAACAATGTGTGAAAGGGAAGACTGTATCATTCAAATTGATCAGAGGCTTACAGTGGTCTTTTAAACTACAAGAAATGGTGAAGAGAATTTCAAATCTGCAAACTTGATATGCAAAAAGCATGATGCCTAAATCAATCTCAGACATGGTCACTATCAAGAAGATTACTTTCGAGACAGACAATATGATTGTAATAAAAGGGTATTGATGTCCAACCTAATTTACAAAGATGAAATTCCCAAAATTTCAAAGGGGAGATGTTCTCGCTTGGATAATCGAGTCTGAAGGATTCTTTGAGCTGGATGAGACTACCAATGACATGAAAGTTAAGATGGCAGGCACAGGGCTGGATGATAAAGCATATGAGCAAGATTCAGGCTAGGACCAGTACATTGATATCTTGAAGGTCATTTAGAAATTGCGCATGAGGCCAACAGAGAAGATTTGATGCCTATGTGACAACAAGCCACCTACCTGGCAGAATTTAATGATGAATTTAATGCACTATCTTGTAAACCTGGCCTGTTTGAAATGTTTAAATGGCTGGTCTGCAGGAGGAATATGCTGTTGTAGGCTGAGAGGAAAATGTTGACCAAAAGAACATGAGAGTTGCAAGGCTCTTGGCATGGTAATACCTTAGCAATTACACAAAAAATAAGTAGAGGTCCAACAAGAACACGTCAGTGGGAAGTGAGTCCCAGTCAACAGAGAAGTCTCCAACAGATATTCAAAATTCTTCAAAAACGTTGGAAGCTTTAATTGCAGAAGACAAAGCACAAGCCAAAATTTTTACTTTTACTCCAGTAGCAAGGATACTAAAAGGATCATCATTGATCATATGAGCAAGAATGCTGTATGGTCATTTAGTATCCATATACAGCAGCCACAATAGCTCAACTCTACACATTACATTAAAAGGGGTCCTATTTTGGAGTATTTTTTGAAAAAGCTCTTGAAAGCTTTAGAGATTGAACAGAAGTTATCTTCCTCTTACCATCCCATTTAAAGTTTAAAACCCTAGAGGGCTCAGATCCTCTTTTGGGTATGGATTGATAAGTAAATATGAAAAGGAAAGGAATGTAAGTTAGTTTATCAGCTTCTGTTAGTTAGGATTTTATGCTTGTTAGCAGCTGCCAGTGAATAAAGCATGACTGTTGAATATTTTGGACAGAATGGAACAATAATAACAAGTAAAATGTAAGCTTTCTGATCTCTCTTTTTCTCTCTATCCTTTCTGTTCTTTAGTTCCCTCTTTCTTTCTCTGTCTTTCTGTTTCTCTCTCTTACATTAGAAGCCTAAATGTGTAATATCACTATTCCACTAAATTAACTGAAAAGTTACACGTACAACCCAATCCTTCATGAACCAGAACAAGAAGGAACAGACCTCAGTGGATCATCAATAAACACATGCCAGGGTTGGTTAATAAATTGGCATTGCAAATTCATCATCCACAACAAACTTTCTGCCTTCTATGATGCTTTATTGAGTGACCAGTTAAAGAGAGATCAAATGCATTAAAATGACCCTAGCTAGTGGAACTATCAATATGATAAATTGTTTGGCATACTCTAAATTAAATTTATTCGTTCCAGCTATGTTAGATAACTCAACTCAATGGATCCATAACATTTTCACAAGTAACTTAGCTCAGAGAAAAACATACTGGCAAGATCTCCCAATGTATTCTATCCCCAAAGTTCCAATGTTGTGACATCCATTGACTTCAAGATGTGTAAGTTCCTTGCAACCAGTAGCGATTGCTTCCAGACCCTTGTCGCTTAAAAAATAGCAATCAATTAAAGTCAAATTCTTTAACTTCTTACATCCATTCCCAATTGCACGCAACCCCCTGGACAAAAGTCATTATTGTAAAAGAATAGCTAAATAAAGCAAAAAAGAAATCTTACAAGGCAAAAAGAAATATGCAATGATCAGCATTTGAGAAATGATTACCCCCCCCCCATGTGTGCTACAAACTGATTGCATTTTAAACAATGACTTTCAAATTGGACAAACTTCAGTGAGTCTAAAAATATATAATAATGTAAGGACATAAATTTACGATGAGGGGTATGATGGACAAATAAAGCAAGAATTTGTAAGAGAGCAGCTCACTTATCAGTAAATCTCTGAAAACTGTACAGTGCCAATAACTCCAGAGACAAACAGCTAGTACCTACGGCTTTCAAAGCATCGTCTGTGATATTAATACATTGAAGCTTTAGAACCTTCAAAGCTGGACAACCCTGAGCCACAGCGAGCAGCCCTTTATTGTGGATGAACTCAGAATCCAAGGACAATGTCTCAAGGGAGCAGCAATTTGATCCTACAGCCTCCATCGAGATATCAGTTATCTTAGCACAGGCCGCCACACCAAGAGATTTCAAAGATTTTCCCACACCAACTGCTAACTCAACCAAACCCGAATCAGTCAAGCCTTCGCAGAAGCGCAGATTCAAATCTTCAAGATGCTTGCAACACTGTCCAACAGCAGTCAGGCCCTGATCCCCGACATAACAACCCTAAAGAAAAACCTCAGTAATTATAACTGCAAATAGGGCGTGTATATTTGTAGATATTGAGAGATACTGAACAAATAATGCATTCATACGGAAAACAGACATCTAATCTAAATACCGGTGATTAATTAAGCACTTATACGTGTGAAACGGACACGGAAATGGAATTAACAGAAAAAACTCATGAAAGCTTACTTGTAAATCTAAGGCTTTGAGGGAACTGCATTTCCGAGCAAAGGACGTCAAGCCATCGCTAGAGACATTGGAACACCAGATTAAGCCCAATCTGTGAAGGTTGGGGAAGCCTTCTCCGAGTGAAGACAAACCAGCATCGGATAAACAGACGGACTCGAGATCGCTATCTTCCTCCGCGGTTCGTTTTCTTCCCTGAAGAAAACAACGAAATTCAATGGGAACTGAAATGAAAATGCAAATGCAGAAATGGAACGAAATGAAATTATTGAACGGACGAGTTGGAGGGGAATGGAGAGGCGTTCGTCGATGTAGAGGTTTCTGAGACTGGAGAAGCGGGTGGGGAGGAGGTCGAGGAAGAGGTGAGCGGCGCCGATTCGGAGGGTGGCTCGGGTTCGGCGTTCGAGGCGGAACCAGCGGCGGCAGACGAGGGAGCAGGCGTCGCGGGTGGACTTAGTGTGGAGATGGGAGAATATTTCGACGATTAACTCATCGGGAAGCGAGTTGTTGATCCAATCGTGGCCTCGCATGGTGTGGGTGATCGGTGGAGCGGGGAAAATGGGTTATTGGGTCATTCAGAAACTGAGACAGATGAATGTGTAAGAGAATAGAATAATAGTCATGGAAGAAGATGCGAATGGCATTCTTGGCATTTGCTCATTGCAACAAATAGAACGGCGTAAAAACTGGGCCTCTCCACTCCCAATATGTCCTTGTTTGTCCATGATGGTTGGGAGGTCACTCTAATATAAGTACACCATTTAAGCCATGGTAAGAATATTATAACTATATAAATTATAGTTGTTTTTTATTATTTTTAGTTTGTCTAAAACATTGTATAGTAGGTTAAAATGGAAGTGATCACTTTTTTAAATGGTTTTGGTTACATTGCATTATATGATATTTTCAACTAGATATGAGAGTTGAGTTGTTTTGCATTTATTTAATCTAAGAGAGATGACCATCTCAAAGAAGATTAAGAACGAGAGTTTGGGTTGGTTTTAAGTCAATTTATGCAACAAAACTTACACATAAGCGATCAGATTTGTGCTTAAATAAATGTATAACATAAAATTGCATTGCTCTACATTAAATTGTAATTTAAGTGAAAATATTTTTTTCAAATAATAAAAAAATTGATTTTAAAATTTTGTTTTTTAGTTAAATGAATATAATTGTGAGTATAGTCAATAGTAAACCGGAAATGTAATTAATTTATTGTATTTACTTAAGTAAATTATGTTATATGGACAATATTCATGAGAATGTATAATAAATTATATTATAATCAAATATCTTAACTTCATAAATAATCTAATATAAATAGTCTAAGTCATATCGATTAAAACATTGAATTGTAGGACAGAAGGATAATTATAATATTATTGAAACAATTGTCGAAATCTAAATAATTATGCATAAAATATGTTTGCATATGAATATAACTTTAAACTTACTCTTGATTATGTAATATGTGTTTCTATAGTAAGATTGGACTAAAGGTTAGACTTTAACAGAAATACTTAGTATGAATATTTCGAAAGACTTTAATAAACATTCATCATTTTATTACATAAAATAACAATCAATAGAATTGACTTATAAATTTATATCGATTTGATGAATTAAAATCGATAAGTTGTAAGTTAGATGCATAATATAATATATTTGGTATGAATGATAAGGTTAGGTTATGTACTTAATATATGTTTTTATACATATTACAAAGGTTTTGTGTGTATTTGTATGTAACATATAATTTTGTATGTATTATAAGGTTTTGTACGTATTACCAAATTTTGTATATAATATATATTTTATATGTAGTATAAGTTTTTATATGTGATATACTTTGATATAAATTATATGTTATAAATTTAATTTATATAATGAATATTATTATTATTTATTTCGATTGCATTATAAATAAAGAATATTAATGCAAATATTTATGTAAATGTTTGAATGAATTAAAAATTATAATGATATATTGTAATTAATTATATGGTGATGCGATGAATCTTTACCCATATGGATCTTCTTACATATATATGATTAAGTAAGATGAAATATTTTATATTATATTTCCCAAATTTTCCATAGGAATTGAGACAAGGAACATAATCTAATAATTTTATCTTTTAGTTAGATTAGTCTAATTGAGCAAGACTTTAGTCCACAATAAAGTTTTATGTCACTATATTCATTTATTAAGACATGTTTGTATTGGTAAAACACAATAGTTGTATCATCTAGTGAGTCTAATTTAGTAAGACTTTGGCACACAAATAAGTTTTATGTCACTATATTCATATGTTTGCATATTATTTTGCTATAGTCTCAAATTATGATAATGAGCATGTATTTTAAAAAATAATTTTGCGGTTTCTCAATCTGTGAATCTTTGTGATATCCATGATGGTATTCCCAAACTAAAAATGGGATAATTATAAGTTTTGGTATACTAAAACTATAATCATCCTTATTATTAAGACCAACACTCTCGTTGTTGATCTCTATGAGAAGTGGGATAGGTTAAATTGTCTCTTTGTGACATTAATAAAGACAAACTTTTATACTAGCATTCGGCCTTCTGTTGATCAGCATGACAACGTCAGATATTTGCTAAAGGTTATTGATGAACAATTCATCACATCTGACAAATCTCTTACCAAAGCTATTGTCATGTGTTTTTCATCCTTAAAAATCACTGGGACTAAAGGAGTGTGTGATCAATCATGTATGTAAGGGACATCGTGACTAAACTAAAGGTCTTAGAGGTTACCATGTTTGATTCCCTTCTAATACATTGTATTTTTTATATTTTGCCTTATCATTATACTCCTTTTAAAATTGCTTATAACACATAAGAATAAGTGATCTACTAATGAATTAGTGACGATGTGTGTTCAAGAGGAAGGAAGATTGCTAATGGAGGAAGGTCAAACGGTGAACTTGACTACTTTTCTTAAGAATAAGAAGAATCAAGTTAATCATAACCATAATGGAAAGATGTTTGTTAAGGCAGGTACAAAGAAGGAGTCCAAGTGTTTCATTTGTAAAAGTATGGACACACAAAGAAGGATTTCACAAAGTTTAAGAATTGACTAGTAAAGAAAGGTAACTATTTTTCCTTTGTTTGTTATGAATCTAATATGTCTAGTATTAATCATCACAATTTATTTTGGAACTACAATCCATGTTTGTAATGTCATATAGGTATGCAAAATCTAAGGAGACCAATGGAAAGTGAACATAGTATCTATTCAAGAAACAAGATGAACTCACATGTACATGTGGAGCGGGAGGCAGGATGTTAGAAGGGCAGGCGGGGTCACGGCCTCCCCTCCCCAAATATTTTGATTTTTTTTACATTATTTACATTTTAGAATTTTTTTAAATTATATTCATTTTTTAATTTTTTTAAAATTGTATATATCTTTTAAAATTAAATAATATTATATTAAAAATTAATAAAAATTAAATTATGTATTTTTTTATTTATTTTATAAAGTATAATAATAAAACATAAAATCAAATATATAAAGAAACAAAATTATTAAGATATTTTTTATTTTCTCTTCTATTATCTTTTGAGTTTTCATATGTTGTATTCATCTTTCATTTTTTTTTTGTTACTAAAAAAAAGGGTAGACAAAAACTCATCATTTCTCTCCTAATTTTTTCATATCTTCTAATTCATTCTTAAATAAATAAAAAATGTAACTTTCTCTTGTCTCATTTAATAGTAAAATTTTTGTTTAACATTTAGCATTATTTTTTATCTCGTGACCTTTTTGTATATTCATTTTTTATTAATATAGAAGAAGAAGCAATGTACTATGCAATTTTTCATAATCGATTTTTAATTGTAACTTGATTATCATAGTTTTTTTAGTAATTATGTTTCTCAACTTTTGATTAGATTATGATAAATTATTTTTTAATGTCAAACTTCTTTTTTAAATAGGTATATTTATGAAAAACAAAAGAATAAATTTATTTTTAAAATTGATAAATAAACTGTCGGTGAAGATGAAAACATGATAATATGGTTGCTCATCGCATAATAATGAAATGAAAGCTTGTGAAGACTTTTTGAATCAAATGTACGTTAATAAAATGGAAGATAAATATTTTGCAGATAATATGGTTATTTACATAAAAAAAATGAAAATTTTAATTATGATTCAATTATATGAGCTCAAAAATATGAAAAAACGATAAACATTTTTTTATATGTGTAATTTCTTTGATAGTTGTAGATATACTAGATTATGTATTCATTTTTATTGAATTAATCCCAATAATATTAAATATATAAATTTTAAGTTCATTATTTTGGCTCCTTCAAAAATTCTGGTGAAGATCCGCCATTGATGTGGAGGCCATTGGGATATGCAATTTGGTTTTTAATAGTGGTTTTATTTTGTGTTTAGAAAAGGCCTTTTGTGTTCCTAGTTTTAATAAAAACTTAATTTCCATTTTGCAATTTGCACATTTGGGTGTTTCTTTTAATTTTATGAAATATGGTTTTACTTTGTTGAATAAATCAAAAGTTGTTGGTTTTGTGAACTATACGATGGTATTTACTCCATTAAATTACAAATTACACTATTTATAGTTAAATGCATGTTTCTGTTGGGTTAAACAATGTGTTGTGAATAAAAATTCCTCTATGTTACAACACCGGAGATTGGAATATATTTCCATTAAGAGAATCAAGCAATTAATAAATGATGAAGATGAAGTACTTAGTACTTTACATTATGCTGACTTTAAAACTTGTGTAGATTGCATTAAGAGTAAGCAAACTAACAACTCCAAAAGAGGTGCTAAAAGAAGTTCAAACTTACTAGAAATTATTCATACAAATATTTGTTGTCCAAATATGGATGCAAGTAATTTGAGATACTTCATCATCTTTATAGATGATTTTTTACGATACATGTATCTTTACTTACTTCGTTCTAAGGATGAACCTGTGGATGCCTTTAATGTTTTCAAGGCTAAAGTAGAGTTACAATGCAAAAAACAAATTAAAATTGTGAGATCAAATAGAGATGGATAGTTCTAGTATAGTGGACAAGCACCTAGTCTATTTGCGAAATTTCTTCAATAACGTGGGATTGTTGCCCAATACACTATGCTTGGTTCTCCATATTAGAAGGGTGTGACATAAAAAAGAAATCGTACTTTAATGGATATGGTGAGAATCATGAGGAGTCATGCAAAGCTTTCGAAATTCTTGTGGATTGAAGCACATAAGACAGTTGTGTACATAGTGAATTGAGTTCTCACTAAGGTTGTTTTAAGAAATCCTTTGGTTAAGGTTTAGGGTTTAGGGTTGTGCACATATTTGTTTATTTTGAGAAATTTCGTTTGACCCCGAATAAACATATGGTTTATTCATTATAGTTAATTGTTTTTGATAAGAGACTTTATATATTGTGATACATGGGAGATAATACTCATTTTTGGAGGATTTGTTACCATGATTAGGATGTCAACGGGTAGGGTACGAGTAGTGGCTCTCTGGTACCCTATCCGCAGGATAAATATTTGCCTTATCTGTACCTATATCTGTGCGGGTATCCGTTATGTGAGTACCCGCATATTTTTTTAATATCCACATGTACACATGGGTATTTACAAAAGAAAAATTTAATATTTAACAACATATTTTAATCATAAATTCAAATAAAAATACAATGCACAACATTCATAAAATTCAAACAAAGTGCAAATAACTCATTTAAATAGTATTGAATGACAATTTACAAAGAAATAGAGATTTTTTGAAACCAATTGATAAAAAGAAAACCCATTTAAGATCAATGTGTTAATGTTTTAATCATGTCTTTAAAAAAAATTAATTTAAATCAGAGTATAGCGGGTACAAGGGTATGAATACTATGGTACATGTATTTGTCTCGTTAATATGCGAGTATAAAAAATATTCATACCCATTACTCGCAGGTATCCATTTACAATATTCATCTCCTACCCGTTGCAGGTTTTATCTGCGGATACTTAAGAATAAATTTTTTTTTAACCTCCCTACCACAATCCTTGTATTGATTGGTAATGAGATAAATAGACCAAGTAGGAGAATGTTGGAAATTTTCTAAATATGTGATATGTGAGATAATATAAAATATTCACATAGTCAATTACTTTCATAAATGTGGTTCATTTGTCAACCAATTTTATAATTGTTGCATAAATATTTGATATAGTAATCCCATATAATTGACAATAATGTATTATGACAACTTTGAAAAAAATCTATATAATTGACAATATAGTGATATGTGTTTTTGGTCATTAAATTTGCTTATACCATCAAAATTAGAGAATGAGAGTTTAAAATAAAAAATTATATCAAAAGATTCTCATGACAATTTCAATAACAAAATATTAGTCCTTAATTCTTTTTTATATTAGTTCTGCATAAGACCTTTATTGAATTTGTTATAAATTAGATAATAATTGGGATTGTTGTAATAATAGTTAGTTTTAACTATTGAAGTTATTTTATTATTTATTGAATTTAAACATGATTTTTATTAATATTTAAACTATCGCTTAAAAGTTAGGCCCATGGTCAAATCTCAAGAAATAAAACAGAACAAAAATATATTGTGGAGAAATCCATTTGGAATAGATTTTGGATGTAAACAATAAAAAAAGGCATATTAGATCTATTTGGAAGTTTTCTTTTTCATTTAATTTTATTAGAAAAATCTCTTTAAATATTCTTAATGGGCACTTTGAAATTTCTTACAACTCTTTTCAAAATATTAAGTTAAGAAAAAAAATGATAAAATATTCTATTCTACAAATATTCTAATTTTTATTTTTTCTTACTTGTTGACTTTATTATTAATGTGGAGCCAATTAAAATTTATTTTTCTTTTCATGTTAAAAAAATCACTAAGATGCCACTTTTGTTAAATTTTTTTTTTTAAAGAAAAAAATAATTAAAATATAATTCTCATGTTTATCAATTAGAAATTTATTTTCATAACGTCCTTCATTTTAAAACATTCATCTTTCATTTAAACTCAACTCAAACATATTAAAAAGTTTGACTGAAAATCAATTTAATCAATTTAACCCAACTAAACTCATTATTCACTGGGTTAAGTATTAAAGTATTAAAATTTGTTTCTTAAATTCATTAATGATTAACAAATACCAACTATAGTATTTTTATGTATTGTTAAGTTGAAATACATATTACATGACGTTAAAGTGTTAAGGAATTATGTTCATTAAGAACTTTACATTACTTGTGTAGACAAAATATATCATCTATATCATCACCCTTCCATGGAAATCATATTATTTATTATAATGAAAAAGAGTAATTAATTAAATTATTAAAAATATAAAAATATTATAAGAATCAATATTAAAGGTAAACATAATTGTATAGGTAAAATATCACAAATAATTTTTACGAAACTTAAACAAAATTTTATAAATTATCAAAAAAAAAAAAATAGTCTATTACATTTCCAATTTGAAAAAAAAATGTGTTCATTCAAAATAAATATTCAAGAAGTGTTAAACTTAGTTGAAGTATAAATAAAATAGTTGACATTTGATTAGAGATTAAATAAATCAAGTTTATAAAGAATTTAAAATAAAACCATTTGGGATGATAATATACATAGGAATTCCCCCATTTATTTATTTATATATTAAGGGAGTTGTCTTATCACACAAATTATTTCCTCATTTTACTCTTACTAATAGTTTTTTATAATATAAAATTTACAAAAACACCAACTAAAAATATATTAAATCATAGTGGAGAAAACAAAAAGATAACTAATTGTCAGTAAAAAAAAAAAGACCCAAAAATAAAAACTAACCACCGCATTGTATATAATCATATTTTAATGCATGTGCTAGTCACTTAATATTACCCAAAGTACAAAATCAAAATATTACTGATAAAAAGCACTGACATTTTTTGTCAGTTGTATTTAAAAAATAATTCAAATCATTATTAAATATTATATAAAAAATAAAATGTTTAAAACATTTGTTAATTGATCAACGTAAAACAAAGAAAATATTATATGTAAAACACATACATACATAAAAAAGTTGATGTCAATAAAATATAAAGATGGAAGATATTTGTAATCCTCACTTAATGAAATATAAAACAGTTAATGAATTTTTTTTTTTTTTAACACTAGAGAGCAAGTCTCTCCAAAGAATTCAAACTGAACGGGTTTTCTTCTTCTGATGAAGGATGTTGTTTTGAAATTTCTGACTGCAACTTTTTATCAGATTTCTCATTACTTCCCTAGTTATGTTATAGATACTTGTATTGAAGTATGCTTTCATACCCAATTGCACATATTTACTTTATATTACTTTTTGCTACAAGACGCCCCAAAAGCACGATGAACTGCTACAGGTTTCAGCAAACCAACAAGTGATCTTGCCTAAACCAGAATCCCCACAAAGAAAGAACAATGTAGACAGATGCAAGAAGCAGATAAACCCAGGAAACAGACAAGAATGAATATTCACCGGAAATCCAGAAACCTGTGCTCAGAAGACAATCAATGACGAATTCATGATATTCTTATTTTTAAGATTAATACTACCATTCAAACAGAACAGTTGTTGATGTTTTGAACAGAGACAATGACTTGCCCAATAACTCTATGAGTTACTCTTAATAAATCCAAAGTACACAAACCAAATTTGCAAGAGATTCTGTCATCTGCTTTTATTTAAACATAGGAAAAAGACGGCAAGAAAATCAAAAACTACAAAATGAATATCTAAAACTACATCCTTCATTCATCCAACACCAACCAACCTAACACCGTGACCCTTAAAATTACAAGAAGAAAAAATGGTAACAGCAATGCAATATCTAAACAAACAAACAATACTGGAAACCTTCTTATTGAGACCTTAACCTTAGTTAGGGCTGCTGAGGGGAAGACACAGTCTTGGCCTTCTTCTTTTCTGAAACTGCCTTGGCAAAGGCCTCAACAATCCGTTGTTGTGACTCCAGAATCATCTCAGTGCGCTTCATTTCCATCTCCATGCGCATGCTTTCAATCTCCCTCGCCATCTCCATCTTCATCTGTTCCATCCTCACAAATCCATCGCCTAAAACCTTAATCGCAGCCACCACCTCCCCAACCGGGTCTCTCTCTCTCTTCTTCCCAAAATTAGAATTAGGGTTAGGGTTTTGATTCAAATTAGGGCTGAATTTCTGATTCCCAACCTTCCCAAACATCCTGGAGCCAGACCCGGGTTGAGCAGGGGACATCCCGGTGGGAATTCGAATCCTAAATCCACCGGCACCACCGGAGCCCGGAAACCCATTCCTGTACAACTTGTTCAAGCTCCGAGTGTGGCCGTTGTGGTTGATCTCCTGGTACAGATCTTGATCGTCCTCGTTTTCGTCATCATCGTTGTCACTATCGGAATCGTGTTCGGGTTTGACAGGAGAGGGACCTTTCTCCATGGAGTCCATGAGCTTGAAGTGGACCCAGGAGGAGTTGAATCGGGAAACGGGGAGGGAGCGAGCGCGTTGGATCTCGGTGCGGTAGCGCTTGCGGAGCTTCTCCATTTTGTGGCGGCACTGGACGGGGGTTTTGGGAGGGGAGGCGTTGGGGCAGCGGTTTGCGACGGCGTCGGCGACCTCTTGCCAGTGGGTGGCCTTGAGGTTGCCGCGGCCGAGGGAGTACCACTTGTCGCGGTAGGCGTCGATGAGGGCGAGGGTTTCATCGGGTGACCAGCAGGGAGGAGGAAGGCGGCGGGAGGAGGGGGGCGCGGGGAGGGGAAGGGGGATGAGGGCTAGGGGGACGGCGGAGGGAGGGTCGGGGGGTGGTGGAGGAGAGGCCATGGAAGAGGAATGAAGGAGAATGAGAGGGGAAGAGGGGTGAGATAGAGTGGGGGAAAGTGGGTTTGGGTTTGGGTTTGGGTTTGGTGGTGGTGGCGTTTGGTAACATAGTGGGTGGTGGTGTGCGGCTGGTTTTGAGATGTGGACAGGATAGGACGAGGGAGGGCACCACCGATTTGGTGGGGGAAGAGGCTAACGTGCGCCGCTCTCACTATGCGCACCCACTCACTTCACTTTGCCCTGACTTGGACGGTGGTGATTGGGTTAGCATTTTGTTTGCTCCTCCAACACCGCACACATCACCTATCACATATCTCATAGGTTAGCTTAAGGTTACTCTGCCACTACTCTCTGTTCATCTTTCACTCACTAATGCACCAACTTTTCTCAACTATTACTTTTAATCATCATTTCATTCTAATGATTAAATTAACTAACCATAGACTATACTATACCCTACCCTGCACACACTACTAACACCACTCTCCAAATCAAACTTGAATTGCGCCTCTCTCTACACTACAGAAATTTCTATTAGCACTCCCCTAAAGAAAAGACAGGAAAAAACAATAGAAGGTGCTAGAATAAACTATTCCAGAAAGATAGAAATAAATTAAGGTTAATGAAATCATTTTACTGTGGAAGGACAGAATGAACTTAGTAAGTAGGGAGTGAAAATAGTAAAAGCCATTTAACAATAATGTAGGATATGCTCAAGCCTATTTAACTTTAAAAAATGAGGGTTACTGTAAACAATTTGGATCAAAACCTTTTGTAAATAATATTTAATTGATTTTTTTATTGTTTAGACTAATACGCTAATTTATTTAGAAAATATAAGGGATATAATAATGTTATTGAATGAGATCTTTATTATCTAATCACCATGTTTACACTTACCCATTTAATAATATAAAAGATAAATTACTCTTAATTTTTTTGTTTATTCATAAATTCAATATGGTTCCTGTGTTTTTCTTTTAAGTGTTTTGTTCTCTTAATTGTTTATATTAAAATCTGTTCCGAAGGTAACATATAGTAACGCTTACAAAATTGTCACTGTAATAGTTTAATTTAAATAAATAAAAACTGAGTATACTGACTTTTTAAAAGCCTCTAATTATATAAGTTAGTAATTTTCAATTAAAATAATATTGGAAAAATAATGATATTCAAATTATATACCATATTTTATTAACCTAATAATTTTATAATTTTTATATATAGCAGATTTCCCCTGTTATTGCCAATAATAAGTATACTATTAATAAAAAAGTAAATTTTAAAAACAAAGTTACTACATTATTAAAGAAACATTTTTTATGACTATTATGTGTATAATTTCTTTTAAGAAAATAGTAAATAAAAGTTACTAATGCCTAATGATATATAGAGGGCATATTTCTTTCATCTATCTTTGTCCCCCAATTGTTCATGTAATATTCTCAATGTTTTCTCCCGTATAAGACAATATGATTTTTTTTTTAATTTTCTAATATATTTTTATTTACTCTTTTTTTAATGGTTGTGAAATTAAAAGTCGAGGGAGTTTATTTGTAAGTCTATATTATTTATATAATGGAAAGAGTGGGATTGAGAAGAATGGGCGTTGATTTTGTGAAACTTTGACTCTTTTAGATTTTTTTTTTTACAGTATCTATCTATAATTCTTTTAGTACTATCAAAACATCTTTAAATTAAAGTTTGAATTAAAAATTTAAAATTAGAAAATATTTTTAAAATATATTAATAAAATTTGCATTCAAAATTCAAAATAAAAAAAATTGTAAAATGATTTTTTCTTATGGATTGTTACGATGATTTTTGAACAACTTTTACATAATAATGATAAAATTTAAAATATTATACAAATAATAAATAAATAATTAAATATTCACATCATTAATAATCTGGAAATAAAATAAATAATTAAATATTAAAATTAATATTACATTTAAAATTACGATACATTTATGTCAAAGTTAATATTTCTTAGTCAAACGTAAACATTAAGTTAATGTCTCTTTGTTTAAATAATATAACTGTAATGCAAACAAAAATCAAGTGCTTTAAGAGTAATCCCATGTGTTGCCATTAAAGAGGCTGAAAATTTTGTCTCTCTAGATCTTTCAGCACACCCATACACCCACATCACGTGGAAGTTTGATGTTAACTCTAGTTTAAATATTTTTTTTCTCTCTCAACTCTCTGAATCGTCTTTTAAGTATAAAGAAATTTCACGTTCAAAAGCAGAAAATATTTTGAGAATGCGTGGTTATTCCGAGCAATACTAGCAAACGTAATTGGATGGGATCGAAACATTGATGCTATTGGCAGAACTTTATTATGACTAAGGGAAGCATGCCTCCCAAAAGTATTTAATTTTATGTTTTATATGTAATTTATATTATATATATATATATATATATATATATTATATATGTATTTTTATTGTTTAAAAAATAAAATAAAAATTAATTTGATGGATGTTCGTTAATAAAAAGTAATAAGATTTTGTCTCTGTACATAATATTTTTTTTCACTAAGTTATCAAAAAAGTATGAAATTAAAAAGAAAGATAAAAAGATAATCGAGAACGAGATCGAAAAATATATTATCACAATATATCTCATAAGTCAAGATTAGTATTATATTATGATTTATATATCTTTAAATTTATGATTCTCTTATTCCTATTACGATATTTTTTCCAACTTAAGCTTTTCCCAAATTAGTATGAACCCTAATCCAGATTTTAGGAATTCTTTTATCAAATTGGCATGAACCGTAATTATAGTTTTCTCAAATTAGTATACTTCTAAATTATGAAATTTAGAAATTTTGTATTTTTAGTTTAAATTTGAAAATTTTTATGAGTGTATCTAGATTGCATTACAAATTTTGTTACATATAATAAATTAGTTGAATAATCTTAAATTGAAATATAAATGAAAAAAATTAGAAATTGAAAAGTATGTCCATGAATCAATGTGGAAAAACAATTTAATTAAAGGAAATGAAAAGTTTATTTATTTGATTAAAAAAATAATTTTATATAAAAAAAAATTATTTTGGCATCTCTAAATTTTTTATTCAAGTTCCACCACTGATTGGCATACGTCTGTGGAGATCAACAACTCCCTTTGTCGTCGATTGAGGGGCTTGTTCCGATAGACCCAATAAGTCCAAACATCGCTTAGGAGTTGAGGTCAAATGCAATTTAAACACTATCGGACGGAGCTGGATTAGGTCGGAACATTGGAGACGTTTGACAACTCTCTTTGCCCTCGATTGGGGGCTTGTTCCGGTACACCCAATAAGTTTCACATCGCTTAGAAATTGAGGTCAACGCAATTTAAATACTACTGGACAGAGCTGGATCAGGTCGGAACATTGGAGCCTTTTGACAACTCCCCTTGTCGCAATGACAACAAACAAAAGTCAAAGACAAACTCTCTGTAAAGTTAGACTTTATCTTTCTGGTCCTGTATTCACACATGCACAATTATATATATATATATATATATATATATATATATATATATATATATATATATATATATATATTGAAAATACCAATTTTAGACGATTTAAAAAAATGAAAATGTTTAATAAAAGATATACAAATTAATTTTACACGATTATGATTATTTATCGACTATTATATTCTTTAATTTTTTAATATAATTTAAATGATTAAAAGTTGTATTTGTTTTATATATGCATATTCCATATTATAATGACCTTTTCCACAAGAATAAAATTGAGTATACAATTATGTATAGATGTTCAAAACAAATATATTCACAAATATTCAAAAAAATTAAACCTTCATAATAGTCAAAAGAATGACTACTATCATTAATATTTTCATGATTTTCATGATTGTGAATGTTTAAAATTATTACATTGAGTTATAAACATTGTGAAGTTAATATCTTTCAAATTTAATCATATTTATTATCATAATTTAAAATTTGGTATCTACTTTTAATTTCTTAATTTATTTTCAATTATTATGAAAAAAAATCATTCGTCTAAATCATAATGGCATGCGTTGCACGAGTTTAAGAAACTAATATAATTATAAGTTAAAATGTTATTCTAATCACAGTTAAAGAAAAAAGTAAACAAAATAAAATAAAATAATCTTTTGTGCACATGGAATCTTGCGTAAATAACCACGACCCAAAAAAAATAATAATAATGGAATCAGAGAGTGAGGAGGAGCTTCCTTCGTGTTGAGATGCATTATATCAAAAGCACTGTTAACAAGAAAGGGTGAAAGCATCGTGTGTGAAGTTTGACAGAGCAATAATGGAAAATCAACACCCACCACTCAACCTTCACTTCATTCCTTTCCTGGCACCCGGCCATCTCATCCCTCTCTGCAACATAGCCACACAGTTCGCCGCACGTGGCCACCGCGTCACCGTCATCACCACTTCCTCCTACGCCCGAATCCTTCGCAAATCCAGCCCCTCCCTCCTCCTCCATGTCGTCGACTTCCCCGGCGGCGAAGAACTCATGTCCGCCGCCAATGATCTTGAAAGCGCCCGGAATTTCTTCCACGCCAGCATGCTCCTCCGCGACCCCATCAGCCGTTTCCTAGAGCAGCACCGACCCGATTGCGTCGTCGCCGACTTCTTCTTCCACTGGGTTCACGACGTGGCGAACAATCTCCGCATCGCCAGACTCGCCTTCAACGGCTTCTCCCTCTTCACCGTGGCCGCCATGGAGTCCGTGAAATCAAACCCCGCACTTGTTCCCGACAGCGGCCCCTTCGTGATCCCGGATCTTCCCCACCGCATCACCTTGTGCTCGAGACCACCCAAGGGGGTCTCCGCCTTCATGGAGAGGCTTCTGGAAACAGAGATGAAGAGCGACGGTCTCATCGTGAACAGCTTCGCGGAGCTCGACGGAGAAGAGTACATCCAGCACTACGAGAAAGGCAAGGCCCACAAAGCCTGGCATCTTGGGCCAGCGTGTCTGGCCGCGAAAGGCGGCGAAGAGAGGGGCGAGAAGAGAGTGGTGAGCGAGGAGGAGTGTGTGAGTTGGCTGAACTCGAAGCAGGCAAAGTCTGTTGTATACGTATGCTTCGGTAGCATGTGTCGGTTTCCCGATAAACAACTTTACGAGATAGCTTGCGGGCTTGAAGAAGCGGCGCATAATTTCGTATGGGTGGTTCCGGAGAAGAAGGGGAAGGAAAAAGAGAGCGAGGAGGAGAAGTTGAAATGGCTCCCGAAGGGTTTCGGACAGAGGAACGCAGAGAAGGGACTCATTATCAGAGGGTGGGCCCCGCAGCTTGTGATCCTGGCCCACACTGCTGTCGGGGCCTTTCTCACGCACTGCGGTTGGAACTCGACGTTGGAGGCTGTTACAGCTGGAGTTCCCATGCTGACGTGGCCGGTGTTAGGGGATCAGTTCTACAACGAGAGGTTGGTTACTGAGGTGCGTGGGGTGGCGGTGGAGGTGGGCGCCACCGAGTGGAGAGAGACCGGTTACGGGGAGAGGGAGAAGCTGGTCACCGGAGATTGCATCCAGAAGGCTGTGAGGAGACTGATGGACGGCGGTGATGAAGCTCGGGAAATCAGACGGCGTGCACAGGAGTTTTCGGATAAGGCTAAACAAGCTGTTCGCGATGGAGGCTCCTCTCACAATAATTTAACTGCGCTCATTGCTCATCTCACGCGCCTCAGAGACACACGCTAATCCTTATGCCTTCACACTGCTCACCACAATAACCTATGCTTGTTTGTTAGTGCTTCTATTATCAATCTTACACGTGTCGTTTTATCACTGCATTTAACTTTGTTGCATTCTTATCTTATGTACTTTAATATGGGAAAAGCTATTTTTGTTTTTCTTTCACTATCCTTGACAATAATAAAATATTAAATATTTAATTAAGGGGAATTGATACTTTTACAACCTCTGAAACTCATATTTACTCCTAACGGTTATTTATACTATTTTTCATTCAACAATTTAATTTATTATCTAAATTTAATATTTTATTATCGATCGCTGATGTTAAATAATTGTATTTGTAAGAGCTGGTCTCAAAATCATTTTTTCTTAATTCAATTACTGAAAATAAAATTTATTATAAGATAAAGGTATAAATTTAAGTAGTTGAGGATAAATAACTACTCCTTTATAAATTGTTGGTATTATAAAAAAAATGTAAGATCATCACTCTTTCTTCTTCAGTATGCATTTTATGCTCTGTTGCAAAGGCTTAGGATTAGTTTCTCATAAAAATTACTAACAGTACCATTTCGGAGTTGAAAAAACTCTTAAAATGGAGTGATTCAAAATTTGAAATTTATATTTTGTACACGTAGATTGATATTTATCTGGAAAATTGAGTATTTTGTAAACAAATGGTGTTGATCGTCCGGACTCGATCTGATTCATAAAATTTTATAAATGTAGAAATTGAACCTAAGTTTCCTTTTTGATAGTTAATATTTTATATATGAGAGATATTTTGATCGGTTGGTTATAATATTTATAACTTTTTTTATAAATAAAGGTTAATTCTTCTCAGAGTTACGAGAGCTATTTTATGACTTTAATATTTTTTATTTTACAGTAGGTTAAGAGAATATTTTATGCTTGTTTCGGTGAGAAGATTCAGATTTTTACGATAACAGTAGTATATTAAGGAATTCCCACAAAACTTCGATAAAACACTTTAGGGGGTTTTCTATTTGTATTTTTTTTTTGTTTTTCTGTAATTTGGGTCGTTTGTTTTTGTTTATGGGTTCTTGGGGTTGAATATGCCAAGGTTCCATATTTGGACGAGGACACGTAACTTTATACTCTTGGGCCAATTTTTTTTTTTATGAGAACTCAAGTTTGGGTCTTTCTTCCTGTACCTCCAAAATTATTTTTACACTTTAAAAAAAAAATTAAATTGGAAAAATATCCTTTGATCATATAAGTAAAGTCACGAACATCACACCCTTAAAATAAATTTCGGATGTCGACTTTCGAAAGTCAAAATATATAATCGAAAGTTAATTTCCAAAAATCAAAATATATAATAAAAGTCGACTTCTGGAAGTCAAAATATATAACTGGAAGTCGACTTCGGAAGTCAAAATATATTATAGGAAGTCGACTTCCGGAAGTTAAAATATATTACTGAAATCGATTTCCGGAAGTCAAAATATTATTTTTAAATATTACTTTTTTGTTTAATTATTTTTAATACATTATATAAAAAATTATATATATATATATATATATATATATATATATATATATATATTTATTTTTTATATATATATTAAAAATACATAAGAAATAAAATAAATTAAAAATATTTAAACTTTATATTAAAAAAAATATTAATTATGTTTTAACTACTTTTAATTTTATTTAAAGTTTGTGTTTTCTAAATTTTAATTTTTATTTATTTCTTTTTATGTTTTCATATTTCTTAATATCTATATATATATACTTTTATTTTTATGTAATGTACTGAAAAATAAAAATAAAAATAAATAAAAATAAAACAAAAAGTATTGTTAAACTTTAAATAAAAAAATGAAAAATGAAAAATATATTCTGTTTTTATTTAATTTTATTCAATGTTTAATTTATTAAAATTTTAATTATTTTTTAGTTTATAATTTTATGCTTTATTAATTTGTTTAATATATAATTTATAAATAAATAATATATTTATTATATATATATACATATTATTTTTTATTTAAAATATTACATTTTCAAATAAAATAAATTAAAAAAATCCGTTTGTATATATACATTATTATTTATTTATTTTAGTTTTAATTTTTTTTATACTTTTGTTTTTGACATTTTTAAAACTTGTTTATATTATAATTTTTTATTTTGTTTAATATGTATTTTTGAATATATATATATATATATGTTTAATTTATTTTTTATATAATATATTAAAATATAATATTTTCAAATAAATTAAATTAAAATACATTTGAATATATATATATATATATATATATATTTTGACTTCCGGAAGTCGACTTCCGGTAATATATTTTGAATTCCGGTAGTATATTTTAACTTTCGGAAGTTGACTTCCGATGATATATTTTGACTCTCGGAAGTTGACTTCCACTAATATATTTTGATTTATGGAAGTCGATATTTTTACTTCTGACAGTAGACTTCCGATGATATTTTTGACTTTCGAAAGTCGACTTTCGGTTATATATTTTGACTTTCGGAAGTGGACTTCTTCAGGTTATATATTGTGACTTCCGAAAGTCGATTTCGGTTATATATTTTAACTTTTGGAAATTGACTTCCAGTTATATATTTTGACTTCCGAAAGTATTCTTCACCGAAAGTCGACATTCAGAAACAATTTTGGTAATATGATTTACGTGGTTTTGTTCAAATGGTCAAAGAATATTTTTGGAATTTTAAAAAATTTTGGAGGTGCAGAAAAAATAGAAGAAAATCCTCAAGTTTTATACTACAAAAGTCCTAAGTTAAAAATTAAACAAGGGGATATGAGAGTGTAATGGAGTTGGAGGCTTGCAACAAGCACGAGCCTGTGTGTACATAAACAAAACCTCTAACTAAAAGGGTCATTATGCTATTCCTATGACACATGTTTATTGTAAAATTTAGATTGCAACTTCCCTTTAACACCTTTGGAAGTGACCGAAATGAAATCATGACCGAAAATATTACTCATCGATTTAGTTATTGATCTGATTACCAATTTAGTTATTGATTTAGTCCCTATTTAGCTACAATAATTATTTTAATTAAATGAAAAATTGTATACATTTTAACCAAATTTGCAATCGAACTAGGGTTTAAAAAACTCTTTTGTTAAATTGATTTTGTTATTATTATCTATCAAATTCGTGATCAAAATTTTGATTGCTAATTTGGTATTCAATAATTTAAGATGACATAGTTTTGATTACTAACTTTTTTACGACTATGACATAATTTTGATTACTAACTTTTTTATGACTAGAATTTTCACTTCCATCTAGTGTTGGTAGTTAATTCGGTCACTAGAAATATTTGCGATCGATATTATTCTCTTAACAACCAATTTTGTTAATGACTAAAATGTATTATTTTAGTGAGTGAACTTGTTTGATAACGTGGTACACATCATAAAAAACTGCTCATTGCAAAAAATGTTGAATTGAAAATTATGTCCTCATCTCACAATTTCAACTTCTTTTTCATAACCAGCAACACGATTTCTCATAACCAGCAACACGATTTCTTAGTCATAAATAAATAATTGTATTTTTTTTAATTTGATTATTATCGTAATTTTAAATGTAAAACTATACTTAAAAAATTTACAGTCCACCTTCGTTTGCTCTCTTACTTTGTAAAAAAAAAAAATATGCAACACGTTTTACACTCATTTACCATTTTATTTTTCGGTGTCATGTTAAATGTATAAGTGTATAATTGTGTGTTTTCTAAACGATTTTAACGGTAACCATATAAAAAAGGCTTAAATAATAATTTGGTCATAATTTTTGTTTAGTTTTTTTAATTTGATCCAACTTTTAATATATTTTTCTTCAATCTGGTTATAATATTCATCAATTTTATTCAATTTGTTCACTTTTGTTCACACTGTTAAAATAATTAACGGATTGTAAATAGTAACTTTCGCATGTCATTTTGTGATTTTTTTTTTTGACTATTTTATTTTTATATTTTTTTAAAATTATTTTTTTTATTAAAAAAAGTCCACGTGTCATTTTATGATTTTCTTTTTAATTTTAATTTTCTTTTTTTTAAATTTAAAATTTTTTATTTAAAAAGAAAATCTACGTGTCAAGCCAATGTCATACCACGTGTGAGGGTTAGTTTATTACATTCAATTTGGTCCTACTATTCATTATTTTTTTTCAATTTGGTCATAATCTTTCTTTTTTAAATTTAACATTTTTGTTCTTCTCCAAATTACGACAAAATTTAATTTGTATATAAATGTTATATTGATATTCTTATTAAAATACATATTTTTATTAAATATTTTTAATTTAGAGTTAGATTTGGTTTAAAATTAAAACGAAAAATTTCGAAATAGACAATAACACCATTAATTTAAAATTTTAAGTCTTTTACAAATTTAAAAGTAGTGAATAACACCATTAGCTTTTTAAATATTATCTCAATTTGGAGAAGAACAAAAATTTTAAATTTTTAAAAAATATTAGGACAAAATTGAAAAAAAAAGAATATTAGGACCAAATTGAATATAATAAACTAACCTTGACACGTGGTATGATATTGGCTTGACACGTGGATTTTTTTAATAAAAAAATTAAATTAAAAAAATCATAAAATGACATGTGACATGATATGAGTTTGACACGTGGACATTTTTTTAAATAAAAAAAAAAGTTATTTAAAAAAAGTTTAAAAAAATTTAACAATCACAAAAATGAGACGTGACAATTACGGTTCACAATCCGTTAACTATTTTAATAGTGTTGGCGAAAATGACCAAATTGAATTAAATTGACGAATATTATGACGAAATTGAAAAAAAAAATACAAGTATGACTAAATTGAAAAAACCAAATAAAAACTATGACAAAATCATTATTTAAGCCTATAAAAAAATGTTGATGTCAAATGTATAAGTGTGTAATTGTGTTTTTTGAAACGATTTTAACGTTATCTTTATAAAAAAATGTTGATGAAGAAAATTTAGAATGATGTATATTGAAGTTTATGGTGTGTTTGGATGAGACAATTCAAGAGAGTGATTCATTTATTTAGAGAATTCGAAATTCTTTGTAATAAAATGTTTTGTTTGGATAAAAAAATTAGAAAACATTTAAAATACATGCATTTTTTTGAAATATTTCAATTAACTATATTAGAAAAAATTCAAATACCCTAAAAAAAATAGAATTTGAAATTTTTCTCACAAACCCTCACACAACCTCACATTTCAAAGATTGTATGCCATGAGAAAAAGTGAACGTTAAATTCACAATTTGCTTTGAAAAATGTAGCAGCAAGCTTCATGCGACTTTCGAACAAGTCGAAGAAGAGATTGCCCCTACAGTGTATTTTCCACTGTCGACACTGAAAAGTCATGATAAATAGATGAAAAATATATTTTGAATACTAAACTTTTTACGATTTTCTTTTATAACATGTGTTATTATTTTAAGTGATTTTAAAATATTAAAAATAAAAAAATAAAAAAATCACTTAAAAAATATTATTATAAGATAAAATTAATTATAAAAAATTTAGAAGTAAAAAAATATTTTTCTAAATTGATTCATCATGTGTGGATGAAAAATTATCAAGTTTTGTTATTTCAAAAGTGTATTTTCCACTGCCGACACTGAGGCAGATGATAATATCTAATCTAATGGCAACCGTCCCATTGCTTCCAAAGAAAATGGACCTTGGGTAACACGCATATTTTGTCCTGTCCTGTTTAGGGTTAGATTCCCAGACACCGAAGCTTCATCCACAAAAACTGCTTATGGCTCGTTCAAACTATAAAGTGGGTGCCAGAGAGTGTTGTGTTGAGTTGAGTTCAGGCAGAATGGACGTAAAAGACTACCCACTCAAGCTTTACTTCATCCCCTACCTCGCAGCGGGTCACATGATCCCTCTCTGCGACATAGCCCAATTCTTCGCCTCACGCGGCCATCACGTCACCGTTATCACCACCCCTTCCAACACCCAACACCTTAAACCATCCCATAACTTCCGTCTCCACACCCTCCAATTCCCTTCCCAAGAAGTAGGCCTGCACGACGGAATCGAAAACGCGACCGCCGTCACCGAAAAATATAATTCCTATAAAATATACACGGCCACCATGCTGCTCCGCCAACCCATCGAGAGTTTCCTGGAGCAGGACCCACCGGATTGCGTCGTCGCCGATTTTCTATACCCCTGGGTCCATGACTTGGCAAACAAGCTTCGCATCCCCAGGCTCGTTTTCAACGGATTCTCCCTCTTTTCCATTTGCGCCATGGAGTCCGTCAAAACGCTCAGCATCCATGCCACCGGTCCCTTTGCCATTCCCGATTTCCCTCACCACATCACCTTGAGCTCATCTCCGCCCAAGAACGCACGGGAATTCTTGGAACCCCTACTCGCGATGGCGCTCAAAAGCGATGGTTTCATTATCAACAATTTTGTGGAGCTTGACGGGGAAGAATACATCAGCCACTACAAGAGAACTACTGGGCACAAGGCCTGGCACCTCGGGCCAGCGTGTCTTGCTCGCAGAACCACCTTGGAGAAAGCGGAGAGAGGGGCAAAGAGCGTGGTGAGTGTGCAGGAGTGTGTGAGTTGGCTTGACTCGAAGCAAGTGAACTCGGTGGTGTACATAAGTTTTGGTTCCGTCTGCTATTTCCCGGATAAACAGCTTTTCGAGATAGCATGCGCTATAGAAGCGGCGGGTTATGGATTCATATGGGTGGTTCCGGAGAAGAAAGGAAAGGAAGAGGAGAAGGAAGAAGAGAAAGAGAAATGGCTACCGAAGGGGTTTGAGGAGAGGAATGGAGAGAAGGGGATTATTATCAGAGGCTGGGCTCCGCAGGTGCTTATCCTGAACCATCCCGCTGTTGGCGCGTTCCTTACGCACTGCGGGTGGAACTCCACCGTGGAGAGCGTAGCTGCTGGGGTTCCCATGATTACGTGGCCCGTTCACAGCGAACAGTTCTACAATGAGAAGTTAATAACGCGGGTGCGGGGGATTGGGGTGGAGGTGGGCGCAGACGAGTGGAACTTCTCTGCTTTCTTCGAGAGTAAAAAGCTTGTGGACAGAGCTTGCATAGAGAAGGCTATGAGGAGAATCATGGACGGCGCTGATGAATCCTTGCTAATCAGACGGCGAGCAAAAGAGTTTGGGAAAACTGCCATACAAGCTGTTCAAGAGGGTGGTTCATCGTACAACAATTTAACGGCTTTGATTGATCATCTCAAACGACTGAGAAACTCCAAGTTAGAGTGACTCCGTTTAATACGATGTTCCTCAAACTCTTCGTCAAGAAGTATATATGCATTGTATCCCAAATAATTTAAAAATACTTCTTTCCCTATAGTTCTCCTGTGTTTTTCCTAAACATGTTGCAAATTCCATTAAATACAATTCTTTGTTACTTAATTACTACTATTCACTTGCAATGACATATTCAAACAAATTTACTGTTGCCTAAGATCTTTTAGTACAATTATGAAAGAAAAAACAAAAAATAATGCAATATAAGTTATTATTATCATTATTAGTATTATTATCATTATTATTATTATTATTATTAATTATTACTATTATTATTATTATTATCATTATTAATACTATTATTATTAATTATTACTATTATTATTATCATTATTACTACTATTATTATTAATTAAGAACTATAATAATAATAATAATAATAATTATTATTATTATTATTATTATTATTATTATTATTATTATTATTATTATTATTATTATTATTACATACACATTTTACTTCTACTTAAATCATGGTTCAATTACTTTACCATTTTATTTGTTTGTTGGTTATTTATCTTTACATTTGATTTGAATAATATTTCAATTCAAAAGAATAGTTACTAAAATTAGTAAAATAATAAAACTGAAAAATAACCTTTTTATTTCAAATAATTATTTAAGTTTAAAATATAACAGTTAAGAGGATAAAATTTAAAAAACAAAAAAAGACACCAAAGATATTTATCTCTTTGTAAATCTATAACTATATAAGGAGGATTCCTCTTTTGTGTCCACATTTTATAATTCTAACTTTACCCTTTACGATATAATTATTTGTTAAATTTTTTAAAATTAATGTTACTTTTACAAATTTTTATAAAATTATTTATTTATTTCCTTCTTTTTTTTCTCTTATTCATTAACAATTATTTTCTCATATTTTCTCCATACATTTATTTTTGATAAATACAATATTACAATATCATTAACTACTTATATAATATCATGCATGTTCAAAAAATGTGTACACACAGGCGCTCGCGCCTAATCGCGCCTGTGTTTATGCTAGTGTAGTGTTATTATTGTTATTACTAGCAAAAACTCAGGCGATGTCGCAATGTGTTCGCATTTTTTAATTTTTATAAGAATTTGAGTTAGATCAAGAATATTTACTTTCGAAATATATATATATATATATATATATATATATATATATATATTTTAAAATAGTTGTTATATAGAATAATTGTTAAAAAAAGAGTTTTTAAAATAACGGTCAAAATAAAAGAGATTTTAAAAAAATGGTTAAAAATAAACTAATTATAAAATAATTAATTTTTAAAATAATAATTAAAGTTAAAATTGGAAAATGAAAAGTAAAGACAAAAGAGGGAATCCTCTTTATATATTGTTATAGATTATTATTATTATTACTATTACTTTTATCACTATGCGATATTATTTTAGTGTTATTATTATTATCTATTATCTATTGTCAACACCCAATTTTGTCCGGTGAATGCATTTGTTTTGTTAAATAAAAAATAAAAATGAAATAAAATAAAAATATGTTAGGTTTTTAACTTTAATTCTATCCTGAAAAAAAAAAGAAAAAAAAAGAAAAGGGAAGCAGAATCTAATTTGTTTTAATTATCACGCCCTTTTTATGAGTCCAAATGTTTTATACATATTTTCACCCCATTATTTGCTATCTACACTCTTCACATGACATGTCAGAAAATGACGTTTTATAATTTCTTTTTTTAGATAATGGTATAATATCAGGAACAATATTTTTTATAATAATTTGAATAAATATCTTGCATTTACATGATGTGTCTATTTGATTTGTCAGATACAGAAGGTATTATTTTAATAATTAGACGCAAATATTCCCGATAATTAGAAGAAAATATTTCTGGTAACAATTAGAATCGATTGTATGAATAATATTATAATTTGATCACAATCTTTATGTGATGGAAAAGATTCTTGTAATTACAGACAATATTTCGTTAATAATTATAATCAATACCGTTGTGGATATTATGCAACAATTTAATTGGTATAATATGTTTTCATCATGACCAATCCATTCCTCAAATATTTTTATTATAATTAAAGATTAGGATTGTAGTGGTAGCAAGGTGCCTATATAAGCACAAAACTTATCCAATGGAAGACACAGAAAAAAAAATCTAAAACCCTTCTATTTTTTATTACTAGAGCACCCACGCAAAAGGGGCCAACTTAAGGTAAATTATCTTTGCTCCCAATATTATTCATGTACTGCTTAGATTCTCTTATAATATCAAATGTATGATCGATTGACATGTTGTATGACTAAATGTGTGGGGGCTTGGGGTCTCGACGTTAGATGATTTTGGATTTGGATTTGTCACTGATATGCTCAACCCTTCTCTCATTTTGTTTGGAATGTCATTACCTTGGTAATTAAAAAGATTTTTTTAGACTTTAATTATCTCTAAAAGAAATAATAATAAATAAATAAAAAATAAAAAATTATTATTTCTTTTATATAAATATTGAATACATGTCAAGTGTCGAACTTGCTTGATAATCAAAATACTCGTTCATAGGCTTTTAATTGTTTTTCTAAAAATAATAATAATAATAATAATAGTAATAATAAATAAAAATTATAAAATTGTTTTTTGAATATTATGTCAAGTCTCTGATTTGCTTGATAATTAAATCTTTTATTGTAGAATGTTGATTCTCTTGATATTAATAATATATATATATATATATATATATATATATATATTTTATAAAATATAATAATATCAAACAACATTTTTTTTTATAAAGAACTACGTTATCCATGATTTTCCAAAATTAAAATACGTCGTCGAGCCAATAAAATAAAAACTTAATTTTGTTTTTAATCTTTATTATTTTGTAGGTGTTTTTATTTTGTTTGATTTTTTGAGAACAATAAATATTTTAAACATCAAATTTTATCTTACATACTTAATTAATTAAAGAGGGAACCGGGGAACTGTCTTAAGACAAATGTTGTGGGGTGCTAATACATTCCTCACATGTAACCGATTTCCGAATCCAAATTTGGTTTTGAAGACTATTTTTTTAAGGTTTTTGTATAGTTTGATTTTTTAAAAATATATTTTCGCTGTCCCGCCACGATCTCGGTTGCAATATCTATTATTATTATTATTATTATTATTATTATTATAGTTAAACACACATTTTACATTTATTTACCACAAGATCATATTTCAATTACTTGCACTTTTTATTTGTTTTGTTGTTCATTTTATTTTTATATTTGTGTAATTATTTGTTGTTAATGTATATCTTTATATATAATTATAAATTATTATAGTTCACATTAGTCTTAGTGTTAGCATTAATATTAATATTTATAGCATAATAATTATTATTATTATTAGTTCATTATTATTTTTATTATCATTATTACTATTTATAATGGTGTTATTATTATAAGTGTTGTTTTTTAATTATAGAAAATATTGTTATAATAAATAATATTGTTAAATAGAGTTTTAATCTTTTAAAATTTGTATAATTTATAATTTATAGTATTATTAGTATTAGTATTTTTAATGGTTAAATAAATATAATAACAATTATATTATTATTCAAAAAAAATTTAAAAAAAAAATGTTCACACGAATCATAAACTATTATAATTATTTCATAAAATCAATTAACTGTATTATATTGTGATATCAATTCTATTTATTATATTTTATAAAAATGTTCACTTTTAATGTCGTCCTCCTTCACGATGATATATTCCAATTTTGAGAAAAAAAAAATTTAACGAACCTTAATTTACAAATTCATGATTAAACCGACCCATAAATAAATAAAAAAAACCTCGGTGTTCTTACCTTGTCAATTACAATTAGAATTGTAACGTGTTTGTATCTATGTGATTAAAATAATCAAGAATAAACCCCTCAATAAAAAAAGGGTTCACTCGACATTCATAAGTAATTTAGAGTCATTAATTTGTTATATCATATTTAATAATATTTACAATTATAAGAGTAACTCAAATAATCTTTAAATTATTTCGAGTTTAATTTAAATCTCTAAAATTAAATCTTTAGTTTAACCACGTGTTATTATTTTCACTTAAGTTTTAGATTAGACATCAGGATAAATAAAAAGACGAGTCAATTTTAAGGATTCAAATGGAATTTAAAAAACATGAGAGGGTTATTTGAGTTTTATTAATTTCACAAAGTAATAGTTAACGACGATGTCCCTCGAGGCTTTATTCTATGTGCTCTTTAATTTATGGAATAAACTTATAATGAAAAATAATTAATATTTTTATATTAAATTGTTTGCAACTTTTAATAGATTTATTTTTAGATTAAATCATTCCATAAATCTATATTTTTGTAATGAAATTTTAAGTAGGTCCCCTCATTTTTATTTGACTCAATTAAGTCTCTATTTTTGAAAATTCGTTGCATTGAAGTCATCTTTGTTAGTAGTACACTAACACTGGTAATTCTATGTCACGTATCAGCACTTGATTTTTTAGATTTTTTTGATTTGTTTTTAGAATTTTGTTTTTTAAATGTCACGTGTCATTATGACATGGTGCCGTGACAGAGACAATGTGATGTGGCGGTGGTAATGCCACGTGTTATTATTCGATGTGAAAAGTCTCAATGTAGATCTTGTATTTGTTATTTTTTCTCAATTTGGTCCCAATTTTTTTAAAAATGAATCAATTCCATCCTTATATCAAATTTAATTTTTATATGAATTTTACATTGGTATTTTTATTAAAATTGATATTTTTGTCAAAATTAAGTTTATTTAAATGTATATTTTGCATTGAACTTTATTTAAATATTGTTTCAAATATTTATATATCAATAATTTATAAGCAAATGTTAGAGTTGGTTTAAAAATAACAATTTTATAAATTGAATTGTAAAATTTTAGATAAATATATTTATTTAAAATTGTTATAAAATTATTTTAAAATTTTATATTTGAATTTATAAAGTTTTTGCAAAATATACATTTAAATAAACTTAATTTTGTTAAAAATATTAATTATATTAAGAATACCATTTTAAAATGTATCTAAAAATTAAATTTGATATAGGGATTAAATTAATGCAATTTCAAAAAAATTGGGACCAAATTGAGACAAAATAACATATATAGAGACTATATCGAGATTTCTCACATCCAATAGTCAATAGTGACACGTGACACGTGACACTGCCATGGCCATAATCACATTGTCTCTATATGGCATAATGTCAGATTGAAACGTGACAATTTTTTTTATCTTTTAAAAAAAAAGTTATAGAAAAAAAATAAAAAAATTAAAAGATACGTGCTGACACGTGATACATAGTTAATAACATTAATGTACTACTAACGGAAACCATCTAATTGCAATGAGTTTTCAGAAATAGAAACTCAATTTAGTCAAATATAAATGAGAGGATCTATTTGAGATTTCACCCGTAAAAATAGAGATCTTGAAATAATTTAACCCATTTATTATTTTCATAATTGACATATTACCATTTTCTCTGTTTTGAAAAAAAGGTACAGTCGAGACAAAAATTAAATAACATAAACCTAAATAATATTTTTTCTAATAAAATATATGATAAATGATACGCTGGACTTAGAATCTTATGGTGAACATTTGTTCTTGTGGAATTGATAATTGAGATAGATATATAGAATCGTACAATCCAGTCTTTGTTTTCGACGAAAATTAAGGGATCGATGATTTGCGCTGATAGCTCTTAAACCAATGAAAAATTACACAAAAATCAAAGTGAATTACTTTTAAAATTTTTCGTATTGACGCGAAGATTCGAAAAGGAACAGTGACATTCAGAATAAATAAATAAATAAATAAATAAATAAATATATATATATATATATATATATATATATATATACTTATTTTGTTAGATTTGTCTATATGTTTTATTTTTATGTGTTTATATTTTTTTATATTTTTATAATAATACAATGGATAAAATAAAATATATATTATTACTAAATTAATAATATAACAGTAGATAATAGTAATATAAATAATAATAATAACAATAATATAAATATATAATAACAACAATTTACATATCAATTTAACATAATTTATATTAATTATACTTTATTTAATCATTCTTTTTTTTTATATAAATTAATTTTTTAATTTATCAAATCTGTCACATCTCTCACAAAATCTCAAAATTTAATCTTCAAATTCTTTTATCCATCCATTCAAATGTCTTAATTCAAACAACACACAATTATTTTTTCATCTTTTCAAATCCTTTCACTCGTTCTCTTTCAAATCCGACTTTTTTGTATTTTGGGATTTATTGGAAGTAAAATTTGTATAAGTGAGTTTCTTATTTTTCATTTTGAGAAAATGGATAGTCGTCAAGGTGGAAGATGACATTGAAGGTGCAATCATCCTTTTCCCGACTGATTTCTTTATTTTTTTAAAAAGGTAAATATCATCATGTTAGATGACGTTTTGTTCTATTTAGAAAACATGAAGTCGTCCTCATACATGACGACTTCACTTTTTCAATTTTTTTCTTTTTATTGTTTTGTTTTTTTAAATTGATAACTGAAAATTTAAAAAAAAGAAGAAAAAATAACGAAATCGAAAAATTAAAAAAAACAATAATCAAAACTAAAAAATTAAAAAAAATAATGAAAATTGAAAAATTTGAAAAAAAGGAAAAATAATGAAAAAAACCATTAAATCTGAAAAAAAAAATAAAAAAATCTGAAATATTTTAAAAAAAATAATGAAAAGTGAAAATTTTGAAAAGAAAAATTTAAAATAATTAAAACTGAAAAGTTTGAAAAAAAAGAGAGTGAAAAGTGAAGGCATGTTAGATGACGACTTCACTTTTCAATTTAAACAAAGTCATCATTTTCAACGAGGACATTACTTCAAAAAAAAAGATCTGCAGGGTGGAGGACCACTTCATCCTAAATGTCGTCTTCCTCCATACTGACCCAATTTGTTTAAAAAAAAACGAGCCATATTTTACAATTTTGTGGTCAAAGACCCTGAAATACAAAAAAAAAAAAAGCCCTTCAAATTACCTATCACATCTAAACACACTCTAAAGCCCGGAAGATGAAGAGTTTAAGGAAAATCCCAATTAATATGTAGACGTGTTGTTCAAGTAATATGAGTATAAAATCCAACAACCATTTCTTAAACACCTCTTAAATACTTCTTGATAGTGCATTTAAGAGTTCATTTAATTTCTTATGTTTTTCTACACAAACACATTGTCTCTTGGGCTACTCATTTCTCAACTTGTTCGTAATAGGCATTATTTTTGTTACCAAACTCTCAATACAATTATAACTTTATACTAAGGATGACTTAGTCCAAATCATTTGCGCAAGTGAATATTTTATAAAATTATCTAAGTTTTTCGATAGATTTTATCAATTGATCTTTACTTTCACCTATGGTTTATTGTTTGGAGTTTTAAAAAAAGTCAAACCCCCTAAAGTGTAACATATTAAGGAATACCCATAAAACCTAGATAAAAGACTTTAGGGGGGGTTTTTATTTGTATTTTTGGTTTTCTTGTAATTTGGGTTGTTTGTTTATGTTTATGGGTTCTTGGTTGAATATACCAAGGTTCCATATTTGGAGGAGGATATGTAACTTTATACTCTTAGGTCAACAATCTCTCTATAAGAACTCAAGTTATATACTACAAATGTCCTAAGGAAGTTAAAAATTAAACAAGGGGATACGAGAGTGTAATGGAGTCGGAGGCTTGCAACAAGCACGAGCCTGTGTGTAAAGATCAACAACAACTCTAACTAAAAGGGTCATTATGCTATTCCGATGACACATGTTTATTGTAAAATTTAGATTACAATTTTCCCTTCAAAAAACAAGTTTTGTTGAAATTGAAATAATGACTGACAATATTAATAAGATAAAAATAGTTTAACCCACATCTTTTGACTCATTTTTAACACATTCATTCAATTACCATTAGATCATTTATTTTGATTATTTCAAGTGATGTATTGTGATAATCAAAATGGTGAGTTAAAAATGAGTCAAAAAAGTGGATTAAAGTATCATTGTCATATTAATAATCGATTCAGCTATTGTTATATGGTCACTGATTTAATTACATATTTCAGTTACATATTTAGATACTGATAGTTATTTTAATTAAATGGAAATCAAATTTGTAATCGAATTAACGATCAAAAACATTTTTATTAAATTAAATTTGTTAATTTTAACTATCGAATTAGTTATCAACAATTTAAGGTGATCAAATTTTAAAAATCGATTAACGATCAAAATTTAAATGACTTGAGATGTTTACCGACTATAATTTTTACTTCCATTTAGTGTTGGTAGCTAATTCAGTCGTTAGAGATATTTACGACCATTAGGAATGTTTGCGACCGTCGGTGAATACAGTTTCTTGATAACGTTGTGCACATCATAAAAAACTGCTCATTACAAAAAAAGTTGAATTGAAATTCATGTCGTCATCTCACAATTTCAACTTCTTTTACATAATCGGCAACACAATTTCTTAGTCATAAATAAACAATTGTATTTTTTTTAATTTGTTTACTATCGTAATTTTACATGTAAAAGTATATTAAAAAAAATTTACAGTCCACCTTCGTTTGCTCTCTTACTTAAAAAAAAAAATATTTAACACGTTTTTACATTCATTTTCCACGTTATTTTTCGCTAGCATGACAAATATATAAGTGTGTAATTGTGGTTTTTTTGAAACGATTTTAACGTTTACCGTATAAAAAAATTGTTGATGTCAAATGTATAAGTGTGTAATTGAGCTTTATAACGATTTTAACATTAACTGTATAAAAAAATGTTGATGAATTTAGAATGATGTATGTTGAAGTTAGAGTTTTATTACATGTGATTTCAAAGACTGTATGCCACGAAACTGCAGGCTGGAGTGACGAGAAAAAGTGAATGTGAAATTCAAAGTTTGCTTTGAAAACTGCAGTAGCAAGTTTTGATGCGGCTTTAGAACAAGTCGAAGAAGTGATTGCCCCTACACTGTATTTTTCACAGCCGACACTGAAAAGTCATGATAAATGGATCCATTATGGAAGAAAATTTATCAAGTTTTGTTATTTCGAAACAAACGCTCATTCCCTTGTAATGCACTCTTCTAACAATGCTACAAAATTTCTTGTATAATTGGACATTTCTTAAATTAATACGTCTGAGAAAATCCACTCCGTCGGCACTAAACCTTAGCACTTTGGCTAATAGAAACAAATTGATCGGAGCTAAAGCTCCTTATGAATGAGACTGATAAAAAAAATAAGGTTTCACAAATTTCATTTCTATCTAACAGCTTACGCACTTATTGTACTGTCAATAAATGACATTTAAAAATTACATTATTAATTGAAAAAAATTATATTATTATAACATGTTAGTGAGGTGGTGAAAATATGATATAAGAGATGAGAGATGATGTTAAATTACGTATGTTTGTCTCCCCGGCAGAGTCGGTTCGGCGTTGTCGCTATGAAGGTCTGCACATCAAGACAACATGATGACCTGTATATGATTTCTTGATTCCACGTGCTTCCTCGTAAACATCTTTCCATTCTCCACTTTGACTCAAACAAACTTTACTACGGTTAAACCAAATTAAAAAATTATATGCAAAAGTGACTTAATTGTATAAGACTTGCATAGTTCACAAGCTGTATAAGGAAACCCATTGCTTCCAAAGAAAATTGACCTTGGGCAACACGCATATTTTGTCCTGTCCTGTTTAGGGTTAGATTCACAGACCGCAAAGCTTCATCAACAAAAACGGCTTCTGGCTCGTTCAAACTATAAAGTGGGTGCCAGAGAGTGTTGTGTTGTTGTGTTGAGTTGAGTTGAGTTCAGGCAGAATGGACGTAGAAGATCACCCACTCAAGCTTTACTTCATCCCCTACCTCGCAGCGGGTCACATGATACCTCTCTGCGACATAGCCCAATTCTTCGCCTCACGCGGCCATCACGTCACCGTCATCACCACCCCTTCCAACGCCCAACACCTTAAACCATCCCATAACTTCCGTCTCCACACCCTCCAATTCCCTTCCCAAGAAGTAGGCCTGCCCGACGGAGTCGAAAACCTGACCGGCGTCACCGACATCTACAATTCCTATAAAATCTACACGGCCACCATGCTGCTCCGCCAATCCATCGAGAGTTTCCTGGAGCAGGACCCACCGGATTGCGTCGTCGCCGATTTTCTATACCCCTGGGTCCATGACTTGGCAAACAAGCTTCGCATCCCCAGGCTCGTTTTCAACGGATTCTCCCTCTTTTCCATTTGCGCCATGGAGTCCGTCAAAACGCTCAGCATCCATGCCACCGGTCCCTTTTCCATTCCCGATTTCCCTCACCACATCACCTTGAGATCATCTCCGCCCAAGGACTCGCGGGAATTCATAGAACCTCTGCTCGCGATGGCGCTCAAAAGCGATGGTTTCATTATCAACAACTTCGTCGAGCTTGATGGCGAAGAGTACCTCAGCCACTACGAGAGAACTACTGGGCACAAGGCCTGGCACCTCGGGCCAGCGTGTCTTGCTCGTAGAACCGCTCTGGAGAAAGCGGAGAGAGGGGCAAAGAGCGTGCTGAGTATGCAGGAGTGTGTGAGTTGGCTTGACTCGAAGCAGGTGAACTCGGTTGTGTACATAAGTTTTGGTTCCCTCTGCTATTTCCCGGATAAACAGCTTTACGAGATTGCATGCGCTATAGAAGCGTCGGGTTATGGATTCATATGGGTGGTTCCGGAGAAGAAAGAAAAGGAAGAGGAGAAGGAAGAAGAGAAAGAGAAATGGCTACCGAAGGGGTTTGAGGAGAGGAATGGAGAGAAGGGGATTATTATCAGAGGGTGGGCTCCACAGGTTCTTATCCTGAACCATCCCGCTGTTGGCGCGTTCCTTACGCACTGTGGGTGGAACTCCACCGTGGAAAGCGTAGCGGCTGGTGTTCCCATGGTTACGTGGCCCGTTCACAGCGACCAGTTCTACAATGAAAAGTTAATAACGCAGGTGCGGGGGATTGGGGTGGAGGTGGGCGCAGACGAGTGGAACCTCTCTGCTTTCTTCGAGAGTGAAAAGCTTGTGGACAGAGCTTGCATAGAGAAGGCTATGAGGAGGATCATGGACGGCGCTGATGAATCCTTGCTAATCAGACGGCGAGCAAAAGAGTTTGGGAAAACTGCCATACAAGCTGTTCAAGAGGGTGGCTCATCGTTCAACAATTTAACGGCCTTGATTGATTATCTCAAACAACTGAGAAACTCTAAGCCAGAGTGACTCCGTTAAATACGATGTTCCTCAAACTCTTCATCAAGAAGCATTATGCATTGTACTCCAAACAATTTTAAAATACTCCTTTCCCTATAGTTTACCTCTGTTCTTCCTAAACATGTTGCAATGACATATTCAAACAAATTTACTGTTGCATATAAGGTTTTTTGGTACAATTATGAAAGAAAAAAACAAAAAATAATGTAATAAGAAATGATAGGTTGACACCCACATTTGACCACCTTTTTTACCAACTTAAAAATACCTTGTAACTCAAGACAAATTAACTTATAATTTATGAAGGTAATAAAAAAAGTAGTCAAATATGGGTGTCAACCTATCATTTCTCTAGCGCAATATAAGTTATCAGGTTCTTATCTCACAATTAGAATTTAGGTTCTTACCTCACAATTAGAATTGTAACGTGTTTGTATCTATATGAATCAAATAATCAAGAATAAACCCCTCAATAAAACAAAGGGTTCACACGACATTCTTAAGTAACTTAGAGTCAGGCAAAAAGCTGACTTTCGTATTTATTTGCCATACAAATGGACAGGACAGGGATTAAATTCACAACTCATTTCATTTAAAAAGAAATTAGTAAAAGAAATAAAAAATACACGCAAAATTAAACTTCGTTTGGAAAAACAAAAGCTTAAATTAAAATAAAACAAATGTCAATTATAGATTCATAAACTGATTTGTCATCCTACATTATGGTGATATGTCTAGCCAATAAATTTGATAAGGTAATGTTTTTATTCTTCAATAAAGTAAATAATCAATTTATCTTTTAAAACTATATTTGTTATATGATATTATTAGTATTTAGAATCATAAGAGCAACTCAAATAATCTTTAAATTATTTCGAGTTTAATATAAATCTTTAAAACTAAATCTTTAGTTTAAACACGAGTTATTATTGTTAGGGATGTCAACGGGGCGGGTAGGGTACGGGTAGTAGCTCCTCCGCATCCTATCCGTCGGATAAATATTCGTTCCATACCCGTATCCATATTCGTCGGGTATCCGTTATGCGAGTACCCGTAAATTTTTTTCATATCCGCAGGTATCCATGGGTACCCACGGGTATTTACAAAATTATTTAAAAAATAAATATTTAATCATAAATTCAAATAAAATAAAATAAAATACACCACTCTCATAAATTTAAAATAACGTTCAAACAAACGCAAGTCCATACAAGTCCAAATATTCAAAAATTAAATAAATAAACATAAAATGATGTTCAACACAATGAAAATTCTTTAATCAGTGCTTTGATCAACAAGTCAACTTTCTTCGATTGATTCTTGAGAAAAAAATTAGGTCAAAATGTTTTTTACTAATATATATATATATATATATATATATATATATATAAGTATTTTTGTGAATTAAAGTTTAGCGGGTACGGATATCCACGGATACGGATACTATGATACTCGTACCCGTCCCGTTAACATGCGAGTATAAAAAATACCCGTACCTACGAGTAGCGGATATCTTTTTTTAATATATGTTTCGTACCCATTGCATTACGAGTTTTATCCACAAATATCAGTAGGTACAGATATTTTTTACATCCTTAATTATTGTCACTTAGTTTTAGACTAGACAAATCAAAAAAACGAGTCACAGTGTAATAGTAAACGACGATGTCCTTCGAGGCTTTATTATATGTGCTCTTTAATTTATGGAATAAACTTATAATGAAAAATAATTAATATTTTTTATATTAAATTTTTTGTAACTTTTAATAGATTTTTTTTATCTAACTCATTTATTATTTTCATAATTGACACATTATTATTTTCTCTGTTTTGCAGAAAGGTATACTCGAGAACAAAATTAAATAACATAAACCTAAATAATCTTTTTTTCTAATAATTAACATGTGTTTAAAATCAACCAGTTAAAATTTGACCTACATGGTAGAGTTAAGATAATTGTTTATTCTGCCGATAATTTCGTTTTAAAAATCTCATATTAAGTTGAAGGATGACAATTATGGCTGTGTGTCGTTGACTAAATAGAAACATTAAGTGGGTTATTTTGACTGTATTTTGGTTCGTTCCCCAATCTGTAAAAATTATATTGACCTACACACTAACTAATTACAAATTAAAAATCATTGGTTTTTCAAAAGTGACAGAAAAAGTTTGTTATTTAAAAAAAATAAAAAATAAACATGATATTATAAATTTACAAAATTTATGTTCATGCCAAATGGATCCGCAATCTAACATGATAGTAGGGTATATTAATAATGGTGGCGGCACGAGTGCTATTCGGTAAATCAAGTGGCAACTTCGTAATGTTGGATATTACCCACATTTTTTCACAAACATGTGGTGGAAAATTATGGGATGTGCCATGGAGATAAAACAAAATCACATTAGTTGTCAAACACAGACAAGAGTTGCTTAGTTCAACAAGTATGTCTAAAAAAATCTTGAAAATTTCGCTTCCCCGATAGGACTTATCCTATTATTGATAATGACATTTTTTAATATATACATACATATATATATATATATATATATATATATATATATATATATAAATATATATATATAAAGGAATTTGGATGTGAAGAAGAAGATTGATTTGAGGATTGGGAGAGGATGAATTTGAAAGAAAATGAAAGGGTGAAGTTTTAAAAATGAAAGTGAGTGAATTTAAAAATAAAATTTGTGATTGATTTGATTATTGTGATAGATTAAAAATTAAATTTAATTGAAAAAAATAAAATTATCAAATTGTCTTTAATGTTGAAAGTAATATAAAATTATATTTAGATGATTTGGATTTATTTTATAAAAAATATTTAAATGAATAAATAAATAATATATATACTAATATAAAAATAATAAAAATACAATATATTTACTTTTTCAACTTTTTTATTTATTTTGTGGAGTGATTGTTTGAAATTCGCATAAACAAGAAAACATGTAGGTGAATCAACTTGAATTAAGAAAACAAAAAATAATAGTGGGTATTATGATAATTTTATACAAATCACTTTCAAATCTTCACATATGAGAGAGAATGAGAAAACAATGAAATCCTATTATTCCTTTTTTTTCCTCTCTCTTAGATCTCTACAAGTGAACACTTTAATTACCCTAAAATCATTTATGTCTCGTCCACTAAGTGACACAGTATTAGAGAAACTTGTAAAATCCAACTTAAAAATCATGTAATATAAGTTTATAAAGCTTTCTAAAATTTAGTATTTCATGATGAAAGTAAGCATATCAATGATAGATCTAACTTTCTTCACAATCTTACCAAAGATGGAACGTTGAGTTAAATCATTGCAATTCTTAAAAGGAAAATAATACTATAACAACTAAATTTTAACTATTTTTTACAACCTAAGCTGATATTCTTTTAGTGCTTTTGAAATATAAAAAATAAAAAAATAAAAAACAACTTAGAGGATACCAACTCAGATCATAAAAAAAGGTGTCAAAATTATTTATTATAGTATATTTTTCCTTCTCAAAATCAAGTATAATGATTAAAATTTGAAGCAATCGAGAAAGTAACAAAATTACTAGGAATGTTCTATGTGGGTAGGGATGGCAACGATGAAGGGCAAGGATGAATTTTAATATCCCATTTTCATTCTCATAAAAAAATTCATCTTCATCCTCATATCCAAACCCAACGAGTATCAAATATTGTTGCATCTTCGTTCCCACCGAGTAACGAGTATATTCTTGTACTTATACTCGTACCATTTTTCTTACTATTTCAATATTAATTAATTAATTTTTATAAAATAATAAAAAATTACGGTAATGAAACATAATAATATTCTCAAATATTCAATATTAAGAGGATGATTGTTTCTTCGATATCAAATATTTGGAAAGAAATTATAATTGTATACATTTCAAATTAGAATATCAAATAAAATTTTACGAGAACCAAAATATTTATCAAATTTGCAAACATTAATGGAACCTAGTTGATAAAAATTAAAAATATTTTAAAAAATATATAAAAGGAAAACAAATATTCAAATTAAAATATATTTTAAATGTTTACCTCAATGTCTTAAATTCTAATGAATATCCTTTTTATACATTAATAAAACTTATAATACATCCTTGATCAAAATCACACAAAGAACAAATATTAAACTAACAGTAATCAAATTTTAACATAGATCTTGTATCTTTTGAACTTCAATATATGTTGGATGATGATAAAAAAAAAATCATGGTAATTACATTCAATATTTATATTATAATAAATAAAATTTACATTACAAAATTTTTATACATATTAGCTACGGAAAATTTCATAACTAATTCATAGCTAAAAGGTTTTATGAAAGATTACCTATCAAATTGCTAGAAGATTTTTCATAGCTAAATCCAGGTAGCTAATTAGAAAGGGATATAATTCCTAGCTAATTCATAACTAATCTTCGTTTTTCCCTCTTAATTCATAGCTTAAGTTCTGGCCCAATTATAGATTCCATACTAATTTGCAATATTATTATCAAATGTGAAAAAAGAATACCAATTTTTTTAGTGTTGTCCAAAACTTTCTAATCCTCTTATGTGAATCATGACATCAAGCTTGATAGTCCTATTGCTCCTACCTACAATAGACTTTTTTTTTTTCATTTTTCTGTTGTCATATGTCTACTAATCCATCCCACATTTTAGTCCCAATGCCTCTTAGTCCAAGACCTTTTAAGTCTTAAATATTGTCTGAATTTACCCTTTCTTTCACCTTTTTTCTTGCCTTACATAATTTAAATTATAATAAACTTGTTCCTTCCAACATCAATTCCAATATTCAACTACAACAAACTAGGTAAAATATCATCCTAAGTAAATTTCCTTTCTAAATTAACCTCATCAACATCTTATTTTAATTTCATTCCTAATCGTACTTTATTACTTTCATTAAAGGTGAACACAATAGAATCATATAACTATTATTATCTCAAGACAGTTATTTAAAACAAACAAACACATAAAATAAAATATGAGTATATATTTAAATGAAAAGATATTGAAAGGTGCATATATATTTAAATGCACATAGATCTATTTATAGGTTGGTGCAGCATATAATGTAAATGCATTAATTTGGCAGCATTTATAAGTGACATTTTGAAGAGCATCATTGTTTCTTTAAACTTGAAACTAACTTGTTATAAATTTCCATTTAAGATTATCCTGTACTGAGTTCTGGTTCAAGCAAAATCTTTTTATATATCAACTAAATTGTTTTCTAAGTTTCCAAGTGATCTGTTGTAATGCTTATCCTTCACAAGTAGAAAGACATTTATTGCCATAGAGGAAAACAGTTGGCACAGGTGGAAGGAGAATGATATAATTTTGTAAACATCCTTAGTATCACACACTTGGCTGTACTGCTATACGATATAATATGAATGCAAATTATGCCAAAACTATAGCACAATTATTTTGAAGTGCCACTAAAGACTAGTTAAAAATGATTTGATTAACTTACACTATTCGTATATAATTTGATCAAAGTTTCAAATAATGTATCAGTGTAAACTAACAGCAAATTATGTACGTATGAAAAATAAATATACATGCATTGGATCTAGTTATACTTCACACAATTGTACACTCCAGAAAAATTTGCCAACAGATACCAACTGGAGAAGAGGTTCTCGAAGCTAAGTTTGTCTCAAAATTAGTGTTGCCAACATAATGCTATGGTATAATTGGAATGCGGTGAAAGAGTAACGAAGAGAAAAGAGAAAAGAAAATAAAAACAAGAGATCGGAGTTGGAGGTGATTTTTGTTGGACTTAATCAAAGGCCACAATAGTGGAAGATTGAAACCTTAGACATCAACCAACATCATGAATAAATTGAAAGGTGTTATGAGCTCTTAAACAAAAAAGTACTATCATAATGAGTGAGTGGAATACTGAAGATGAAAAAGCAAATAAAAGAGTATGTTATCGATTTGGAGCAGGCGATCCCACAATGAGATGAAACTAACACGAACAACGATGGGAGGTGAAATCAACGGTGAAGAGTAATACGACAATAAGGAGGTAATGTGTGAGAGGGAGATGAACGAAAACACATTCTACATTTACTTCAACACGCATGCGATCAGTGGCGGAACTTGAAAGAAAAATTTAGGAGTGCAAAATTAGATTTTTTAAAATTCATTATATGTAACTCTGAGAATTTTAGATAGTTATTTTTTGTAGTCTTTAATTTTTGAATTCTCATGAAATTTTTCAAGTTTAATTGTTGTACATGCATCACAAGTCTACTTCTTGAAAAAAAAAATAAATTATTTTACTCTTTATCATAATTTTTCTAATATAAATTTACCACATCTCACCTATTTAGAAAAATATGAATTTGTTACCACCTAGACACTCATTTACTCTTTATCATAATTTTTCTAATATAAATCTACCACTTCTCACCTATCTAGAAAAATATGAACTTGTCACCACCTAGTGTTACACAGTAGACAAATTTATAACATGTAAGAGGAAACCATATGTTTTAAAAAAAAAGGTAAAACTAAATCAATTTTAAAGAATGAATTAATTAATCTAAAATGTTCTTTAATTCATCAATTTTACTATGGTGTAATTTTATTTTGAAAAAGAAGTGATATTGAAGGTAAAAATTGAGATAGAAAAGGAATAAATGAGAAAGAGATAGAGATACAAAATAGAGAAATAGAAAAAGAAGAAAAAGAGGAGAAAGTATGTATTAAATTAAAAAAACTTAAAAAATTAATATAAAAATATATAAATAAATAATTTAAATATATATGAAAAATTAAACTAAAAAACATTAAGAGAGTCATGGTTCCTTATGTCATTAAAAAGGTCCCCTAATACTCGTGATAAAAAGAAGATAAACAAAAGATTATTCAACATGTTTTATCTACTGGTCAAGTATATTTCATTTGCTACCAATTAATGAATATGTATAATATTCATAAATATTATGAAAAATTAAAACTTAATAATTAATTTCTTCATAAATATTCATAAATAATTATTTAAAACTTAATAATTAAATACATAAAGCAAACTATATATGGAAACTTTTTTCATAAATATTACTACTGTTTATGTATAAACTTAATAATTAATTTTTTGTTTGATGATTTCAATACCAAATACTAACATTCTTTTTATAACATTACTTTCTTTTAATTAATATTTCATATAAATATTAAATAATAAATAACTATCTATTTGTATTATTAATATTTTTACTTTTTTTAATTAAAAAATTAGTGATAGATGTATGTTTTAACTAATTTGTAGCTATTTTACTACGAATTAACTACGATCTCATTCTTTCACAATTTTTTCACAAATTATAGAGAAATCAATGAAATAAAGATGGTAACTAATTTCTTTAACAAAATGAAAATTTTCTTGTAGTGTTATTTATACAATTATAGTGACAAAATTACGATTGATAATGAATTAGAAAATAAAAAATAATTATATAAATTATATCAAAACAATATTTCATATGAAAAAAATAAACAACAAATAAAAATATTAAAAAATTATCAAATGTGTCTTTGAAATAATTTGAGAGACTAATGTATAATGAAGAGTATCATAAGATGAAAAATACCTTAGAGATTTAAGAAATTTTTTCAAAAGTCAATGATTGAGAAATAACAAAAATTGTTTTATTGAAACAAAAAAGTTATTCAAATATGAAACAAAAATTAATAATAACAGAGTAAAGAAAATAAATGTTTTATATTACCTAGTAAATGAAAGGTTTATGTTAAACACTTATAAACTAAGATGGTTAAACATTCTTATGTGAAAGGAAAATATATAATATATAAAAATATTAAAAAAGAATATAAATATTCAAATGTAAAACATAAAAATATTTAATTGACATATATCATTCAAACATAATTATATAAATTGTATGATAAAATAAAAAATGTATTGGAGATGAAAATGAATAGGATTACAAACTAAATAATAAGAAAAAAATTAATAGAAAGTGTATAGTTATATAAAATTATTTAATGAATATTTTAATAATTAATGAAAACGAATAGACCTGACTGATATTTACATTTCCCTTCCAATTATTAAAGTCGAAAAATTCTCCATAATACCCATATTCATGTAGCTGTACTCGATCAATATAGAAATTTCCCGCAACGGACGAATTTATTTGACATTTATATCGTATATGTGGGCCTGCTGTGCTTCCCATTTACATTATATGAAGATTACAAATGTGGGCTGTTGATTGTTTTTTCTTTGGACCACTCTTAGGGGAAAAGATTCTCCAGCGGTGATAGTGAGAGTATAAAATGGTAGTAATATGGGAGGAAGATATGCGATTGAATTCCATGGAGAAAACGATGCCACTCAAATTCTACTTCATTCATGTCCTAGCAGCAGGTCACATGATTCCTCTATGCGACATAGCCACCCTCTTCGCCTCTCGTGGCCACCATGTCACCATCATCACCACCCCTTCCAACGCCCTAACTCTCCGCAAATCCCTCCCCTCCCACCCCTTCCTCCGCCTCCACACCGTTCAATTTCCCTCCCAAGAGGTTGCTCTAGATCTCCCCGACGGCATCGAAGTCACCGACGCTGACCAACTCGGCAAGGTCTTCCACGCCACCACCACGCTCCAAACCCCCATCCAGAACTTCGTGGAGGAGAACCCACCTGATTGCATCGTCGCAGACTTTCTATTCCTCTGGGTCGATGACTTGGCCAAAAACCTTAAAATCCCTAGACTTGCCTTCAACGGCTTTTCCCTCTTCACCATCTGCGTCCTACAGTCCTCCCACTATCCCAATTCTCTTCTCCCTCACCCCATCACCCTCAACGCATCACCGCCGAAGGAGTTGCCCGAATTCTTTGATAAGATGCTGGAGACGGAGCTCAGAAGCTACGGCCTAATCGTGAACAACTTCGCGGAGCTCGACGGAGAAGAGTACATCCGCTACTATGAGAAAACGACGGGGCACAAGGCTTGGCATCTTGGGCCGGTCTCTCTCATATCGAGAACCCCTGAAGAGAAAGCAGAGAGGGGCATGAAGAGCGTGGTGAGTATACATGAGTGCGTGAGTTGGCTTGACTCCAAGGCAGAAAACTCGGTGGTATACATATGTTTTGGGAGCCTTTGTCATTTCCCGGATAAACAGCTTTATGAGATTGCATGCGGGATTGAAGCGTCGGGTCATGGGTTCATATGGGTGGTGCCGGAGAAGAAGGGGAAGGAGAAGG
>Ga0214544_1001101_pt1 | contig 54573 bp, 95 predicted proteins | sample CNSS3metaG_FD_160074 | JGI IMG/M metagenome (GOLD analysis project Ga0214544, IMG submission 160074) | Root nodule microbial communities from cowpea collected in UCLA plant growth center, Los Angeles, California, USA - CNSS3 | ecosystem: Host-associated > Plants > Roots > Nodule | place: USA...
CCTGTGAACAGGGGGGGGGGGAGGGTCGATCCGGAAACCCCTCTCGTCCCTAGACCCGCGTGCCCCTCATTCGCACAATTTTTTCCGCCAGATCGAAATTTCAGGCTGGAAGGATGCCATGACCGAAAAACGAGAGCCATCCAAGAGGCGAGGGCGTCCTTCGTATCGCCCATCTTTGGAGGATCGGCAGACGGTCGAGGAGATGAAATTCGTAGGCGAGAGCGACAACACAATTGCCAGGGCGCTTGGAATAGACCCAGATACCCTGCGCAAGCACTTCGCGGACGAACTGACAGGCGGTCATGCGCAGCGCCGTAAGGAGGTCATAGGTCTCCTGTTCAAGTCGGCGCGCGATGGTAACGTGGCCGCTCAGAAGAAGCTCGAGGAGATGGGGCGCGCTGCCGGCGCTGCGGAATCGGTCAAGCAGCGCGAGACGAAGGCACCTAAGCTTGGCAAGAAGGAAGAGAAGAAGGCCGCGGCGGAGGCTGTTGGTGGCATATTCGCTCCTCCATCTCCTCCGAAGCTGGTTGTTGATAACGGCTGATGCAGTGGTCTACCGCATGCGTTGATTGGCGCGAGCGTATCGTTCAGCGCCAGCCGCTGATCGCGTTCGACCCTCTTTTCCCAGACGAAGCAGATGCGGCCCTCGCCGTCTTCAAGTCTCTAAAGGTCGTCGATCTCGCTCAGGTCTACGATCCGGAGACGGGTGAATATCGTCACCCGACGTTCGGCGAAGTCTGCGACGAGTTCGTGTTCGACTTCGTGCGGGCGGTCTTCGGCGCCTATGATGCTGAGAACGCCCGCCGTCTCATTGAGGAGTTCTTTCTTCTCGTATCGAAGAAGAACGGCAAGTCGACGATCGTTGCCGGGATCATGTTAACGGCGTTGCTGCGCAACTGGCGGCATTCGGCGGAACTGCTCATTCTGGCACCGACGAGGGAAGTTGCCGACAACTCGTTCAAGCCAGCCGCCGATATGGTGCGCCACGATCCGATCTTGTCTGACCTTCTGCGAGTTCAAGACAACCTTAAAATGATCACGCACGAGCTAACTAACGCCGTGCTGAAAGTCGTATCCGCCGATTCTTCGACATCGGCCGGAAAGAAGGCGGCCTTCGTTCTGGTCGATGAACTGTGGCTCTTCGGGAAGAAGGCGGACGCGGCGTCAATGCTACAGGAGGCGACGGGGGGGCTGATCTCTAGGCCCGAGGGCTTCGTGATCTACATCAGCACCCAGTCGGACAAGCCGCCGGCTGGTGTATTCAAGGAAAAGCTCGACTACGCCCGCGACGTGCGGGACGGAAAGATCAGGGACAATCGCTTCCTGCCGGTGATCTATGAGTTCCCGGAGGAGATGATCGAGAGCAAGGCCTATCTGAAGCCGGAGAACTTCTACGTCACGAACCCGAACCTCGGGCGTTCTGTTCGTCAGGACTGGTTGGAGCGGAAGCTTGGGCTGGTAATGAGCGGTCAGGACGAGGAAGGCGACACGATCCAGACCTTCCTCGCTAAGCACTTGAATGTCGAGATCGGGATGAACCTGCGGGCCAATCGTTGGCCTGGAGCGGATCTGTGGTCCGATGCGGTGGACGCCGATCTCGCAGCTCTGCCTCACTTTGAGGCGTTGGACGCGATGCTTGATCGCTGCGAGGCTGCAGTCGTCGGCGTCGACGGCGGCGGTCTGGATGACTTGTTCGGGCTGACCATCGTCGGTCGAGAACCCGCTGAAATGACGGTGCGAGTTGTCATCAATGACGTGCCGGTCATGAAGAGCATGAAGCGCTGGCTCTCTTGGTCTCATGCCTGGTGCGACCGCAGCGTACTGGAGCGCCGCAAGACGATTGCCTCGAAGCTGACCGATCTCGAAGCCGGCGGGCACTTGACTATCACAGATGACGCGCTCGAAGACCTAGCGTCCATTGTGGAGATCATAAACGGCATAAAGAAGCGGGGCATCCTCGCCTCTGTCGCAGTCGACCCAGCCGGCCTCGGTGAGATCGTAGACGCTCTGGCCGCCCCAGAGGTGGACATCACCGTGGAAAACGGCCTCCTGATCGGTGTCCCGCAGGGATACGCGATGATGAATGCCATCAAGACGGCCGAACGGCGCCTGAAAAGCGGCACGCTTAAGCACGCAGGCGGCCCGCTCATGTCCTGGTGCGTCTCAAACCTGAAAATCGAACCAACCGCCACCGCGATCCGCGCGACCAAACAGAACGCCGGGGACGCCAAGATCGACCCGGTGATGGCGCTCTTTGACGCCGTGACGGTGATGAGCCGAAATCCGGAGCCCAAGCGGGAGCCGAAATTCCAAATGTTCGTCCTCGGATAGGGAACCCCATCATGAATCGGATGTACTCGGTCCTGACCGTCAAAGCGGTCGAGGAGGAGCAGCGCGTTATCCGCGGCACTGCCACGACACCAAGTCCTGACCGGGTGGGGGATGTCGTAGAACCCCTGGGCGTCAAGTTCAAGAACCCCATGCCACTCCTGTGGCAACACCGGTCAGACAAGCCCGTCGGCACGGTCACCTTCGACAAGCCGACCAAAGACGGCATCACCTTCGAAGCGAAGCTCGCTAAGATCGATGAGCCTGGCGCACTGAAGGACCGCATCGATGAGGCGTGGCAGTCGGTCAAGGCCGGCCTCGTTACCGCTGTCTCGATCGGGTTCCGTGCTCTCGAATATGCCTTCATCGAAGGCACAGGCGGCATCCGGTTCACTGAATCTGAAGTGATCGAGCTCTCGCTGGTCACCATCCCGGCAAATGCCGACGCCACCATTTCCCAGATCAAGTCGATCGACACCGAGATCCGCGCCGCGACTGGCATCAAGGACGGTGAAGGTCGGCCTGTCCCTCCCGGCGCTACGGGGAAATCCACGAAACCCGTCAATCTCTCACCAGAGAAAGGAATGGCAATGAAGACCATTGCTGAACAGATCGCCGCGCTGGAGGAATCCCGCAAGGCGAAAGCCGCCCGCATGGCTGACGTCATGCAGAAGTCCATCGACGAAGGCCGCTCCACCGACGCAGCCGAACAGGAAGAGTTCGACTCCCTCGAGGCTGAAGTCGCTGCCATCGACGCCGACCTGAAGCGCTTCCGCGCTCTCGAGAAGGCGCAGGCAGTCTCCGCCAAGCCGGTCAACAGCATCGACACGGCAAAGGCCGGCGCCGACGCCCGCAACCCGGCACAGGTCAAGGTCAAGCAGAAGTCTGAACCCGGTATCGGCTTTGCCCGTCTCGCCCGCGTCAAGGCCCTTGCAAAGCTCGATGGCGAAAGCCCGCGCGCTGTTGCAAAGGAACTCTACGGCGAAGACTCCGACGTCTTCGGCCTGCTCTCCAAGGCAGCCGTTGCCGCCGGTGCAACCACGACCTGGGCGGCCAACCTCGTCGGTGACGAAACCTCCATCTTCGCCGACTTCGTCGAGTTCCTGCGTCCGCAGACGATCCTCGGCCGCTTCGGCGCCGGTGGTGTTCCGTCTCTCCGTCGCGTTCCGTTCCGCACTCCGCTGATCGGTCAGACGGCAGGCGGTGCCGGCTACTGGGTTGGTGAAGGCAAAGCGAAGCCGCTGACCTCGCTCGACTTCTCCCGCACGACCCTTGACCCGCTGAAGGTGGCGAACATCGCCGTCGTCACGGAAGAGGTTCTGCGCGACTCGAGCCCGTCGGCAGAAACGATCGTCCGTGACAGCCTCGCGGCTGCTCTGCGTGAACGTCTCGATACCGACTTCATCGACCCGGCAAAGTCCGCCTCTGCGGGTGTCTCGCCGGCGTCGATCACGAACGGCATCTCGGCGATCTCTTCGAGCGGCACCGATGCGGACGCGGTACGCACCGACGTGAAGGCCCTGTTCACGGCCTTCATCGACGCCAACAACGCCCCGACCTCCGGTGTCTGGATCATGTCTGCGGTTCAGGCTCTTGCCCTGTCGCTGATGACCAACCCGCTCGGTCAGCCGGAATTCCCCGGCATCAACATGAACGGCGGCACGTTCTTCGGCCTCCCGGTCATCGTTTCGGAATACGTTCCGACGGTCACCGGCGGCTCTTACGTGGCGCTGGTCAATGCGCAGGACATCTACCTCGGCGACGAAGGCGGCATCATGGTCGACATGAGCCGCGAAGCCTCGCTGCAGATGGACAACGCCCCGACGATGACCTCCGACAGCCCGACCGGCACGTCGGTGGTTTCGCTGTGGCAGACCAACAGCGTCGGCTTCCGCGCCGAGCGCACCATCAACTGGGCTCGCCGCCGGTCCTCGGCTGTCGCCCTGCTGTCCGGTGTCGATTGGGGCTGATCGCCTGAATGAAAATGCCGGCCGCGGGTGACTGCGGCCGGTTCCACTGTTTCGGAGACCCCCGATGAAAACGAACAGCACCTATATGACGCGCGCTCTGCAGTCGCGTGACCGTCGCTTTGCGACCGTCCTCGGCAAGCTCGGTTATGCCGCGCAGGAAGTCGCACCGGAAGCAGTCGACGAGCCGCTGGCAGTCGACGACCTCGCCGCGCTCCGCGCTGAATACCTGGAAGTCGTCGGCAAGCGCCCGTTCCACGGGTGGGATGCTGATGCGCTGCGCGAAAAGATCGCCGCGGCGAAGGCGGGTGAATGATGGCCGAAGAAATTCGTTATATCGGAGAGCTACAGCGCCTAGAACTCAAACCGGGTGACCGCTTTGTGCTCACGACTGACCGCCCGATCTCGCATGAGCAGGCGGAGCGCATCAAGGATGTCTGGCATCAGTTTGTCGGTCCAGAGCGGCACGAACTGTTGATCCTGGACAACGGCATGAAACTTGGCGTCATTTCCGAACCGAACGGGTGAAAGCTGATGCAGATCTTCGGCCTCCAGATCACCCGCGCCAAGCAGGACAAGGCGCTGAACTCGGTGACCGAGAACCGCTCCGGCTGGTATCGGCTTTTCGAATCCTTCTCCGGCGCGTGGCAGACAAACGTCGAGGTCGATCGCAATCTGGTGTTGTCGTATCACGCGGTTTATGCGTGCATGACGCTCATTGCCTCGGACATCGCCAAGCTCAGAGTAAAGCTCGTCCAGAAGGACGCAGAGGGCATCTGGAGCGAGGTTTCGAGCCCGTCCTATGATCCAGTGCTGCGCAAGCCGAACCCGTTCCAGAACCGTATCCAGTTCTGGGAATCGTGGGTTCTTTCGAAGCTGATCCGCGGCAACACCTACGTCTTGAAGGTCCGCGACAATCGCAACGTCGTCACCCGGCTTTATGTGCTCGACCCGACGAAAGTCACGCCGATGGTCGCCGATGACGGAGCCGTCTTCTATCAGCTTTCCGCCGACAACATGGCCGGATTGACCGAAGACGTTTTGGTCCCGGCGCGCGAGATCATCCACGACCGGATGAATTGCCTATTTCATCCGCTGGTCGGCACGTCTCCGATCTTCGCGGCCGGTGTCGCTGCCACTCAAGGTCTGCGCATCCAGAACAATTCGGCATGGTTCTTCGGCAACAAGTCGCAGCCTGGCGGCGTGCTGACGGCTCCGGGTGTGATCAGTGACGAGACCGCAGCGCGCCTGAAGGAACACTGGGATACGAATTTCACCGGCGAGAATGCCGGGAAGGTCGCCGTTCTAGGCGACAATCTCAAGTATGAACGCATGGCGATGACTGCTGAAGAATCGCAGCTCATCGAGCAATTGAAATGGACGGCGGAGGTCGTCTGCTCGGTCTTCCATGTCCCGCCGTACAAGGCCGGCATCGGCGCCATGCCGACATACAACAATATCCAGTCGCTGAACGTCGAATACTATTCCCAGTGCCTTCAATCGCTGATCGAGGCCGCCGAGCTCTGCCTGGATGAAGGGTTGGAGATGAAGGACGGCTACGGAACCGAGTTCGATCTTGACGGCCTCCTGCGCATGGACAGCGTGACGCAAATGGAAGTGCTGGACAAGGCATCCGGGGTGATGACGATCGACGAGAAGCGCCGCAAGCTGGATCTGAAGAAGGTCACCGGCGGCGACAGCGTCTATCTCCAGCAGCAAAACTTCTCGTTGGCCGCGCTCGCCAAGCGCGATGCGCAGGAAGACCCCTTCGGGACTGCATCACCCGCACCGGCGCCATCCGAGCCCGTCGCCAACGACAATACCGATGAAGCGGAAGCCCGCGCGGCCCTGGTCGAGATTTACAAAGGACTTCGCTGATGTTCGATGGGAAAGCCTTCGGCCAGGAAATCGTTGCCGCCGTAAAGACGTATCTCGAGCGGGAAGTGTCGGCCATATCCGGTCGGCTCGACGCGATCGAGAAGCGGCTCGACGAGTTGCCGGAGCCGCGCGACGGCAAAGACGCCGACATGGCCGAGGTGAGGGCGATGATCGGGGAAGAGCTTGCCGGCCTCAAGGACGCTATAGAGGCGATCGGACCAACGCCGGAACTGCCTGACATCGCGGCAATGGTCGCCGAAGCGGTCGCAGCAATCCCCGCTCCGGAAAACGGCAAGGATGGCTCCAGCGTGACGATCGACGATGTCGCGCCGCTGATAGCCGCCGAAGTCGAAAAGCGCGTGAGCGAGCTTCCTCAGCCGAAAGACGGCAAGGACGGCAAGGATGGGGAGAGCATCGACCCCGCCGAAGTCGAGCGTATGGTTTCGGAACAGGTCGAAAAGGCCATCGCGTCTATCCCGGCCCCGAAGGACGGGAAGGATGGCAAGGACGGGCTAGACGCCGTGTCCTTCATCCGTGACGCCAACGACCATGTCATTGTTACCATGAGCGACGGCAGCATCCGCGATCTTGGCGAGTTCAAGGCCAAGGACGGCAAGGATGGGGCTGACGGTCTCGGCTTCGACGACATGACCGAAGAGTTGGCCGACGACGGCCGCACGATCATCCGGCGATATGTGCGCGGCGACCAGGTCAAGGAGTTCCGCCATTCTCTCGCCGTTGTTCTTGACCGCGGCGTCTATCAGGAAGGCGCCGAATACAAGGCCGGCGACGGCGTCACATGGGCCGGCTCGTTCTGGATCGCCCAGAAAGACACTGCCACCAAGCCGGACAGCGGCGATGGCTGGCGACTTGCCGTCAAGCGCGGCCGCGATGGCAAGCCAGGCAAGGACGGCAACCCGCCGGTTCCTCCTTCTCCCGTAAAACTCCGGTAGGTGGCCGATGACCTCTCTCGTCACAGTCAACCGCTGCAAGGCGGCGCTGAATATCGACCATACCGACGATGACGCGGTTAAGCTCCCGCTGCTCATCGCTGCGGCATCCGGCGCCGTCATCAACTATCTCAAGGGCCAAGCGGCCGAGATCATGGACCTGGACGCGATCAACAGTTCGCCGGCGGATCTCGACAGCGTGCCGGAAGAAGTTGCGATGGCGACCATCCTTCTCGTCGGTCAGTTCTATCGCGAGCCGGACGGAGACGCGGAGAAGGCATTCGAGCGTGGCTATTTGCCGATGCCCGTTACGGCGTTGCTCTATCCGCTGAGGGACCCTGCCGTCGCATGAACTGGCCGAACTGGGAAGGTGAGACGGTCGCCGTCGTGGCGTCGGGACCGAGCGCGTCCGGCGTTCCGCTTGATATCGGAAAGGACAAGATCCGGTTTCTCGCGGTCAAGGACGCATGGAAACTCTGCCCCTGGGCCGAATACCTCTATGCCTGCGATCACCATTGGTGGGAAGCGCACAGGGGTGTCACGGAATACAAGGGGCAGCGCATCGCGTATGACCAGCGCACGGTCGAGAAATGGCGCGGTCTTGGGTTCCTCAAGGTCGAGATCAAGAAGGCATATCAGAACCTTCTGTTCGACGAGGTCGGGCACGTCGGCTGGGGCGGCAATTCCGGGTTTCACGCCCTGAACCTGGCGCTTCAATTCGGCGCTAAGAAGATCCTGCTGGTCGGCTTCGACATGCGCGTCGACCGGGGCAAGCATTTCTTCGGGCCGCATGCCTACACGAAAGATCGGCCGTCGGAGAGCAATTGCCGCAAGTGGCGCGAAATCCTCGACGGAGAAGCGCCGAAGGTCGCGGTCCGAGGCGTGAAGGTGATCAATTGCAGTGAGGTTTCGGCGCTCACTGCCTATCCGAAAATGTCCTTTGAGGAGGCTCTACATGCGTAAGTCCGTGTGGATCGGTTTCGATCCCCGCGAGGCGGATGCTTTTGCCGTTGCGAAAGCGTCTTTGACCCGCCGCCTGACGCAGCCGATCCCTGTTCGCGGTCTCGTCCTGGACCACCTCAAAGCCCAAGGGCTTTACACGCGCCCGACGAGCCGCAAGGACGGGCGTTTGTGGGATGAGATATCCGAGGCACCTATGGCGACGGAATTCGCCTGCTCGCGCTTCCTGGTGCCTTTCCTGAACGACTATCAGGGGCTCGCGCTGTTCATGGACTGCGACATGCTGGTCCGGTCGAATGTCGTTCGCCTCTTCGATCGGTTCGACAAGTCCAAGGCGGTGATGGTCGTCAAGCACAATCACCAGCCGCCTGAAGGCACGAAGATGGACGGCCAGGTCCAAACCCGTTACGCGCGGAAAAACTGGTCGAGCGTGATGCTGTTCAACTGCGCGCACCCGTCGAACAAGGCATTGACGCCGGAGCTGGTCAATTCCGTTCCGGGGCGCGACCTGCACGCCTTCTGCTGGTTGAAAGATGACGAGATCGGTTCGCTCGACGCGAGTTGGAATTTCCTTGTCGGCCACTCCGACCCTGAGATTGTCCCGGACATCGTCCATTTCACCGACGGCATCCCGACGATGCCGGGATACGAGAACAGCGCCTATGCGGACGAATGGCACGCCGAGCTCGCGCGGTGGGCTGCATGACGATCCTGCTCTTCGACATGGACGGAGTGTTGACGGCACCGCGGCAGCCTATGACGGATCATCTCGCCTCGGTGCTCATTGAACTGGCGTCATCGTATCGCTGCTACGTCGTCACCGGCAGCGATTACGCGAAGGTGCAGGAGCAGATCCCGGCGCGCGTTCGGTTGCGCTTGGCTGGCGTCTATGCCTGTGCCGGCAACGAATTCTGGTCTGAAGGCGAGATTGTGAGCGCGGAGCAACACGACTTCGATCCTGCGCTCATCCAGACTGTTGAAGAGTGGATCGCCGCGAGCAGCTTTCGGGTCCGGTGTGGGACGCAGATTGAGCGCAGGACCGGGATGCTCAATGTATCGGTAGTCGGCCGTGGTGCCCCGCCTGAGTTGCGGCAGGCATACGCACGGCATGACAAGGAGACCGGGGAGCGCGGCTTGCTGGTCGAGAAGATCGATCGGCTGTTCCCGGCATACGAGGCAACGTGCGGCGGTCAAGTCTCCGTCGATATCGCCCCAAAGGGCTGGAACAAGGCGCGCGTTGCCGAGATGCTGCCAAAGAGCGAGGCGGTGCATTTCTTTGCGGACAGGGTAGGCCCCGGCGGTAACGACCGGCCGCTCGCTCATGCACTGGCAGCGTCGTCGCCAGTGAACCGTGTGTCCCCGGTGACTGGCCCGGAGGAGACTCAGAGCCTCCTCGAGGCGTACTACCACGCGGGAGCCGCTGCATGATCGTTGTGTCGGGCGGCTTCGACCCCATTCATCCCGGCCATGTCGAGATGATCCTTGACGCCGCCAAGCACGGGCCGGTCGTCGTGGTCCTCAATTCCGACTCCTGGCTGGTCAGAAAGAAAGGCTATTTCTTCCAGTGCTGGGATGACCGGGCAAGCATCCTTGCTGCGATCAAGGGAGTGGAGCGGGTCGAGGCTGTTGACGACAGCGACGGCACTGTGTGCGAGGCACTGCGGAGGCTCCGGCCGACATTCTTCGCCAACGGCGGAGACCGGACCAACCAGAACACGCCGGAACTCACACTGTGCGAAGAGCTCGGCATCGTCCCGCTCTTCGGCATCGGCGGCGGTAAGGTCGCGTCGTCATCGGAGATAGTAAAGCGCGCGGTTGAAATGCAGGGAGTCAGCCGATGAAATTCGCAGCGGTCTCCACCTTCAACGCCGACGGCTTCATGCTCTACGGCCGGCGGATGATGGAGAGTTTCCACCAGAACTGGCCGAATGAAGTTCCCTTGCGGGTCTACAGCGAAGGCTGGAGCCTGATCGATAGCCGCACGGAGATCGTGGAACTTGACGATGCGTCTCCGTGGCTCGGTTGTTTCAAGTCTCGCAACAAGCACCGGACCTTCCGCGACTTCCGCTGGGATGCGGTGCGTTTCAGCCATAAGGTGGCCGCGGTATCTCACGCGGCGCGCGATATCGAATGTGACGTGCTGATTTGGCTTGACGGCGACATCTACACCCACGCGCAGATAACACTTGCCGATCTCGAGAAGCTGGCACCGGCCGAAAACGAATGGATCTCATGGCTGAACCGGACGCAGATGTATCCGGAATGCGGCTTCTATATGCTCAATCTGCGCCACCCGCAGCATCTCGAATATCTCAGCGCCTTTGAGGCCATGTACGTCAACGACGAGCTCTATCGGCTCGACGAGTTCCACGACAGCTATGTGTTGCAACAGGTCGTCAAGCGCACCGGGGCTCTTTCCCGGTCCTTGTCAGGCCGCGGCGTCGCTACCTCTCACCCGCTCGTAAACGGGCCTCTGGGTCAGTGGTTCGATCACTTGAAGGGCAGCCGAAAGCAGGACGGAAAATCGCGGCGCGGTGATCTGAAGGTCGCTCGCCAGGAGGATTACTGGAAATGAAGCAGGTTCTGGGAATTTGGCTTCCCGATGCCGACGAGCATTTCAAGAGCCAGCTTCACGCCGGCCCGATCATCGAGGGAAAGGCGACATACCAGTACAAGAAATATGCTGCCGCTCTCCGATGCGTCGAGAACCGAGTCCATGCGGTCGATATCGGTGCCCATGTCGGCTTGTGGTCGCGGGTCATGGCGTTGGACTTCCAGAAGGTGACGGCATTCGAGCCGCTTACCGCTCATCGCGAATGCTTCGCACGCAACGTCGAGGCGAGGAACGTCACGCTTCATCCCCTTGCGCTAGGTGCGGAGCCTGGGCTTGCTCACATCGACATGCCGGCAGACAACACCGGAAACGCGCATGTCGGCAGCGGCGGAGAGGTGTGCCAAGTCGTCACGCTCGATCAGTTGGAACTCGGGAACATGGATTTCCTGAAAATCGACGTCGAGGGGTTCGAATTCGAAGTCCTCATTGGAGCCGAGCAGTCGGTCAAGGCCCATCGCCCGGTCATCGTCGTGGAGCAGAAGCCGGCACACGCCGAGCGCTACGGCCGCAAACAATGGGATGCGGTCAAATTGCTGAAGTCATGGGGGATGAAAGAGGCTGAGGTGATCTCGGGCGATCACATCATGATCTGGTGACCCATGTGGTGCGCCATCACCCCGGAGAGGCAGGAGAAGACCGAGCGGATCATGAAGGCGCTCGCCGCCGGCTGCGGCGGTAGGGTCTGCTTCGGGGCCCCGCCGGATGATGGAAAATTCGCCGTATGGGGCCACAAGTGGCTGTCTGAACAGATCGTCCCGCCCGCCCATAGAGACGGCCGCCCTTGGTGGTTCGTCGACAACGGCTATTACATGTCGGCCCGCGGGCAGGAGCACGGCTATTACTCGCTGACCTATCGCGGGTTCTGGCCGGTCATGCTTGACGATCCGGACATGAAGCGGCTGGCGATCGACATGAAGCCGTGGAAGGCGAAGTCGGACGGCTATGTCCTCCTTGCCCTCCCAGGCATGGCATACGGTCGAATCCTCGGCTTCGACATGCAAGCCTGGTGTTCCGAAATCAAGGACAAGGTCAGGCGCCATACCAACCGAAAGGTTGTGCAGCGGGAGAAGGGCTGCCGGCGTCGGCTGGAATCCGATCTCTATGGCGCGTCCGTCGTTGTCACGCATTCCAGCAAGGTCGCGGTCGATGCGGTGATTGCCGGTGTCCCGTGCATAGTCGCACCGACGAATCCTGCGGCGCCGGTGTGCGGAACCGATCTCGCGATGATCAACGATCCGCCGCGACCCGACCGGGTGAAGTGGTGGCAGTCGCTGATGTGTCAGCAGTTCACCATCAGGGAAATGCGGAACGGGACGGCGAAATACTGGATGGATGCAATCGAGGAACAAGTCGATGCCAATGGTGAAGTTTCTGAAGGACTTCGATTGGAAGCCGCTGCGGTCGGTGACTTTCGCATACAAGGCCGGCTCGGAGCATCTGGTGACAACCAGGTGTGCGCAGGCTGCAATTGCCAAGGGACGTGCAGAGGCGGTCAAAAGGCGGCGGAAGGCGAGAACCGATGAAGAAGCCGAACAGCGCGGGTGAGCTCTACTACAAGGTCGGGCTGCAGGCGCGCGTCGAGGAGAACCCCGATTCGCCGGTGGATTATGGAAACACGGTTTCAGACTGGCAGGAACAATTCGTGGTTCGCGCGGGCTTCGTCCATCTTCGCGGCGGCGAAAGCGTCATGGCGGGCCGGCTTCAAGGCAAACACACGCAGGTCATCCGGGTTCGGTCCTCTTCGCAGACGCGGACGATCACCACGGATTGGCGGGTAGTCGACAAGCGTACCGGCGACATCTTCAACATTCGCGACATCACGTTCGAGACCGATCGGCAGTTTATCTCCCTGCTTTGCGAGAAGGGTGTAGCGACGTGACGACTAAATTGATTGGCCTCGCACGGCTTCAGCGCAAGCTAGACCGACTGCCGAAAACGGCAAAGGCCACAATCCGCGCCGCCATGGAGTCTTCGGCAGAACAGATTGTGTCAATGATGAAGTCATTGGTCCCTGTCGATGATGGAGAGTTGCGCAACAGCATCGGTTGGACGTGGGGGCGGGCGCCAAAAGGTGCTGGCATTGTTTCCGCAGTCAAGGCCTCTCTAGGAGGCGATATGACCATCACCATTTATGCAGGTAACGCAGACGCTTACTACGCGCGGTGGGTCGAGTTCGGGACGCAAAAGATGGCGGCTCAACCATTCTTCTTCGTCTCATGGAGGGCAAACCGCAAGTCCGTGAAACGAGCGATCCGCGTGGCCACAAATGTAGCTGCTAAGCAGGTGGCAAATGGCTGACCCGTCGCTCGAGCTTCAAGGCGCGATCACGCCGCGGCTGAAGTCGTTCGCGGGCGTGACGGCGATCATCGGGCAGCGGGTCTATGACCCAGTGCCGGAGAACGCGACGTTCCCTTACGTCTCATTCGGCCCTGACGACATTGTTTCAGACAATGCCGAGTGCATCACGACTTTCGAGCACACCATCCAGATAGATTGCTGGTCGCGCAAACCGGGCTTCTCCGAGGTCAAGCGCCTCGCCAACGAGGTCAGGCTGGCGCTCCATGGATACGAGTTCGACCTGTCCTCGAATGCCCTGGTTCTCTTCGAACACCGCATCACGCGAGCTTTCCGCGACCCGGACGGGTTGACCTCGCACGCCGCCGTGACCTTCACGGCCATCACCGAACAGCCGTAATCGCGTCAACCCGACGCAACACCCAATCTCCGGCCGCCGTGGTCAGGAGAGGCCCCGGCAATGCGCCGCCCGCGCAACGCCAAACTGACCGCAGCGTGCCGCCCTTTGAGGCGGCTTTTTTATTGACCTGAAGGAGAATTTAAATGGCTCAGCCGACTACCGCACGTTTTGGCAAGTTCCGCGTCCTGTTGGGCGATGGTGCTTCGCCGGAAGTCTTCACCGCTCCTTGCGGCTTCACCTCGAAGTCGCTGGCGCTGTCGAAGAACCTGACCGACGTCAACCTCCCCGACTGTGACGATCCGGACGCTCCCGCATGGGTCGGCCGCGACGTCGAAAGCCTGACGGCTTCGATCACAGGCGAAGGGGTCATGGCGGCGGAATCGGTCGATACCTGGATGGATGCTTTCGAAGACACCGACTCCGTCAGCGTCAAGGTCGAGATTGAGCTTCCGCTCGTGACCTACACCTACACCGGCCGGATGCATCTTTCCTCGCTCACCTTCGGTGCCGAGCAGGGCGGCCGTGTGACGGCGAACGTTGAGATGCAGAGCGACGGCGCTCTGACGCGGGCTCTGACGACCAACTGATGAGCCGCGACGCCTCCATCACACTCGACTGGGCGGACGGGACCTATGTGTTCCGTCTCGCCTGGGCTCAACTCGCAGAGTTGCAAGAGAAATGCGACGCCGGTCCTTTTGTCATTCTGGACCGGCTCGGAAACGGCGCCTGGAAGATCGAAGACATTTCGAACGTGATCCGGCTCGGCCTGATCGGCGGCGGGATAGACCCGGCCAAGGCGCTGAAACTGACAAGAGCCTATGTTGAGGCTCGGCCACCTCTGGAAAATCTCGTGTATGCGCAGGGCGTCTTGTCCGTCGCCGTCATGGGTGCCCCGGATGAGGACTCCGTAAAAAAAAACGAAAGGCCGGAGACGGAGAACGGCTCGACAGCCTCCCCAGCGGAAAGTTTCGAGTAGCCGAAATCTACGGCGCTGGCGCTGCGATGGGTTTCACGCCGCAGCAAGTCAACGACATGTCGATGTGGCAGTTCATGGCGGCGCTGGAAGGCTTCGCCAAGGCGAACGATCCGGACGCGGCGAAAGAGCTTTCCGCAGCTGAAGCCGACGACCTTTGGACGTGGATGCAGAAGAAGGACTAACCCTCCTCGACTGTTTCCCGTCCGACGACCAGCATCACGAAACCGACCATCGAAGTGACGGCCAACAACAGAAACGGCCAGGTCGACACGTTGTTGGAAGCCGCGACGCCCGAGACCTCTTCCAATGTCCTACGGTAACGGGCCTCGGCGGCGTCCACGTAAAATGCCCGTTCGAACAGGAAGTTAGAAATCGGCAGCGGAGCGATGAACATCACCGCGCCAATCCACCCCATGCGCGTCAGGCGCTGTCTGAAAACCCGCATTCCTTTTCCCCAAGGTGAACCATGGCAACTGACCTCGAGCGCTTGATCGTTCAGCTTTCGGCTGACGTTCGCCGTTTTGAAAAGGAGATGGCGAAGGCGCGCGGGGTCTCCAACCGTGAATTCAATGCCATTGAAAAGCGCGCGAAGCAACTTAACCGCAACCTCAACGATATTGGTAAGGGCTTCGGCCGGAACCTTACGGCTCCGTTGAGTGGCATCGCTGCGGCTCTCAGCGTTCGCGAGGTCATCAAGTATGCCGACGCCTGGACGGTCGCGGGCAACAAGATCAAGGCCGCCGCTTCCGTGGCAGGTCGCGCCGGTCGCGATCTGTCGGGCATCACCGATATCGCCAACGAAACCCGTTCCGGCATTACCGAGACGGCCGACCTTTATGCCAAACTGCTGCGGGCGACCAAGGACGTCGCACAATCGGAGGAAGAGGTCGCCCGCGCGACCGTGATCGTCAACAAGGCGTTCAAGGCCGGTGGTGCCGCAGCATCGGAACAGGCGGCCGGCGTCCTCCAGCTAGCACAGGCGCTCGGCTCCGGTGTTCTCCAGGGCGACGAGCTGCGCTCCCTCCGTGAGAACGCGCCGCTGATCGCGCAGGCCATCGCCGACGAGTTCAAGACGACGATCAGCGGGCTGAAGGATCTCGGCGCCAATGGCGAACTCGAGACCGGCCGCGTCTTCAAGGCGATCCTGAAGGCTCAGCCGCAGATCGAGAAGGCGTTCTCGTCGACCAACCAGACCATCGCCGACAGCTTCGCGAAGATTCAGAACCAGTTCATCCGCTATATCGGCCAGTCCGACGAAAGCCTCGGGGCTTCGCAGCGTCTGATTGCTGGCCTGAACGCGCTCGCCGACAACTTCGACAAGACGGCTGACACGGTCGTAGCCTTCGCCAGCATCCTTGCTGCGGGACTCCTCGGGAGGTCAATCGGGGGGATGATTGCAAGGCTCGGTCTTGCCGGCGTTGCTCTTGCCAAGTTCGTTACGCAGTTGCGCGCGGCGCAGGCGGTGGCGCGGGGCGGTCTCCTGCTATCCGGGCTTGCCGGCGCGGCTGGGCCTCTGGGCGCTGCGATCGGCGTAGCTGCTGCCGCGACGCTCTATTTCGCGACCAGTTCCGACAAGGCGAGCGAGTCCGGCAAACGATATGCCAAGGTGCTGGAGGACATCGAGGCGGCTGCGGACGGTGCGGCAGAATCCGTCACCGAGACGACCGACAAGATCAACGAAAAGCAGAAGTTCGAAACTGCCGAAGACCTTGCGACGGCAATGGAGAAGGTCGAGGAGAAGACCGCCGATGCGGTCGAGCAGTTCGACCACCTCTTGCGCTCGGTCGACCGGACGCAGGTGCCTCCTGAAGCGCTGCAGCAGATCGAGAAACTTCGCGACGGCATCGCCGACGGTAGCGTCAAGGCGGAGGATGCCAAGCAGAAACTCTATGAACTCGCAAACACGGACTATCGTTTCGAGGCAGTCGCGAAGGCTTTCGATCCGATCCTGACCGCGCTCGACAACGCCATCAAGGCGCTCGGCGTCTTTCAGGAGCGGGCAGCCAGCATCAAGTTCGGCAACATCGCGGACGATCCGCGCGCGACCGGATTTGGCCAACTGTCCGAGCGTGAGGCGCAGGACCGTCAGCGCAATGATTTCCTGCGTGAGCGCCAGACCGAGGCGAGCCGCACCGAGTTCGAGCGCGAGCTTGACACGCGCACCGACCAGATACTGAAGGCTGCGGAAGATGCCGGCATTGCGCTGTCTGAGGCGGCGGCGCGCATCCAGGCGAAGACGGAGATTGAGACCGAGAAGGGTGTGCGCAGCTTCGAGGGGGCGATTGGAGGCTTCGTCGACCGCGTCGTTGGTGCCGAGAGCGGCGGCGATACCAATGCCCGCAACTCGCGCTCGACCGCAACCGGCCTCGGGCAGTTCATCGAATCGACCTGGCTCAAGCTGTTCCGCGAGCACTTCCCCGACCGTGCCGCCACCATGTCGCGCGAGATGATCCTCGCCTTGCGAACGGATGCAGAGACGTCGCGGACTCTGATCGAGGCCTATGCTAGAGAAAATGCCGCGCTGCTCCAGAAAGCCGGCGTCTCCGTCAACGAGGCGGCGCTGCAACTGGCTCACTTCCTCGGGCCGCAGGGCGCGATCAACGTCTTGAAGGCCGCTCCTGGCACGCCGGTCGCGGACGTGCTTTCCGCTGGCGCGATCAAAGCCAATCCTGAGATCCTCGGCGGCGGTGCGACGGTCGACGACGTCCGCGGCTATGCCGAGCGGCGGGCGGGGCTGAATACCGTGCTGGCGCGGGAAAACGAAATCCGGCAGGAACAGCGCGATCTTATCCGCGAAACTATGGCGGCGCTCGCCGAGGAGACGGCCGGCATCAGTGCCGAAACAGCCATGCTCGGCGCTTCCAATGCCGAGCGCGAACGCGAGCGCGTGATCCGCGAGACGCTGAACGAACTGCAGCGGCAGGGCGTCACCATCACTGATGAGGTGCGTGCGGCCGTGGTGGCTGAAGCAGACGCGCGCTATGGCGCTGTCGCGGCCTATGACGCTGCAACGGAAGCGGCGGAGCGGCTGCGGCAGAAGCAGGAAGAGCTTGCCGCCGTCAACGACGAGATCGGCTTTGCCTTCCAAAGCTCGATCAAGGGGCTGATCTCCGACTTGGTGCAGGGCAAGAGCGCGACCGAGGCGCTTTACAATGCCGTTTCTCGCCTCGCCGATCGGCTTCTGGACATCGCCCTCGACCAGCTATTCGCCGGCGTGTTTACGGGTGGCGCGGCCGGTGGCGGTCTGTTGGGCGGTCTGCTTGGTTTCTCCTCTGGCGGTTACACCGGCAACATCGCCAAGAACAAGCCTGCGGGCGTCGTACACGGGCGGGAGTTCGTTGTGAACGCGGAGGCCACCAAGAAGAACCGGGCGCTTCTGGAGGCCATCAACGCGGGAATGAGCGGATATGCGCAGGGCGGCTATGTGATGCCGAGGATCGGCGGGGTGTCGGCCGCACCGGCATCCGGTGGAGTGGCACCAAACGTCGACGCGCGGACGCAGATCGTCAACACCTTCGATGCTCAGTCCTTCCTGTCACAGGCGCTGTCGTCTCAGGCAGGGGTAAAAACGATCCTCAATGTCGTTCGGGCACAGCCTGGCGCATTCAAAGCAGCAATGAACGGGTAGGGGAATGGCAACGATCTTCCCTTACGGGCCAAACATCCGGCGCGCGCCCTATGTGATGTCGCGGGAATACCGCACGGAGATCATCACCTCGCGCGCCGGCAAGGAACAGCGTCGGGCGCTCCGGCAGACGCCGCGCAAGCGCATTCAGTATCTGACCGGAGTTCAAAGTAGTTGCCTCCGTGCCTTCGACCGGCTGATGGTGACTGCCCAGCGGACGCAACTGGCCATCCCTGACCGGGTTCGCTTTGTGCGATTGGCAAGCGGGCTTGCCGGTGGCAATGATTCCGTCGTGCTCGACGTCGTGCCATCGTGGATCTCGGTCGGCGCGGAACTGATGCTGGTCAACGGTTCCGACCACGACACCCGCACGGTCTCGGACATCACCGGCACGACGGTCACCTTCGACGAGTTCGATAGCGTCACATGGCCAGCAGGTACGCGGCTGCATCCGTCGCTCCGTGGCTATCTCGACGCCAGCATTGACGCTCCGATCATCTCGCAGCGTGGCGTCGTGGATGTCTCCGTCGCCTTCGATGTTGATCCTGGTCTCGAGCCGGTTGAGGACGATGGCGCGGCAGCAGTGACGCTTGCAGGCAGGGAGGTCTTCCTGAAGCGGCCGAACCGCTGGCTGCCGATCAGCCTCAAGCGCAATCAGGACGGCGTCGGAAACGTCGATTACGGCTTCGGTCGGGTGCAGAAGTTCTTCCCGATTGCGTTTTCGACGCGGCTCTGGGAGGCAGGATACACCGGCTGCGACTTCGACCACGCCGACGAGATCCGGCAGTTCTTCGATCGCATGCAAGGCCGGCGCGGCGAGTTCTATATGCCGACTTGGCAGCAGGACCTTGTTCCAGTTTCCGCTCTCACATCCGCCGGCACGACGATCACCGTGTCAGGCACGGAGACGGATAGCGTCTATTCCGGCAGCACGGTTTTCAAGGCGATCGGCGTGCGCAAGACCGACGGGACGTGGATCACCCGCACGGTTTCCGACATCGGAACGTCCGGACTCAATTCGGTGATCACCGTCGGCTCTGCCTGGGGGCAGAACGTCGCGGTTGCCGACATCGACCGGGTGTCGTGGCTGCCGGTCTGGCGCTTCGCGACGGACATTCTGTCGATGAGTTGGCCGCGCGAGGACGTCGCAGAGATCAATCTCTCTTTCCAGATGCTGGAAGACCTGACGGTTGAGATCTGAGGACGCTTTCGGAGAGTTCTTGCGTGTGCTTGTCGAGGATAGCGTCGAACGCCTTCGCGCTCATCGACCCTTGGGCAATGAAGAGGCTTTTGGCGGTCTCTACGTCGGGCGCTTTCGGTTCTTTGGTCATGGTTCCTCGCTTGTGCCGTTAGCGACTTTATAGCGAAGATTGAAGGGCCTGTCGACAATATGAGCTTTTCCCAGATCGAGACCAGCCGCCAGCGCGGCCAGCCGGTGACGCTGTACCTGTTCGTCTATGGCGGATCGGAAGGGGATTCGCCCGCGCCGCAGGCTTTCGCCTATACCGACGCGGAACAGTCGATCACCTTCGAAGGCTTCACCTACGAGCCGACGCCGATCACCCGCGACAACGTCAATTCTTCCGGCACGCTCGACAAGTCGACGCTGCAAATACGGATGCCGCGGGATATCGAACTATCGGAAGAGTTCCGCGTCTATCCGCCGGCGCAGGTGATGTCGCTGATCATCCGGCAAGGGCATCTTTCAGACCCTGACAGCCCGAAGGAATTCCTCGTCTGCTGGTCGGGTCGGGTGCTTTCCGTCGGGCGCGAGGGCGACGAATGCGTGATTGCCGGAGAGCCGGTTTCCTCGTCGCTTCGTCGGCCTGGGTTGAGGCGCAACTATCAGCTTGGATGCCCGCACGTTCTATATGGCGCACAGTGTCAGGCGAGCGAGGCAGCGGCAACGGTCTCAGCGACGGTTGCCAGCCTCTCCGGCACCTCGATCACACTCAATTCCGGCTGGCAAGGCTCTTTCGACCGGGCGAAGTTCACCGAGGGGCTGGTGAAATGGACGAACGACAACGGCGGGCTCGAGATCCGAAAAATCCTCTCGGTCTCAGGTAACACCCTTTCGCTAGGCGGCCTCCTCCGCGACCTGAACGCTTCCGACACGGTGAGCGTCGTCCTCGGCTGCAATCACCAGATGGATGACTGCCGGAACTTGCACGACAACATTCAGAACTTCGGCGGCTGCCCGTGGATTCCGACGAAGAACCCGATCGGATTCCGCAACAACTACTATTGAGGGCTGACGATGGGATGGTTCATTCCGCTGCTCCTGGCGATCATCTTCAACGTCGTCGCCTATCTCCTGCGGCCGAAGCCGAAGCGGGCTCAGCCGCCGGAAATGAAGGATCTGGACAATCCGACGGCCGATGCAGGCCGGCCGGTCCCCGTCGTCTTCGGGACCGTGACCGTCAAGGGTCTGAACGTGCTCTGGTTCGGCGATAAGACGCGCAAGACCTTCAAGGTGAAAGCATGATCATCACCATCAATGACATTCGCGCGGCGGGCCATTGCGTCCGCGGTGCGCGCGAGTGGTTCGATCGGCACGGTCTCGACTTCCGCGACTTTGTCAAGAACGGCATTGATGAACAACGATTCCTGGCGTCTGGCGATGCGCTCGCGGCCCGTGTTGTCGAAATGAAGCGGGAGCGTGAGCGTGGGTAAGTCCGATGATCCGAAAATGGAGGTTACCCAGTACCGGATGTCGGAGCACTTCGGCATCTGCTGGGGGCCGGTCGATTATATCTCCGAGATCATCATCAACGAGAAATCCGCCTGGACCGGCGAACAGTCGGCCAATGGCGAGATTGCGATCAACAAGCCCGAGCTCTTCGGTGGCGTCAAAAAGGAAGGCGGCGCGGTCGGGACTGCGACGTTCCTCTCAGGTGGGCCGACGCAGACGATTCCGGATTGGCTCGCGGAAAAGCTCGGTTTGACTGAGGCGACGGCGCCAGCCTACCGCGGTATCGCGTCGCTATGGTTCACCGAGAACGAGGGTGCATCGCCAAAGGGGTTCTATTGGACCGCCAACTCGCCGTACCTTCCTGGCGTCTGGGTGAAGACGGCGCGCGCCTCCCTTCCGCTCGGAGAAGATTACGCCCGGATCTACCGGAACGAGGCCGACGGCAATCGCGAGGAGCGCACCGTCTCAAATGTCGGCCTCGACGGGGCCTGGCGGCTGTTCGACATCTACGATTCCACCATCGTTCATCTTTCGTCGGCCGAAAGCCAGATAATCATCGAGGACGTACGGGCTGGAACCGTGCGCGCTGCGATCAATCTCACCTATACGCCGTTATGGTTCTATATCTCGCCGTCGCGAGACGAAGTGTTGGCGGCCGGCACGACCGGGACAATCTACGCATACGACATCAACGACGGTTCGCTGAAAGGCACGACCATAGGCCCGGACCCCAATGACCTCTTGGCCAGCACGCCGACGGAAATCGTGGTCAGTGGAACGACATATATGTTCTATACGAGCAGCGCGACGGTGCACTGCTTTTCGAACGGCGGCAGCGGTTGGACTTATCTTTGGTCCGGCGCGTACTCAGGGATAGGCAACTACGGCGAGCTGGTCATCGCGTCGCCGTCCTATCTGGTCATTCGTGCGGGGAATGGCACGGTCTTTCGTGCCGGATGGTCTGCCGTGAGCCTCGGCAGCGTGGTGACCGTCGATTTCCTCGCTCTGCTCGGGTGGGCAGTCACTTCCACGGACCCAGTCGGCAGTATTTCATACGTTCCCGATCTGGACTATTGGTTCGCGATCTCCAAGAACGGCAAGGTTGCGACGCTCAATTCCGACCTTACCAGCGTGGTGGCCTCCAGCAGTTCCGGGCAGTGGGACGGCACGTCCGACACAAAGCCGGTGCGGTCTCGGCGCATCCTTAACGGTAGCGGCCAAGCGGTGTTCTTCGAAACAGGCCCGGTTTCCGGCAGCAATGCCCAGGCGATCTACTTTTACGACGTCGCTACATGCACTCAGACAGATCGTATGCTTCTGACGGAATGGGGGATCACAACCAGCATCCAGAGAGACGCCGGCTTCTCCAGCGGTCAGCAGGCGATCGCGATCTTCGACACGTTCACCGATGATGGGGCGCATGTGCTGATGTTCCCGCTGGCCGCGGGTGAGTTCGATTCCAATCCGGCCCACATCATTTACGAGTGCCTGACCAATACCGAATGGGGCATGGGCGCCCCGGTCTCGGCAATTGATGTCGATAGCTTCGAAGCCGCCGCAGTCGTTCTCTACGGTGAGCGCTTCGGCCTGTCGATGATCTGGACGCAGCAGTCCACGATCGAGGCGTTCATTTCCGAGATAATCGACCACATCGAGGCGACGCTGTTCGTCTCGCCGTTTAACGGCAAGCTGACGCTGAAACTGATCCGCGATGACTATGCGATCACCGGCCTGCCTGAATTCACGCCAGACAATTCCGTCGTGACCAACTTTTCGCGAAAGCTCTGGGGCGAGACTGTCAACGAGATCATCGTGACCTTCACCAACCCGGAGAACGAGGAGGAGGAGACCGTCGTCGCTCAGGACTTGGCAAACATCTCTTCGCAGGGCGGCATCGTTTCCGATGGGCGCAACTACTACGGCGTGCGCACCCGCGAACTGGCGATGAAACTCGCTCAGCGCGACCTTCGCGCCGCCGCAACGCCGCTTGCATCGTGCGACATTGAGGTCAATCGAGAAGCCTGGAACCTGCTTCCTGGCGATGTCGTCATCCTCAATTCTGCCGATGACGGCGTCGAACAGATCGTCATGCGCGTTGGCCCGGTCGATTATGGAAAGCCGGGGGATTCCGTCGTCAAGGCGCAACTGGTCGAAGACGTTTTTTCTCTGGCGCTCGCCGAGTACACCGTGCCGCCGGCGACGGAATGGGAGGATTCGTCGGAAGAGCCTTCTCCTGCTGACGCGACATTGGTGATGACGCTTCCCTATTTCCTAGTCGTGCAGGAGGTGAGCGCCAGCGTTTCCGAAGGCGCGGTATACCCCGAGGTCTTCGCCGGCGTTTTGGCTGCGGAAGACGGGCAGGATACGTCCGAATTCGAACTCTATGGCGAGGTGGTGGATGCCGCCGGCAACGTGAGCGTCGATTCGCTTGGGACGAAGACGATAACCAGCAGGGGCACGCTCGAGACGGACATCGACGCAGAGATCGAGACGCTGTTCATCTCCTTTCCCGACAGAACGCAGGGCAACGGCCCGGAGGTCGGCGGCCTGATGCTGATCGAGGGGACCGGCGAGGACGACAGCGAACTCTGCCTGATCTCGGCTTTTGGGGGTTCGCCGACTGCCTACACGATGAAGCGCGGCGTTCTGGATACGACGCCGAAGGATTGGCCGGCCGGCACGCCGGTCTGGTTTGTCGACGAGACGATGATCTATGCCGACAACGAGGTGCGTTCCGAGGGAGAGACCGTCGACTATCAGGTGCTGATCCGAACGTCGCTAGGGCTCTTGTCAATCGATGACGCGCCGATCGTCTCTTACACCATGACGGCGCGCCCGTGGCTGCCGCTCAGGCCAGCCAACGTCACATTCGAGGGCGTCGGTTTCGGCACCGTCGATGTGAGCGATGAGGTCGGCACGTCTCCCGCCCCGACCTTCACCGTTGCCTGGTCAAGACGCAACCGGCTGACCGAGGACAGCCAGATCCTTGCCTGGGATGCCGCCGACGTGACGCCGGAAGCGGGACAGACGACGACGATCACGGTGATGGATGCCGACCGAAATGTGCTCGAGGTCCACAGCGGCATCACGGGCACGAGCTATGAGGTGCCGCTGTCGGCCTTTTACGACAACAACAGCCCAGCCGGTTTGGTCGACGAAGCCATTGTGCGGGTGACGGCGGAACGCGACGGGCTGGAGAGCCTGCAGGGGCACGAGATCACGGTTATCCTCGCACCGCTGACGTTATCCGGCACGCCCGTGACCACGGCGACCGAGGGCGAGCCCTATGCCGGGTTCACAGTATCTGCAAGCTATGGCGCCCCGCCCTACACCTATTCTCTGGTCGGCGACTGGCCGGCCGGCATCTCGATCAACTCCTCGACGGGCGAGGTCTCCGGCACACCGACCGAGGCCGGGACGTTCGCCAGCCTTTCGGTGCGGGTGACCGATGGCGCAAGTGATATGGCCGACCTCGATCCGTTCACACTAGAGGTCGAGTCCGACGTGCAAGCGCCAACGAACACTGTTCTGCCGGCGATCACCGGCAACCGCTGGGTCGGCCAGACGCTTTCCACCACCAACGGAACGTGGAACGACAACGGCAGCGCCATCTCCGGCTACACCTATCAGTGGAAGCGCGGCGGGGTGAATATCTCCGGCGCGACTACATCGACCTATCAGCTCGTTGGCGGTGATGCCGGGCAGAACATTACTTGTACCGTTACTGCGACGAATGCCGGCGGTTCGACACCGGCGACGTCAAATTCCTTGACGATCTGCGCCGACCAGCATTGGGCGAATGTCGTTCTGCTGTGCGGCTTTAATGGCGCGGATGGCGCGACCACGACGAGCGATGACAGCAACTCGGCGCACGCGCTGACCTTCGTCGGCAACGCGCAAATCGACACGGCGGAGTCGAAATTCGGCGGCGCGTCTCTCCTCCTCGACGGGTCCGGCGATCGGCTTACGGCTTCCGATTCTGATGACTGGGCGCTAGGGGGCCAATGGACTGTCGAATGCTGGGTGCGCTGGATCACCCTGGATTCCAATAATCGCGGGATCATAGGACAGGACGGCGGCATAGCCAACGGATGGACGCTGACAGGATCAGCGACTATTGGCGAAATCTCTTTCGCTGTTGGCGCAAGTGTATATACCACCAGCGGGGCAGGAATGACGACAGGCGTTTGGTATCACGTCGCAGCTGACATGGATGGATCCGGTAAGCTGCGGATCTATCTCGATGGTGTCATGAAAGGCAGCGCGTTCCCCTCTGCTGTCGGAAACAGCACGGCCGCACTAGGCATAGGTGCGCAAAGATCGACAGGGACCGTCGATATGAACGGATGGCTGGACGAGCTGCGCATCACCAACGGCGCGGCCCGCTACGCCTCCGATTCCGGCTTCACGGTGCCAACAGCAGCATACCCGCGCCCATAAAGGGAGTTGACTATGAACTCTTGCGTAGACGTCACGAATGCTGCAACTTTTTCGCGACTATTTGAAGGAGGAGGGGTGTTCTTGAGAGTTGATAGGCTAATCGCCATCCCGATATGCGTGGCTATGATTTCTCTGGTCTTGTTGATTCAGCTCCTGCCGCTGACCAATATCACTGTGGACAAGATGATGGTGCGCAGTTTCGCCTTTCTCGAAACAGTCATTGTCGGCCTGTTAGCATTCAGCGCATTCGCTTCCTACTGGGCGCGAGATGACATATCTCCTTTTGGGCGAGCCTTTGCTGCAACATTCCGAACCGTTCGATCAATCACGCTTTATCTCGCCCTTATGATTCCAGCTTTCGTTACAGCGGGTATTCTGAGCTATGTGGCCGTCCCGATTAGCGGAGCACTCGTGGACGCCCAATTGGTCGCATTAGACCATGCACTGGGCTTCAATTGGTTGGCTTTTTTGAGATTCACGAGCGGAACTCCCTACATCCCGGCAATTTTGGAATTCTGCTACCACAGCTACTATTGGCAGTTCATGGCGATGCCGTTCGTTTTTGTGGCGGCTGGGCAGCAAAGAGCCCTGTTAGAATTTGCCGCCGCTTCCACAGTGGCAGGATTGGCAACGACTAGTATCTCTGCTCTGTTCCCAGCCATAGGGCCCGTTGCTTACTTCCAGCCAACGGACCTTGATTTCAGCGCATATGAAAAAATAGCCGGTGGATGGCATCTAGAACAGTATCAGGCACTACGATCCGGGGCTGCTTTTATGCTCGACAAAGGAACAGGTCTTATAGCCTTTCCATCGTTCCATACGGTCCTGGCGATTTTGGTATGCTTTGCAGCCCGCAAATTGCCACTTACATTGCGCATCCCCATTTTCGTGATTAATGGCATTCTGATAATCGGCGCCCTTCCTGTTGGTGGCCATTATCTCGTGGACATATTAGCGGGCATGGCTGTTGCGGCCGCTTCCATCTGTGCGACCTGCTACTTCAATATCCCGACGATAAAATATGCGGCATCGTCCTCGCGGGCTGAAAATCAACCCTGAACAGTCACATCCCGCGCCGAACCCGCCCTCTGAGGCGGGTTTTCTTTTGTCCACGATGTGGCCAAAGCCGGGAGGTCCACCTAAAGCGCGCGCCGCCCGCTGCGGCCCGCCCGCAATCTCGAATATGTTTTTGCTGCAGTCAGTATGGCGTTTTCGGAGCCCTGCGCACTTTCGCACGGTTGCAGCGAATATCAACCAGCAACTTTGCCGCCCCATGAGGTGACGCCCATGTCTACTCCTGACGACGTGCTGCGGCAGACGGTCGAGGTGTATCTCGCGCACACCCGCAATCAGGTGAAGACGGCCAATGCATTGGGAATAGCCCGCGGCACGCTGCAAGACAGATTGAAGAGGGCGGCACGGCGGGGATTGCTGCAGCCGGCCGATGGCGTTCCGGTCATGGAAGGGTTCGAAGTTACCCGCGTCCAGACAGGGCCACGCGGAACGACAGTGGAACAGCGGCCTGAGAAGGGTCCGCTATTCGAAATGCCCGATGGCCACAAGATCAAGGGCGTCTCTGCCTTCATTGGCCCGGACGGGCGGGAAATCGCCAAGTGGGTCAAGACGCGGGAAGGGGAGCTAGACCCGCAAGCCATCGCCGATTTCTTCAAGGGCGCATTCGAGGGTTACGAGGCGCCCCGCAGGGCGACGGTTACAGCGCCTGACACGTACGACGGCCATCTGCTGACGCTCATTCCCTGCAACGACTGGCACATCAACCTTCAAGTCTGGGGCAAGGAAGCAAGCGAGAACTGGGATCTAAAGATTGCCGAAGAGACCATCGGCGCCGGCATAGAGGATGCTATCGAGCGGTCGCCGGCGGCTGCCGTGGCTATCGTGCTTGGTGGGGGTGATCTGCTCCACGCCGACAACAACGACAACCGAACGGCAAAATCAGGCAACGTTCTCCAGGCAGACCAGCGCCATCAGAAGGGCCTCGAGGTCGCCATACGGCTGAAGGTTCGCACAATCGACGCGGCACTGGCGAGAAATGAGCGGGTGCTCGTCCGCATCCTCCCCGGCAACCATGATGAGTATTCGGCAATCGCCGTCGCCTACTTCCTGCTCGCCTACTACCGCAACGAACCGCGGGTGACAGTCGATGTCGATCCGTCGCTGTTCTTCTGGTACGTCCACGGCCTCGTGATGCTTGGCGCCACGCACGGGCATACGGTCAAGCTGCAGGACATGGCCTCGATCATGGCCCATCGTCGGGCCGAGGACTGGGGCAGGACGAAGTTTCGATACGTCCATGGCTTCCACGTCCACCACAAACAGAAATTCGTCACAGAGGGTGAAGGCGTCGTGATGGAGAGCCATCAGGCACCTATCCCGATGGACGCCTGGCACTACGGCGCTGGCTTCAACTCCGGCCGGTCACTGCAAACGATCACCTATCACGCGCTCTTCGGTGAGATCAGCCGAGTTCGCCGCGCAATCCTTGAGGCCGCCGCATGAAGAACCGCCCACACATCCGCGTCGGCATGACCGGCGCCGAACCCGTCTTCGAGCTCATGCAGGGCAATTACAAGGTCTGCGGCGTCATACGCGGGGAGATCATCGACATGCTGCGGCGGCTTGTCGAATGGCTGGACCATTGCACGGGGCCGCTCGATCTCGGGCTCGTCGTCGTCGAGCCGTCCACGGTCGACGCGATCGAGATGACCGCGAACTTTTCCTCCACCCTGCGGTGGTGCCGGTAAAGGGAACCTCATCATGAAACCCGTCCCGAACTGGCGCAAGGTTTTGCGGCGGGCCTGGTCCGTCCGGCTGATGATCCTTGCCGCGCTCCTGTCTGGTTTCGAGGTGGCGCTACCGCTGCTCGACGGCCTTCTCCCCATCCCTGCCGGCGTCTTTGCCGCCCTGTCCGGTCTCACGGTCGGGGGCGCATTCATCGCCCGCATCGTTGCTCAGAAGGAATTCTCCGATGACCAGTAGGCTCAAGAAGGCCGGCAAGATGACGGCGATCGGTGCGGCCGCAATCGCGCTTGTCGGCGCATGGGAAGGGCTGCGCACGGTCGCCTATCGCGATGTTGTCGGAATCCCGACTGTGTGCTTCGGCGAGACCCGCGGCGTGAAGATGGGCGACAGCTACACCGTCGAGGAATGCAAGGCGATGCTCGGCGACGGGCTTATCGAGTTCGAACAGGGAATCCGCTCCTGCCTGGTGGCGCCGGATAGCATCCCGGCCAACTCCTACGTCGCCTTCCTGTCTCTCTCTTACAACATCGGCCAGCGGGCGTTTTGCCGCTCCACCGTCGCTCGCAAGGCGAATGCCGGGGACATCGTCGGGGCGTGCAATGCAATTCCGATGTGGAACCGTGCCGGCGGCAAGGTGGTGAAGGGGCTGGTCAACCGGCGGGCGGATGAGCGCCGGCTTTGCTTGGAAGGCATCTGACATGCTCGGGCGCTTTCTTGACTACGTGTATATCGCCGTCGGCGCGCTCGCAGCCTTCGCCATGTTCTCTCTTTACGACGGGCTCATAGACGACCCGATGGTGCGGCGGGAGGCGCTCGCCGGCTATGTCCAGAAGTCGGAACGCGATGCAATCGCCTCTCAGCTTGCCGAGGAACGCCGTAGAGCGCTCGCAGCGGCACAGACCGCAGAAGAGTTCCGGAAGCGCTACGCGGCCTTGCAGAGCCGAAACAAAGCCATCCTCGAAAAAGCGGAGCAGGACATTGAAGCCGACAACCGTAATGACGACGGCGCTCCTCGCGTCAGTCCTGATGATCTCCGGTGGCTGCGCGAGCACCAATAAGCGCCTTCAGCAAGCCGCCATCCAGCAAGGACAGGCGAGGGCGGCGGTGATCCTTCCCGATCTACCGCAAGCCTGCCGCGATGCAATCGGCGGCGTGAACCCGAAAGAGGGCGAGAAGTGGCGCGGCGTTCAACTCCGCTGGCGTGTCGTCCGCGAGAACGAGAACGAGATCAAGGCGGCTTGTGCTGCCTTCTATGACGACCTGAAAACCAGATTGGCGAAAGGGGAAAAGCAATGATGAAAGGAATCATCTTGGGCGCGCTGTCTCTGATCGCGCTGGCGTTCATCGCATTCTGCATCTGGGTACAGCCTGCCGTCGCACAGCAAGTCACCGTCGGCGGCTGCGGTCCCCGCAAGGCAGTCATGGAAGCATTGAGAACGCAATACGGCATGGAAGAGCGATGGTTCGGCGTCGAGCGCGGCAACGCAACCGTCTCGCTCCTGCTCGTCAATAAGGCCGGCTCCTGGGTCAGCCTTCGCGTTCAGCCAGAGGTCGCGTGCATCGTCGCGTCCGGGATTGATCCCACTCTGATGTTTGGAGCGCCGGTATGAGCGATGAACTCGAATTCCTGCATGACCTGTCGCCCGAAACAAAAGCGTTCCTGAAAGGACTCGGCAAGGAAGACGTCGAGACATTGGCAGAGGGCGTGAAACTCGTCACCTCGATCAAGCGGGTCGGCAAGGCCGTGCGAATCGTGATTGTATTCATCCTTGGCATGGCCGTCGGTACGGTCATGTTTTTCGACGCCATTGGCAAGATCATGGCTGGGGTGAAAAGCTGGTTCGGGGGGTGATCTCAGGGCCAAAATGTTTTGCAAATCTCGTTTTGTTCCGTCGTTTTCAGTCGTAAAACGGAACCATGTTTGCAGCGAATATTGAGCAAAATCAACGCAGTTAATGGATTTTAAGTCCCTTGCGTCTACCAGTTTCGCCACGTCCGCGTGCCTTGCTTTTCAAGCAGTTAGGCGATTCCGTCAAGGGTTTGTTTTGCAGCCGATCCTTCGCGTTTTGCAAAACCTGTTCTCCCCACGTTCCTCTCACCTCTTCTTTTTCCCCTCGAAAGCCCTGATCACCTTCGCCTCGTTTTCGACGTGGCGGGTGTAGTGAGCGCCCATGCGCTCCGACTTGTCGCCAAGCGCGGCGGCTACATCTCCGGTCTCAGCGCCTGATCTTTTCAGATCGGCCGCATACGTTGTCCTGAGACCGTGCAGCGTCGTTCCTTCCCCTATATGTCCTTCCTTCTCCAGATCGCGCAGGTAATGGCTGACGGCCGTCTGCATCTGGACCTCCGACTCCCACGGCGTGCCGTCCTGGCGCGTGCATATCTCGAGCGCCGTCCGGCCCAGCTTGTCGAGATAGTCCTGAAGCTCCTCGACAGCCGGGACCATCACAAGTTCCTTGTTCTTGTTCGCGACCTTTTGGAAGCATTTCCAGCCATAGACCGGATGCGGTCCGTAATCCTTCCAGCGCAGCTTGACGAGCGTTTGCCCGCGGTAGCCGGCATGGCGCGCGATCATCATTGGCGTGAGTAGGTAAGTCGGCGCGTTGGCTGCCACATATTCCCACTCGCTTTTGCGCCATTCTCGGTTCGCGTTCGGATCGGACTTGTGGCATTTGTCGATGCCGAGGGCAGGGTTGCCCTGCATCTTCTTGCGCTTCACAGCCTGGGTGAACATCGAGGACAGCGCCGATATCATCTTGTCGGCGAACCGCGGCCATTTCTCTTTCGCGCATTTGTCGCGCAGATCGTAAAGGTCTGATTGGGTGATGTCGGCGAGCTCATAATCGAACTCGGGGCGCAGATAGCGAAACGCCTTGGTGTAATCGTCCTTAGTGGCTTCCGCGAGCGTCTGATATTTCGGGCACTCGTTCTCGTACCATTCGACGAGAGCGCCGAGCGTGCCCTCCTGATAGGTACGCTTCAGGTCGCGGACGCGGCGGGCGTTGTAGGTGGCCATGAAGTCCGGCATTGCCAGCCGCTTTTCCAGATCGGTCTTGCTGCCTTCGAACCCGCCGAGCAGCTTTTCCTTCGTGTCACGGATATAGACATACCACTTGCCGCGGGCGCGGACGATGTTAAGCCCTTCCAGCTTCACCTTGACCACCGTATAGCCGCTCCCCGAATTTGCGTTTCGGGGCAGCATTCTGCTTGTTTGGATCGAGCGTGACTAGCCACTCGTCAAGGCGCTGACGCAAATAGCGCTCGCCGCGTGTGGATTCCGTGAATTGCAGCGGCTTCACGGGGCAGACCTTCTTGAAGGTGTCAACGCAGATGCCGCAATATGCAGCGGCCGACTTCAGGTCCATTGCCGCCGGCCAATAGGGAAGGCTTGGGCTCACTTCATCTCCCCTTGTTCAAGTACCGATCCACGAGATTGGCGGCGAACATCAGGGCCGCGCCGATATGCACACCGACGAGGCCAGCATTGATGAGATCGGTGATGTCGTAGAAGTTAGGCATCGGCTTCTCCTTTCTCTTGAGAGGAGGGGAGCGGGGCGGGTGGCGGTCGTTTCTCCTTCGCCTCGTAGGTCTCCCAATTCGGCCGGAGCAATTCTTTGCACTTGAACCAGAATGCAGATCCGCTTCCGTCCTCGTGGTAGAAGATCAGGAACCAGTTGCCCGAGCCCATGTGCTCAAGGTGGGCGCCTTTCGAGGCGTAGACCTCGTCAAGCGTTCCGTCCTCGGCAAAATCAACGCGGTTCGGCGCTGTGGGCTGATGCCTCTCCCTCTCCTCGACAATCGCCGTCGCGATCAAAAGCAGGGTCTCGGGCCAAGTCAGATGCCGGTAATGCCCTGCGATTCTTTCGGCTTGGGATCGCACTGAGGGATCTAAGGCCAGCCATGCGTCTGTGATGGGGGAAGAAATGCCGGTCATTCCGAGATGCCCCCGCCGCTTGCGTGGTCTGGAACGGGGCGGCCGAAGTCGCCAGCGGCGATGACTCGGAAATAGAGCAGATTCTCTTCGTCCGAGAGTTCGCCCCGCTGAAAGAATTCTTGGAAGAAGGCGCAGATCGCCTTGCCGTCTTCTTTGGTTAGCTCAAACTTCTCTGTCATCTTGATCTCCTTGACTGCGGTGAGAACGGCGCGCGCTTCGCATAAGGCTGAGAATTTTATGTTGCAGCCGGTGTCAGGTTGCATCTTGTCGCCGTACTCACGCTCGAAGATATCCGCTGCTTCAGCAAATCCAGACAACGCCTTCATCAGCCGCTGTATCAGCGCATCCCGGCTATCTCCTGCCGGTGAGGGATCTAGGGCGGCGTAGGCTTTCGAGATGGGGGAGGAGGTCCGGTCGGTCATGCTGCGTCATCCGATCGAGAGAACAAATCTGTTGGTGCATTGGAAAAAATGCGGTCGTGAGCAAGCTCCACGTATTCACGTTCCCGTTCAATGCCGATGAAACGCCGTCCGAGCCGCTTTGCGACAACTCCGACCGTGCCCGATCCCATGAACGGGTCAAGAACTGTATCACCTGGGTTTGTGCTCGATAGGATGCAGCGCTCGACAAGCTCCTCCGGGAACGAGCAAACGTGTCCCTGATTGCGCGTCGGGTTGATGTTCCAGACTGTCGTCCAACCGTGGTCGTGAAAGACATGCGGCTTGCCGATTTGGTAGATTCGCTCGTCAGCCAACCGAAACCGACCGTTAGCGTGACCTGTCGTGCCGCCGCGATGCCAGATGATCTCACACCAGATCGGCAAGTCTTCCAGCCAGTGCAGCGGGTGATAGATGTTGTTGACGTGGCGGTACTTGTTTCGAGAGTGCCATGCATAGCGGATGCGATGGTTATAAAAGATAGACCCGCGCGTCTTCTCTCTCAGCAGAGCTAGGACAGACCTCTGCTTCTGCTGATAGTCGAGTTCGGGAAGGTCATCCGGATACCAGCCATCGTAGCTGCGTTTTGAGGAGCCGCCGCCAGACGCAACCTTGTTTAGGTTGTACGGAGGGCTTGTCACAACGATGTCGACCTCTTCCATTTTGGGGAGGACTTCGTGACAGTCGCCGTGGATGATCTGGACTGTCATCTTGTCGTCGCGCCTCCGAGCGCCAAATATTGAGAATGGCTAGGCAACTCCGCAAAGGCGACCGAGTGCGCCTCACATGGAAGGTGACGAGACTCTGGCCCGATGGCCTGATCTCGCTCCGGTTCCCGACGCTGCCAGACCCGATCACCATCAGAGCCGAGGACGTTGACGAAATCATCCCAGCCCCGAAAGAGAAGCCGGTGGGCGGGAGGCGGAGATTCTACGATCCCGGTGATTGAGGTCATTCCTCCGCCTCCACAGTCAGCTTCACGCGGACAAAGCGGAACCCCTTCGGGTTCCAGGGCTTCATGGACTTGCCGAACTCTTCGAGATGGCGTCGTGCGTCATCTTCCGTGGCAAATATCTCGTGCGTCCAGATTCCGCCGTAGGGGTTGACTATGCCCCAGCCGCGCAAGACGTAGGCGTTCGGATTCTTCATTCGCCACCCCCATTGCCGTCTCTGAGGGCGGCGCGGGCTTCTTCGACGTGTGCGCGCGTGATGCCGCCATTCGCCACGAACCAATCCCATGAGCCTTCCTTGAGTATCCAAAGGCGCTCTAGCTGCTGTACAACGCGGCGTGGCGTAGTGCCGAAGAAGTCTGCTATGTTGATCGCCATGCGGCGCGTGAAGTGTGTAGCGCCCTCGGTATGGGCCTTGAACGCGGCATATAGATCGGCGTTCTGCATCTATTTGACCTCCTTGATCTCCCCCGCATCCCCCGCAGAGAGCGGAGAGAAGGAGAGGGCGGCCGCTCGCATTGCGAGGTAGGCGTACCCAATTGGCCCAATACCGGGTTCTTCTGTGGGCGTCGGACTGGTCATGTCGCAGTGCTTGCGCCAATAGGCTTCTTCGCCGGCCTTGATCATTTCTGGCGTCGGCTCCCGCGCCTCTCCCGCCTCCGGCTTATCGAGAAGGGGTTCGGCATAAATGTTCGATGGGTCAAGAAGACACTCAGCGCGAGGGAATGCCTCGTTGATGGCGTCCGCAATCCTCTGGAAAACCTCGTCGGTCAAATCGTCTGGCACATCGCCTTCAAGGACGCCGAAGACGATTTCCCAAAGCTCCGGCCCGTTCAAAACGGGTTCGAAGTGCGGGGTTCCAGTTGTCGGCTTTTCGGGGGCTGAGGAGAGGGCGGCGTCTATCCTCGCAATTGCAGTCTCGGCAACAAGGATGCGCTTCATCCTCTCGCCGGCAACGTAGTGCCAAGCCGACGCTTCGATGCCTTCCCTGATTGCTCGAAGCTCTCTTTGCGCTCCCGACTCCGGCTTATCGATGAGGCAGCCGGGGGGCGCGAAAACAGGTTCATCGTCAGTGATTATGGTGACGCCGTATGGCCTCTCTGGCGAAAACCTGGGTGGAGGGGCGGCGACAATAATGTCCGCAGTTACAGACCAAGCCGTTGTGGGGGAAGCGGCACTCCAAAGTGGCTCGCCGCATTCAAGGCATGCGACAGAGGTACGTTGTACGTTCAGTTTCGAAGACTCGCAGACCGGGCATACCAGCAATCCGCATTTAACTTCCATAGTCATATGCCACCACCTTTCCGTTCAGCCAGCCAAAGCTGTCTTGTTTGCACTCGACCGGCAGCACGTAGTCTTCCCGGTCCACGAATTTGTTGAAATCTAAATTGTCCCATTGGTTCGCCGTAATTGCTCTGCACCTGGGCATGACGACGAGCCAGCCGCCGGGGATGGAAAACAGGACGGGGCAAAGCCCGTCCCATCCGATTGTCCCAAACTGGCGCTCCTGAATGTTGCCCAGCAGACCCATGAGGAAGAGCCGCCACGATTTGATGCTCGGCAGCTTGAAGGCGTAGCGCCGGGTCAGGATCACGAGCCGGGTGGTGCCGCAGCGCGCGTTCATTTCTGTGTTTCCTTCTGTTCGGTTTTGGATGCGATGGTGCGGTGGCACCGAGGACAGGATTCATTGGACAACCGGAGTTCGGATTCCTGCACGGCAAGGGCGGCTTCGATCATGTCGCGACTGACGCCGTGCAATCCGTTCTCTTCGGCAAGGCGCTTGTTCAGGACGCGGGCCGCCGCCTCGGCCATCTTCTCCGTCACCAAGTCCTTCCGGTCTTTATTCATGGGTGGGCTCATGGGTGAGGGCGGCGCGGGTCGATTTCCAAATCACGCAACCGAAATTGAATTTCGTCTCAAGCTCGGCTTGCTCTTCACGTCCAACACGGACGTAAGTGGCGTGAGCGATCTTGTAGCCGTCATCGCGGCTAGACGCATATCCACACGACCCCCACACGCGGTCGGTGCTGGCCCAATGACTGCAATTCTCGCATCGTCTGCGTGGGGCCATTACTTGGTATCCTTGGTGAGGTCGGCGCGGGAATTGATCAGATCGGTGGCACGCCCGCGGTCCATCCAAACGACGATGCCTAGCCGCTCTAGCCCGTCGAAGCTGATCGGCTGCTCTGTAACGAAGGTGATCTTCGTGACACCTTTCTTCATGTCCAGGCGCTCGGCGCATTGGTCCAAGTTCTGGAACTGGATGTCGTCGCCGTAAGCGGCAATCAATTCAGAGAGTGTCATCGTTCGTTCTCCTTCACTGCGGAGAGGGCGGCGAGACGGGCGAATTTCCTCATGCGCTCGCACCAGATCGCATAATCCTTCGGCGTCATGTATTTGCGGTTATCCCATTCGCATTCGCGAGCAAGCGCCTCGACCTGATCGTCGGTATCGATCGGCCACGCAACCGGCTCCCCATCTGCCGCCCCCGCATCCCCCGCAGAGAGCGGAGAGGAAGAGAGGGCGGCTGAGATTTGCGCTTCCGTCAAATCATGGGCGCCGTCGCCATAAACCGTGCTGAAGTATGGGATAATCTCTTCAAACGGCTCCAGCGCGGTATCGAGAGCACCGTCCTCCGGGTCAGCCCCATTGTCTAGGATTGACCGTCCGGCTTTAACCAGGTCAGCAACAGCCACGGTCAATGCAGCTCGCATTTGCTCCAAGGCGTACTTCCTGATCTCAGCGTCCATTCGGTCAAACTGTGGGGTATGAGCCCGGCGGGCTGCCAGTAGAATGTCGTTCATCGAATAGAGCATGACTTATCCTCCATCAGTCCGGAATTTCCGGCTTCAAGCCGTATTCCTTGAGAGCCGCAGAATAGCTCTCAGCGGTGTGCGCGTTATGGTTGATGGCTTCGGTTGGCGACATGCCGCTGGCAACGGCCCTTTCGACGCGCGCAAGGGTCTCCTTGGTTTCTTTCTCCATTCTTTCCCACCATTCTGATTTCATGATTGGCTCTCCTTGGTTGCCCAATCCATGCGCGCTTCAGTGGCGCGAAGGACTGCTTGGTCAAAGTCATCGAGTGCGGTCTTGAACGAGATTTCCGCCATCATGCGTCCGGTTCCAGATCGGGACATGACGCCGCCCGTTTCCTTGACCAACCGCTCCTGTACGTCTTCAAGCTCATCCAGCATCATGCCGATGCGGCGCAGGCGTATTGCCTTCTCGGCAACATCTCGCAGGAACTGGTTTTCGCGGATCAGGGCTGCAACTGGCTTTTGGTCGTCGTGGGCGGATTTCATCATTCGCCCTCATCCGGAGCCAGTGCGGCGCGACCGGCAATCGTTGCCTTGTCGTAGTCCTTAAGCATCTGCGTAAACATCTTGTCGGACGCTACGGCTTTGCTCGGTTTCACCTTCAGGTCTTCGGCGCGGATAATAAGGCTCGTCGTAGCGACGAGAGAGGCGAGGGTGGTTTTCAACGCCTCTTCCAGCGCGACGATGCGTTCGATGCTCTCCGCCTCTCCCGCCTCCGGCTTATCGATAAGGCAGGAGCGGATGCGGGAGGCGTAGTCAGCCTGTGCGGCGGCTTTTGCGGCTTCGACTGTCGCGAAGTTCGTGCGACCATCGCTGTCGCGTAGGACATCGGTTTTGAATACTACCGACCAGCCGCCATTATGGGCGCTGTTGATGCGGTAGACCCCCGCAACGGAGTTAGCCTCTGGCGTGCCGTAGCTGGTCTTTCCCCACTCAAGCGGCTTTATCGCGGGTCTATCCGTCATGTCCGTTTCCTCGCGTTGAGTGCCTCGGCTTTGGAGGGCTCGGGGAAATGCTTCGCAAGCTCTTGGCGCCAGTAGTCGCGGCTCTCGTGCCACTGAGGGCCAACGCTTTCGGAGACGACTGGATCGCGATTTGCTTTGATATATTCGGCCAGTTTGTCGGGGGCGATATGCCACGCAAGTCGGCTCAGGACGCCAGCGTCATCCAGTTTCCCAGCCTCTCGGAGTTCATAGAGAGTTTCACGGTAGCGTTCGAAAAGGCCAGTGTAGTGGCCCAACTCGACGGCCTTCCAGCGGTAATAGTCATCGCGAGAGCGCTTTCCGGTCTCCGCCGCATTCAGCCGCTCGATGGCCCTATCCACCGCCGTGGCGTGGATTTGCTGCTGAACCTTCGTGAGGAACTGGCGCCGGTCGCCATCCATGAAACCCGGAGAGGCGTAGCGCTCGGCCATCTTGTACACCAAGGCGGCGCGCGCCTCGTCATCGCTCATGATCCCTTCCGCCAATTCCTCCGCCGAAATTCGGTCAAGGATGAACGAGACCAAATCCTCAATCGGGAAGTTGATCGCGCCGTCGCTGACGCTCATGTTCGGGAAGTGCTTGCCGGGGTCGGTCGTGGAATAATATTTACGCTTCGCCGTGACCTCTCCGTCTTCCCAGATTGTGATATCGAACTCATTCAGGGAGTGGACCGTACCCTTACGGCCATTGATTTCGACCTCATGGTCTACCTTCAAGGTAGACGGCCGGTCATTGTATCGTGTCAGGAACATCTCTATTCTCCTTGCGCCGGCATATGGCGGCTATGCGTTTCGGGTGCTCGCGAAACCTCGGCTCTTGATCTTGGCTTTGGACTTCGGCCAGAGCCCCAGGTGCTTCTTGCGGATGCGGTCGCACTTCGCCTGGATGGATTGCTCTTCCGCGGACTTCTCGCGATGCGGCTGTTTCAGGACCGGGTGCAGGTTGCTTTCCCGGTGTTCTCCGCCACGCCAGAGCGCTTTGATGTGGTCGAGGTCCCAGGCATCGCCGGCCATGATCTTCCGCTGTGAGAGCTGGCAAACGCCGTTGTATCGCTCGAACACGCGAAGGCGGACGCGGGGCGGTATGGCCTGGTCGTCGTGCTTCGCTACCCACTCGTCAACGCTCCGCACGTTCAGCCTCCGAACACTTTGGAGCGGATGAACCGGACAATGCCGCGCGGCCGGGGTAGGTCGTATTCGGTCGGCCGGCGAAGCTCTTCCGCCTTCTCGGCCTTGCGTACCTTCCACAGAGCGTTGTTGATCCGCATGTGCGGGTTGCGGTCGGCGATCGATTCCAGCATTTCCAATTTACGTTCGGGCGTCATGCGGCTTGGCCTCCGTTCATGATCTCTTCCGGCGTCACGCCGTAGTTGCGCGCCACCCACTCGATTGCTCGCTCCAGAAATTCGGAGAACTGCTCTTCCGTCATACGGTCGAAGGCGATGGAGCCGGGAACCAAAACCGTCATGCCGTTCTTGAGGCGAACGGGCGTGGCGTAGCCGAGATCCAGCTTTATGACGCTATGGAGCGCTTCGGCATTCGGCGCGCAGTCGGTCGCCGCAACCAGCTTCCCGAGCATCTGCCAGTAGAAGCGCAGACGGCTAGGAGAGCGGCCGGTGTGCAGTTGCACCTTAATTCTGGCGCCGGCCGTGAATTTCCGAATGCTGTCACGATCCTGTATCATCTCGCCGACGAGATGGTCTCCGACGCGGATCACATAAAGCGGGGGTGCTTCCGTGCTCTTGGCCATTACGCGACCTCCATTGGACGGTGGAAGTCGCCGTTAATGGCGTGGAGTTTTCCGTGGCACGGGGCGCAGAGCCAATAAACGTCCAGAGGACGGCTATAGTCTTGGTGGTGCGCTTGCAGTTTCGAAGTGGAATTGCAGAAGTAGCAGGCGGTCCCGCGCGTCAACTTCCCATCCCGAAGAGCGTTCGCGACGGCGTTCCTAGCTTTGTATTTTTCGGGGTTCTCCATCTTCGTCTTTTCCCTGCTCTTCTTCCTAGCGCGCATTCCAGCTTCGCTGTTGGAACTCTTCCTGGCGGCTTCCTTCCTCTCAGGCATCTCGCGGTACCGCTTCCGGTCATATGCCCTGTAGTAGGCAAGGTTCTCCTCTCGGTTCGCCCGAGCGCTTGCCTTTAGGCACTCCACGCATGTCGCCTTATTCGATGCGTAGAATTCGCTTTCGCTCCTAGTCTCTCCGCATTTCTTGCAGGCACGCATCGGCTACTCCCTAGAAGGGCAAATCATCGTCTAAATCTCGTGAGAAGTTGGAGGATCCAGATTGCTCTTCCGGCTCGCGTCTCTGCTGCTGGCGTTCGCCGTTCGGCCCGTCGAGCATGATCAACTTCGCGTCGAATCCCTGCAGGACCAGTTCAGTAGAGTAACGGTCATTGCCGCTCTGGTCCTGCCATTTGCGCGTGGCAATCTTCCCCTGCAACAGCACATGGCTGCCCTTCTTCAGATACTGCTCGGCGACCTTGCATAGACCTTCGGAGAAGATCACGACGCTGAACCACTCGGTTTTTTCCTTGCGCTCGCCGCTGTTGCGGTCCCGCCAGGTCTCGGCGCTGGCGACCCGCATGTTTACGATTGGCGAACCGTCCTGTTTCCGCCTTACTTCAGGATCGGCTCCGAGGCGGCCGGTGATGGTGCATTGATTGAGATCGGACATGTCAGCCTGCCATCAGTAATTCGGTTGCGGGGTCGGCCATCTCTGGCTCGTAAAGGCGCTTCAGTTCGTCGACATTGGCGCGAACTTCGTTGAGGAACTTGACGACTTCGGTCTCAAGCTCTCGGATCATCGCGTCGTCACGTTCGACACGGACGCAGAAGAACCGCATGGACTCCGGCATACGCGGGTCGTAGGAAACGAAATCGCACCACGCTCTTTTGGTGCATGCCATTTGCCATTGCATCTGCGTGATGTACTTGGCCGGCGCGGTGCGGCCCTTCAGAGTCTCGATATGCGTTGCCGTGATCGGGCACTTGATCTCGACAAGACCGTCAACGCCAACCAGGCCATCGGGAGAGGCGCCAGCGTCGCCAATCGCCGGATGATCAACGAACGGCACTTCAACGACCTCTTCGGCCCGATAGAACTCGTAAGCCCTGCGGGCCTCCGGCTCCATGTCCGTACCCCATTGCATCGCCGCATTGAAGAACGCTTCGGTTGGGGTGAGCGTCAGGCGTTCCGTGATGAGTTGCGCCGCATAGTTGGCGCGTGAGGCGGAATAGCCGGTCTTGGTCTTGGCAATCACGTCCGCAACTCGGGATGCGGTCACCTTGCCTAGGCGCATCATGTGCCATGCGTCCGATCCCTGGATAATCTCAACCATTGGCCTGTGCCTCCTTCTGCTTCGTCGCAGCAATGCGGCGGCGCAGGGATGCAACCGCGTCGTTGAATTTCTTGATCGGAATTTCGGTTACTGCCTCGACCTTCCAGAACTCGCAGAACTTCACCGTGTCGGCGCCGCTCTGCTCGATCAGTTCACGGATGACAGAAGCCTGAGCTTCAGTGATGGTGCGGCCGTCATCCGCCGACTGCTCGGACTTCCCGCCGTCGTCGTCGTTCGAAGCAGCTAGGCCGAGAGCGGCCTTGAGGGTGTAGCGCTGCAGGTAGGTGATCGTGCTGCCTACCGCCTGAATGCTGTTCTTATTGCCTGACTGGTCGTGAGCCCCGGAAAGGGAGTTTTCCTCCGAATGCCCGTCACGATGGGAAACGATGCAGGTAACGGTGACGGTGCCGGCAGTCGTCTCGGTACGGAACCGATATGAGAGCCCGTACTTGGTCAGGATCGGATCGATCGTCCTGGCGATGATTGCCAGATCCTCGTACTGATAATTCGTGCGGCCCTTCTGCGTTGTGAAGTCCACCTTCTTGCTCTTGGCAATGACCGGGATTTCAGCCTTGGCGAAGGCCATAGCTTCGTCGAAGGCGCGACGGGCGTTGTTCTTCTCCCAGCGCTCTTGCAGGGACATCAGGCGTTCGAGAACGTCAATGTTCGCGCCCTGAGCTACGGCGCGGTCCAGCATATCCATGGGCGTCATGGCGTTGTTGACTGGCGCGGCGACGTTTGCAGGCTCATGCTTCACGATTGCAGACATTAGAAGTTCCTCGCTATTTCGAAGCCAAGAAAGAACATGGTCGCCGCTGCACAGATCAGCTCCGTGGCTCTGTGTCTGAGGAGGCTAAGCATGTGTCGCCTCCCTCGTTTCCTTGAGGGCCGCATCGATCTCGTCTGCTGCGTCTGCCAGCGAATCTCTCGTGGGGATAAGGCCGAGACGGGCGTCTTCCTCCCAGTGTTTGATCCAGGCTTTTTGCATCCGCAGTGCGTTTTGGAGGCGGGTGATGGTTTGTGCTTCGGTCATGGCTGTTCCTCCGCCCACTCCGCGAAAATGATGAATGTGTTCCGGCCGTCCGACGCCTCTGGGTAGTGTGCGGCATACTCGCGGGCCTTCTGCGCAACCTCTCCGAATGCTTGCCGGCGCGCAGAAGAAAACAGGACCGCGTTTTCGGATTCCGCCTTGATCGCTCTATCGATGGCTCTGTTCGCGTGATCTTCTGCGCTTTGTTTGCATGCCTTCAAGTTTCCGATATTCGCCTCTATCATGCGTCCAATGACATCTGGGCGATCCGGGAAGCGTGCGCGGTCTTCTATGATGGCAGACAGTTCTGCCATCCGCTTTTCAGCCATCTTCGACGTGCTCATATCGATCGGAAGACTGCCGATGTCCGTACCGGCGAGAATGCGTCTGGTCGAATGTTCGTCATCGCGGATTGCGTTCGCTGCAGTTTCAACAGCATTCCAATCGCGGCGGCTAATGGCAGCATGAATGTCTTGTATTAGACGTTCGCTCACAGGCTCGCCCCCACTGCTACGGCGCTGTATTGACGGCGGCGAGGGGCCGGCTCGAATTCCTTCTCGCGCATAACCTCGAAATACGCTTCCCCAGCAATCTCCGAAGCCGGTACAGCCTCACGAGAGAAAACCTCGCCATCTGCGCCGAGATACCAGCTCAGGCTTCCCAGGCTGTGGTACGTGCTCTGGATGAAGCGCTCCAATGCGTGCTGGCAGTCTTCGTCGGATGACTTGCCGGATACTGCTTCGATCAGCTCGTCGACGTATCCGTGGAGGTTGGTTCCGATATCGCGAATACTCATGTTCTTGTCCTCGCGGTTAGATCACTTTCGATATCCCGCGTGGGTAGCGGGATGCCGAAGGGGATCAATCGGTGTATGGACTCGTAACGACGTACCGGTAGCGGCCGGCACCAAGAACCTTGAATTCGTAGTAAGGGCGGAACGCCTTCCCCATGCTGTATCCCGGTGATCGGAGGCCGGCCTGCCATTCAGCGTGGGAGATGGCCTTGTAGATACGTTCGCGGCAAACCTTCTCGACTTCATCGGCAGTACGGTCGCTGGTGACGTCGTATTCGTAGAAGCTGTCGCCGTAAGCGCGCTTCTGTCCGGAATGCGTGTTGGTAAAGGTCACGCCTTCGATGGTTGCTGTCTGCCTATCGATATGCGCTGTGATCATCATCTCGTTCCTCGTTTCAGCAGTCGGCTTGCGTCTGCTCTGGTGGGGTGGTGGTTTGGGCGGCGCGGTCTAGACGTTCGATCTCGGCGATGATCAATGCTGCCGCGCGAATGAGGTCTTGCCGCTGGCTCTTCGGCTTCCACCACTTGAGATCAAACGGCCAGCAGTAGGCCGAATAGGCGTCGTGGAAGAGCTTGTCGGCCGCGCTGCCGTTACCGATGCCTACGCAGTCACCAGCGCCAACGTGCGGGGAATTCAGGGCGTACCAACCGGCTGCAAGCGCCAGTTCGCCTGAGTTGTGCTTGTCGTCATGTTCTGCCGTCCACCCTTCCTCGTAAACCTGACGGTAGCGTTCGATTTGAACGTCAAGCATCGCGCGAGACGCGGAGGACGCGCTGGCAGCTAATACAGCTGCTCCAATTGGTGATTTCGCAAAAGTCTTGGGCATTCACTTTCCCTCCGCTTTCGATATCGCGTCTAGGGCCATATGCACGGCCCGGTCGTCATGGACTTCGATGCTGTTGACGAGGTTCTTCAGCGCTTCGAGAAGATCGGGAGCCGCTGCCTCAGCCATCTTCCTGAGCGCGTCTTCGCCGGTGCCGTCGTATCTGATCTCTTGGTCTACAGACGGAGGAGACGGCTGATGCATCCAGTGCGTGGCTTTGGTAATCAGCTTTCCCTCAATGCTTTTCCATCCGTAAAAAGGAACGCGTCTGGCCCTTACAGTTCCGTGTCCAGGAACATGCAGGAAAACCCAAGTCCCGTCGTCCGGAGCTGTTTCTAGAGGTTCCCATGTCATGACCGGCCCTCCGCTTTGGAAATTACGGCGCGGGAGATTTGCTGTAGCTGCCGCGCGTTTTCGTCAGATGGCTCAGCCCCTCGCTCCATAACGGAGCGAGCAAAGGCTTCTGCGATCTCTGCAACCGCTAATAGGTCAGGAGCGGCGGCAATAAGCCGGGCGTTGGCGTCCTTGATTGCTTCAAACTCGTCCTGCGTCTCATCGTTAAGCAGGCCATCATCGAATACGCGGCACTCGGCCACGCAACGCCCTTCCGCGTCGTATACGCTCGACACTTCCCAGCTGTTGTAGTGGTCCTCCCACGGACCCGGTGTGTGTTTCGTGACCTTACCTACGATGCGCATGTCCGTTTCCTCTTGTTTCAGTCGGCTTGCGTCTGCTCTGGTGGGGTGAGCAGTTTCAGTTCTTGCTCAGGAACGGGTCTATAAATCCGCTTAGCTAAGCGGCTTGCTTTCAGGTGTGCCGCTAACCCTGTCGCCGTTCGGTCGATGCGCGCCCCGCGCTGCGGTCTACATGGCGTCCTCCTGGGTTCGGGTATCGCGAGAGCAGACCGGCGAGCCGTCGTGCTCTGTGTCGTTTCAGTAAGATGATGAAAGCATATCTTTCGGTCCCGTGCAAGCGAAAAAGAAAGGCTTGCTTTCAAAAATGCGTTCTGGCAAAAAAGAAAGCCCCGGAGGGACGAATCCTGCCGGGGCTGGTGGCCTAACAATGTGCTTCCAGTTGTATACCGAAACTGCTCTCGGAATGCAACTGGTTTTGTTTGGCTGCTTGGCTATGAAGAGGAAAAAGCCTGGGTCTGCTCGGACGTTCCCGCCAGGACGATTCTTTGTAATGGCAATGGCAGCGGTCTTTAGAAGTTTCATCCGCTCCGCCGATCGTTCCGGCTCATGAAATGGACGCGGTGGCCGCTGCCAGTCTCAGCGGAGAGTCGCGGCGGGTCTTAACTTCAACCGCCTGAATGCTGATACGAGCTGAAGGATAACCGGGACATCAAACCCGATCTTTTCGAGGGCCAGCCATAGCTTTTGAAGAGATCACCTGAAAAGGGGTGGCACCAACACGCCACGGGGCAGCGTCTGGCCTACGATAAAAGGCATCTCGGCTATACCGCGATTGGAAGTATCCTGCTCAGGTTCGCGACCCATTCAAGTGGGGGCAGATAGCGAAGGGGGATCTATGCCTTAGTTACTCTCCACTACGGAGGACGTAATGGACGGTGGCGACGTCGGACCCCTTGAACCGTATTTCCTTCTGAGGGTTCAATTGCTCAAGAATCAGTTCGTTTTGTGTGTGCTTCACAAGGCGCTTGATATAGGCGAGCTTCGGCCCATGTTCTTCTCTCTGGATCTGGGCGACAACGTAATCACCTCGAACCGGCCGGCGCTTCGGGTTAACGTAGATCGTCTCTCCGTCCTCATACCGAGGGGACATAGAATCCCCCACCACCTGGACGCCATAGGCCTCCGAGATGCCGCTGAGGCTGGGAGGGGCGAAGATATCATCTAAGCGGTTCCCGTTCAGCTCGAACTCTCCGTCTTCTCCACCCACGGCAGCCCCGTAAAGAGGAATCTTTGGGCCGCGCCTTACCATTTCTCCTGTTACTACTGCATTGATAGGCTCTTCGCCAGAGACAGTTTCAGGTAGCATTTCGCCTTTATTATATGCCAACCACTCAAGGTTGACGCCCGAAACCCGACATATAGCGGTCAGGCTTTCAATGCCCACCTCCTTCCCTAGTTCCCAATTGCCTACAGCGCCTCGCGTTACGGGCCTCCCCTCCTGGCTTAGGAGCGCTGCGAACTTCTCCTGAGAGCGAAGATTGAGCAATTGCGTGCGTATCAATTTGATACGCATCCCCCGTGCCTCGTCGATTTTTCTATGTGTGGCCATGCCGGGAATATGCATTAAGAAAAATCGGCTTTCATCGAAAGAGGTGCTTGCATCAAATTGAAAGATGTGCTTTCAATATTGGCTATGAGCAACGAAGCAATCTCCATTGAAGAAGTCAAAAAGGCCGCTGGTGGTAGCGCAAGGCTATCGGAAGCCCTCGGCGGGATTACCTCCCAAGCTGTTTCGCTTTGGAAGCGTGTCCCCGCTGAAAGGGTACTTGCCGTGGAGAGCATAACAGGAATTTCCCGGCACAAACTGCGCCCAGATGTCTTCGGAGACGAACCTTCTAAAAGAAACGGGAGGGCTTAGCCATGAGCTTCAGATACCGTCTTCTGCCTTCCGGCAAATGGGAAGTTTTACGCAGCGACGACATGGTTATGGCCGTGTTCGGTACGCCCCGAGAGGCGCGCGACTACTGCCAGCGCAAGAACGCTGAAGCGGGGTCGATGCAATGAACGCGCTCGATCTCGTCAAGGAGGTAGCGGTCAAATACGACTTCGGCACCCATGAGTGCCTGGACCGCACTTATCTCGTCATGGAGCTCCTGAGCTACGTCTCCGAGCACCCCCAGGTGAAAGCAAACGAGGAGTGGCGCGAACTGGCGGACACCGCTCACGGCGCCCTCTGGAAACTCTATCAGTCCATTGGCGCTGTCGACGACCCGCAGCCCGACGACACTCAATCCACCTATTCGCGCCTCTGCAAAGCGGAGAACCACCATGCTTGAACTCCTGAAAATGCCAGATGTCTGGTTTGGCGCCGCTGCTGTCGTTGGTTCCGGCCTCGCTGGCTACATCGTTTTCGAGGCGATCGGCTTTGAATTCCGCCGCCGTCGCGTTGAGCGCGAACCCATCATCGACATGAACCTATTCGAGGCCGAAATGTCGATGGAAGCCGCGGTTCTCGAGTGCCGGCTTGCCGATCAGCGCCGCGCCGAAATGCTGGCGAGGATGCAGTAATGACCATCCCTCGCGGCTTCATATGGATATTCCTAGTACTAGCCTCATGGGCTCTCGTCGGCGGAAGTATCCATTTCGCGGTGGAGTTGGCTCGTATCGTTTTCTGATAGCCGCTGCTTTCTCCCCTCTGAGTGGCGGCTATTGCGACCCCTTCTCCGGTTGTCTCCTCCCTCCCGTATGAGGAGGGGTCGCAGCTTTCTTAACGCGTACTCGGGGAAGCTTCGTACTCAGACGCAAAATTACAGCGTCAGCAGCTTGTCCGACTTGAATGAATGGAAGTGGAACATCGGCGGTTTCTAGTTTGGCGACTTTGCCACCGAGTTCCTGGGACATTTGAGATTGATTGTTCTTTTTCATCTCGTGTCGGCTCCTTCCTGACAAGGAAAACTTGTCACGGAGAGACGAGCATGGGGTGCAGAGAAACTAAGCATGTGGAGCACGAAATGAGCACGGCTATCGAGGCTCAAGGCTACATAAAGAAAATGTTAGAGAGCGACGGTGCGACCTGGGGCGGCTTGTCTCAAGCCCTGGAACGCATCGAGCGCCGCTATGGCATTCCTTATTGGACTTTGAACAATCTTCGCACCGGTCGCGCAAAGACTGTCGAGGCCGGCCTTTTCCATAGGCTCCGTACTGCGTATTTCGATCACTGCGAGCGGCAGATAGCTCGCCTTCAGCACGAACTAGAGATGGAGAAGGAGCGCGCGGGCAATGATTTGGATGCGGATCTGCTGGCTCAGGTTCAAAGCCTGGCTGCGAAGGTCGCGAAGGCGAAAGGACGAGTGAAGTGATCCGCGCATCGGTCAAATTCTACGTTGGTCTTCACCAACCGGCCGATGCGCAGCATTTCGATCTTGCGTGCATCAGCATTAAGCGTCTGTGGCGTCGGAAGAAGCCAGTCGCTTGCGGCGAGGTGCTTGTCGATAGTGGCGCATTCACGGAGCTTTTCCTTCATGGCCACTATCGCCACGGCGTTGAAGAATACGCCGCAGAACTTCACCGGCTGCATACAACGGGTGTTGTATCGATCGCTGCAGCAGTTGCACAGGATTACATGTGCGAGCCGTTCATTCTGGCTAAGACCGGGCTGACGATCGCTGAGCACCAACGCCTGACGGTTGAGCGCTATGACGCTCTCGTTGCGGAGTTGGAACGCCTCTTTGAAGGCGCCATCCCATTTCACGTAATGCCTGTCCTTCAAGGCTTTGCCCCGCAGGATTACGTCAATCACATTCGCATGTACGGCGACCGTTTGAAGCCTGGAATGTGGGTTGGTGTTGGCTCTGTATGTAAGCGTCAAGGCGACCCGCGGTCGATTATCGCCGTCTTGCAAGCAATCGCGTCTGTCAGGCCCGACCTTCTGCTCCACGGTTTTGGCGTCAAGAAAACTGCCCTGCTCCATCCCGGAGTTCGCGAGTTGCTGACGACGGCAGACAGCATGGCGTGGAGCTTCGCAGCTCGCAAGCGCGGCGGCAATGCGAACGATTGGCGAGAGGCGGCGAGCTTTGTCGCCGACATCAACGCAGCAGCAAACCAGAATTTTCAACCTTGGCAGATGGAGATGTTCGCATGACTGATACTCGATCAAACACCGGAGGCTATGAGCCGCGCTTCATCATCGAACGCACTGACGGCAAGCCGATCAACCCGGACCGCCGTTATATGGTCTTGTCGTTCGACGGCAGCGACTACGAGGCAGTGAAGGCGCTCCTGCACTATGCCGAGCTGAAGGAACCTACCAATCCCGAATTGGCGAAGGATATCCGCCGCAACATCGCCGATCCCGCCAACGCACCGGCACAACACCGCTATGCGTAAGGTCGTCGCTCTCACTGCAGCATTCGCCGCCACCATCCCTGCCGCTAACTGGCTGATAGGCAATGTCGGCACGGAATGCATCCCGCAAGGGCCTTGTTTGCTGCCGGTCGGCTTCGACCTTTACGCGCCATCTGGCGTTCTTCTCGTCGGCCTCGCGCTTGTCCTGCGGGATTCGGTCCATGAAGCAGGAGGGGCAAAGGCAGCATTGGCTGCAATCGCCATCGGTGGCCTTGTGGCTTGGTTCTTCGCCCCGGCCGCCCTGGTGCTCGCCTCGGTTCTCGCGTTCGTTATCGCGGAAATGGCGGACCTCGTCGTCTATGCTCCGCTACGGGCCAAGAGGCTTTGGCTTGCTGTGCTCCTGAGCGGCCTTGTTGGGGCTGCGGTCGATAGCGCTGTTTTCCTCTGGATGGCGTTCGGCTCACTCGACTTCATCGCCGGCCAGATCGTTGGGAAACTCTGGATGACGATCTGGGCCGCGGCGGCACTCGTGGCCGGCAGGAGGGCTACCGTCTAATGCCAGCGCGCGTCCCTGAAAAGGTCCAGTTCCTCAACGCCGAGATAGCCGGCCTCCGCTCCCGCATCAACGGCGAAGGCAACTCGGTCCAGCGCAACAAGCTCTTCATGCTGCAGGACATACGGGACGATTACCAGCAAAGCCTCGAACGAGCCCAACAGCGCGAAAGGGAAGCGGAATGAGACGTGCATCCATCTTCCTTGCCTCTCTTCTCGTCGCTACCGCGGCAATGGCGCACAAGGCCCCGAGCGGCTGGTCCTACTCAGGGTGGTGCTGCAATGGGACAGATTGCGCCCAGATCCCGCATGAGGCGGTCAAGGTCATCGAGGGCGGGTTCCAGATCACGTTGAAGCCTGGCGACCACCCGATGGTTACGCGGGTTCACGTCTTCCAGATCGAGATGGCTAAGACGAAGCAGTCTCAAGACCAATTCTACCACGTCTGCCTTTGGCCAAACGAAGACACTCTTCGCTGTGTCTACGTCCCTCACATGGGGTTCTGACCATGACAACGCTTTCGATGCGCGAAGAAGTCTTGCTCTCGTACCTCGTCGGTCTCGCGCCGATCGGTGAAGAAATCCACCTGAAATGCAGCCAGGTAGTGCAGGACCTAGAATTGCGGAACCGCTATTACGTCAGCGTTGATCTGCGTTCACTGCACCTTGCCAAGGCTATTCGCATCATTGAACCGGGGGTGAGCACAAAGCGCACGGTCCTCGTCGTGCTGAAGCGCCCAGAAGCGTTCAACGTCGCCGGCACTGGATCTGTTCGGGGCGTCATCAGCTTCGCGGCAGAGATGAGGGCGGCTGCGTGATCAAGCTGGAGCTTCCTTTCCCGCCCTCGGTCAACAGCGCCTACGCAAACGGCGGCAACAAGCGAGGCCGGCATAAGACCGCACAGTATGTCGACTGGATCCGCCTTGCCTCTACGAAGGTCAAGGAAAGCCATCGCCAGGGAATGGGGCCATACAGCCTGCAGATATGCTTGGAGCGTCCCGACAAGCGCGCTCGCGATCTGGGTAACTACGAAAAGGCCTTGTCAGATTTTCTCGTGATGCACGGGATCGTGAAGGACGACAGCTATTGCCGGCGCCTGACGATGTGTTGGAGCGAAAACCTGCCCGCGCCGTGTGTCGTTATCATCCAATCCGCAGAAGAAGGGCTTGCCGCGTGAGCATTGCTGATCTGATCCGCAAGATGGCTGAGGCTGGGGCTACCCCGGAAGCGATAGCGCTCGCCGTCGAAGCGATCGAAAGCAAGAATGCAGATGTTGAGCGCCGCCGCGAAGTCGAGCGTGAGCGTAAGCGCCGCCAACGGGCGGGACAGTCACGGGACAGTCACGGGACAGTCACGGTTGCGTCCGAGGACAAACCCTCCCCTGATAAAGAAAAGTCCCCCACACCCCCTAAAGAAATTAACCCCACCCGCGAAACAAAACTCGCGCGTCGGCTACCGGACGATTGGGTTCTCCCGGCGTCATGGGGCAAGTGGGCTCTCGACGAGGGCTATTCCGAAGCAATCATCCGGCTCGAAGCCGACAAGTTCGCCGACTTCTGGCACGCCAAGGGCGGCAAAGACGCCAAGAAACTCGATTGGGAAAAGACCTGGCGCAACTGGATCCGCAACGTTCCGAAGTCTCGCGGTTCACCGCTTTCCCAAACCTCACCTCGCGAGACCGAATTCGCGAGACACCAGCGAGAATGCCGAGAAGCCATCCAACGAAAACTGAACGGACACGAAGATGACGACGAATTTACCGGCCCAGCTTTCGACCTTGAACCGGGAAATTACAGCGCTCACTGAGCGTCTGGCGCCGGTCCACGAGGACGCCGTTCTTCGCAGCCTCGGTGCGATGCAGGCAGCGGGAATGACCATCCCGGCCGGTATCGACCCCAAGAAACTCGGCGCCGTTTATGGCTACGCGCTCTCCGGTGTCCCTTCGTGCGGACTCTCGGTTGCTACGCAGAAGCTCATCAAGGGCGAATACGCCGGGAATCCTGATATTCTCCTCGGTGCCATTCCCAAGCCTCCGATCCTGGCTGCCCTGTGTCGTTTGGAGGCGCGGCCGGTCGCAGACGAACGCCTTCGCAAGCGCGACATTCTGGAAACGGTAAGGCCAGCAGAGAAGACGGTCGATCGCTCTCCCGAGGTCATGGCTCGCATTCGCGCCAGGATCAACCAATTCCGGCAGGAGCAAGCAGCGGCAAAGGTGAATGCCATTGTCCATGAGCCCGTGTCTCCGGAAAGGGCCGAGGCGCTCTCCCGCATGCTCGAATTACCTGATGCGAGAAATATCAGCGCCGAGCAAATGGCCTATCGCCGAAAGATCCAGACAGACATTGAAGGGAGCGCAGCATGAACATGCAGGTTAGGCAACATCATGCGGTTGATATCGTGAAGGCATCTGAACTTTGGAACGATGGTCTTTCCGCCTCGCAGATCGCGGCAAGTTTCGATGTCAGCAAGAGCGTCATAATCGGCTTAGCCTATAGACAGCGCAGCCTCTTCCCCGAGCGCAAAAAGCGAGTCAACCCGCTCAGGGAGATAGAGAAGAAGAGGGAGACCATCGCGCAGGAGCTTCTGGGCCCAGAGGCGACGGACATCACGCCTACTAACTACGACAACTCCCGCAAGACGCTCGCCAAGGGCCTGGTTGATCTATCCGCGGATGAATGTCGCTTTCCGCTCGATAACGGACACCCGTTCATGTTCTGCGCCGCTGCGGCACGAGAAGGCAGCGCGTACTGCCATCACCACCATACCAGAGCCTACCGGCCGAGGGGGCTCTAATGAGTGTAGAAGCCCACACAGAGCATCCGAGGAAGCGGCCAGGACCGCCGCAAACGTTCGGCCACAACAGCCATAATTACCAGACGATCGGCAAGCGCCAGAGGGAGATTATTTGGCTGCTGTCGACCGGCAAGCAAAACAAGGACATTGCGGAATTGCTCGGCATTCACCGCATTACCGTTGAACGTCACCTGCAGCGCGCCAGGGAGGCGACCGGCTGCCCGACCACCATGGCCCTTATCGGGCATTGCTTGCGAAAGGGTATCATTCAGTGACAGTGCACCAGACAGAGCTTCACCGCCAAGCCAAACACTATGCCTCCGTCAGAACGCGACTGTGGGGCGAGCCCAAGCGGGTGATGGTCAAGCCATCACCGGACGCCGCTGTTGTGGTTCCAGAGCCCGGAAAGAAATCAACGCTTACAACCTGGGAACAACAGATCGAATACATCAAGGCTCGTTGCCGGCAGATGGAGACATGCTACCGGGAGATCACGGAAAGCGGGAGGCCGACGCCGCGCGTCGTTGCTCTGCGAGATCAGATCCTTATCGAAGTCAAGGATCGCTGGCCCCGCACCCAGATAAAGCGCCTCGCCGCCCTATTCCAGCGCAAGGAAAGCGGCATTCGCGATGTCCTGGCAAAGCTCAACATCTCCGACAAGCGCCCGACGACGCCGGCCGATATTGCACGGATGCGCCAGTTGCGAGCAGAGGGATGGAGCCACGCTAGGATAGGCAAGGAATTAGGCGTTAGCCACGGCACGGTAGGGTATCACCTCGGCAAGAAGGAATCCGCATGAGCAAATCACGCTGGTACGCCATCCGCGTCAAACCTGGCCACCAGCGCATGGCAGCCGCAGACAGTAGGTTGCCCGAGCGAAGGCGCCTAGAAACCGTCATCGAAAGAAACTGCAGGGAAGGGGGCTTTGAGATTTTCATGCCCTCTTTTGTCGTTGAGACAAAGCACCATCGGACAAACAAGTTTATCGAGAAGCGTTTCCCGCTCCTAGTTGGCTATGCGTTCGTGCATCTGCCTCGGCTGAATTTCGAGGAACTGCGCAAGGTCGAGGGCGTCATGTGCCTGTTGAAGATCAATCGCGAGCTTGGCCCAATAGAATTCCACGAGGACGTTGTAGCAAGCCTCATGCTTGCCGATTGGGAGGGCCGACAGACGCACGACTATAACCGCGCCGTCCGGCATGAGCACGAACGAGTTTCGCGCGTTCGTCATCTTCGCGGCCAGCTTCGCAAGATCCTGCCGAAAGGTCGCGGCGCCCGCATTTCGATGACGCTTGAGGCCGACAAGGCTATAGAAAACCTAAACGGCGCGATAAAGGAACGGGTTCTTACAATTCTCAGTGAATTGAACAGTTTGGTAGGCGACGACGGGGTTGCGCCGACGCGCAAAGCAGTATAGATTTCGGGCGAGTGATTTGGGTGTTCAGTCGCGGACCTCAATTGAGGGAATACTCGCCGGCCCAATGCCGAAAAGTCACATTCGGCGCATGGGAGAAATGCGCCCAAGATCCCAGCCCGTCTCTGTTCGCAGGGGCGGGCTTTCGCTTTGAGGAGGTGAGATGGAAGCGGTCAAGGACACGCTTATGGGCGCTGGTGCGGTAGTGGCCTCGGTCGTTGGCGGTGCTTTTCTCATCGCCCTTCCGTTTGTCGCTATCGGCGCTGGCTTAGCTGCTGGCGCGAAGGTGTTCATGTGGGTACTCGGCGTTTAGCTCGCAAAAGCGGTGGATAGGTGAATGGCAAGAGGCCGCCAAAGCCTCCCCGTGGCTGGATAGGCCCATGGTTCGGCAGCCCCAAGCCGCAGGGGCCTATTGCGGCTCGGGTGTGACGTGAGTCGGGGTCCAGTAGTGCACTTCGTCAGGGTTGGCGTCATTCAGCCCCCACCACTCGTCTTCCTCGCCTTTGTAGTCGTGGCGGTCGTAGGCTTTGGCCAGTTCCTCCATAAGGGGTCGGCATTCGTTTCTGTTGTCGGCGCTTAAAGGCAGAAACTCCTCAAGGATTACCGTGCCGTCGCGACGTTGAATCCTATGCTTGATGATGAACATGAAACCCTCCGAGGTTGATCGATGCCCGTCCTAAAGAACGCGCGGCACGAGAAGTTCGCCCAGGCACTCGCCAAAGGCAAGCGGAGATAAGGCATGAACGCTGCCGACCTCATCAAAGCCTGCCAGGCATTCGAGGACGAGCACGGCATAGACGAGTTCCTGATCCTGATGAATGACGTGATGCTCGCTCGAGCGCAGGCCAACGGCCTCAACATCGAATACGACATGGACGATGAAGACGACGGCGAAGACACGGCCGACGACTTCCACACGCTCAACTGATTTCCAGCGGCCTGCCTCTCCGCATGCGCCCGCCCGCATGACAATGGCCTTGCTCGTGGCTGAGAACCAGCCGGGGCCGCAAATGCATCATCGAACCGGCAAAGCTTGGCAAGGCGGGACAATCGTCAGGAAGCGTGGCAGAGCGGCTGAATGCAGTCGGTTGCTAACCGATCGAGCCTCACGGGGCTCCGCTGGTTCGAATCCAGCCGCTTCCGCCATTCACACGCGGCGGGAGAACGGCAATGCTCGGATGGTGGCTCCTGCCTCTCATGGTCACGATTGCCACCTTCGGCTCGTCTATCCTCTATGCCGCCAAGGCTGACATGGGCGGAGACTTCGGATGGGTCGGAGTGTTCGTCCAGTTCTTCGCCAGGCTGGTTGCATCGGCGTTCCTCTCGCTCACCGCTTGGCTGGTATGGGCGATTGCGGTGTGATGGCTAAGATCAAGACGCTAAGACCGATGGTGGCCACGCTGCGGCCGCGCATTGCCCCCGCTTACAGGGACGAGCAGGAGCGCAGCCGCTACCGGGATGAAACACAGAGCCATCGCGTTTGGTACAAGACCGCACGGTGGCAGAAGCTGCGGTGGTCCACCCTCGTCAGGGATCGGTTCACCTGTCAAATGCCAGGGTGCGGGAAGTTGGAGCCGAACACATCGCAGCTCGTCGCCGACCATAAGACGCCGCACCATGGTGATGAGGCCCTGTTCTGGGATGAAAACAATCTCCAGTGCCTGTGCAAGCCATGCCACGACAAGCTGAAACAGAGCCTGGAGCGACGCAGCCTCTGAACATGGGGGGGGGGAGGGTCGATCCGGAAACCCCTCTCGTCCCTAGACCCGCGTGCCCCTCATTCGCACAATTTTTTCCGCCAGATCGAAATTTCAGGCTGGAAGGATGCCATGACCGAAAAACGAGAGC
>Ga0214544_1001102_pt1 | contig 54570 bp, 64 predicted proteins | sample CNSS3metaG_FD_160074 | JGI IMG/M metagenome (GOLD analysis project Ga0214544, IMG submission 160074) | Root nodule microbial communities from cowpea collected in UCLA plant growth center, Los Angeles, California, USA - CNSS3 | ecosystem: Host-associated > Plants > Roots > Nodule | place: USA...
TTGTGATCAAGCTTGACTCGACCTCCGCACCGCACCTGATGGTGACAGCGCGGTCCGAGGAAGGCGAGATCATGGCTCTCGCACATCGCTATCAACCAACTTACGGCGTGCAGTTTCATCCGGAATCGATACTCACCGAATGCGGGTCTCTGCTGCTCAGCAATTTCTTGCGGCTCGCAGCCACTCGTTGAACCGAGCATGTAGGCCCAATCGACGTGAGCAGACAGCTGAACATCTCCCAAGGAGGGTTTGTCCCATTCGATTTCGATCAAGTAATCAAAAAGGACATCGAGAAGCGACGAAATGAATTGCTGGAGTCCATACGAAACGGCTTGATTGTTCATTTATCTTCCAGGAGTCATCCGCTTCATTTGGCCGCAAATGAGGTCGACACAACAGTGTCGCGCAATCGCGCCGCTATGGCGATGGCATTCCCAGATCTTACTGAAACCAATGAGACGATCCGAGCTATCCTATATGGCGAAACACCCGATCTAGAAGCACGAAGGAAGACGTCATTCGCGCCACTGCTCCATTTCAATAATATAGTCGAGCGGGTAAGAAACATTCCCAGTGTCGAACAATGGCAAAAAGTCAAAGAGCCAGGTGAGCAATACAATTCGGACAAGTGGGACGACGATGTTCTGCTGATCAGTTGCGGTAAGGCCGCTATCGAAGCTCCCAAATTGCTGGCGATCGAACTGGAACGTGTAATCCATTATGATTTTCCATTATGATTTATTGCCTTCCAGCATTCACTCCGGTCTCGCGGAAACAATGGTCGCTTTGACCAATTTGAAATACGCAAAGGCTCCGCAGCCAAAGGCACCTTAAACGCGCTTTTCACTCACCTATGGTCGATATTCGCGAGCTTCGAGACCGTCACGCTGCCCTCGCCGCCCCAACTATACTGATAATGATCGCCCTGCATGACGGGCAGCAAGATTAAGGATGGACGAAACACGCAAACATTGTTGCCGCCCTTTCGTCGGACACTATCGAAGACAATGCCGTTCTCACCGTCACCGGAAGACGGCCAGCGCAATGCAAGTCCAAAGGCGCGAGACTTTGAATAGTCGTTTGCAGCGTACAGCTCGGGCCGTGTTTCTTGCTGTCCGCGAATGTCAATCAGCGAGCAATCGATCCCGGCGATCAACTGCCGCATTTGAATGTTTGAAGGAAAGGCACCTTCTGAGAGGCGAAGCCGACGCGTATTGTGGTGCACAGTCTCGGTAATCGCTGTTTCAATTTCAAGCGCCGCATACCACGCACCGAGACGGCCGTCGGTGAAGCGGCCGCCAGTCTCATCCGCGTGCAGAAAGGCCGCCATCACCATATTGGCGGTCGGTCCTTGCACGATTTCTGAAGGAGGCAACAATTGCAAGCGTCCCGAATGGGACGTCAGTCGATCGTTCGTGACAGACTCGAGCAGGAACGCAACGGTCAGTTCTTCCTGGCTTAAATTCAAATCGTCAAAGATGCCGACCGTTGGATAGCGGCTGGCAATAAGGCGATGCGTATGTGCACGGATGCTCGCGCGGGATTCACTCATTTCATCCCGCGCCAGGCATCCAGATAGCGGCGAACCGCGTAGAGATCGTCGATGCTGCCCCGGAGCGCGCGCTGCAGGGGGGAGAGACCGCCAAACGGAAGGTCATGGTTCGGACTGGTGAACCAACGGGTCGCGCTTGCCTCGTCGGAAAAGAGCGTCCTCAATCCCTTTTGGATTCCGAGCACCAGCGAAACGCGCTCCAACTGATCGCGCGTCAATGTACCGATCTTGCCGTTGCGCCAGTTGTGATAGGTCGGCCTTGAGATATCGCCAGCGAGCGCACGGCGGTCATCAACGGAGAGATGCCACAAATCCGTCAGCTTGAGGAACAGCGACACTGCCGGGGCCGACAGGCGCTCGCGCATCTTCGAATCGCGCAAGGCGTCTGGAGCAAGGATTCCATCCGTAGGTAGCCGGATTTCTGTGGATGCTTCGGGTGTCATTGTCTATATCTATCCTCCACATCTAAGTATAGACACAGAGCCGTCTTTTTTTCAAGTTTTCCATAACATATTGATATATCGACACAAATAGAAATGAGATGTGAGAACCGAAGTCCGGCAACGACGTAATCTGCCAGCTCTGCCAGAACAGAACAAGAACATTAAGCTCGCAAATTACCAAAACCGTCAGCGACAATCAGCTCCTCGGCGAGCTGGGCGAGACCGCAGTAAAGAAGATCGTCCTTGAGACGGGCTTCATTTATGAGCAGCGCGGGCGTCTTGAAGCTGGGGTGGACGGACTGATCGAACTCCGGGATCCAAAGTCCGGCGCTGCGCTTGGGAAGCTGCTTGGCGTCCAGGTCAAAGCCACAGCTGAACGAAAATACATTCGCGAAAGCGACAAGAGTTTCGAGTACACGCTTAAATCCAAAGACCTCGGCTATTGGCGCAAATACAACATCCCGGTCATCATCGTTCTATGGCGACAATCGGACGGCTCGGCTTACTGGCAGGACGTGTCCAGCGCCTGCGCGGGGATGAACGGCGCCTTAAGTTCGACAAGGCCGACGATGTTTTCGATCCAAGCTGTGCGGATAGATTGGCAGCAATTACTATCGACCGGCGCACACCGGGCGTCCACATCCCGCCGCTGAACTTTGGCGAGAGCGCTATCGTCAACATGATGCGCGTGCGCCTTCCGGATGAGATTTTCATCTCCACATCGCCATTTGGTTTTCGTGGAGATGCCATCCCAGACCTTTTGAAGCAGCGCAATCCAAGGTTCGACTGGGTTATTCAAAAGCGACGTTTCGTGTCGTTTTTCGATCCGCGAATTCGGAACGCGGGCGATCGTCGATTTGGATCAAGTTGAAGCCGTTGACACGAAGCTGTTCACGTTGAATGACGATCTCGATGATATGAATTGCACGATTGATCTGTTGCGCAGGACGTTGTCGCGGCAAACCCGCGACCAACTCAGCTTCCTCAAAGATGAGCGCTTGTTTCACTTTCATGCACTCGGCGAGAATAAGTCGCGCACCTACAAGTATGCCTCGGCCGTAAAAGACACATCGGCTCGCGTGGTCAGCTATTACCCGAACAAGAAATATCCCGACAAACCGGGATATGTTCGTCACCACGCCGCGTCGTTCCGATTTGAACGGCTTGGCGATGAGTGGTTTGTCGTCATTGACCCGACGTTTTATTTCACGCGGAACGGCTTCGTCCCGCATCCGTTTCCCGGCGCACTGCTTGCAGGCAAGAAGCGTCTGGAGCGCAATGCAGCTGTTCGTGGCCAAGTCATTATGTGGCAAAGCTTGCTGGCCGAGAGCTGCAAACAGAAAAACGATTTGTTCGAAAAAACCAATGCCAGCGATGTCCTGGTGGGATTTGAACATCTGCCGCTTATTGAACTTGAAAAGGCTGTGCCTGAAGACACATGGGAGCGAACTGATCCCCGCGCGGATGAGATGAAGCCCGCCGATCTCTTTGATGAGGGGTTGGCAGCATGACCTTCAAAGCACGCGTTTTCGATGAGCCGGTATTGGAGTTTGGCGACGGAGGGCAGCATTGCGATCCGCGCCAAGGTTTGCGTGAGTTCGGGCCGCTTCAGCCGCGCTCGGGCGATGTGGTGCATGTGGGCGTCATCGGCACGGATGACACTGTGTCAGGTTTCACGGAGTTCTTGAACGAGACGGCGCGCGGGATCGAAAGCGAGAACAAGCCACTCATCAATCTTAATCCCGATTTCCCGGGATTGGGGAATTAGAACCCGTTTCGTTGCAAATTCGAGGTGCCGGATGGCGCCACGGTCACGATGTCGCGCAGCCAGGTCAATGAGATTCGATCGATCGGCAGGCACGATGAAGCTGTGCGGCATGCGGTCGAGATGGTCTCACAGCAACTCTCCGCGTTGAACGAAAGTAGCGTCAAGCCTGATGTCATCGTGCTTGCACTCCCTATTCCGCTGATTGAGAAGCTCGTCAATGCCACGAGCGAAGATGCGGAGCCAAAGGAGGAAGATCAGGAGGAAGACGATAGCGATATCCTGCTCGATTTCCGCGATCTTCTGAAGGCCAAAACGCTCCATCTCGACGTGCCGACGCAAATCGTCTGGCCTGACACATGGGATGATGCCGCTAAAATCCCACGCAAGGTGAAGCGCGAAAGCAACCGTCAGGTACAGCTGAAAGCAACGCGCGCATGGAATCTGCTGAATGCGTTGTTCTATAAGGCTGGGAAGCTACCTCGGCGCTTGCTGCCGCAAGCGGATGGCCTGCGCACGAGCTACCTCGGCATCGGCTTCTATAGAGACGTCGATGGGCAGCAACTTTGGACCAGCACCGCGCAAATGTTCGACGAGCGGGGGCGCGGTCTGATTCTGCGTGGTGCGCGGGCGCAAACCGAAACCAAAGGCCGCCATCCCTATCTGACCGAGCAGGATGCGACGACCTCGTAACACAATCAATCGCGACTTATAAAACCCATCACCGTCACGTCCCGGCGCGTCTCGTCATCCTCAAAACCTCAAGGTTTAGACCTGAGGAAGCAAAAGGCATCGATGCCGCTTTGCGGCGGGCGGGTATCGACCTGAGCGATCTGGTTTGGGTGCAAGAAAGCTCGCCCATTGCCGTCTTTCGCGATGGAAACTACCCGGTACTACGTGGAACGTTCATTGATTTGCGCGGCAAAGGGCTTCTGTATACGCGGGGATCCGTGCCGTATTACGGGACTTTCCCAGGCCTTCGTGTGCCGCGCCCCCTGCTGCTAGTGCGCCATGAAAATTGCGATACGGCGATTTCAAAGCTCGCCGAAGAGATCTTCGGCGCTGACCAAGGTTAATTGGAATACCACGCAATCTGACCTGAAGCTGCCAGCGCCCATCATGGCGGCGCGCGAGGTCGGGCGAATTTTGAAACACATTGATTTCGGGACGCCCATCTCGCCTGACTTCCGAAAATACGCCTGAGACTAGGGCAAGCTTAGTATTTTCGATCCATGCCGGAGCAGTGATAATGACGCCCAAAGGGCGGGATCCGAACGCGAGAGCCTCCAGCGCGCAGCTCAAAATGCTCTTCCGCGAGGGATCGACACCGCATGGTCAGACAGACGTTCCGCATCTTCGCGGCAATCGGCTGACTCGGTGAGCCTTAGCGAGTAGAGCCAGTTCGGCGGCGCTGGCGCCCCCGGCAGTCAGCAACAGCGGGCAAGGATAGGTACGTTAAGCCGCGCCCATTCGACGACCGCTCTTGGCATTGGGATTCTCAGGGCAAAACTTCCTTGCTAACGCGAAGTCTGCCTGTTGGCAGACTACGTAGCGAGTCCCCGACTCAGAAATTCTTCTGCGATTGCGCAGCCCGGATCTTCGGCAGGCCTTCCTCTCCTAACACCGGATTGGAAAGAGCACTCAATCCAGCTTCAATGATGGAGATGTCCTGATCGATCTTAGCTATTGTTGCCTTGCAGTCGAAACCCGTCCTGGCCTTCAAATCCATCGCCAACCGACCTCGATGCATCATTAGATTCTCAAGGGACTGACGGTCCTTCAATCGAATAAAGCCCTCTACAATCAACTCCATCGCATGTGACATAACACGACTCACTAAAATGGTCTGAAAACAGAGAGACATCATAGATCTGCTTGCTCCTTCGTCAACGCTTGGAAGCACCAAAGCGATAAAAGCGTTGATAGCACCCGCATCCAAATTCGGTGCAGTACATCTCTAAAGTAGATTGCGGGTGTCGCTGTACGAAACGTTCCAATCTGTGGCCGGAGTAACACGCTCGGGCGGTAAAGGAACTGTTGGTACATTACGTACTTTGTCTGACGACGCGCCACGCTTGATTTGGACCTTAATGGTTGGCGAGACAGGCACGGGGAGACTCTTCGTTCGCGCTCACTTGGTCGGAAGAGGTGCGATATGAATAATGACGATAACGGAAATCGCCATGAACTATCGGTGATGACGGACGAACAGCACGACCTGGAACACTGCAAGCAAGAGATTGCTCGTCTCAAACAGCTGGTTGTGCGCCTTTCTGCAATTGTGTTGCGCAACGTCGTAAGAGACGGCAAGAACCGAAAGGAACGCGCGTGAGTCTCTGGCCGTCCACCGAACGCCAGCCACGGAGAGAAACGAACGTTGCGTCGTAGCGAGTTGTTCTTGGCAGTGCGGCTGCCCTCCGGGGGCAGGGAAGCAGCCCCGTCCTTATCTCCATAAGGGCGGGGCTCCGATTATCTTTATGGGAACCATCCCGCAAGATCGGTGATTCAGCCGGTCGCGTCTCTAGCGCGACTTGTAGTGGCTGGCTGCCAGACGGCGGGGAAGAACGGGAACAAGATCGCCCCAAAAGTGTGATAGTCTCGCGCCCATGTACCGATGGATGGCCAGAAATCCCTGGAAGACGAATTTCGCGGTTTTCCTCCTCCTATGCTGTTTCGTAATCGGTTTGCTCGCCTTCGCGCACGCGTTTGCGCCAAAGGACCAGCGAGTGTGCTTCGTGTTCCCTGTGTGGTGGCGCTGGGTCGCGTGGATCGGGTGCATCATGGCCGCTCACGAAAACCTCGCGGCCGGCCTGATCGGCGGAGGTGGCGCGCTGTTCGCCGCCTGGGTAGCCGCAAATAGCATCGTCCAGCAGATGCGTCTGCCCCTGCTCGCGCGCGAAGAGGATAGGATTGAGCGGGAAGGACCGGGCGCCAGGGATTCGATAGCTTTAATTTGGGCGATTGATGACGAGCTGCGCAAGGCGAATGGAAAACCTGGCCCAATGTTGAATGTCGTCGCAGCGTTCGCGCGTGGCACGCTTATTGAAACCAACCGCTTTATTGCCGAGAAGTTACCTCTCGTGGCGGACGATTTTCGGCGACCGATCGCGGTGACGTTGTACGACCTTAGCGAAGCGGTGAAGGATGGCACGCCGAAGTTACAAAGGCGAAGCCGGACCAAGATCAGGTCCAGCGCTGGTTGAAAGTCGGTCAGTATGAACGTCACCCGACTACGAACGATCGAAAAGCAGCTAAGCCACAAGATCCAAAGCGGATACGACCGATCGCCGCGCCTGCGCGCCGAGATTGAAGAGTTTTTTTTCGTCAATAGCTTGGTGGGGACCGAGGGGCTCCATTCTGACTGTCGCTTCTGGCCCTAAGCGGCGGTTCAGGGATGTCAGCCATTCCGCCGCTGTCGGCCGTAGAGCAGACATCGGCGGTCCACCCCCGCTTCGGCGTTTGTGAGTACACGCCCTAATATGGCTGGTTAGCACGCCAGCCTTCCGCTTCACCGAGCATTCGATCCTGGCATCGCCATGGAGATCGATGAGCGCAAGTCCCTGCCCGCGCTCGATATCTTGGAGCGCCATCGTCCGAGCAATGTCGACTTTCCGGTACCCGTTTTGCCGATGATGAAGACATGTGAAAAGCGGTGTTCCTCCTTAATACCGAACACTCGACGACCCCCGTGAAAGTCAGCGCGTGCGAAATGTGTGAGACTGGGCTGATACACATCTCTATGATCGGACAATCATCCAGCAATCCGAGAGGTGTGAACGTGCCACACTGCGTCGACAACAACAGCACGCGGCAGCACCGAAGCTCTCCACGGACCGAACTTCTCGTGCCAATCTGACACGATTCGCCTCTCCACCTATCCGACTTTAACGGCCAATATTGCCCCAGAGTTTGATGTTTCGACGTTCCGCCCCGCGATCCCGGGACCTGCCAAGCATGTCCGGGTCTCGGTGGCGAGGCGGAGGCTTCGCGACGAGCGTCCATACGGTCGACTGGGGCATTTACTCTAAATCCCGCCCGGTGATGGACGCTCGGCGTCCGCCTCGTGATCGAGCACCCGAAATCGGTCGGGTGCCCATAGCGAGGAGGACACGATGTCCAACATTTCTTTTGCTCAAAGAGTTCAGAAGCTGGTGACGTTTTGCGACCAGAGAGGCTTCCAAGACCTGAACGATCTTCTGCTGGCAGCTCTCCTGAATGATGCCAGCCGCGCGATCTGCATGACGGAAGGGTGCAACCACACGCCGATATGGAGCCCGATCAAGATCAAGGTTTCTGCGAGGCGTGTGGCGGCCAGACAGTGGTTTCGGCAATTGTGCTCGCCGGCTTGATCTAGGAGCCGACGATGCAGGTCCGAAACTACTACCACTGCGACGAGCGCGGCCATTAGTGGAGCGGCGTGTGGCCCGCACAATGTGACGATGATTGTCCATACTGCGGTGCTCGCCACATGGCACCCTGCCGAAGCGAGAGCGCGGAGGAGCACGATGTTGAATAGTATCGCCTTTCTGACGACGCTTTCCGGCGCACGTTCCGCGGCGGCCACGTCATGATGACAATCGGGGTCGCAGAGCTAGCCGAGTGCGTAAAGGCCGAAGCCCTGCGTCACGTAGCGGATTTCTCCAGAGAAAGATCCGTACGGTGAGCACGACTTCGAAAGCTTCGACCTGGTAGTTCGGATTCCGCCGTGCGATTGCAGACATTCCGGAGATCGTCGAAGCCTATCGCTTGACCGGCGAAACCGATTATCTGCTCCGCCTGGTGTTGCCAAGCGTAGAGGTCTATGATGCGATCTACAAGAAGCTGATCAGTCGGCTCGACTTTGTGACTTTAGCTCGTTCATTGGCATGGAAGAGCTGAAGTTTACGACTACGGTACCGTTGACCAATGTTTAAGGTGCGCCTTCCGGTGGCTCGGGGCAAAGCCGCCTGGATGCATAAGTGTATTCCAGAGCCAGCCGGCGTGCACGTTCGATGAGATTTGCGGCAGTGCTGTGCCCCCCATCGACGTTCTCAAAGTAAAAATAAGATTGGCCGAGCGCAGCGAGCTTCGCGGCGGCCTTGCGGCCGTGCGCAGGATGCACGCGGTCGTCCTTGGTGGAGGTAAAAATGAAAGGCTCCGGGTAGGTCTTGCCCGGTACCAGCATTTGGTACGGCGAGTAGGCCTCGATCCACTCTCGTTGTTCGGGAATGGCCGGATCGCCATACTCGGCGGTCCAGGACGCGCCCGCGCCCAAGTAGGTGAATCGAAGCATGTCGAACAGCGGCGCCCCTATGATCGCCGCGTTGAAAAGCTCGGGGCGCTGGGTTATTGCGGCGCCGACCAGCAGACCCCCTTGGCTGCCGCCGATCACGCCGAGCCGGCGCGGACTTGTGACTTTCCGACGGATCAGATCGTCGGCGACCGCGATAAAATCATCCCATGTCTTTTGCTTCGTTGCTCCCTGGCCAGCCCGGTGCCATGGTGGACCGAACTCGCCGCCTCCCCGCAGGTTGGCAACGACGTACGCATTGCCCTGTTCGAGCCATAGTCGACCCAAAGCTCCTCCATAGGACGGGAGAAGCGGAATCTGAAACCCGCCATAACCATAGAGAAGCGTGGGGGTCGAGCCGTCAAATCTTGCGCTCCTGGGCCGCACCAGAAAGTACGGGATCCGCACGCCATCGCGCGAAGTCGCCTCGAGCTGCTCCACGACATGCTTCGATGCGTCGAACGTCGCAGGTGCGGTCTTCAAGAGCTCGAGCCGTTTGCTTTCGGCATCAAAGTACCAAAGCGATGTTGGCGTGAGATAGTTAGAGACGGTAAACGTCATTTCATCGTTTTGCGCGGAAGTGGCTGATAGGCTTACGGTCGCATCCTTCGGCAGTGGGACTGGTGTGGCATGCCAGGCACCTTGATCGTACCTATAGACGAACGCCTTGCTTTGAAGGTTGTCAAGAATGGTCAGGACCAGGAAATTCCTGGTGCTGCCAAATCCGCTGAGTGCCTGTCGGCAGTTGGGCTGGAAAACGACAGAGGGTTTCGCACGCAGCGGATCCTGCTTCCATTCGGCCAAATCATACGAGATCATTGAGCCGGCCTTGAAGCTGATCCAGTCTTCGTCCAGCTTCACAAGCAGCCGGCCACCCGCGATGCCGACGATCAAGGCCTTCTTCGGCAGATCGAGCTCGATCGGCCCGGCGGGCCCGAACAGCACATACTGCCGCTCGAAGCCGTTGATTTGACGGACCACGCCGGTTACATCCATCCGGCCTTCACGAAAGACAAACGGCAAGGTCCTGAGGTCGGTGTGCTGGCCGCGAAAGACTTCGCGCGCCTGATCGAGCGGCTGCGCGCGCTTGAGTTCCTTCAAGACGAAAGGGAAGCCGGCCTCGGTCGTCGTCCCCTCGCCCCAGTCACGTGCAACAAGGACGGTGTCACGATCAATCCAGCTGACGCTCTGCTTGCCCTCGGGCAGTTGGAATCCACCTGCAACAAAGCTTTTGGCTTCGCTGTCGAACTCGCGTATGGACACGGCGTCCTTGCCACCGTCGGAGAGTTTGACGAGGCAGCGCTGCCCAAGGCAGCTGCGATCCTTGTAGACCCAGTTCTTGTTCTCGGCGAGAGCGAGCGCGTCAATGTCCAGGATGGTCTCCCATCGGGGATCCTGGCCGCGGTAGCTCTCAAGCGTAGTGCGCCGCCAGATGCCCCGCACATGGCTTTCGTCTTGCCAGAAATTTTCGAGACCTTGCCGTTTCAGCCAAACGGACGGAATCCGGTCTTTTGCCTGGAGGATCGTCAGCGCGTCCCGGTAAAAGCGATCGTAACGAGGATCCGACTGCAGCAAGCCGAGGGTCTTTTCGTTCTCGGCCTGTGCCCAGGCCAATGCGCGGGGCCCCTCGATCTCCTCGAGCCAGAGGAACGGATCGTCCACTGGGGTCGCACCAGACTGCCCGTGGAACAGCGCGACTGTGAAACACATCAGCGAGAGCAACGCGGCGCGCACAAGCGATTTTTTCATTTGGCCTATCCTCGGACCAGGCACGCAGGCCGAGCCCGCAAGTTCTTGCGAGTGGGCGAACGTAGCGAAATTCGTGTTGCGATCGTGCACGCGCTGTGTCGCGCCGCCCGCAGCTCGATCCGTGCAAGCAGCATGCCGCCGACAAACAGCAGGTTTCCGCCGCATCGTGCCGCATCCCCATGCCAGCTTCCCGACATTGGCTCTGAAGCTGACAATCAGGTGGCCGCCGAGTAACGTTTCGGCATCACCCTTTGAGGGCGCCGGTGCGATGCCGTCGCATCGGATCTTTGCGCCGGACATAGACGTGCTGGGACGAGCCGCGCTGCTATCGGGGATTCCCTGCCGTCTGCAGGGATATGAAAAGGACGGCAAATTGCGTGCTCTTCAGGATTGCGTGCTGTTCCTGCAGGCGCAAAAGCTCGGTCTAGTCGTTCTGACCGCCAATGTCGGCGACTATGACATTCTACTCCAGCTGATACCAACCGGACGCGTGCTGTTCTATCGTTCGAAATGATCTCCATTGATGTTTGAGAAGATTTTGACGACCTTTCGCTTGCCGACCTCAGCTTTCGTTGACCAAGGGCTCAGCATGAACTTTCCGAATCAGTGGTGTCCCTGGCTGGACTGGCCCGTCGTTGACCATTTCGCATGCGCTCCGACCATTTTTCGACGGCTGCGCCAGCCGCGATCAGTGCGCACAAAAGCCTCCGGCATGTGGGCTATCAGCACTGCGGTCTCGACAACGGCTCATAACTGCTTGCCCTCCCGTGGGCTGACGACCGATCATCCGAGAACGAAAAGCGACAGCTGAGTGATTAACGTCCTTGTCGGATTTATCCGCGGTAAAGCTGAAGCCTCTGCGTAGCTTTGTGCGATTCTTCCCAGAGCAGCGGCGAGGCACGCAGGAGCGACGAGGGAAACCATCTTCAAATCCCGGGCAATTGAAGTCCATTAAGAGCTGATGACCCGCAACGTACACAGCGATTTGCCCCGCATCGGAAACCGATGCGGGGCAAGTTGCTGAATGCTTTCACGCAGGCGCAAAATTGGTCTGTCACCTCGCGACTCGACAAGTCGACGGGGCTCTACGCGCAAGCGCGCCCGGCCAAGAAGTCCCGGTCTTCGGTTACGATCCCTCGCGTGAAGAGCTAGGTCCGTATGTCCTTCAGCGCCAGCATAGCGGCGCCACTGGTCTGCGTCACAGTCGAGCCGCCGCCGCGCATGAGGGCGCGGCGGCTCGACATTGGAGATTGCAGATGCAGAAGGCTCTTTACGTGGCGCTCGACGTTCACAAAGTCAGCATTTCGGCAACGGTGGCGGAAGACGGACGCGAGGGAGGGGTCAGTTTCATGGGAGCGGTGCCAAACACGCCGGCAGCGTTGTCCAAGCTGAGCAAGCGATTGGCCAAGACGGCCATCGACTGGAGTTCTGTTACGAAGCCGGCTTCTGCAGCTACGGCATCTATCGGCAGCTGACTAGTCTGGGACATGGCTGCACTGTCGCTGCGAGGTCCATGATCCCGCGCAAGCCGGGGGAGCGGATCAAGACGGATCGCCGTGACTCCCAGAAGCTGGCAATCTTGCATCGTTCCGGCGATCTCACGCGGGTATGGGTCCTAGAGGAGGGACATGAGGCAATGCGTGATTCTCACTCGGGCTCGGATGGACGCATCCATGCACCTCATGCGGGCGCGACAGCAATTGCTGGCATTTCTGCTTCGTCACGGCCGTACCTACGATAAGCGGCAAACATTGGACACAACGGCATCGTTCGTGGCTCGCGGGCCAGACATTCGGTCAGCCGGCGCACCAGGGTGTTTTCCAGGACTATCTCGAAGCAATTTGGACAACCCAGGAACGGCGTGACCAGCTCGTCGGTCGCATCAGCACCATGGCTGCCGATTCGAGGATGGGACCCCTCGTGGAGGCACTGCGCGGATTGCGAGGGCTTGATCTCATTTCCGCCGCAACATTTGCGGCCGCGATCGGCGATCTGGCTCGCTTCGAGCGTGCTCGCCATCTGATGGTGTACCTTGGCCTGGTGCCTTCGGAGGAGTCGAGTGGTGAGCGGATCCGGCGTGGTGGCATCAGCAACACCGGCAACGGCGAGGCTCGGCGCATGCTCATGGAGGCGGCCTGGAGCTATCGCTATCCGCCTCGCGTCGCGAAGAAGGCTGAAGTGTCGTCCGTGTTCCAAAGGTCCGGGATATTTCCTGGAAGGCGCCTGCGGCTCTGAGCTCTGCGGCTTTGTATGGGCTATCGGCCGGGAGGTGAAGCCGGCGACAACGTAGTCAAGCTCGCGTCGGCCTGTTTGGCCGGGAGCAGGATACTCGGTCAAGGCGGACCGTCAAGAGCCCCATCGGGCCGGCATTTAACCGACGCACGCACTAAGTCCGAGGTAGGCCTGAGACGAAAAACGCTCATGTGGTTTCGACCCGCGAATGGAAGATTGATCGACCGTCGCCCTCGTCGTTCTGCTCCGGAGCGGACAGCATCACCTCGCAATGGTTGTCGCGACCGCACCTCCGGTGCGGTGACGGTCGCTTCGCGCCTTTTCCTTGCAGATCACGTTAGGGACGCCCGGTCGGCAATTTTGCGCCCCCGTCAACTACCAACGCTAGTGATTGATCGGGATGAAAGATGCGGACACAATCGGTTAACGAATGTTGGGCTGATCAGAATGTCGGTCGGATCAACATGCTCGTGCCCGGGCTATCGCGGTGGTCCCTTCATGGGCGGGCTTGGTCCAGCGAGAAGCTGTCACCATCATGCGACCTTAAAGCATTTTGAGTTCCAAGGAATCGAGGCGCCCGACATCATACTCGTCAACAATCTCGTGACTGCGGCGGGCGAGGCCGCAGATCGCGGAGAGAGCTATGTTCCTTCAGTGCAGCGCGCACCTGAATGTCCATCTCGTGATCGAGAAGTTCCGCGATCGTCTCCAGGTCGTCGACACCTTCATACTACCCACCCAGAGTGTCGCGGACATTAGACGCAAGGATGTGAAGGAGCCTCGGACGCTGGGACTCGCCGAGCCGACGGTGGGCTATATCGACCCAAAAGCACGGAATAAGCTGAATTTCGAAACAACAAAGCCGGTTGTCGAGAAAAAAACTCCTTGAAGGCGTGTATGGTGCGGAGTTGCTTACAGCAGATCGGCGCTCGAACACCCCGACGAGCTCGAGATTGTGCAGGAACTCGGCGAGTGTTGACGACGTGGCTGCTATACGGCCCACGTCCCCGCTACTCAGGTACGATCATCGCCAGCCCCTCCCTGAGTTGCATGACGTGCTGCCTTGAACACATCACAACAACATGAACGACCTCACCCCCTCGCGACGCGCGACGAAACTCGTCATTGCTGCTCTGACCATCGCTGCGTTCGCTATCGGCGTGGACACTTTTGTCATCATTGGGGCGCTCGGTGTAATCTCTCGCGATCTTGCGATTTCAACCGGCGCGGCGGGTTGGATCATCTCGATTTACGCGCTCTGCTACGCCGTCTTCGCGCCGCTGAATGCCTGGATGTTCAAGGCCATGAGCGGCCACAGGGTTCAGAGTTTGTCCGTTTCGATCTTCATCATCGGTAACCTGATCTGCGCGATCGCTCCGAACTTCCTAACCCTTGCTGCAGGTCGCGTCATTTCGGCCTACGGCGCGGCGATGTTCACCCCGTCGGCTACCGCGCTGGCCGCGGAGCTCCTGCCGCCAGCCCGTAAAGGGTTTGCGTTGTCTCTCATCTTTGGCGGCATGACTGTTTCACAGGTTGCGGGCGTTCCTGCCACAAGCTGGATCGCAGATGCTATCGGCTGGCGCTTCTCATTCGGCTTCGTCGTCATTGCCGGGCTTCTCGCATTGGTGATCTTCGCCCCGATGATGTCCGGAATAGCTGCCAAGGCGCCGGAGCGCGGAAACGGCCCGATCTCGAAAGGCTTCTCCAAGACAATCTACGGTATCCTTTCCGTGACGCTGTTCATCGTCGTTTCCGAGTTCATCGTTTACTCCTATGTGAGTGTCTTCATCATCGGTTCCTTGCTTGCCGGGGTGCCGCTGCTCTCAGCCGCACTCTTTGCCTACGGTTTCGGAGCCGCGACGGGAAACGCTGCGTGCGGCGTTCTGACTGACCGTTTTGGACCCGTGTAAAGTTCTCATCACGGTTGTAGGCGCACAACTCATCCTGCTCGTAGGTTTGGTTGCGTTCAGACAGCATGGTGCCCTCACCGTGCTCATCGCCTTCTTTTGGGGTAACGTGAGCTACATGTATCTCGTCCCGATCCAGCACCGTCTTCTCGGTCTGGCCGGCGACAGGTCGAAGCTGGTACTGGCGATGAACAGCTCGACCACCTTCGCGGGAATAGCCATTGGCGCTTTTCTCGGCGGCATCCTTGTCGAGACTAGCGGCGTTGCGTCTCTGGCTGCGGCATCGATCCCGATTGGTCTCATCGGCATCGGGCTGGCTGTTGCCTTCATGCGTGATGCAGCACCTGCAGAAACCGGGACTGCAGCATGTCTAGATGATATCGGTCAACGATCGAGTTATTGCCGTCCCAAAATTAAGAACGAAGCCCCAAACGGCATTTCCACAGCGTGCACATTTGGATCGAAGCCGCACGCGTTCCGCCTCGTACGAAACAACTAAGGGGCCGCCCCTGGCGCCTGCAAGACGATGCAGGCTCGCTTGAACCAATTGGGGGCGGAGATGGACGCCTTAAAGGGCCAACGGATCTCAACCGGGCACATATGCCGGGGGCGGCGCGTTCGTGTCGCTCGGCTACGAGGGTGGCGTACGGGTGGCGCGCGGGTTCACCCGAGGATGAGGCATCCCATTTCCCAACGACGAGAGGCCGAGCCGGAGGCGTCGCAAGCCCGGCAGGGCCTGCCCGACAAGCTGGTGGCGCAACTGGCCGCGCAGCGGTGAATTTGGCGCTTACTCCCATCTGTCTATGGTGAGGCGCTGCTCAGGCGGAAGGCAGCTGGCACCTTCGAAGACCCAATTTCTGTTCTCGGCGACGGCTAAGGCGTCCACGTCGAGGATGGTTTCCCACTTTGGATTCTGGCTACGATCGCTCTCACGCGCAGTGCGCCGCCAGACGCCGCACACTTGGTTCTTGTCTTGCCAGAAATTCTCCAAACCGCGCCATTCCAATGGAATATCTGCGATCCGATCCTTCTGCAGGATGGAGAGCGCCTGTTCGTACAAGTGCCGATAGCGAGGATCTGACTGAAGCACCCCGAGCGTCTTCTCGTTCTCGGCGCGAACCCAAGCCACTGCGGATGGCCCTTCGATCTCCTCGAGCCAACGGAATGGATCATCGAGTCAGTGCCGCACCTTCGCTCCTGTGAAAGCGTCGTGGAGATGAAGCAGGCAATCGAAATCAGCGTGGCGAAGAGGAGCGATGTCTTCATGGATTTGCTCCGGCTGAGGTCGAGCGGCCACGCTCGCGGACCCCGGCGCGTCAAGCAGAAGCGGCGGAAAGCACGCAAGCGCATGACATAGCGCCGCTTGCGCTATGTCGCGGCCCGTTTGTTGCAAGCTGCGTGCCGGCTGAAGAGTTGCAAGTTTCAGCCGCCCCAATCGACATCCACATTACTGAACAGGTCCGGATGGATTAAACAGACCGAATATCGCCGAAAGAACGTCCCAAGGACTGACTGTGCGGACCGCGTGCGCGCGCCTTTTGCCGAGATCGGGCCGGTAACGAGGTCTCCCGAGAATGACGGGGGCCTTTGGCGGCTTGTTTATCAGCCGCACCCAAGCTCTGAGATATGCGCTCTTCGAGAACGGCCGCCATCCAGAGTCATCGAGGTAACGCGTGCAATTGAACTCGATTTTCGGACAAATCCATGAGCGCCACAGCCCGAATAGTAGGACGCTCCGCAGAGTCATGCGCTCCGCTACGGGCGAACTCGACGGCCCTGATGCTTTGCTCTCGAACCCCTTCCGCACATGAGCACGGTGTTGAGCTCAATTAGAGCGCAGATCGGGTTCGCCGGCTCGACTCCCGAGCCGGAAATGTCGCGCTTTTCTCTTATTGTCACCTACCATTTCGGGCAATTGATCGAGATGACAGAAGCACATCATTTGTCGAGCGATGGGCCAAGGTCGCTGATAGTCGACAAATCGAAGACCACGCTCGGCTCAGGCCATCCGCTAGGGTTCGCGCGCCAGCGGGACCCTGAACCGGGCCGTATCCTGAATGAGCACGGCATGGGCTTTCGTTCAATCGGCAGGCATTCTACATCAACGCCTTCTCCCCGCATCTGTTGAATCGACCCGAGCCCTGCGCTTTTGCGCCGCATTTTTAGGGTCAAGGCAGAGCTTTCCTGCTCATCGTTTGCGAGATCGAACCTGGATGTGCCGATCTCCGCAACAGTCTCCGATCTTGGAAGGCTATATATTCTCGTGCACAAGAGGCCTGAGCGCTGCCAAGGCTTCTCCAAGGCTGTCACGGGTTTCGGGGCTACCTAGGACGATGCGAATGGCCTCAGGGGAACTGTCTTCATCGACCGCGAACATGCTTCCGGACCGAACCAAGACACCGGCCTCGGCTGCCGCCGCGACAAAGCTCCGCTGCGTCCATCTGCGCGGAAGCGCCAACCACATGTGTAGTGATTCCGGCTTCGTCAGGTAGGTTGCATGAATGAACAACCTCGCGGCCATTTCCTGTCGCGCGACCGCCTCACTGCGTACAGCGAGCAGCACTTTCTCAGCGGTGCCATCGGCAATCCAGCTTTGAGCGACCAAAGCGGACAGGGGTGTGACGTGCCAGGTCGAGGTCGTCTGAAAGCGATCAAACGCGCTTGTGGCCGCTTGAGCGGAGGGCATCAACAGATAGCCAATCTTCAAACCAGGGCCAATACACTTCGCGAGGCCTGCGGCGTACCAGGTGACGTCAGGGGCCAACGCGCTGATCGGGGGCGGAGCTTCCGGTGGAAGCAGCCCGTAAACATCGTCCTCAATAATCACGACGCCATATCGTCTCGCGACATCGGCGAGCGCGAGCCGTCGTTCATGCGACATCGTGATTGTGGTTGGGTTATGGAGTGTCGGCGTAAGGAACAACGCTTTGGGACTGAGATTTATGCACGCATCCTCGAACGCCTCTGGCGTCGCCCCGTCGTCATCCATCGCGATGCCCTTGACGGAAATGTTCAAGAAGCTGGCAATCCGCCGCAACCCGTAATAGCTCAAGCTCTCTGTCAGCAGCACATTGCCGCTTCCAACCACGTTGACCAATGTGATTAGGAGGCCGCTCTGAGTACCATTCGTGACGATGATCCGGTCAATCGACGGCGCAGCCCCGAAGCGCTTCGCTAGCCAAGCCGCACCAGCTTGACGATCAGAATCAGTTCCTCGAAAACGATGATATCTCAACAACGTCGCGACATCTCTTTGTTCAGATATCTCAAGCAGCGTTCTCGACAACGCCGCGCCCATCCATTCTGGGGTCGGCGGAGTGGTTCTTATGAGGCTGATTGGCTTTTCATGTCCACGAGTGCCAGGGAGATTCATTTTGCCGGTTCCAGTTGAAGTAAGCAGTGCAATGAGACAACGTTATGCCTACCAGTTCAGAGTCTTCCACGTTCGCGCCTAGGTGGCCGAGAGTCGCTGAAGAGCAACACCACACGATCTCTCGAAGACGAGTATGGTCGAAGAGACCTTCATGCCCACCGAAGCGATCTGTGGCCTCCTCGCCGCTCTCGGTCCCCAGCCACGCTGCTCAGCAACACCAAGATCAATTTGTTCTCCTCTCCTCAAGAGCACCGCGGCCGCCGGCCTCTCTCAACAAGGTGCGAACCACTGCAAAGACAGCGTTGATCCAACAAGATGACTGGATCGACAGGGTTCCCGGCCGAACGTGAGCGGGACTTCGCTGGCGCGCTTGGTCGAAACTCGCCATAAATGAAGCAGCTCCCGTTCCAATCAACTACCAATGTCGGTACTTGATAAAAATCAGAGTAGGTGAACGATTGAGACGACGAAAGCTGTGGCTCTGCAAGAGACAAATTGCCCTTCCGCATTCGGCGCAACTCTGGTGTCGCGTGATGCGCTTGTGATAAAACGAGGACGCTCTTCATGTGTAGCACCCAGCGAGAACAAACAACTCTCCGTAGAACGCGGATTCTAACGGCCGTCCGGCTTCGGCGAGCGATGAATTTGTTGCGGAAACACCCCAAGACCCGAGACAATCGGATCGGGCTCGCACATCCAAGTACCGTAGCCGTTCTAACGACGCCTAGGGACGTCCTCGCAGGATCTGCGGCGCATCCATCCAAGCGGGCTCTCCTCGTTCCGCAACAAGCGATCGGAGGTGAACGATGCGCAGTCAATCGGTAGATGCGCACTCTGCCTACACTGGGCTTGCTGATGCGTATGACAGCTATCGGCCGCATTATCCGGATGAACTAGTGAGCTTCATTGCCGAGCGCGTGAGGCCTGCGGGAGTTTGTGCTCTCTCCGTGCTTGACGTCGGAAGTGGTACAGGACTTTTTACAAGGCAACTGGCGAGCCTGTTACCCCCTTCTGCTAACATTATGGGCCTCGAGCCGAACGCCGATATGCGTCGGAAGGCCATCTGCGGATCTGCCGGCATCTTGAATATCAAGCATATGCCAGGCAGGGCAGAACGGCTTCCAGCTGAGAGCGGAACCATTTCTCTGGTGACAGCAGCGAGCGCGGCGACGTGGTTTGATCGACCCGAGTTCTACACGGAGGCAAACCGGGTCCTCACCCCATCAGGGCTTATCGCGGTGCTCATGATCCGACGGGATCTGGATAGAAGCGAGATGCTTCGAGATTACGAGCATTACCACGAGCGTTACATTCGAGGCTTTGTGATCGGCGGCTTTGAGGACAGCGACGGACGCTACGCACCCGTCAATTTCGTGCATGAACTCAAGTCATCGCCTCTGTTTCGCAAGGTCCGCCATTTTGCGCTGTATTGGGACGACTTTCTAACATGGGAGCAGTTCGAGGGCCTGAGTTTATCCCGTAGCGACACCAAGAAGATTATTGAGATCAACGGCCTGGAAGATACGATGAGGTGGCACCGCCTGCTCTTTGAGCGATATGCTGCAATGGATGGAACGGTCGAATTTCCCTGGTCAGCAGAGGTGACAATCGCCCTACCCGTTGCTCAGTGACATCTTTGCGCATACCAGCAGCCTCAGAAATCGGGAAATTGCAGCGGACCGCTTGAAGCCGCGCTTTGCCGATGCTGCCTGCTCCCGTTTTGTCACTCAATCACCCCCGAGCACTGCCATCACAGAAGCCACGGTTTCCACCAAGCGAACGGAGCCCTTCTTTCGATTTTCGTATGACTCGCTCGGCAATAGTCCTCTGAATGCCAGCAAGCGCCTTAGTTCCATCATTGCAGCAAACGAATGCAGATTGACAAACACTGCTTATAGAGGTCAGCGTTAATCCACATCAGAGTGCGCCGGAAGCAAAAACCGTGCGCTCGCTGCGCGATGACTTGCATCGACAGCAGCAACTGCGAATCGAGATTGAGAGATTGCTCCCCCCGCCGCTTCCGCTGGAGCATTGTCGCGAAAGTTGAACGCGCGGGCTACAGCTCAGACTGATCCTTACAGCAGCTTTTCAGTTCGGTCTCGACAGCCAGCGTTTCGGCATGAAGTGCAAGAATTGCGTGCGCGGCGGCCCGGGCTCCCTTCGCGCCAACGAAGAAGAAATGCCCGCCAACGGCCTCTCGCGACAAGCGCTTCGGCAGCGAGTCGACGAGTGACCGGACCTTATTTAGAGCACTGGGAGCGAATGAAGCGGCGCGAGCCGCGATCACGTGGGCATTGAAGAATGACCAGTTGGCCTGATCCGTCAACACGTGCTGCCTATCACTCGATGCAGTCGGAATGATTGCCGCGCACAGCGGAGCACCTTGAAATTCCATAGCTAGCACATCTTTCGCCGCATCCCACAGCGAATGTTGCATCCGCCCATTGCGCCAGCGGAGAGCTTCACCATGCAGATTCAACGGCGAGCTGCCAACGAACTCTCTAAAGTATACCTCAGACGGAATAATTGATCTCCCCTCCAGGTGGTTCTGTTCCGATAGAGAAGCCAGCCAGGATCGGTTGAGCGGCGTGAACTCCCTCTCGGATAGAGCAAGGAAGGATCGAAAGCCATGCGCCGACAGGGGTGTTTCCTCGAGATCCACCGGCGAGAGGCCTGGAAGCGGAGGTGTTGCCGCAAGGCTTACGAATGCCTCTATGGCAATGTCTCTGCTGGACGCCGTCGCGGCCAGACGTGAAATAAATCTACCGGCCATACTCCAGCCGACGACCAGGACACGCGGCTTTAGCTTCCATGCATGCAGCTTTGCCGCCACCAGATCGATCAAGACTTCTGACCAGGTTGTGACATCCAGTCCAGAAACAGGAGAGTTGAACACAGGGTGTTCGATTGGAGGTGATGGCACAACTAAATTGTACCCCATCGACGTTAGCCAATAGGCGAGAAAATCCCTGGGATCGCCGTCAGGATAACCATAAGAAATCCGCCCCAGATGACCACCGCCGGTCAAGAAAAGCACCAAGGCGCACTCTTTTCTCCCCGGACGGCTCCATTCGATATATGGGATGGCGCAAGCCATCCCATATCTTTCATCCGGATAAAGGCCTGTATTGACCATCGCTACTGTTCGCTTGCTAGCCTCAAACACTCATTTAAGGCCGAGAAGCTTTCGCGCCTGCGACGCCATTGCTTGGAGTCCCGCTTTAGGCGGCTTCTGGAGTGTGATGACAGAGCGCATACCGTCCACGATGACCTTAGTGACTTTTGCCGCGTTCTCTCCTGGAAAAGCGTACCACCCGCGAAGGATTGGCAGCTGATCGAGGCTCGCCTTATAGTTGGCATTCTTTGCAAAGTGGCCGGAGAGCTCTGTTGAATCGCGGGTAGCGAAGTCGTTCGCCGGCAGCCATCCGGATTTGAGTGCTACAATTTTCTGGCCGGCTGGTCCGCTCGCAAACTTCATGAATTCCCAGGCGAGCTTCTGTTGCTCCGGTTTGGTCGCAAACATCATTGCGATCGATCCGGCCGCGGGAAGTGTCCCGTTCGGGGCCAACAGTGGAAACCTGCCGACAGCAAGCCTGAATTTATCCTTGCTATCCTCTTCGAAGCGGAGCTGATTTGAATTTGAGTCGAAGATTATGCCGACCTTCCCCGCGGCAAACAGAGACCGAGCCTGGTCTTTCGACATATCAACTGAAGCTTGTCCCGATTCTCCGATCCGTTTGATGATCTCCAACGCCTTCAGGCCTTCTGGGCCATCAAAAGCTATCTTGCTTTCATCAGAATTCATCATCGTCGCATTTTGACTAAAGAGCAGAGCGTCCCAGAAAAAATCCTCACTATCGTATTGAAAAATAAGCCCGACATTGCCTTCGCCCAGCTTGGTGATGCTCGAACCAAGTCTGATGATCTCGTCCCATGTCGTCGGGAGGTGAGAAGGATCGCCGCCAACTTTGGCGAGGAGGTCTAGATTGTAGAAGACGACAGGTTCGGCGACGCCGAAGCCTAGCGCATAGGTATCCGACTTGGACGCTCCAATTTTTGCAACAGCTGGAGAAAGCGCTTTTCGGCTGTCACTCGTGTCCGTATTCAGGAATTGGCCGAGCGGAACGGCAAGGTTTCGATCCGTGTAGATCCGCAGACGATTGGCGCCCTGGAATGACACGTCCGGCAATCGACCTGTGAGCGAAGCGCGCAGAGTTGCCTGGACGAGATCGTCGTAACCTCTGGTTGAATTATCCAGCTCAACTTTGACGCCGGGATGTTCCTTCTCGAAAGCTCTCGCGAGTTCGACCCACATCGCGTTAAGGTCAGAGGATGCTGCGGTTACCCTTAACGTCTTGGCCTCCTCTGCGTTCGCCGAACTCATGACGGCTCCAACAAGGACAGTAGCGACGGAGGCGACGACAATGATTTTCAAAGAGGGCCACATCTGGCTTTCTCCATTTTTGGAAAAGATTCTGTGTTTCTCGCCGCAGCCGATCCTACGGCCGCACCCTATGGCTTGAGGCGGTGTTCGGCGACTTCAGCGAGCTTTTTACCTACTTGATCGCCCCTTCCGCCAAGCCTTCGACGAACCAACGCTGTGCGCCCAGGAACGCGACGATAAGAGGCAGAACGACAAGCGTTGCCGCGGCCATGAGCGGGCCGTAGTCGGTGCCCGCCTCCTCGCTCTTGAAGACCATGATTCCGAGTGGCGGCGGCATCAGCGATTGATCGTGCACCGCGATCAGCGGCCAGAACAGATCGTTCCAATGCGAGACGATTGAGAAAATTGCGAAGGCGATCACGGCGGGCAATGCCATTGGCACCATCATTTTCCACACGATTGCAATTTCGGAGAGACCATCGAGCCGTGCGGCGTGAACGACGTCGTCTGGAATGGTCTTAAAGAACTGCCGGAATAGGAAGATGCCGAACGGCGAGACCACATACGGAAAAACAAGCGCCGCATAGGTGTTGAGGATGCCGAGCTGATAACCGAGAATGAAGAGTGGCAGCGAAAGTACCTGATGCGGTAGGAGGAGCCCGATCAGCACCAAGCCGAAGAGAGTATCACGGCCGGCAAAGCGGTGTTTGGCGAGTGCGTAGGCGCATGGGGCACAGACGAGGATTTGCAGCGCCAGGATCAATGCGCAGATCATGACGCCGTTACCGAGATAGCGTGGCAACGGCGCCTTGGTCACTGCCTTTGTATAGTTCTCGACGCCATAGAATTGGACGGGCCAGAACGAAAAGCTGGTCCGGAAGATCTCTCCCGGTGGCTTGATTGACAGCGACACCATCCAGACGAAAGGCACGAGGATAAGGGCGCCGGTGGCGAGCAGAACGGTATGCCGGAACAACGCAGCCGGAGACAACAACAGGCAAGCGCGAAGCGCTCTGGTGCTCATTGGTAGTGGACTTTCCGATCCATGAGGTGGGCCTGAACGAGGGTGAGGGTCACGACGATGGCCAGAAAGACGACGGCGATGGCGGCGCCATATCCGGTGCGCAGATACTCGAAACTCTCTCGATAGAGCGTGTATAGCAGCATTTCGGAGGCGTGGCCGGGGCCGCCTTGGGTAAGCACTTTTACTGTGTCGAACGAAGCGAACGCTCTCAGCGCGACAACGATGACAACGAACATCGAGACAGGGCCGAGCATCGGCAGCGTGACGGTACGCAGGCGGTCTAGCCACAGGTCAGCACCGTCCACATCGGCTGCATCGTAGATATCCTTAGGGATGCTCTTGAGGCCGGCGAGGAACAGCACCATCGCGAAGCCTAGATTCTGCCATATGCCTATTGCGGCGAGCGCCGGCAGAACGGTGTGCTCGTCGCGCAGCCAGTTGGCGGCTGGCATGCCGATCGCAGACAATGTCTGATTGACAAGGCCGATGGTCGGATGCAGCAGCGCCTCCCAGGCAATCGCCATGGCAGACATCGTCGCCATAAAGGGAAGAAAGTGGATCGCGCGGTAGAAGGAGCGGCAGGACTTGCCGCCTTCGATCAGGAGAGCGATCAAAAGTCCGAGGCTGACAGTGCTAGGCACGACGATCAGCAAGTAGATGGCTGTATTGCGAAGTGAGGACCTAAAGCCCTCGTCTGCAATGACCTCGCGGAAGTTGTCGAGGCCCACGAAGGAGAGCGTCGCCGCGCCGAACCGCCAGTCGGTGAATGCGATGACGAAAACACCTATCACGGGCAGGCAGTAGAGCATGAGCAGAAAGAAGACTGACGGTCCGGCCAAGATCCAAGCCGCCAGGGTTTCGCGAAGACCTCGTCCTGGCGCCTTGGAAGCGGTGGGGCATCGAAACCTCGACGCACCACCCCTCGAGGAGAGTTCGTGGTGGGCGCCAGAGATCGCACGAGGCCCCCTCATCGAGCGGCCTCGCGAAGGGGCGTAACCGATGGCCGGCTAAGTTCGACTTGCCCGCGCAAACGGCGTCCATCGGGGGTAAAGAGAAGCACCCGCTCCGGCCTGATACCCACGTGCAAGGTCTGGCCGGGGATAATACGAGGCCCGTATTCGGCCGGAAGTCTTGCGACCAGCGGCTGGTCGGGGCCCGCCAGATCGAGATGGACGAACAGATCTGAGCCCATATGCTCGATCATGCGAACCGAACCGGTCAGCGTGCTTTGCCCGGCCTGGTCGGCGAGATGAAGAGCCTCCGGGCGGATTCCGAGGCTCAGATGCATACCGGGGAGTGCAGCGGCATCGATCTTGAGAGTCGATCCGGCCACGTCGATGAGCCCGCGTTCGCGCATCACGCCCTCCAGTATGTTGATCTTGGGCGAGCCGATGAATTCTGCGACGCGCCGATCGCTAGGATCGTCATAAATGTCCTGCGGCGGAGCGACCTGCAGCAACTCGCCATCGAGCATCACCGCGACGCGGTCCGACAGCGTCATGGCCTCGGCCTGATCATGGGTGACGTAGACGAAGGTTCCCCCGAGACGCTGGTGCAGCTCCTTGATCTCCGCCCGCATCTGCACGCGCAGCTTGCTGTCCAGGTTGGACAGCGGCTCGTCCATCAGAAAGACAGCCGGATGGCGCACCATTGCCCGGCCGACTGCCACGCGCTGGCGTTGGCCGCCGGAGAGCTGTCCCGGTTTGCGGGTCAATAGATGGCCGATATCTAAGGACTTGGCAGTGCGGGTGACTTCCATATCGGTTTCGGCAGCGATCCGCGCCCTTCCTGGAAGTAGGCGGCCGAGAAGGGGAAGCCTCTGGATGGCCGTGAGCCGCCGCATCCGGAGTGGCAATGCAATGTTGGCGGCGACCGTCATATGCGGATAGAGGGCGTAAGACTGGAACACCATTGCCACGTCCCGCCGCTTCGGCCTGAGGCCATCGACCACCTGTCCGCCAATTAAAATCGACCCGGCATCCTGCATCTCGAGCCCTGCCAACACGCGTAAGAGCGTTGACTTGCCACATCCCGAGGGCCCGAGCAGCGTCAGGAACTCTCCATCTGCTATCGACAGGGAGACATTACGCAAGACCGGCGTCGGGCCATAGTTTTTCACGATCCCGTCAATCGATACCGATGCCATCGCCGTTACTCCCACATCGTGAACGTGTTGCTGAGCACGGCACTGAGATCGCATAATCCCGTTTGGGCGTGTCCGCTGTTGTGCGAGACGTTAAAAGATCGGACTGCTACAGCCGGATGACGACAATCGAATAATTCGATGTAAGCTTGCCCGAATGCGATGACGTCCGATGCTCGGTAAGAGAATGTGTCGAAGAAGCAAGGGGGTGAAGCGCTGCAGGCCTTGGTGCGACCGCAATTGAGCAAGGCGTGACATGCTCGTCAGGCCATAGCTCGCGATACTAGAAATTTATCGAGACGCGGCAACAACAACGAACTGATCGCGTATTGCGCGCGTCCGCGCGACCAAACGCAAGCAGCGCGCTGCCCATGCGGAGCTCTCGAGGCCCACCTCTAAGCGCGCTTCTGACCTTCAGGCATTATGCGAGATGGACAAGATCCATTGATGCGTCAGGTCGATCTCCATACCCTTGATGCCGGCTCAGCGTCGGCGTACCTCAACGATCGCCAACTTATATTTTGGCAGGCGCTTTTGGTCCTTCGAACATTTATTGTGATCAGCCGGTCTGCGTCTGCGTCACAACACTGCTGGCCTGGACTGGTGGTGCTAATGCCGATCCGGCTGTCGACAGCGGCTTGCAAACCAGACGAGCTCCCACCGGCCACACAGCACGAAGCTCAGGGACCCGCGACATTCAAGACATCGCGCGTTGCGACAATGAGACGGATACACTGAGCCGATTAAGGTCCCGAGGATCGCGCCTTGGTACCTCAATGCCGCCACCATCGCCGTCCTGTTCCTGTTGATCGCATCGATCTTTGCCAAACGAATGAGCGGCATGATCTGACAGATGCACATGATCCGCCATGGACGCTTGGCGTTAAACCCTTGCGGCCTCGCACGTCAATAAGAATTCCAACCGCCAGCAATGTAACAGGCGGGGCCGACATGCTCGCGCCGGAGCAACTGCCTATAGCCTCCGAGGCGCGCCTCGAAGCTCTCCTCGCGTACAGGATTGTCGAAGGCCTCGGACGGCCGGAGCAGTTCATGGAGCACCCGTCCGCTCATCGTCCGGGGCGCTTTAATGCCAAGCAGATCCAGAATTGTCGGTGCGATGTCGCAAATACCTGACGCAACGAAAGATGCGCATCCGGCATTCGGAAACACTGATCCTGCGACGAGGCCGACTGCTGCGAGCTCCTTCGGATGGAGCCCGCCGTGAAGGCCGAGACCCGCCCGGCGGTCATTGTCATAGAAGGTGCCGCCTACGAGGCCGAACGGGTCGACGGTGTCGTCGGCGCGAAAGGAAAACGCGACGTCCGGGGCGCGGAGATGATCCGCAAAGATCAGGCGATTTGAGAGGCTCCCGGCGGCGATCCCGTTGACCTCGTCTTTCGCACGCGTGAACAGCGGACCGCACCACGGCTCAGATGTCATGGCCGTCACCAGCCGCGCGACGTTCGCCTCCTCTGCATTGGCAAGATAGAGAGCACCAACCTGGCCAGGCACCACCACCACGTCCACATCGGCAGACGGCGCCGTACCTGGGTTAAACCCTGCCGCACGCAGACTATTGGCGACTGAGACCCGCGTATGGCCGGTGATATGGCCGTGGTCCGAGATCGCGAAAATCTGAACCCCAGCCTGCTTTCCCTCGGCCTGCCACCAGTCGAGCACGCGACCGAACTGGCAGTCGCAATGAGCGATGATGGAGCGCGTCGTCTCGGCACCCGTGCCGTGGAAATGCGAGGTGACGTCCGGCTCACCATAGGAAAGGATCGTCACGTCGGGACGATATTTCGGCCAAACGACGTCGAGAAAGGCGGATGTAATCCAGTCCTGTCCCCGGCGATCGGGCTCGGTTCTGGGTGGAGCTGGAGGCAATGGGCCGACACGCTTTTCGACCTCCGTGAGCACATCGTCTGGCGCACAGGCTTCGCGAAAATGACCGGACAGACGGATATGCCCGAAATCCTCGGCCTTGTGGTGGAACAGCCTGGTGGTACCCGCTGTATTGGTGGCGAGGACAGCAAGACTGCGCCCCTTCGCCGCCAAGATCTCGCCGAGCGAAGGCGCCGAAAAAAGCCGGCCACAGCTCTCGACATCGAGCTGGCGCAGCAGAACCGCATCCGACGTGTCGATATAGCGCGGCGGGGTCACGGCTCGATCGAGATATTTGTTACCGACCATGCCATGGCGGTCGGCCGTGGCGCCGGTGACGAGGCTCGGGAAAGCGGATCGGGTTTCGCTCGGATAGATGGTGCGATGCTTCGCAAGCGTCACCCCAGCCGCCTTCATGCGCCAAAGATGAGGGGTCAATTGCGGGCTCATGAGGTCGGGGCGCAAACCATCAAAGCTCGCGATAATAAAGCGGTGATCGCGAGACATCAGCGAACGCTCGCCATAGCTCCTAGATTGCGAGCCTCCTGGAGAACACCTCCCACCACAGCCATAGCCGCCTCCAACTCGTCGCGGCTCTCGGGGCTGCCGATGACGAGACGGACATGGTTTAGAGGCAACCTCGGATCAGTTGCAAAAATCCGCCCAGGCCGGATGGTGATATTTCGTGAAGCGCATTGCGCAACCAGTTCGTCCTGATCGATGATCCCCTTAAGATCGAGCCAGAGGAAAAGCGCATCCGGCCGGGTCCGAAAGGAGATGCGAGTGAGCCATTGCGTGGCAATCCTCTGTCTGGCGGCCGCCTCTTCTCTGACGCCGGCTACGATCTTTTGCATCGAGCCGCTGGCGAGCCAGAGGTTCACCAGTTCGACCGAGAAAGGGGCCGCAAACCAGGTCGACATGCCATAGAAGCGGTCAAGGGTTGTTTGCGCCGCCTTGCCATGAGGCGCAACGAGGTAGCCGACCCGAACACCCGGGCCGACGCATTTGGCAAAGCTTGTGATATGCCATGTTATCTCAGGCGCCAATGCACCAAAGGGAGCTGGAACGCTCTCCGCGAGCACTCCATACACGTCATCTTCGATGATGCTGACTCCATATTGCCTTGCGATTTGAACGATCCGTTGCCGCCGCTCGAGCGACATGACGATCGTGGTCGGGTTGTGGATGGTCGGCATCAGAAAGAGCGCCTTCGGCGCGAATTTGCGACACGCCGTCTCGAACGCCTGAGGTTCGGCGCCATCGTCATCCATCGCTATTGTTTCTGTCCGGATGCCCTGAAGATGCGCATGCTTACGAAAACCATAATAGGTGAGCTCCTCCGTTAAGATGGTATCGCCCGGCGCAGCGACTGATGCGAGGGCAAGAACCATCGCGCTCTGGGCCCCATTGGTGAGAATGATCCGTTGCGGATCCACAGCCCTCTCGAAACGCAAGGCCAGCCACTTCGCGGCATGAGCTTTGTCCGCTTCTGTTCCGGAAAACCGATGTTGTCTTACGCCGTTTTGGACCTCCGTTGAATCACTGAGTGCACGCAGACTCTCTCTGACTATCTCTTTCAGGTTCGGACAAGCCGGTGGCGTTGACCGTTCAAGGCTGATAGGCGCCGTTCGGGCCTGATGATCTCTAGACATGTGCTTGTTCCGTCGTTTGTGATTGGATGTTGCGTGATACAACGCTCAAGGGTGTCTCGCCGTGCAGTGCATCAGAGATCGTGCTGGGAAAGATTGCGGGCGAACAGCAACGCCCGTCACCATCTTCCTGCGTCACGATGCACGATTTGCAGATGAGTTCGCCTTCAGGTTCCTGTTCCTGCGTGGAGTTAATGAGAGCCTCGAACATCGCGATCCGGCGCGACACCCTCAATGGAGCGCTCGCGTTTGCGGCCGACGGCCTGGCGGCCAGCAGTTCTTGTCGTAAGCCCGCTTGGCTCACACTTGCACGGCGCCTAAAGACATGAATGCCTGGCCCACAACGCGCCGCAACAAAAACGGATGTCGGCCCGGGTCGGGCAGGATGAGCATCGCAGCCGGCAGCCCGATGGTCCCTGAGACCAACATCACGATCGGTGCCAACTGAAGAACGTATGAGCCGCGTACTCGAACAGATGCCGCCGAGGAATTCAGGTTCCAATCGAGCCCTTCCATATCGTCACGAAAAGTCGCAGCGAACGAGAACCATTCCACTTCTCTCATCTCATCAACCGCCGATGGTTAGGAACTTCAAAACCCGACCTGCTACAGTTGGATGACAGTCAGCGAATAATTCGATGTAAACCAACCAAATATGCGATACACCCCAAGACGAGATGTCGAAGGGCGCTGCGGCTCGAAGCAACGTGTTCCTCTCTGAGAGAGAGGCCGCAAAGGGAGTACGCGCTTGCTGCGAACGGCCAGGGCACGCTTATGCTCGTTAAGATCCGGCGCAGCGCCCTGTCTCGCTCGAGGCCGATCACCCGCGCAGTCGCAACAGTGCACTGCGTACATCCGTCAGCTCCTCGCCGAGTTGCCGTTGAGGCCCCGCAGACGCTCGTCAACTGCTGAGCGCTGGCTGCTTCGACAAGATGGATGCGAACTGCTCGCCCGTCGCGCCCCATTTACGATTGTTACCAATCCAAGGTTCGTTCGAGATCTTCAGTCGTTCCCGTCGAGTTGGATAGGACTGCAAACCAACTCATCAGCTCACCATGCCTGTACACGACCACTCATCATTTCAAGCACAGGTCAATGCGAGCCTTTGCTGATGTCCTTCAGACTATTGGGGCATCTACGACTTGCGGACTCTGATCTGCCTGGACGCAGCGCAATCGCCACCAGCGGCTTGCGTGCTACAGTGCGCTCTTTCGATACCCGTTGCTCTAGCCGGGGGCGCCTTCCCACAGATCCGTCGTGAACATACAGAGCGAGGAAACCGAGCTGGCGTGCGCCGGCGCAACAAGATCGATCACGTCGACTGATGACATTCAAGCCTCGACCGTCGCCTCGCAGAGGTTCACTCCGACACGCTTCCGCGGCGGTTCCTCGCCGTACGCAGACGCGTGGGGCTGACAGGCGGTATCGAGTGCCGAACCGAGGCGGCTGGCCGCGCAGTCTCAACGTCCGCGAGCCTTTTATCGCCGTCTGGAGGGTCCGCGGATGCGGCCGGTCCGGGGAGACGGCAATTAGGCATCGCCACTTTCGATTGTTTCATGCAAAAACATGATTGTGCGATTGGTTAGACTGTTCGCGAGCGGGTAGGAACTGCAAAGAATTTGTTCTTCCAAGTCCGCAGGTCCTCATCTTGTCTCTCATTGCAGAGCGCCTCCGCGCCGTCCGCCCCTCTGAAACCAAAGCCATGACAGCGCGTGCCGCCGAACTGCGCGAGCAAGGCATCGATGTGATTGCGCTCAGCCAGGGCGAACCGGATTTCGACACGCCAGCGGCTGTTTGCGAAGCCGGCATCCGCGCAATCCGCGGCGGCCTGACGAAGTACACTGCGGTCGCCGGGATCAAGCCGTTACGGCAAGCGATCCGCGAGAGCTTCAGCCGTGACCACGGGCTCGATTACGCTCTGGACCAGATCACAGTTGGCTGCGGTGCCAAGCAGGTTGTGTTCAACGCGCTCTTTGCCAGCCTCAATCCCGGGGACGAGGTTGTGATCCCGACACCGTGCTGGGTCTCCTATCCCGATATGGTGGCGCTCGCCGGCGGCAAGCCGGTTCTTGTCGCCTGCGATGAGCTCGATGGTTTCAAGCTCCGCCCCGAGGCGCTGGAGGCTGCGATCGCGCCGCAAACTAAGTGGTTGATGCTGAATTCGCCGTGCAACCCAACCGGTGCAGTCTACAGACGAAGCGAGTTGCTTGCGCTCGCCGCGGTGCTGCGGCGGCATGCGCAAATTTATGTGCTGTCGGACGACATTTATGAAAAGCTCACCTATGATGCCGACTTTGCGACCATGGCCGCTGTCGCGCCCGACCTCTATGGGCGCACTTTGACCGTCAACGGCGTGTCCAAGGCCGATGCAATGACTGGATGGCGCGTCGGTTACGGTGCGGGGCCCCTCCCATTAATTAAGGCCATGAACCTCATCCAAGGCCAGACGTCGTCGCACACCAGCTCGGTTTCGCAATACGCCGCCATTGAGGCATTGTCTGGCGGACGGAACCATATCGATGAATTCGTGCGCGCCTTTCTGGAGCGCCGCGACCTCGTGATCAGCAAGCTGAACCAGGCCGAGGGCTTATCGTGCCCGGTGCCGGACGGAGCCTTTTACGTTTTTCCCTCCTGCGCGGGCGTCATCGGCAAGCGCACGCCCGGCGGCAAGGTGATCGAAACCGACACCGATTTTGCCATGTATTTGCTCGACGCATTCGCCGTGGCCGTCGTGCCCGGCAGCGGCTTTAAGGCCTCGCCCTATATCCGTATTTCATATGCCTCCTCACTCGAGGACCTCACCCGCGCCTGTGACCGCATCATAGCCGCCTGCGCGGCCCTGTCCTGAAAGATCTGCCAATGCCCCCGGCCAAATGCCTCCGTATGCGCCTATCCGAAACCAGCCTCCTCCACATCATGGCTGCCCATAGTCCTCTTTCAGCGATTCTCGCCGAAGAAGCGGGATTTGATGGCCTGTGGGCCTCCGGCTTCGAGCTGTCGGCGCTTTACGGCCTGGCGGATATGAGCCTGATTTCGATGACGCAGCATCTGGATACGCTGCGGGCGATCGCCGGCCGCACGACGCTGCCAATCATCGCGGACATCGACACGGGCTACGGCAACGCAATCAATATCATCCATGCTATCGGCGAATATGAGCGCGCCGGCGCCGGCGCCGTCGTCATCGAGGACAAGACCTTTCCAAAGGTCACGAGCCTTGCAGCCGATGGATGCCAGGAGCTGCTGCGCATTGGGGAGTTCCAGGGCAAGATCGAGGCTGCCGTCACGACGAGACAGGACCCGGATTTCCTCGTGATCGCCCGCACCGAGGCCTTGATCGCTGGCCTCGGCGAAGCAGAAGCTCTGCAGCGCGCCCACGCCTATGTGGACGCCGGCGCCGACATGATCCTGATCCACTCGAAAAAACGGGATCCCTCCGAGATCGAAAGCTTTTCGCGAGCCTGGACCGGACCGGTGCCGCTCGTGATCGTGCCGAACGCCTATCCGGATCTCGACGCCGAAAGGGTCAAGGCGCTGGGCAATGTCCGTATGATGATCTATGGCAATTACGGCATCCGCGCTGCTGCAACTGCCATGCAGGAGACTTTCCGCCGGATCATTGCTGACGGTGGCGTCCAGAACGTCCACAAGGATATTCTGCCGGTGGAGGAGATTTTCAGGCTCCAGAAGATGCACGAGGTCAACGCCGCTGAAGCTCGCTTCCTTCGCTGAACGCTGTGTTTCGATGCCTCCGCAACTCACGCCGATCTTGAGGCACTACTTCGCGACCAAGCACCGTTCACGGCCCCATCCGCAGCTTTGGGACGATTTTGGTAGAACGGCTTTATCCTCCAGCGAGCAGCGTACTATCGACGGCGAGACTAGTGATCACGCCGCCCCAACGGCTGCCATCTGAAAACGCGACCGCCGCCGATCAATCAAATCCGCAAAATCAGATCGTGCGAAGCGTACTGAAACGTGACTTTTTCTCTCGACAAACTGTCGACAGGCAGTACTCCGGCTGCACACATCGAAAAATGTGATGGGGCATTCGTCTTTTCTTGGTAAGGGCCTGCCAAAAGGGCAATTCGCGAAGTTTCCAGAAGCGACCGGAGCAGATGATGGCTGCCGAACACGATGAAGTGCCCCTCCATGCAATCGGGGCGTTTGTGACCATTGCCCGCGAAGGAACGTGACACGCGCAGCCAGGACATCGGGAACGACACAGAGCTCGGTCAGCCGCTACCGAGCTGTGCTACAAGACTATCTCGGTACTGACCTTGTGGAACGGTGTCCCCGCCGACGTCCTCCGACGATTTCGACATCTTCATTACCCGCGAGCTCGTCATTGAATCGGCAGACGACTGGTAATGAGACGATCGTATGCGTCGGCTCTCCAAATCACGTCGCGGGAAGAGCCGTCTCAATCGCGTTCAATGCCACTTCTCAACATCACGTTTCGGCCTGACATACTGCCGACATGGCTGGGGGCGATGCACCTGATATCAAGTCGGGTGCGCGATATGATCACAATTACCTTGCTCTGCCCGCGGTCATAACCGGCAAATGCCTTCTGGTGGGGCCAGAAATTCTTGTCGGCGATCTAGTGCGCGGGGGCGTCCTGCAGGTGATACTGGGATCGCGCACTCCCAGTAGCATGCAATAATCGGGTCTATGCAGTCGATCATAGTGGAGAATCCTGAAATTGCCCGCGCCTTTTGCCGGTGGCTCGCTCGGCTCTGCAAGAAGGCCGCAGTTTTGGAAGCAGGCTAAAGTCGCAGAGAGCTTATCACTGGGACGGTGGCGTCATTTTCGACTGGCGAAACCGCATCCAGCATCGGCGCGTTCACGCGACCTAGCGCGACATTGCCGCACATGGCGCTCAGGTCCCGTCGATGTCCATCAGATACCAAGCGCGCGACCATGCGATCGCCGCGCACGACCTAGTCCAAGATCCGACGCGGGCTAAGTTGTAATCATTCGGTGTCGCGGGCGAGCATCACTTCGATTGGATGTGCGGCGGCATTGACGGTTTCATGCTGCGAAAGCTTTCGCGGCGCATGGTAGCGACGCTGCATGCAACGGATGGCGAGAAGGTACTGTGACAACCTCGATTGGACCACGACACCTTCTGATCCGTTAGCTCGAGCGGCAACAATATGCTGAGTGGAGCTTGGTTATACGGAAGGCGGCCGACGCGCGCGTCGGCCGCCTTCCCAATGATGTTAGCACGGAGCTAGCCGCCCGATCGAGGACGGCCGCCTCGAGCCTTGCGAACTCTTCTGGAGCATATTTCCGCCCGCCGAAGCGACGACCTACCAATTGCGCTGGACGCGCAGGAGCATACTGAACGCGCTCTGGTTCTTGAGTTCATATACTGCGGCAGGTTTGGCGACTGCCGCGACTGCCGGCGCCGCCAGTGTGCCAGAATATTTCTGATCGAGGAATGTGGCGAACAGATCGGCGGAGAACGTCAGGTTTCTGACCGGCGTCCAGCGCGTAACCGTGCCGACCGCAGCAATATTGAAGTCGGGGTTGCAGACACCCGTCAACCCGAGTGCGGCCATGCCAGCGCTGCCGCAAATCTGAGCCTTGGCCGCATCGGTGTAGCGAATAGCGGCCCACCCGCCATAAACCGCAGTGTTCCAATAGGGACCCCAGTTATGAATGTAACCACCGTTGAAGCCGTACGTCGTGGTCAGCTGCAAAGCCGTGCTAGTTGCCACTGTCGAGCCGGAATAGATGGCATCAGCAACGCCGGCGAAACCAAGGCTCTGATACGCACCGGCTCGGCTAGTGCCCCCGTACATCGCCCACGCGGTCGGGATGTTTTCCTGGAGGCTAAAGCTGCTGGCACCCTTGGTGTAAGCGGCCTGCAAATTAATCGTGTCCCCCGCGCCGGTCGGAATATTCTTGATCGATAGCGCCAGCTGACCGGCCCAACCCCACTTATCGTCGGCGTGTCCTGTGACTTCGCTCGCACCATAGTACGCCGCATGGTTGTTGTGCGCCGCGGCCGATGCCTGGAAGAGCCCCCAAGCCTGCTCGATCCGCATCATGCCGACAATATCGGGAGCCACGGTGCCGCCGTAACTCTGCGATCCGTAAGCACCCGTCACGATGCCGGCGGCCGTGGCATTCGTCGTATTCCAGATATTGGTCTGGTAATAGGCCGTTGGATCCTGCGCAGAAACGGTCGCCGTAATCCCCTGACCGAAGTCAGCGGTATAGCTGAGCTGGTTAACACCCGAGGCATCGCCGCCGCCGCCCGGCAGACCATCGAAGAAGTTGTTGGCCGGATAGTTGGTCCAAGGAGCGCTGAACTGGGAGACCGCCTTTCCAATCGTAAAGCCCTCGAATTGGATGAAGGCATACCAGATGCTAAGGGTCCCGAGCCCGAGGCCATCCCCTGAATACGCTGTTGCGCCCGATCCGGCCGCACTCGTCGAGCCCGTCTTCCAGGTAAAGTTCCCCTCAAAGAAGGTGCGGACCACGCCATATTCGCTTGCTGTACGCGTGTCGATGCTGAGGTCTGCGCGAGACCGAGCGGTGTAGGCATTGCTTAGGCGATTGTGCGCAGCACCGACACCGGAAACCGGGTTCAGAACAAAACTATTGCTGCCCAGCATCACATCCGCGCGAAGGAAACCACCCAGCTTGATGCAGGTGTGCGTGCCTGGGATGTAATAGAATCCGGCACCATACGAGGAGCAAACCTTCACGTACTCGATCGCTTTGGCTTGGACTGGAAAATCGGCCGCCTGCACCCCGCCCGAGGCGATCAGGCCTGCCGCTGAAGTCAGCACAACCTTCTTAACAATCGTGGTCGAATAGAGCGGGGACTCCTCAGAGCTCGCCTTAATCACGACAGAGCGTGGCTTGCTCTCGGCCACTCCGGTCAACAAGCCCCGACGCTCCTCGCGACGGCGCTGCAACGACCGGAAGGATATTATAGAATAGCGGGTTGGCCCAACCGATCTGAGTCCGAAGATGTCTTTCAGCACCGAAGTTCTCCACTCAAAAGTACGCAAACATAGACCCCTATGTTTCTCACGTAGGAAAATACAAACCCGTCGATATCGGTGTTCGCCCCTGGCGTGCGCGACACCAAGCTAATGAGAAGCGAGCGCGCTACACATCAGGCGCTCGTGCTCGGCGCGACCGGACAACGCCAGCAACTCGCTTCGTGCAGGACATCCTCTGCGTGTTACAAAACGCTCGCCTCCAAACCTCAACTCAGCGCGCGCCACATACGCGGCAAGAAGACGAACTCGGGGCGCACGTGAACTGATCTTGGGGTGACTGCCAAGCGGGAGCGCACGACGCCCCATCGGAGCGCTCGCGATTCGATGAGGAAGAACAATGCCGGCCGTCGACTTGGCTTGCGCAAAGTCGCAAGGATGTATGCCAGCGAACTCAGTTGACAACTCCACGCATCTGTCTCCAGGACCGTGCTCGTTTCGCCGAGGCACTATCGTGTGGACGCGATGGTCAGGTGACAGGCATCAACTAATGCGATGGACAGTCCTGAATTAGAGATGGGTTTGTTCGGAGGGCTCTAGGGCTCCTCAAGCGAGGCGATGCCGCCCTTGCCTCGACCACATGTGTGCGACAGTCCAGCGCCAGCGCAGACTCCGCTCATCCGTATCAGGAACAAACGTGCTGTAATATTCTGGGTTTATCCCGTGTTTTAATACTCTAACAAATGGCTGTTTTGGCGCATGAGAGCTCGTGCGCTGGTAGCCTGGAATGTGCGCCGGATCCGCTTGGATCGCGGCATTCCGCAAGAGCAACTCGCTTACGATAGAGGCATCGACAACTCCTATATGAGCGGTCTGGAGCTCGGAAAGGCGAACCCGACGATTGATCTTCTCGAGCTTGTCGCCGAAAACATTAGGCGTTCCCCTGTCTGACTTGCTTGTTCAGCCAGACAAGGGGCGACAGTTCCGAAGACCTTGCCGTACGCGTCGCTTCCCCGCTCGGCCAGCCGTTGGCGACACGCTGAAGCGTTAGGCTAAGCCAGGCGAACGGATCGACGTTCTTCATTTTCGCCGCCTACAGCAGGGTTGCGATGATCGCCCAGGTTCGTCCGCCCCCGTCGCTGCCCGCGAAGAGACTATTCTTTCTTGTAATTGCCTGTGGTCTGATGGCGCGCTGTTGGAGTCGACTCAATGCGGCCATCGGCCAGGAAGCGTTCGAAGAGGGCACGGCGCACGCCCGCCCCCAAAGCTCATCATGCCCAAAAAGAAATCTCATTCGCTCAAGCATCTGCCGAACCGCTGCCGGCCCAATTGGCGCCGACGAGATGGCGAGACCTACGTCAGCACGTGGCGGAGACGCTCGCTGCCCACCTTTGCGCTAGCGGTGAACCCGGCTGATCGATCGTAAAAAATCCGTCGGACTTGAACTCGACGTTTGTGCCTCCTATTTGAGGTCAATTCGATAATGACGTTGTTTAAGGAGCTTGCAATGCCGCGGTCGATCACGTGGTCCTGTTTGAATTGCGGAAACCGCTTCAACTCCGAAGAGCTCACGCCCGACGAGGTCCAGGAAGCTAGGCGGCGGAGGCAGCCTTTGTCGAAGATACATTGCCCAAGGTGCAATCGGACGGACCTCAGGCGCGAGAGCTAGATGCTCGGCACTTTCCGAAGCTGGAGTTGATAAGTTGACCACCGTATTTTTCTCATATTCCCACAGGGACGAAGACCTGCGGGACCGGCTGGAGATACATCTCTCCATGCTGAAGAAGCAAGGACTCATCGATGCCTGGCATGACAGGCGCATCAAGGCCGGCGACGAGGTTGATCACAGCATTGACTCCAACCTAAATGCAGCCGGCGTGATCCTTCTGTTGGTTTCACCCGATTTTCTGGCGTCCTCATACTGCTATGACGTCGAAATGCAGCGCGCGATGGAGCGCCACGAGGCCGGCGAGGCCCGGGTGATCCCGGTCATTCTGCGACACTGCGATTGGCACTCCGCACCGTTCGGCAAGCTTCTGGCTGCACCGAAGGACGGGAAGCCGATCAGAGCATGGTCCGATATCGACGAGGCGTTTCTCGACGTCGTGAAGCAAATCCGAGCCGCCCTGCCCGCCAAGCTGGTCGCCAATTCGAAGGCGCCGAAAGCTTCTCCAGCTCCAACCTCGCCGCCCCTCTCGGACGCCAAACCGCGGTCCAGTAATCTGCGGCTGAAGAAAACGTTCACTGAAGCTGATCGAGACCGCTTCCTTCACGCAAGTTTCGACTTCATGGCTAATTTCTTCGAGGCCTCTTTGGTAGAGTTGGCCGAGCGGAACGAAGGTATTGAAGGCAACTTCCGCCGCATCGATGCCGATCGCTTCACCGCGGCCGTGTACAGGTACGGAAAGGCAATCGCGCGCTGCAAGATCAGCTTCGGCGGGGCATTCGGGCGCGGCATTTTGTTTGCATACAACGATCAGGCAGGCGACGGGACTATGAACGAGAGCCTCTCAGTTGAGGCGGCGGACGACGCTCTCTTTCTGAAGGCTCTCGGCATGGCGTCGTATGGTTCGATGGAAGACCGCAAGCTCTCGCAGGAAGCGGCTGCCGAGTATTACTGGTCACTGTTCATCGAACCGCTCCAGCGGTAACACGAGTTCAAGGAAATCCCCGCACCGGGCTTAGGCGCCGGCTCCGCTGCTTTTGGCGCCGGGGTCATCGGCGCGCCGCCGATCGACGATCGACATCCCTTCCTCATCGATCAAAACGAAGGCGTCCGCAGGGGCGATCGCTCCGGGGGAGGACGAGTCTTGCTCAGGCGCGCTCTTCTCGTCCGCTTCCTCCCCGTCGACTCCACCATCTTCCTCCGAGGCTCGATGGGATGAACACCGCAACCAAGGCACAAGCGGCACCGATGGCAAGCAGTGCCAAGCCTCCAGAGAAGCTCGAGGTCATAGCACGTAACCGGGGCGGTATACTGCCGCGCGATGCGTATGGGCCGGCGTGGAGGGGGCAACGGCGAACGCCCGAGGGCACCCGGATCTCCTCCGGGACCAGGGAGCGTTGGTCCGGCGGTTCGTGAAATGGGATGACCAGCCCGGGTCGGTACCGCCCGCTGTCAAATCCATTATCCGCGCCTCGATGATGACCCGTACCGCTCCGTCGGCTCCCGTGTAATTCTGTCTCGACGTGGCGCTCCAGGAAGACGAGATTGCCCGTGCCCCGGCAGTCGCCCCCTGAGCCGTTATCCTCAACCGCGCGAACCCGTCGCCGGCGAAGCCCACGTCAAGAAGCGCTTTCGCTGATCGAGTCGAGCGAGCTCGTTGTGGTCCCGGTCGCCCGTTACGAAAGGGCGGACCAAGCCTGGAAGAACCGCATCACGTTCGTCGAAGCCGTCGGCGCGCGCGTCATCTGCGACTTGAAGTGCAGCGTAGGATTCCCGAGCCCTCATCCTGCATTTTTGGCCGTGCGGGCGCAGTATTTCGGCGCGTCCGCCATTGGAGGCCCTTGAAGCGGCAGATGTTATCGTCAGTCTGGATTGGCCGGATCTTGCTGGAGCTCTCGGTCATCGTCGTGATCGGAGGCGAAACGCCAAGATCATCTCGATCTCTCGCGACGAGCGGCTGCAAAACGGATAGTCGTTCGATCACTTCGGCTTGCCGCAGCTGACGCTCAAGCTTACGGTACCCCCGACATCGTTCGTGTCGTCTGCCGTCGCTCTACTTGGCTATGCGAGCAACGGCGCCACTCCGTCGCCTCGTCCGTTCTCGCACGTCGAAATGAAGACGCTCACCTTGACTGATCTGGTCTTGGCATTCGAGGGCGCCCGCGGGAAGAGCCCCATCTGCATCTCGCGCCTGCCCTTCCGTTGGCCGGAAGGGCCCTCTCGGTTCGACGATCCCTAGCCTTCTTGGCTACGACGGGGCGGCGGCAGCGGATCAACCCCCAGCATCACAGTAGGCGCGGCGCTCGCGTTGAAGGGAAGCGGCCGCGTTCCATCGCCATCCTCGGAGACGGCGATGTGTTGATGGGCTCCCACGCTTTTATGGACGGCCGCGGCGGAAAGGCTTCCAGGGATCTTCATCGTGAATAATAGGCGTTCCACGACGTCGAGCATCAGGAGAGGTTCGCGCCGCATCGCGGCCGCGACGTCGAACGCAAGACAACAGTACCTGCCGTGGACCTGTCTTTCTTTGCGCGCTCCTACGGATTGACCACATTCGGGCCGATAACATCAATGGCCTGAACCACGCCTTAGCGCACGCGTTTGAACGCGTGATCGCCGGCGAGACCGTTCTGGTCGACCTGCATGTCGCCCCCCGAGAGCGCGCTGCGTAGGAAGAGGGAGCAAGCCGGCTGGATTTTTTGGCCGGGTCCGCTTCTTGCCTAGGGGATTCACTAGGTTTCTGGCCGAGCATGATCTGGAACGCTGTTGATGCGATGCGGAGAACCTCGAGGAAGGACGGACGGAGAGAGCGGAGGCCATGCGGGACAGTCCGCACAGCCCGACAGCACCGCTTCACTGCAACGAGAGTCTCGATCCTCTGAGCATGTTGGCCAACGCTCCGCCGAGTTCCTCCTTCACCATGAACCCGAGGTCCTGTTGTTGCTCCCCGCTTCGGCGCTCAATCCTGCGGGCGAATTCGATCGTCTGGAGGCACAGAGTGCGATCAGCCACTCCCATTCGGGTCGCAGGCGTCTCCCGCAGCGTCTTCTGACAAACCCGCGCCAACAGATCGAGACCACTTAGGTCGCTTTCGCCTGCCATCAGCTACTTTCTCGCCCGACAATATCCGTCGCGGCTTGGCAAGACGAAAGGGCACCAAGCCCCATTCCCGCCTCCCGACTAGCATCGCTACTTAGCTTACCCGACTGCGATGGCGAGCGGGATCTGGTCTATTCGTGTTAATGAACGAACTATCTAACGCGGGGACCGCCGACACCTCGCAGCAAATGCGGAAGGTCCTCGAAAAGCTCGACCCACTAGGGAGCAAATCCCGAACGTAAGTGTCTAACTCGCTGGCCGAAATGTCTAACTGGCTAGCAGCCCTTCGGCAAGCCAGTGATCTTATGGTGCCCAGGAGCGGATTGCGCTGCCCGACGCTCTTACCATTGAAATTTCTAGCAGGCGGGACGAATGTTTACCAGTCGCATTACGTAGGTCTCCTATGGGAAGGGCACTACTTCTAGACCCGCCTCCTGCGCTGCCTCTCGAAAGGCCTTCGCTTCTGTGACCGGAATCGATCGCTCAGGAGCCTCCAGCCACTCCTCGCCGCTTTGGGTACTTGCGGAGAAAATGACCTCGGTCTGATCGTCACTCAGGGAGTACGTAATATCTGCCATTGCTCTGTGCCCCTTGTCTAACCTAACCGCTAGCTCGCGGCATCGGTATGTCGAAGACCATGGCGGTCAACACCAACTCGCGGTCTCCATCTTGCGGGTTGGAGAACTTGTAGCGAAACCTCGTCTCTCCTTTCTCTAAGGTCCTCCAGTCGATCTTGGAAACAGCCGAACAGCATCCGAATAAGAAGTCAGGGCCAGAGAAGCATGGTTGAATATAATGACGGCCGTCTTCGTATGTCGCCAACTAAGGTAGCCTAGTAGTTGATCGATGGTTTCAAGAAAGGCTTTGGGGCCTCCCCAGAACTTGCACTCTGCGATGAAGATGTTCCGCCCCTGCTCGCGAATGAGGATGTCCGGAAACCTTGATAGCTGAAGGTCTCTGCCGAGGCCTCTCCTTCGAATTGGCCATTGAGCTGTACGAGGAAGTGTTGGCAGAGGTCCTCTTCACCGATCCACTGGAAGGCCGTGGGGCTCCGCTCCATCACCAACGCCATGTTGTGTACGATGCCGAGGATCTCTTGGTAAGTGGTCTCCTCAAGAGTAGGCTCGGGCTTAAATGGTGCGGTTGTGCTGGGCCGGGGGGCAGACCATGCTCCGCGCAGCCAATCCAAATGCCGAATGATTGAATCGCGGGCCTCATCTAGGCGCTGCTTGACATCCTCCTGCGAGAGCTTTCGTCCGGAGACAGTGATCGTTACCTCATTGTCGCGGATCACCGCTCTAGGAGCACTGAAGTCTCGGGTTGAAGGACTTACCTTGAAGAATCGTTCCTCACCGGAGGACGGAATGTGCAGACTGACAATGGTACCCATCACACGAGTTGTGTCACGCGCCCCGCCATAGTTCGCAAACCGGCTCGGGACTTCGACCATCCCCTCGTTTTGGCTCACGTGCGCTTGCTCAATATCGAGCGTTGGCACTGCCATCTCGAACATATGAACGAGACCCTCAACAAGATCATCCACTGGCCTGCTGAGGATCTCGTTGTTTGAAATTCGCTGAACTCTGGCGTCTACGCCGGAACGCTGGCTTTCGATCAAATCAGAGACGTATCGATCGGAGAAAAGACGGCCCTCGCTGCCCATACTCAAGCGTTCCTACTTCATCGCACCAATTCGTTAGCTCCGGGCTATCGAGACGCTACCGCCAGTGGAGGCGATGGTGAGGGTAGCCGGATCGAATATATCCTCAAACTTCTTGGTTTTCTCGAACCACACACACCACACCTTCGTTTCGCCCCACTGATCGCCGACATTGGAAACCGTCATCAAAGGTCCGCCCGATTTCAGCTTTACAACCTCACCCTTCTTGAATTCATCTGCCATAGAAAATCGTCCTCACTGAGCATCCGGATTTAAGGCTGGGAGCCGAACAGCCTCACCGAGTCGGCGGCCTTTGTAAAGCACGGCGGGGGCCGTTAGTTCGGGACACGTTTGCGGGTCACAAATGCGAAGGGTACGGCGAGGAGGCCTGCAAACCGATCCTCCCCCGTGTGCCCGACCAATGTCACCAGCACGCAGGGAAGGGCAACGCGCGGAGCCGTGCCCCCCTCAAGCCTCCGCAGCGGGTTAGCTTCCGAGGACGGATGCCAACGGCCACCACGCGGTGTCATCATCTCACGGCCATTCAGCTCACTAGCAATAGCCGCAAGGTCACCGACCGCCTGCCCGGATGTCCTTCACCACATCAGTGAGATCGCGGGCGCGTTGGTCTGCATTGGCTGAAACGGTAGCGATAGCCGCCGCGTTGCCATGGCACGGTGGTATGCCCCACCCAGCAACGTTCTGCCCATCTATATTCCTGGACCACATCGGAATTCGGCACCATTCGCAGTCCATGAAGAATGCCTCTTGTGATCAGACCTTCCCCATCCTCATCGTCGCCCTCCCTGCCAGCCAGAAAAGAGCCTACTCGATTGTCCTTCACCCCAAATCGGCAAGATTGATCTGTCAAACGCGGACGGAGGAAGCCGGCCAACGGGAGAACGTCTTAGCTGTCGTCATAGGACACAGCAACGAGCCACGTCTAACTGCTTCCGTGTGAGCTAGGCTTTCGGCCTAGGTAGTTGAGCACGTTCGCCTTCGCGTGCGTGATGCCGGCCGCCTGCGCCTCTTGGTTTGCCTAGGCTTGAGCCTGCGAGAGTGCCGCCCTGAAGCCAGGAACGCCGCTAGCGAAAGCTCTTGTGGCTGTTATCGAGCTGGAGGACGAAGTCGACCCAAAGGTTCGGCTCTCAGAGGCAAAACGGCGCCCGCCGCGCGCTCGTGAGCGGGCGGGTAGCTGGCTAACCTCAATCAAGATGCCGTTTCCGCATGACGTTATCACGCCGCACGGCTCCATTGCGTTTCGATTTCGCTCTGCTTCACATCTTTGTTGAAAACGAAGACCCGGATCTCATCCGAAAGGTCGGCTTGGCGGCTTCGCTCCTTACCGCGCCGCAGCATCCGGGGGGGGGGGGGGGGAGGGGGGGGTAAGGCCCATCATCCCTCACTTTGATAGTGCTATGCGACAACACCCATCCAAGTTTGGCCTTTGTCACGGAAGATTTTCTCGTATTTTTCACCCTCGAGGATTTCCTGCGCGGAGTGGTCATCTCGCGGCGAAATTCGTCTCAGGCTGGAGGTGATTATGCAGTACGACCGGATAGATGCCCGCATTCTCGAGATCGTGCAGAAGAATAACCGTCTGACTTCAGATATGATTGGTGAGATGGCCGGGCTTTCTCCTACCGCGTGCCAACGACGGTTGAAGAGGCTCCGCTCGGAGGGCATCATCCAGGCCGACGTGTCGGTTGTATCGCCAAGAGCGGTCGGACGACCTATTCAAGTGCTTGCGCTGGTGACCTTGGAGCGGGAAAGCGCCGAGATCGTCGATAGGCTCAAAAAAGCCATGAAATCATCGATCGACGTCGTCAACGGCTTTTACGTTACGGGTGATGCCGACTTCGTCCTGTACATTACGGCGCGGTCCATGGAGGAGTACGAGGAGTTCACGCGACGCTTCTTCTACGAAAATCGCGACATCAAAGGCTTCAAGAGCATGGTCATATTGGATCGCGTGAAGGTCGGATTTGCTGTTCCGGTTGAGCTTCCCTCAGACGATTGATTGCACCAATACGGGTGAGCGTGCTCGCGCCCCCTATCCTGACCGTTCCACTCTCCCGCGCATTGAGTCCGATCCGGCGCAAACGCCTTCATTCTCTTGGTTGAAAATCGTCGAAGACAGGCCTCTCAACGGCGGATTTGGGCGCTGATGAGTTACTCGTTGCACCAATCAAGATGAAGATGTTGCTATAGTCGTAATCACATGTCGCTGCGGTCGGCGCGCAGGCCAGCAAAAAGCCTCCTGCCAGTGAGAGGGACTATGACCGATCGCGTGCCCGCCGTTCTCAAAGTGCTTGACTGCTCTCAGGATAGAGCTCTCGAGCAGCTGTCCGGCACACGGCCGGAGCATCAGCGTTCTCTTCCGGCGGATCCTGCGAAGCGGCCTGTTGTGAGGAACGTAATCCTGGCGCGTCTTTCTATCCAACAGCTTGCGGCAATAGGGGAGTGCCTCGAGCCAATCGTGTTGAAAGAACGCATGGTTCTGCAAGAGCCAAAAAGGCCGGTCGAGCACGTCTACTTCATGGAGAGCGGCCTCGTTTCGCTGAGAGTTGTTGCCGCAGGCAGTATGCTCGAAACGGCAGTCATAGGCTATCGTGGCGTTGTTGGCACTTCTTTTTTGTGGGGAGGACATCTTTCAGCGCATCAATCGGTCGTCGTCTTCCCCGGAGGTGCTCACAGAATTCGCGTCGAGGATCTTCGTCGGATCATGAAAACGCGTCCCGGGATCAGAGACCATCTGTTCGAGTACGTCCAAGCCCTGACATTTCAGTGCGTCCAGACGGGATTGTGCGGGGTTCGGCACCATCGTGAACAGCGCCTCGCGAGCTGGCTCTGCCTTGCTAGTGAAGCTATTAACGACCGCGTGCTGCCAGTCACCCATGATTACCTTTCCTCGGTACTGGGCCTTCGCCGAGCGGGGGTGACGGAAACCTTGATCCGCTTCGAGCAGCAAGGACTGATTCGCAAGATGCGGGGCGTCTTGCAGATCGATGAACACAAATTGCTCCAAGAGAAGGCATGCTGTTGCTACAAGCTCGTCTCCGCTGCCTATGCCTCCTCATCAGTGCGCCCCCTCAGTGAAGAACAGGCGAGTTAACAACTTCCAAGCTCTGCATCACCTGCTCAGGCTATCTATCCTGGGGCGACGATGAAGCACATTCGTCGGCTTGCGGAGCAGGTCAAATGATTGCCTCATGGAGGCTCAGCACGAGGGCTGATCTTATCGGCAGCATGATGCAATTGTGGGGGACGTGCATCTTGAGAACGGACCCTGCAGGAGGACGCGATCAAAGTCCGGTCAATCGACTTGCACGCCCATAGGGTCGCTAGCTACCAACCTGCGGCCGGCCCGATGAGCTAAGCTGACCGACGCGGTGACGACGAGATGATAACCATTACGCTTATTGGGTTAGACCAAAACGTCCTTCGAACCTACTCAAAGCGAAGCTGCCTAGGCTCATAGGTCTATTCGATGGTCATGTATCCCCCGGCAAAGCCGTGGGCTTTAGAGATTGGGGCCGCTCAAAGCGGCCCTGGTGGGCGCTGATGCGTCCCGATTTCGTTGGCTGCCTAGACGAGGCCTTAGCGTCACATGCTCATTTGGTCGAGCCAGATCTTCTCCGGCCTCCTGCTTACCGATTTATTCCCTGATCGCCGCGACCGCGGTCGAGACGAAGTATCCCCGAGCCAAGAAGTGCTGCCCGACGAAGTTGCGCTTCCTCTCTCCATCCCCGCGCCAAGTGGATAGCGCTCTTGCCCTCGATGTACCCCATCACTTGCAACACCGCATATTTGGGTGGGATCATCATGTGAACATGATCGGGCATCGTATGCCCCGCCTCGACCCGGCATTCCTTCTGCATTGCCAGTCTGCGGAACACATCGCCGAGATGCTGCCAGTTTTGATCTAGCCTGCTTGGGCCGGACATTTTCGCTACTGACGCATTTTGCCAGAACTGGTAGGAGAAGGTCGCTTGAATTCGGCGTATTCATTGCGAGTTCGGTGCGCGGCTTGCGCCTAACGCCATAGCTTGTGCGGACCCTGGCGGCAACGAGGTTGATGTCACTCCATTTCTATAAGCCACCTGAAAATTGCGCGACTGTTCGTGATGTGACTTGGCATGCCTCCGCTATGGATTTCGTCACATGAGCCTCAGCCGTCGTTCCACGAGGGGACAGGATGACTCCGCTCCTCGAGTCCGCTTCCCGCCGCTCCGCAACACGGATCGTTCTTGTTGGCAGGAATCGGGCCGGCTACTGGGTCGCGCTTGAACAAGGGGGCTTCTTTGGCGGCCTTTTTGTCAACCGTGCGCATGCCATGAAATATGCGCTGCTCAAGAATGGAGGCCATCCAGAAAGCATCATCGAGGTCACGCGTGAGATTGAACTGGAGTTTTGCACCAGCTCATGAGCGCCGCAGCGTCATATTTCGCAACCAGATATCGTCGAAAGAGTGAGCCGGACATTGGCCAAAAACGACCTTAGCCCAATGCGGGCTTGCCCTACCCGCCGCTCCCGTCCATGCCGTACGCCAGTACTGGGATCGGCCTTAGCCGAGCAATCCAGCTTAACTGCCGACCCGCATCCGTAGCGAAATGCCCAGCTTTCTCCTCGCGTGTCACCTACCAATGCTAGCAATTGATCGAGTCGTTAGAAAAATGTCATTTGGCCAGCAACGAACACAGACCGATCGGCGCGCCGGGAGTCTGCATGCAAGATCAATCAAATTCTCTCCTCGCCGACGGCAGCGATCAAGAAGTTAGTTCTTCCCGTGCTGATACGCTGCGCCGCGAGGTCTGCTCCATCGCCGAACTCTCTTTCCTGATGGAAGCACATGATGGCCTCTCGGCTGCCATCGCCGAGCGCGCAGGCTTCAAGGGTCTTTGGGCGTCCGGTCTATCGATTGCCTGCTCTCTGGGCTATCGTGACGCAAACGAAGCATCGTGGAGCCAGCTTGTTGAAGCGGTTGAACGCATCGTAGATTCGAGTCAACTGCCCGTGCTGGTTGACGGCGACGGTGGTTTCGGGAACTTCAACAATGCTCGCCTGCTGGCTCGTAAACTCCGCGTACGCGGCGCTGCGGGTATTGCGCTGGAAGACAGCTGCTTTCCGAAGCTAAACTCGTTTGTTGGGGACCGTCACCCCCTCGCCAACATTGACGAATTCTGCGGACGCTTGCGCGCCGTGAAGGACACGGTTGCGAACGAGCTCGTCCTTGTGGCCCGGATCGAAGCGTTAATCGCTGGACACGGAATGAACGAAGCAATTGCAAGGGCTCACGCATACCGTGAAGCCGGAGCTGATGCGATCCTGATTCACTCGCGAAGCAGCTCCGCAGACGAAATTCTTTCCTTCGCAGATGCTTGGCAGAACAAGTTGCCCGTCGTGATTGTTCCGACGAAATATTATCGGACACCAACCTGCGAGTATCGTCGCGCCGAGATCTCGACGGTCATTTGGGCCAATCACTCGATGCGCGCCGCAGTCACCGCAATGCGTCGGGTCTGCGGCCGCATCTTCGCTGAAGAGAACGTTGCAACCATCGAGCCCGATATCGCCTCCCTCGAAGATATTTTTGAACTGTTCAGCTATGACGAACTCGCCGAGGCCGAAGCGTGGTACCTCCATCCCAACAAGCTGCAGCATTAGTGTCATTCAGGTCGGCTCGGCCAACAATGGCTACGTTTTCTGCTCCAACCACTGCCAGAGACTACGCCTTTGACGAACCACATATATCTGGGCGGCTACCGCGATCAAATGACCGTCAAGAAAGCAATCATTCTCGCCGCCGGCGTCGGCTCTCGCCTTCGGCCGCTGACGGACCGCCGGCCGAAGCCCTTAGTCGAAGTCAACGGTACGCCGATTCTCTACAACGCGCTCCGAAATCTGGAAGCCGTCCGAGTCGAAGAGGTGACGCTCGTGGTCGGCTATCGCAAGCACGCTATTCAATACGCGTGCGGGCATCGCTTTGGCGCGCTCGCGATCAACTATGTGGCTTCTTCGGCTTTCGACCGTACCGGAAGCGCCTATTCGCTTTGGCTCGCGCGTGACACGCTGCTTTCCGGAGATTGCTTTCTCCTTGAGGGCGATGTGTTCTTCGAGGAAGGCGCGCTGCGACATCTGCTGCACAGCCGGCTCACCGACGTGGCAGCAATCGTTCCGTTCGACGAATCTATGGAAGGCTCGGCAGTCCTGTTAACGGAAAGCGGTCTGATCTCGCAGTTCCATATGAGGCAAACCGGTGCAAACCTAGCCGCCAATGGACCGCAGCTTTTCAAAACGATGAACCTATTGCGACTTTCAGCGCCGACCCTCAAGGCGACGATTGTTCCAGCGCTGGACCAGATCATAGGGTCCGGCGCGACCCAGGCCTACATCGAAGAGCTTCTTTCGTACCTTATTGAACTGCGCGGCCTGCAGCTCGCCATGACGCGGTGCGACCATGTCAGATGGTACGAAATTGACACGGACCGAAGATCTGCAAGTCGCAGAGCGACTTTTCAGGGGAGTGCAAGATTGAGGCATGCCTCGCAATAGGTGAAATTCAATGCTCAAGTATCTCTGGGATCCGGCGAACGCCATAACAATTGGCGGTCTCCTTTTTTCGTCCGTTAGTCTGTTTCTTGCCCTGTCCAATCGCCTTGAACTGTCGATAGCGACAGCACTTTGGGCTGTCCTGTTCGACCACCTCGACGGAATAGTGGCAGCTCACACGAAAAATCGGCACCCAGATGTTGCCAAGATGGGAAAGAGCCTCGACGGGTTTGCTGACATCATCTACGGAGCTGTCTTGCCCGCGGTAATCCTAATCCAACTCAGCGGAGCCTCGGTTTTCGCCCTAGTCACCACGACCGCCCTGCTCACTGCGGGAGCAATTAGGCTCAGCTACTTTGACAACTTCGGCCGCTTACGCGATGGCCGCTTTCTAGGGCTCCCACTATCATACGACATTCCTGTGATGGCGAGCATTTTCCTTGCTCGACCGTTGCTTTCGGATGAGTTTTTCGTACACTTCACGCTCAGCGTTTTCATCCTACTCGCAGGACTGCACGTCGCGCCGATTCGTGTCGCAGCGCCAAATGTGGCGATGTACGTCGCAATCTCAATATTCGCCGTCATCGCTTCATCGGTTCTGGGACTGCGAGTCTAAGCTAAACCAGCCTGGCGAAGGGGTATCGGTACGGAGCTCTAGATCTTCGCAAGTTCGTCCCAGACTTAGCTGCCCGAGAAACGTCAGACGCCGGCTTGGGGCGTTAAGCAGCCGAAAGGAGAGCTGGATGTTGGCAAGCAGCATCTTTGAGGGAGCAGCGTTTTACTATGCTCGCTATCAACCTGAGTATCCGCCCGAACTCTTCAGCTCGCTTAGCAAGCATCGTTTTCTAACACCTGAAAGTCGGGTACTTGATCCTGGATGTGGTACCGGACAGATCTGGCTTGGACTTGCTCCGGGCGCTGGACATGTGGACTGCGTCGATCGAAATCGCGCCATGCTGGGCGAGGCCGACCGACTTTCCTGCGAACGCGGCCTGCTCAACATTTCGCTGATCGAAAGCACCGCCGAGGAGATGGGATCGGGCCTGACCGGCTACCAAGGAGCCACGATCGCGAGTACCTTCCACTGGATGGACCGCTCGCTCGTTATGGAGACGCTTGATCGTCGCCTGCTATCGCCCGTCAAGGTAGCGATCATCACAAGAGTTCGGGACGAAGCCGCACCGAGTGATTGGTGGAACACGATCTGCGAGTTCGGGCACCCCTGGTGGGGAGCCCATTTTGCCCGACCTGGCGATAAGCGCCGCGAATTGATGTGGACCAGGAAGCTGTTCTCGCCGTGAGGACCTGCGACGTGGTCTGAGCGTTCTAGCGGACTTACTCCTCAGTCGGACTTAACTCGCGGATCATGGCAACTCAGGATAGGTGTAAGCATAGATGTTAGCGCCAGAATTTTCGTATCTCAACGGCCGAATTGTCCCATGGGATGACGCCAGGGTGCATGTATTCTCGCCGGTGGCGAAGTATGGCATTGGTGTTTTCGAAGGAATACGCGGCTACTGGAACGAAAACGTCCAGCAATTGTATCTCTTTCGTGTTGCAGAGCACCTCGAACGATATGCCTTCTCGCAAAAGGCAATGAGGTTCGATCAGCCGAGCTCCAGCGATAAGCTGATCGAGGCCCTCATTCTCCTCTGCCGTGCAAATGCATTTCGCACGACGGTGCATATTCGGATGATGGCTTTCATTGATGGGCTTGGCGACTTGGGAGCGAAAGGACCCGTAGGGACTGCCATTACGGCCTTGCCGCGCGGGACCACCAGACAATCCGTCGAAGGCGCTTCTGCTCAGATAAGTTCTTGGTTGCGCATGCCGGACAACGTCATGCCCGCACGCATCAAATGCAATGCAAACTATCATAACGCACGATTGGCTATGATGCAGGCCCAACTCGATGGGTACGATATCGCTTTTCTCCTTAATTCAAGAGGAAAACTGGCCGAGGCGCCTGCAATGTGCATTTTCATGGTTCGCGATGGCCAGTTAATCACCCCAAGCGCCACCAACGATATACTGGAATCGATCACACGCCAGACTGTTATTCAGTTGGCACGTGAATGTCTCGGGGTAGATACCGTTGAGCGCGATGTCGATCGGACGGAACTTATCCTCGCCCAGGAGGTGTTTTACTGCGGCACTGGCGCCGAAATCACTCCGGTGACTTCGATCGACCGCATGGTCGTAGGGAGTGGTCAACCCGGAGCGATCACACGCCAGCTAATCGAGATCTACCGGGCGATCGCCACCGGAACGAATACCGCACACGAGTCATGGCGAACTCCTGTCTTTTGAAGACATTGATGCAAACGGACGAACCTCACCTTAGCCCCTAGCCGGAGTCATTAACAGATACGGCTGAAGCAAATCGGACTGTAGCGATTGCTTTTCGGCGGGATGTTCGCCCCGTGAGTCATTTTCGACGGATTCAGCGCAATCGCCCGGCGCGACGAGAGGTCGGCAGATTGATGTCTGGCAGCGAGCGAACCTTGGCGCTGCTTCCTTGAGGGGCGCCGCGCAATTTCTTCGTCGTGAGCCGGAAAGCGGTTCGAGTCCTGTTGATCGTTTTGTTTTGGACAAGAACATTCACGCGTCTGCGCGGCACCCGACGCACAAAGCTGCGAGCATACTGCTCTGCTAGGGAAGCGCGGCCGCGAAACACGCCGTCGTCTTCGGCGACGCAAGGCATCGCTAGTTGGTATCATTTCATTCAACAAACACGAATGTTCGTTTTGTTCGCAGCTTTACCAACGAGTAGAAGCCATCAACATTCCTGCGTCAAACTTCAGGTGCTCCTATTGCCTCTGGTAGCAGAACAGCTCAAGGCTTGTTCCTCCCTCAGAAGCCGAGGCCATGACAGCGCGAGCAACCGAGCCGCGCCAAAGTGCGGACGCGATCACACTCGGTTAGGGCGAACCCGATTCGAAACCTCACTTGCTGCCTGTGAGGCCGGTATGTCGCGCGATCCGCGACGGGCCGAAGAAATGCAGCGCGCTCATCGGCCGCAGGCGCCTGCGCGGGGCAGGCCGCGGGAATTCGGTCGCGATCACGGGCTCGATTCCAATATCGAGACGATGGTCCTTTGATTTCGAAGCAGGCGTGTTCAGCGCGAACTTTGCAAGTCTCGATGCCCGGCAACGGCGGTTCGAAAGCCAACGCAATGATTAGTTGGCACGTTCTGTATGGCGCCGGACCTTTAACTCTGGTCAGGCCATCAATCTCGTCCGATGTCGCACCTTTTCCCAAGGGAGCTTGATCGCGCAATATGCAGCTGTCGGGGCGCGGCCTCGCGCCCGGAATCATCTAGGGCAATTCGCGCGCGCTTCCGCAACGCCGCGAACTCGTCGTCGCTGAGCTGAACCAGGCGCAAGGACCAGCTTGCCCCTTACCCGGCGCGTTTTACGCTTTTTCCTCCTGCGCCAGTTTGATCGGCAAACGTACGCCGGGCGCCAAGGTGACGGACTGACGCGCTCCGGCAGCTTCCAGGGCGCCCGACATTCGCGTCTGCCTTGCTTCCTCGCTTGAGAATCTCACCCGCGCCTGCGATCGGATCATCACCGCTTGCACCGCCCCATCTTGAAAGACTTCGAATGTCCCTGCCAAACGCCTGCCCGCCCGGATTGCCGAAAGCGGTCTTGTCCACACTATGGCAGCTCACAGCCCGCTTTCAGCGATCCTCGCGGAGGAAGCCGGCTTCGATGGGCTGTGGGCCTCCGGTTTAGAACTTTCCGCACTTTATGGCTTGGCTGACATGAGCCTGAGTCTCGATGGCACAGCATCTGCATAAGCTGCGAGCGATCGCTGGGCGCACGACGATACGGATTGTGGCCGACATCGACACGGGCTATGGCAATGCCATCAATGTCATCCATGCGATTGGCGAATTTGAAAGGGCCGGGGCCAGCGCCGTTGTCATCGAGGACAGGACATTTCCCAAGGTTACGTGCCTTGCTGCGGACGGCCGCCAGCAGCTGCTGCGCATCGAGGAATTCCAGGGCAAGATCGAGGCTGCTCTAGCCACAAGACGGAATTCAAACTGTCCTGTGATCGCGAGAACCGAAGCTCTCATCCCTCGCCTTGGCGAAGCTGAAGCCTTAGACCGCGCGCAAGCATAGGTGAAAGCTGGTGCCGAGCATGATTCTGGTCCATTCAAGAAGACGGATCCTGGCGAGATCGAAAGCTTTTCCCGCGCCTGCACCGGTTCGGTGCCCTGGCCATTGTGCCCAATGCTTATCCGGATCTGGATGCTCGTCGGGCCAAGGCGTTGGGCAACGTCCGGATGATGATCTATGGCAATTACGCCATCCGGGTCTCAAGCACGGCCTTGAGAGACACCTTCCGCCGCATCATTGCTGATGGCGGCGTCCAGAAGGTCCGCGAGGATATTGTACCGGTAGAGGAAATTTTCAGACTGCAGAGAATGGACGAGATTAAAGCAGCTGAAACGCGCTTTCTGCGCTGATGCAGGGCTGAAGGCCAACTCTGGCCTCGCCCGATCGGCTGTCGCTGCAATTCACCTCGGTTGGGCCGGCTCATTCATCGACCGTTGCAACTCCATATCGAATGGAGGACCATGGGCGCCCTCTCAGTCAGCATCTTTGCCTTTGGCTCAAGGCCGTTCACGCAAATGGGGTAGTGGATTGAACGGCTGCCGAACCAGCGGAATGACCGAGCTCCGGTCAGCGCCGGCAGAACCTCGCCGCCACAATTGATAGACGATCGACATACCCAGCGCTGGTGCGGCCTGCCCCAGTAGCGCCGGGAAACAACGATTAGGTGGCACGCATCTAAGAATTCGATGGAAAACCTCCGAATTGGTGATGTTTTTATGTCAGTTATAGCCAGTGGTTTGACCATTGAAATGGCTGCCTTCGCGCATGAGAGCTCGTGCTCTTGTGGCTTAAAATGTGCGCGGGATCCGCGTCGAGCGCGGTATTCCGCAGGAGCAATTGGCCTACGATGCAGGTGTTGATCGCTCCTATATGAGCGGACTTGAGCGCCAACAGGCGAACCCGACAATCGATCTTCTCGAACGCCTTGCCGAGACGCTCGGCGTTGCTGCCTCCGAGCTGTTTGTTCGGCCATCAAGGGGTGCGCCGCCGCCCGCCACCTTACCTGCGGATTCCGACGAAGTCGCCCAGGCGTACCGATATGAAGTCGCCCGTGGATTCCGAGACGATGTCGCCCACCTTTCCGATTTGATCTCGCCCAGCGGCGAGGCGTTCTGGCCGGCTGGTTCTCT
>Ga0214544_1001105_pt1 | contig 54456 bp, 31 predicted proteins | sample CNSS3metaG_FD_160074 | JGI IMG/M metagenome (GOLD analysis project Ga0214544, IMG submission 160074) | Root nodule microbial communities from cowpea collected in UCLA plant growth center, Los Angeles, California, USA - CNSS3 | ecosystem: Host-associated > Plants > Roots > Nodule | place: USA...
TATATATATATATATATATATATATATATATATATATATATATATAATCTTCGATGGATAATTGTAATTTTATTAAATTTTATTTTAAATATTTATAAAATATTTTTTTAAATATTTGTGAGTATTTTTTAAACAGGTACTTGTACGAATAATAAGACGAATAATAGATAGATTTTTTTTTTTGCATGTCCGGTTGCAGGTAGACATTATTCATGGTTGATTCGATCCATTGTCATCCCTAAGTGCACTAATGTCCCAGAGATTGTGGGTCAAGTCAAAGTCAAATTTGTGACGTTTGGATTGTTACATTATTAAATAGAATGAGTTGCACTTTGATACTTTGATTAATAATTATAGTTTTTAGTCTAGTGATGAATGATCGATCTAACAATAAATATCAGAGTTAATGTTACAAGTTTATTCCTATAGGACAATTACTTATGAAATTGCACATATCAATTATTTTGTGGTGGTGGAAAACAAATAAGTCGGTTTACAATCGAATCATAACACTTTAACTATCATACTCTTATATATAAAGAGTTGCATCGTGACTACTTATCGACCAAAGCGTTCCATTAAACAATATATACATTATTAGTATTAATATTTTCTTTCCTTTTTTGTTTTTTTTTTTAACTTTTGTCTTCATGTTTCCAAACAATTTTCTTTAGTTATTTTAGGTCTAAATAATTTTCTTTGTTAACCCTACAAGTCTTTATTTAGACGAAGATGATTAATGATATGTTGGGCCAAACTTTATTATAAAATAATTTCTTACAATATATTTACTCTATCTATTTTAAAAAAATTAAATCATATAACTACTTTTCAATTTTCTTTATGTAAATTTGTTCTTTTGTTCTTAATTTCGAATTATTTATATTTTTACTGATGTATTTATTAAAACTTAAATCTATTTTAGTTACCTTATTTAAAGTTTACGTAAAAGTACACATGCTGTACTAATTAATTGTTTAAAACAAGAATGGGACAAATCTAACTAACCCAAATAGACTATAAACCGCAATCAAATTATATATATGTAACCTCTTTTGTTATTTATTGTTAATGTTTTTGAGTTTGATTTTGCTTAAATCATCAATATGCAGGTTCAATATTTTATTTAATTTTAAAACTATTTAAAACATCACTAATGGAGTTTGTTACAGAGAAACAAAAAAGAAAAACTAAACAAATTATATAACCTAGTTTTTTCCTTTGCATTATACTATCAATATCTCTTGCAGCAAGAGTGGTGGCTTTCATTTGGTCTTTCAAAATTCTTTATTAAACATGTTGAGTTAGTTATTGCCAACTTCTTTTAAGATTTTTTTAAAAAAAAATTAATATTCAACTCACATTGTTTCAAAGAAAAGAAAACGTATTAAATTACGAGTTAAATATGTTTTTGATTCCTTAACTTGAAGTGAAAATTGTAATTAGTCTCTCCTCAAAACTTTGGTCCAATTTAGTTTCCCAACTTTAGAAATGCGTAGATTTAGTTTTTTCAATCAATTTTTTTAGTTTATTTAACGTTTCAAATGCGTTTTATGGTAATTTCTTAGCTAACATTGAACTAAAAACGTATTAAATGGTATAAACAACTCAAATGCTATCATGAAATGCGTTCAAAACATCAAATAAACTTAAGAAAATTGGATTAAAAGAACTAAATTCATGCAATTTTAAAGTTGGGAGACTAAATTTGATCAAAGTTTCAAAATGAACTAATTCTAATTTTTACTTAAAATTGAAAGACTAAAAATATATTTAACCCTTAAATTATTATATAAGTAAAAAGTCAATGAGTTAATTTGAGTATTATCATCACAAAGACTATTGAAATATTAGTGATTTATTTTATTGGAGTATAAGAATTGAATATTTAATATTATAAAAGGATTTACAATTTATTTTTCAAAAGAAATGAGGTAAAAAATTTGCATCGTTAATGAAATATAGAAAGGTTTATATACTAAATAATAATAATTTTTTGTTGAATATTTGTAAATACCGGTCAAGTCAAGCTACATCAAATTAAATTTGTGTATTTTTTATTTAAAGTTATGGTTTCATACGAAACTGCGTGCTTGAATTTGTTGGGACATGAAAAGCTTAATCAAAATTAACGCTTGTCAATCCGTGATTTGCGTGAAAAAGAAGAGTCAGTAATACATTTTCCAACATTTAATAATTAGTTGACAATGGTTGAAATTACAAATTTTTGAGATAAAAAGTCATTGTATAAAAAAAAACAATCAAAAAAATATGTTTTAAAAATATGCAATATCAGCATTTTTCTCTTTGCATTATTAACTTACTAGTGAAAATTGTGTGTTCATTGTTTTATGCTAATAAAAATGGATAAAAGTATTATTACTATTGTTTATTATAATTCTGAAATTTAACAATAATGGTTTTTATTTATATAGAAGTTTTATGATTAAAAAATAACTAAGTTGAAAAAATGCTTAAATTAAAAATATAGTTATATTTAAAGAAAAAGGCAAAATTTATAAAATAATTATTTTATTTTTTTTTAATTTCAAGGTTAAATTTGAGAAACAAATATGGACATTAAAACCAAAAATCTCTTTTATGTATAGGTATAGATAAATGTGTATCTATATCTATGTTGTAGCCTTTTATTTTATAATATATTTTTAAATATTAAAATCAGCATTCATTACAAGAAAATTATTGAATAATGATAATTTTAATGACAACAAATTAATTATATTATAATGATAATTTTTTATACCAATTTATAAACTTAAAATGATTGATAACTAAAATAATTTAACAAAATTATAATTGATCTCTAAATTTGTAACTAAAATAGTTAAAAAAATTATAATTAGTTTAAATTAATTATAAATTTGTAACTAAAATAGTTTCTGTTATAAATTGATAATTAAATTAATCACTAACATTAGCAATTAAGATTTTGACTACCAGAAAAATTGTGTATTACCAAGATTTATGATAAAATATTTAAAATAGATTCCAAATTTATTTGCATCTTTTTAAGTTTTAAATTAAATCAAGCAATGATTATATTTTGAATTTTTGTTACAGCTGGGTCATGATCAATGGAAAATAGGTCAAAGGTTTTCATGGGCATGAAGGCATGCAAACATGGCTTAAGAACCCTCACATGGAGTTGTTGGTTTTGTTATGAATGAAGTTGAAGAATTGTGTGGTGTGAGACAGAAACATGTTGATTCAAAGACAAATTCAGCACATTCATTGATGTTGATCAACAACATGTGACTGTTTCGATTCAATGTAGCATCATTGTTCTTACCATTCCCACTTGTCAATTAAGAAGAGTTTCACTGTGATCATTAGGAATTCATTTAAAAAAATATCTGAAATTAATTCAGGTTTAATTGGTTAGGTTTATAGCATAAACATGTGATACTACTTGTTAGGTTTACAGGAAGAGTTTTATTGGAGAGATATAACACTAATGAGATATGAGTCCAACCACATTGATATCACTCTCAATCAACCCAAAAATTTAAAGTAACGAGCTTATGAGTCTTTATTCTTATATAGTGCTATATTTTGTCATTTATAGTCAATGTGAGACATAGACTCACACTTAACATCATTTAGTTTTAATTCAATATAAAATTTAAATTATTTTTTTCAGTTCAGTTTGATATTTATGCAGTTATTTTATTATTATAAAATTTTCAAACATTGAGAAAACTATAAATGGAGATATTTTATTAATTTTTTTTTATATAATTGTTATCATGTTCATCATTTCAATTTTTTCTCATCTTCATAAATGCATTACGTAATGTTACGGTTAAACATTACAATACAATTTCACTATCATATTATTGCTAAAATATTATTTTTTTTTTTTTTGTTGATGGAGGGAAACCAAGGGAAGTTTATTTTAGAATTAATTGACGAATTAATTTTATTAGTGACTCATTTGAAATATTATGATGAGCCCAATTGTGATTTAAAAAAATTTAAAGACTTATTGGTTATTATTATGGAAAATGATAATAAAATAAAATAAAGATAAAGATAAAATAAAAACTAACTTGATGGACACGTTGGTTTATAAAGGGATTGAGGTTCTGTCTCTGGCCATAAAGTTTTTTTTTTTTTTTCACAGTAACCCATCAAGAACGTGTGAGAAAAAAAAAAAAAAGGCAAAGAGATAGATTGAGATACGGTGGTCGAAGAGCACACAAGATTATAAAATAGAAAACACATATTCACATAATCTCTCATGAATTAAGGTTATTGTTCTAATGTGTTTTATCGTGTAAAAATTATAAATATTAAAGATCTTAATTAGTTTTACAGATTATGCATATATTAATGATGAAATATATATTTTTTGGGAAGGTACAGTAATTAACTCTTAACGTATAATTTTATATTTAAATATAATAATTAGTTTAGTTCGTTAGTTTGAGTTTCTAACTTTAATTTAAAATCTAAACTAAATCAATCGGTTAAAGAATAGTCTAAAAAATTAAAAAGATCAATATTTGCTAACATAAGATTGTTGTGATTATGCTGTTTTCAAATTATGTTTTCTGAAATTAAGTTAGAACTTTTTTTAACTGTTTTCTTTTACATTTTCGTATATGTACTTTCAGAAGAACAAAGTGTTTAGAAATAAAATGAAGTTACCTAAATTTCATATTTTAACATACAGAACTATTTCTATGATATATTATATATTTTTTGTTTCAATTAAGCAATTTTATTAAATACTATGACCTCGCATATATTATATAACCAGACCTTAGAACAAATAAATATAAGAAAATGTTATTGCAAAAGGAAAATGAACTTCGACAATAAAAAAAAAATGAAGCTTTGAAACCTCTATTTTCTTTATCAAACATTATTGTTTCGTACTTTCACATGGTTGGTTTGTTTTTTATTTTATTATTTAACTTCAAAAGAATGAAACAATGTGATATTTTTTTATAAAGATAATTAGAATTTTAGAGATTCATATATGATGTTATCAATGTTTGTGATATTATGATTGAAACTGCAAAATAAAAAATGTCACGTCTCTTCATTTAACAGTATAATCAAATGTCATAAATTTAATTGAAAAATATAAAATTTTCAATTTTCAATAAAACACAAAATTCAAATAGAAACTTAATTTAAGACGCCATCCCAATTAACAAAATATAAATAAATTCAAATGACATATACAAATATTAAATAAAAACATTTTTCATCCTTTTATTTATTATTATTATTTTGTTATATTATGTTGATGCGTTTGGATAGAGAGCAAATAGCCTACGTGTAATAGAAATAATTAACTTTTAATATATTATTTTATATTGGGTTAAATATTTTTTTTGTCCCTCAACTTTAAGTGAAAATTGGAATTAGTTTCTTTTTGAAACTTTTATCCAATTTAGTACTTCAACTTTTGAATATATATAGATTTATTTCTTTTTACCACATTTTGTTAAGTTTATTTGACATTTTAAATACGCTTTAGAATGACATCTGAGTTATTTACATCGTTTGACACATTTTGCTTCACTATTAGCTGAATAACACTTTGAAACTTCAAATAAACTTAACAAAATTGATTAAAATGACTAAATCCATGTATTTTTTAAGGTTGGAGGACTAAATTGGAACAAAGTTTCAAAGATGAACTAATTCTAAATTTCACTAAAACTAAAAATATATTTAACCTTTTTATATTTGGTTAGATGTGTTTTGCGTCTTTTAGATTTAGAATTTGTGTTCTGCGTCTTTAGATTTGAAAGTTGTGTTTTGAGTATTTAAATTTGAACTAAAATCTTTAAATTTGAACTAAAATTGAAAATTTTGTTTGTTTTAAATTTTAATACAAGTTGGTTATGTACTTTAAAAATAATATATATAGTCATTTTAATCTAATTATATGATTTTTTTTGACATGTTAAACAATATTTGAGAGTGACATTTTAATTATTTACACTATTTTACACATTTAAATTCAAACGCCAGTCAAAAACATTATTTAATATGTGAAAAAAAGTTAATGCAATTAAGTTAAAATGACTATAATTCTTTTTTTTTTTGAAAGTTTGGAGACCTATGTATCATAGTTTAAGACAATGATATATTTTACTTTTGCATGCAAATTTATGACTAAAATATATTTAACCTTAATTCTCTTATATTTAAATATAATAAATTATGCTTTTAATTTAAAATCTAAAATAAAACAATCGGTTAAAAAGTTATCTAATTATAAAGATAAATATTTGCTGAGATAATATTGTTCTCAAGTTATGTTTTCTAAAGTTAAGTTAGAACGTTTTTTAACTTTTTTCTTTTACATTTTCCTATATGTATTTATTTAGAAGAATAAATTGTCCAGAAATAAAAAGAAGTTACCTAAATTTCATATTTTAACATACAGAACTATTTCAATGATATATTTTTTATTTTTTATTATCAATTAAGCAATTTTATTATATACTTTAACCTCACATAGATTATAACCAAACCTTAGAACAGATAAATATAGGAAAATGTTATTGCAAAAATAAAGAAAGAGTTCTTTCTATCTATCTCTTTCACGTTTATGGTTTATTAGACGTCACAAACAGAGAGATATTGACACATTAAATAATTCTTAGAGTGTGTCACTTTAAATAATAATATAGAGTGTCGTTTTTGTTTTTTTTTTTTCAATTTTAAAATATGTGCTATTCTTATTGGTAAAAAGAGGAGGTTTATAATTAAAAAAAAAAGATTCTTTAACGATCAACTTACGTATAGAACTTGGACTCTTGTACTTCATTGAAAATGGTTTTTGTGATTACTGTGATAAAAAGATGAGGGCTTCATAACAAAACTTATAGAGTTCAATCTATATTATCAACTTAGATTTAAATATGCAAGAAGATTTCGTATAGGTTTAATTACGTGTCAGATAAGTTTTTAATAAAAATAATGAAACTAACTTATTGTTTTACACTAATCACAACACTACTTTACATAATACACAGAGAAAAGGAAGTAGATAAAATAATACGGTAAAATAATAATCATAATCAATTAAAATGAAAATTAAATAAGAAAAATGTAATCAAAAGATACAAAATTTTAATGTTCAATAAATAATTTTTATTATTAAATACTGAATTAAAAATAATCAGTTTTACAATTGTTTCGACCCCGCCGTGTTCCACCAAAGGTAGAATGGAAGAAGAACTTTCTCGACTTAGGTAAACTTAAGAATATTAAACTCAAAATAGTTTTCTTCTTAGAATGTTTTATTTATATAAAAAATGGTCATACATGATCTTGATTTTCCCAAAGTCGAAAATCTTCGCGTTACAAAAAATATCCAGTAACCTTATCCTAACTCTTTGCTGATAAACTCGGCCTAGATCTTGCTCGGATTTCTTGCTAAGCCCAGATCCTAATCGGTCCAAATCTTACTCGGATTTTTTGTTTGACCCAGATCTTGCTCAGATTTCTTGCTTGACCCAGATCTTGCTCTACTCAGATTTTACTCGAATTCCTTGCTCAGTCCATGACAAATATTTAAATGAAAAATAGTGTTTTATGACAAATATTTATTGGGTCGAAATCAAAATAATTAAGCTAAGGTTGACTATTCCCTAAACCATACAAAAATGTAATTAAATCCTATGTCCAACTGAATATATATATATATATATATATATATATATATATATATATAATTAAAAAAAATGAGAAAAAAAAGGAAGAAAAGTGGTAATGAAAGCTCAAGTTAAAGTTGGAGGATAAGAATACCGAAATTTCGGACTTATAGCATGATTTTTGGTACTTTTCCTTGTTGCGGGTCCCAAAACCATGGAACAGATTTTGTTGAAAGTTTAATGAAGTGATTGTGGCCGAAAATAAGGTACCCATTTGCGTCGAGTTCACCTTGGGAAAGGAAGAAAATAAAAAAAAAGATGGCCAAATATTCAAAGTTTGTTAATGGAAACTAAAGATTTCAATAATGTGAATATGACCTAATTCCTCCACCCGTACACTTTAGGTTAGGTTAGGGGTAAGTCCAAATTTCCACCTTTAAGAGATTAACACCAAACTTGGGATCTTTGTTCCTTTGTCCCATTCTGCGTTCTTCTTTCATTATTACTATTGTCGAAAATTCAGTTACATTATCATTGTCCTTTCTTCTTACTTTGCTCCTCGTAAAGATGTTTTCTTTGGCGAATAAACAATTTATTATAAGAATAATATGTAGTGTCTCAACCTTTTATATATATATATATATTTTGTTTGGATGATGAAGATAATATATGTCTTGAAAAATTTTACATCATTTAGGACAAGATGATTGCTAGTGATTATATATAATAAACTTTAAGTTTATGATGTTTCTTGTCCCGAAAGATATTTTAAATTTATATTTGACTCTTCTTATTTCTTAACACTCTTGTAATAAGAATATTGCGAGATTTGAATTAAATTATTATTTTCGAGAATGTGGGTACTTGGGACCAAAGCATAACATAGGTGTGTTTTTTATGGATTTCTTTGTGTTTATTTTATTTCTTTACTAATAAAATATTTCTATAATATATTATATATATATATATATATATATATATATATATATATATATATATATATATATATATATATATATATAACTTTTCCGTCAATTTCGTGATATTTCTTCTAGCTTTCCGTTCACCGAGCAAATTGGCTATTGTGCCTTTATTCCCCATTTTCTTACCATGACAAAAATATATTCCTTAATTAAGTTGTTAATTATTCACGAAACAAAATGTTGGAATAAAATCTAAGATTGAGAGTTTTTACAAATGTTGTTTTTAAAGCTTAAGAAAATGAATATCTCAAAGACATATTAACAAGTAAATAAATCAAAATGACCCACAAAGATTGCTTCTTTTATAAAGGAGGGACAAATATTATCTACATCACTTTTCATAATTTCTTTTATGTTAAATAACCAACTTTACAATCACCTTACTAAAAAAATAATGGTCGTATTTCTCAAATAATTAAGAATCATGATAACATCAAATCTAAAAGAATTTTTATAAAACTCTCATGAAAAGTTCATAATTATTCTACGCAAACAAAAATTTCTAAATAATGACCCATAGTGACTGACTAATTCTTATTACCAAAATATTTACTATTTAATTTTTTTTTTATTGTGATAATATATGGAATAATACAATGACATGTATATGTCATAGTCATCTTACAAATTAGTCTTAAGGTGATATTGAAGTTGTCAACATTGAAAATAATACTCAAATTATAGTCTTAAGTATGATAGTTGTCAACATTGACAATAATGTTTCAAATTAGTCTTAAGGTATTATTGTTGTCAATATTGACAGTAATGCTTAATTGGAAGAACCTGCCCTACTTCTAATTTTATTATTTAATACAAAGTGATATTTTTGTTATATAAACTCAATTTATAACTTTAAGATTATTGGGTAGGTTCTTGAGTTATTTCAAACTTTATAATTCGGTATTTAATAAAATTTTAATTAGATTCCTAAATTTTATTTATTTTTTAATTAGGTATCCCCATTGATTTTGTGAATGAAAAAAAATCAACCACAAAGATCTAATTAAGAAGAAATAAAAGTTACAAAATCTAATTGAAAAAAAAAAGAGAGTTGAAGAGTTGAATTAGAAATTATGGAATAGTTCGAAAAATTGCATAATCATTTAACTAAACAATTTGTTTTTCCTTTGCATACGAGTTTCTTTTGTTGACATTAATTTTTCTACCTTTTAAATGGATCTCTTTTTAATTATGTTATTATTTTATTAGTTTTATACTACTAAAGAGGATTTACATATTTCTTTTTAAAAAAAAAAGATAAAATTGGGAAAAAAATGTTTTTTTAGAGTGCACACTATAATAATTGAAATTTTAAATTTCTGTTTACGATCTATTTAGATATTTTTAATCTTTTGTAAAATTTATATGTGTTTTAAATCTATGGATATGAGTTTTAGCACCACATTACAGTCATACTTGTTATAAATTCGGGAATTGCAATAATCTCTTGTCTTTATATTTTAGTTAATTTTTATCTAGTATTGATGAATATTATGTTCGAGAGGTGAAAACTTTAAATCTCATACAAATGGATCAGAAGTTTAGGTATGAATATTAATTAAGGTATATACAATATGTGTTATTTTTTTGTTGATATGATAGAACTTATGATCCACGATATGTGTATTAGATACGATAAGTATCTGATATATTTATTTTTAAAATGATAGGATACGATACATGATAAATATGTAATATATGAATATTGAAAAATATAAAAATAATTCTTAAAAACATAATAAATATATGATTGTTTTTGTGTAAATCAAAATTAAAACTATATGTACTAAAGTTGTCAACATAAAAAATATAAATTATTGTCATTATAAAAGTACCATTTAAAGATAACTCTTAAATAACGATCAATTTTAGTAACCAAAAATACCTTAGAGAGACTAATTTTCTAATTAGAGATCAATTTATAAACTAATTATTTTGGTAGTCAAAACCTGACAGCTAATGTTAATGATCAATTTAGAAACCAATTCACAATTGAAACTATTTTAATTATCAATTTAGAAACCAATTATAATTTTTGAAACTATTTTAGTTGTCAATTTGATCACTATATAGTGACTAATTATTTTGTCACTAAAATTGTTGATCACTATTCAAAAATTGTCTTGTAGTATATTATGAGTTTATAAATTAAATACTTTATTAATAAATATCGATAAAATATCTTAAAATATAAGATGCTATATCGGATACGTGACCCAAATTGTAACCTATTTTCGAATTTTAAAATTTTGTATCCGATAATGAAAAAAAAAATGAACAGAAAACTTAGCAAATCTGTAACCCCGTGGGTTGTCTTGTCCTTAGTCGACCAATTAATGAATTATTTAATCAATTAGTTAGACCCAATTTTTCTATTTGTACCATCAAGGAGAATATTTTATATATGTGAGAAAAGGGACAATTTTTATACTGTAGTCCACGTCAATTTTTTTGGGAAGATTTTTCAATATAGGTTGTTTTTATTTATGATTCTTTTTTAAAAAATTCACAAAAATTAATTTGTTTGTGTTTGTACGTGGTCTTTGAAAAGTATCTTTTTCTTTTTAAAAACTGATAATTTCTTTTCATATTTTAAAAATAAAGTATCCTTATGATTAAGGAATCTTATTCAAAAGCATCATAAGAAAAAAATAGTACTCCTTTATACGAGAGAAAAACATTTGACGTGTGAGAAATTCTTGTCATTAATATCTACAACATTAATAATACTTATATTCAATATCTGCAACATAAAATTTTCTTCGACTCTTGATCATTATCATGTATGTGAGTTCGGATTTTTTTATTTTTATTTTTTAGTGTTACTTTTCTATCAAACAAACCTTTAAAATATATTAATATATTAAAAATTTAATATATTTTAAAATATCAGAATTAATGTATTTTAATATATTTTGAAGACAGTAAAAAAAATAATACTTAAAAACAAATTACCAAATTCCATAAAATTTCATTTTATATTGTCTTAGTGAGGGTTCCTTCACTTGTTTCAATCATGAAAAACAATTTTATTTTACAATTATCTCAAATTTTAAATGATTTTAAAATACAAAGAATTTTAGATAATCAATTCTGTAACATATGTTATAAAGGGTTGCGTGTATTTTATATAAATAATTGAGGGTTATTATATAGGTGGCTCTTAAAACTTGGTATACAATTCAATCTATATTTGGGTTGAGATGTAAAAAATTTAATATGATAGAGAAATGTGATCAGTATGATTTTATATTACTTGATTTCTAGTTAATATCTATTTTTTTTCATAATATTATTTTTAACAAAACATAATTTTGTAGGTGTTTGATGTAACATTTAAATATTTATTAGGTTAGGAAATCAACCCATATATTTTACCACTTGTAACTCCGTTGTTTTCATTTTCATACCTATTTGTCAATGGGATAACAAGCCCATTACATTTTGCACTAATCACATCCCATTTTTCTCTTTTCAGCCCACTTACATTGTGGACTATTGACATAGGTCCATTCTTAATCTTCTCACCCCTCTACATTTCTTTTCACACTCCTTACAAATTCTCTCCACTCACAACTCATAAACCGTCGCGCGTCACGTGCTACGTGTCACTTCATTTCTTCTTTCCTAAATAACTCTCACTTTTTCTCTATTTTCTCTGCTTAGTTTTCCAACCATTTTATTTGTTATTTTCCTCCAACAATTTTTTCCATCTATCATTTTTAATTATTTTTTCCACTTACCTTCTCTATCCATTTTCTTTGCTATTTATACCCCTCAACAAACTTTAACCTCACACAATGCTTTTGTTTCAACACACACATCTTCTCCCTCACTCTCATTGTTTTATCATCCTCCTAACTCCATCACTTTCATCAAATCTTCACCATTCCATCTTTGATAACATTATTTTCTACCTTTTATTAGTGTCTAATTTTGTAAATAAAATCAACTTCTCCATGACTTTTATTTGTTTAATTCTGCAGTTGTTTTTGCATTATTTTGTATTTTAGTTGTTTTATATATTTTTTACCTCTAATCTCTATTACAAGTATGTGAAATAAATCAATAAGAAGTAATCATGGGGAGGAAAACAAGTTGAAACTCAAGAAAACATGATTGGACAAAAAATATTATTTTTTAGACAAATACTCACGTATGGACACTAGAATCGCACACAACACTGCAAAAATGGAGAAAAGACTCGCATGCGGGTATGTATTGCCTTGGACCACTCCTAAACAACCAAAAAACCATCGTTGAGCTCCAGGCTGACTCGCTAGACGAAAATGACAACCCAAATCTACAGTATTAGAGTCGCTAGGCGAAAATATGGCTTGCCCAGTGAGTTACAAGTCAGAGAACAATAATTTTTAGGCCTTATTGGACGAGAATAAAGTCATGTTTCTATGAGAATTTTAGGGCATTCCTCATTTTGCACGAATAGACACACCTTGGGTGCTTGGGAGAGGCTTTTGAAGGCTGCTAGGGATGTTAGGAAACTCTCCCGTCTCATTCTTGGGTCTCCTTCTTCATCCATGGGAGGTGCAATTAGCGCATGGAGCAGTTGTCAAGAACCTTGGGAGAGAGATTGCTTCTACTTTATAGTTCCAATTTCTTCCCTATTTTTCAAATTACTAAAACCCTAGGTTCTCCACCATGGAGAGCAATTTATATTTGTTGAGATTATATGTAAAACACTGAATTCTTGTATAAAATTGTGTTGTTAAAATATATATATGTGTTTTCAATTTAGGGTAGTGTATGATTTCTTCATGTGGATTGTTCCCATGCTTGATTTATGATTCTTGAGGTGTTGAAAAATATCTCTAGAATCTAGACTTGAAATTGAATATCTAATGGATGCTTGTATCTAGGAATAGAACTTGGTTCATTAGTAATCTTAGACTCTTGAAATGAATCTCTCTTTGATCAATATTGTGCAAACTACCGTCGTGTAAATCTGGTCCTATTTTATGTTTCATCTCTCTCTCCCTCTAACCAGTATTGTGTAGACTATCGACTGATTTTTGCAGCTTTCGACGGATAATGCCTTTTGGTAATTCTTATTTTTTTAAATATATAAATTACCATTGTCACGTGGCACGATTGTAACTTGACATGTGACAGTTTATATATTTCTAAAAATGAATTAAAAAATAAATAAAAAATTGAAAATTTCACAAATTGACACATGGCATGTACATATACGGTGTTAACATCAACTTAATGGAGATTACCAAATTGAACATTTTTAAATAATTGGAGGACTAAAATGAACTAAACCAAAAGATTAGATGACTAGATCAATAATTATACCTTAATCTTATTTACTAATTTGGTCTCAAATTGGAGAGGACAAAATTAGATCGTTTTAAAAGGATAGAGGAACTAAATTGAAACAAAAATTTAAGTAAATGACTAAATTGAAAACAACCACTACCAAGTGACACGACCGTAACCTGACACATGTCAATTTATATATTTCTACAAAGAAAAAATAAAATTTAATAAAGAATTAAAAAAAATAGAAAACAATAAATTTTTTTAAAAATTTCATAAATTGACATGTGACATGTTTGGACACAGTGTTAACGTCAAGTTAACAGAGATGACCAAACTGATCTTTGTAAATAACTGGGAGACTAAATTGAACCAAAAGATAATAAAGGGACCAAAATGAACCAAACCAAAAGAGTAGATGACTAAATCAGTAATTGTACCTAAGCTTAATTATAACGTATATGTACATGTTAAAGTAATTTTTTTGAATTTATACATCAAATCACTACACCTAAATATTCAAATTATTTTATTATTTTTACATGTGTAAAAAATTATAAGTGTAACAATGTAAAAGTAAAATAATTTGAGTATTTAGATGGGGTGATTTGATGTATAAATTTAAAAACAATATTTTAACACGTAGCTAAGTTGTAATTAAGCTTAATTACTAATTTGTTCTCAAATAGAAGAAGATCAAATTGGATCGCTTTAAAGAACAAAGAGACTAAATTAAATAACAAATTTAAATAGAGAACTAAAATGAAAATAACCACTACCACTACCACGTGGCACGACGGTAACCTAATATGTGGCAATTTACATATTTTAAAAAAAATTAAAAATTGAAAATTCTACAACTTGACATGTAGCATGTATGAACACGGTGTTAAGGTCAACTTAACGGAAAGGACTTGAATCTTTTTAAATGATTGAAGGACTAAATTCAACTAAAAAAATAAGGAGACTAAAATAAACCAAACCAAAAAGTTAAATGACTAAATTAGTAATTATAAAAAAAATATAAGAACCACATTCAGTCAAAAATAAATAAAAAATAATAATTAAATCATTGCTACAAATATAAATATAAGAAATTAATCCTATTATTAATTTTATCATTAGGATTTATTAATTTATTGTTATTATTTATTATTCTATTGTGAATTTACTTTTACCATTAACATTTTCATTGGTATTATATAATAAAATAACAGAAAAAGGAAGAAGTGTCATAGTTCTTTTGCATGAAACTTATCACTTCTAAAATAATTTCACAAATTTTTCAAACATCCTCTCATCTCTTTTTTATTTATTTTTTTATTTACTCCCTATCAAATGTAGGAACAAATTGTTGAGTTCTTATAGAAATATATCATAGATGACGAGATTACTTTTAATTTAAATTCGGGGCATAAACCTTGAAGTCACACTTTTGTTTAACTCTAACATAAACAAAAGTTTCCTTTGTTTACAATAAAAATCATTAAGAGATTGTCATATAACTCTATTTTCCAACTCATTATTGTTTATAAATTAAATGACTCCATAATTTGCAGCTTAAGGAACAACATTGGCTCTACGAAGCTCCATAAACCTCTATAATATACATACTTCCAATAATTTAATTGGAGTTGACTTTGCTTATCCTCAAAGTACATGATTCTATTATTCTTCAACTTCTTTAGCTTAGTTAAGTTTTCTTCTCTGATTCAATGTCACAATAAGAATTCCCTCAAGTTGACTTAAGAGGTTACACATTCTTTTATTTCTGCATTAATTATAACTTGGAATGGAATCTAGTTGGAAGTGTCACGTCGAGCAGAGATAAGATCATTTCATAATATATAAATGAGGTGCAAACCTCACCTTACAAGTCGGTTTTGTGGGGTTGAATTAGGCTTAAAACTCATTTCTAACATGATATCAGAGTCAGGTTAGAGTCTATCCTAGTGAACTTTCTTGGACATTCTGTTCCACCTACTATCGGACCGCTAACTTACAAATCAGTTTTGTTGGGTTGAATTAGACTTAAAGCTCACTTCTAACACTTGTTGATATATGAACTTGATCTCAAACCCTTTTAAATACAATTAACATATATCATAATGCAAAGACTAAAGAAAATTCTCTTCTGAATCTATATTCAACTGAACTTAGCCATTAATTTTCACACTAATCACTTCATTTCTTAGTACAACACAGAACCTGCTGCAGGCTCAATGCATGGTTCATAGGAAAATTACCATACACCGAACACATACATAAGTTTCAAAGCAATTTCATCACAAAAACAGTATAAATACAAATCAACACATCACAAACCAAATACAACAAAGTAAAAAGTAAAGAGAAAAAGAAAAAGAAAAGAAAAGAAAAGCCAATTATTGTAACACTAATCAATCAGTACAAATTGTTGTTGATGAAATACAAAGCATTGCTGGTTTTTCTTGCCACATCCAAAACACCAGTTCTGATTTTTGCCGTCAAAGATGAATCAACATTCATCTCATCAAACCCATCAGAACAAGTTTGGTCATTGGTGATGGAAGCACTCACCCATGTCTTTATGTTGCTGATCTGAAACTTTCTGTCTGCACCATCCAAATTTCCCAATGAATCAAGGGAATCTTTGAGCTCACCAATGGAGTCCTTCACATTTCCAAAGCAATCTTGCACCACTTGTTCAGCAATCCTTGTCATGTTGTTTTTCTTCAGAATCTTTGATATGTTGGTGGATGCACTTTTTGCTGCCTTATATGCCATGGAGAGAGACACACTGCACAGCTTCAATGGATCTGCTCCAATTTTTGCAGCATATGGGGATAAAGTGCTGTAGCATATTGATGGATATGTGGTTGAGTTGCATGAGGTTTTGATGTAGTTTTTGAAGGTTTGTGTAGTGCTTGTGTTTCCATAATTGCTGGCACTGTATTCAATCTTGGTTTGGGTGAAGTTGGTGGAGATGGTAGAATTTTCACAAGCTGAAGTGGTGCTAGGTTTGGCTAGAAGAATGAAGAATGCAACAATGGTGAGAATTTGGAAGGAAGCCATGTTTAGATCTCAGCTTTTCTATTTCTTCTATGTTTTAATGCTTTCTTCACCTTGATTTGCATGATTTTTATAGGTGTATTTCTTTGAATATTTTATAAAAGAGTGAGACTTAAGAAATGTGCCGGAAAATATGAATTCTTCTATTATTCTATATATTTGATTTTTTACAAGTTTTGTTTCTGTATGTACACATATAATTATAAGTAGTCTTATGCTTAAGGAAAAATTATAATATAGGTTGAAATTTTAAACTGGTTATTAAGGAACTTTTCATGCATTCACTGTTTACTATAAACTTTTGGTAGAAAATATTTATAGAAAACCTAACTGAAAAAAGGGTTTTCTTCTTTAAAAAAAAGTATAATATTCATAATAACTACTCATAATCGAGTAAATTAAAATTTGAGGTGAATATATCACTACTAAAAAAAATTCTTATTTCTTATTAATTTTGTTTTGAAATTTTTTTCGTAAGAAATACCTATAAATTTTGTTGTGAAAAAAAAAATTGCAAGAAATTGCTACTAATTTTCTTGCAAATTTTTTTGTATAGAATACTTTTCACAACAAATTTTGTAGAAAATACTTTCAAATTTTATGATTTTGTAGAAAATGATTACCCATAAAAGAAGGACCTGCCAATTGAAATTTATAGAAAAAATGGCAGAAAAAAGTTTTTTCTTACAAATTATTTTAATAAATTTGTAAGAAAATTTCATATAATATGAGAATTTCTAACCGTGTATGTAAAAGGGAAATAAAAAATATTGATTTCAAGTTAGAGAAAGTGTAATGTGTTTTTATATTGTTATCTTATAGGGTGTTGGTAATTTTGTTTTTTATTATTTCTTCCTTCAAAGTACGATAAATCCCTTTTACATGTACGTCTTCGTGACAAGAGTGAATATTTTCTTATTGTTTTCAAAAGAATCATCACTAGCCAAACAATGACAACTTATGATAAAATAAAATAGTGTGATTATTATATATACTATGTAATGAAATCCTAATTAATATTATTATATTGGTAATCTCTCATGTTTATAAGATACTAATAATAGAGGCATTACTATAGCAATATCAAAATAATCAATATTTTATTCCCATTTGTAATAATGTCTCAATTAATAATTAATATTTTAAACAAATAAAAAATCTTTTACCCATAGCATATGTTAAGAACACGCTCTTTTTTTATATCTTTATTTCTTATTTAGTTTTTAATTCATTAATAATTATGGAATTAAAACAGAAAATAAAAAATCTCCATGACTATTATATTGTATTTCTTGATTTTTATAAATAAAAGCCCAACAATATAGCAAAAAAAGAGTACCCATATTTGATTAATCAAGTAACTAATAACGTCTAAACATTTAATGTCTTATATATAGTTCACTTCCTTCAATATGAATATATTTATATAACAATTAACAATAATTATTTATGAATTATGCTAATATTTTTGCTACATCTTAACTCATATATTTATATTTATAGCCGGCATTTTAGAGGCCAAAACGAGACAGATAGGCACTTCCAACATTTACACGACACGTATAAAATTTTTAGGGTTTGAAAAGTCCTTAACCAGAGTAACGTGCAGGCATTTCACGTTCGCATGCGTGAAACGCTGCACAAACAAAGGAAATTAAGGCCTGGCTAGGGTTTCCATCACAAATTTTTCACTTAATAATAATAATAATTATTATTATTATTAATTTATTATTAATTATGTCAACAATATGGGAGAGTCATGATGAACAAAGAAACTTTGATTCGGATCATAAAGTCATGCCTTGCAACTTCTTTTTCCTCTTTAATTCCATTCAATAAAACTAAATAATTCACTCGAGTTTATGTTTTTTTTTTTCACTTTAGAATTAAATTCGAATATTATATATATATACTCTTTCAAGTGTTGATAAAAAAAAATACTTAGTTTTATCAACAATTGTAATTAAAGTGTTGGTGATCGAGCCATAATTATGAATTTGATTTAAGAAAAATAAAATACGTGCCTATGAATTTAACCTAATTTAGCTTCGTCAGCTAAGGGTATATAATATAATACAAAGTGCCAAAAATACATATTTTAAAAAAGAAAGTCAAAATACTCGCTGCTAATAAACACATGCGTCCCCCTTTGATGTAGGTTTTCTTTTTTTCTCTTTATTCTTGTTTACACACTGTTTTCCAGAATAATAAATGTAAAAGTGGAAACTAATTGATTTATAATTAATCTTATACTAGAATTATTACGTCAATTGTTTATACATTTGTAAGTAATATGTAAATTAAATATTCCACGTAGTTTTCTTAATTAATGGTAAAAAGTGTAAATAAGTATGAAAAGAGAACCTATTTAATTAAGATAATAAACATTAAAAATTTGGAAAAAAAAATTTAAAATACAAAATAAGAGTGAGGTATATAAATTTTATATTTATTAAGCATTTAATTCTGAAAATGTATTTACAAAATATATTTTAAACACATGTATATATAAATATGTTTTGTCTCCTTATTTGGTAGCTCTCCTGCTGCAATAACAACCTCATTTGTTCTCATGCTAATTACAACTTATGTACAGAAATACATAATATTATTTTCTAAGTCACATATGGTTTAAAAAAGCTCATTAAAATTATTATAAATTAAAAACACTATTAGATGTTTTGAATATGTTTCACAACTTAAAGTGAATTTTCATTATATTGTAATTAAAAATAGAGTGAGCATTGAGAAATAAATACTAAAAGGGGTATTATCAAATACTTAATTGTATATATATATATATATATATATATATATATATATATATATATATCACCTATTCTACGCATTAGAGTGGAGGAATCCGATGAAATTTATACTACAAAAATATAACATATTTAACGTTGGTTAAAAGCTCACACAAAACAAAAAAGTTAATGTTAACAAAAAAGAATAGTGTTGACTTTGCATTACAAGTTTCTTAATCAATTATATTATTTGTTGATGTTAATAACATATGTTAAGAACATAATAAATTATGAAGATTAAAATGAATTACTTACAAATATTTCATGGACAACACTATCTAATTACATGAATTACTTACATAATCATGATCTCAATATCCCGTCACACTATTTTTTTTTCAATTGTTTTTATCTGACTTATCTCCCCCAAAACCTCCTTGTTAACTTATTCTTCAATAGTTATGCACTATTATTGTCTCGAAAAATGTAATGAGAAAAATAATTTATTTAATTTTTTGCATACAATTAATAAGAATTTTCGTAAAAAAGAATATAGTTAATAAAAATCTCAATTTTTAAAATAAATGCAAGAAACTTCACGTCAAAATGGGTGATTATTTTTTCGAAGTTTGAATATGTAATATTTTTTTTAATATCTTCTATAGAAAAGTATTCTCTATGATATGTTTCTATCACGCAATATATATAGTGTAAATCTTAATCCTTATATATTTAATGAAATTTGGACCCATACAAGCTGGTATCGTCTCCTTTATCTTTCTCTTTGAGTGTTCCCTTACACCATTTTCCATTTATCCATTTCAAAACATCCATTTAAATTAAGATTTTGTTGAATTTGGATTCTTTGCTGAGTTTTTTTTTTTGCTGTTCATCTACTGTGTCTATATAATACACTGATTAATACTAATTTTAATCTTTTAAAATAAATTAAAAATATATTTAAAATATCAACACACTATATTTTTAATGTTTAGTGGAAGACAACACTAAAAAAATCAGTAAAGAATTTGGACTCGATTTTGTATTCATTTGGACGAGTAAGCCACAAATAAGAAAAACAAAGAAACTACCAACCAAAATATCGTTAAAAAAAGCCTTCAACTAAACAAGCCATATCCATAAACACGTTGACACATAGTGCATATCTTAGCAATGTCATTAAAATATACAATGTTTTTTTTTTTGGTCAAAATGGCACATACATAATTTTGCTTATTCCTCAAACCACTGCACATGGGTTACCCTAAAAATTTCAGATAAAACACATATGCTTGAAAATGAAGCATGCGATAGTACAAACTCAGAAAGTGAAAATGCCTCCTACGTTCAAAGAAACTACTCCTTCTCCTATTCCTCAACAAGTCTCCTCAATAAAGGATAATATATTCAATTTTTCTTTTGCCACATCGTACATGCATGTGAAACCGTAGCATACAACTTCAGACCAACTCAACCATATTATCCTCAAAAATCAAAGTTTAATGTTGTGTTATGCCTCTGTTGTCACAGCCGTCACCGGAACATTAACAAGTAAGCTTCAGAGAGATATCTCTCTGTCAAGATCACAAGACACTTGTTTTTCTTGCAAACACAGTTAGCAAACCCTAATTCACTTGCACTCATTCAAGCAATTGAAAAATAACATTGTTGTGATCCTTTCATTCTTTCTTGCAACTTCATTCACAGTTTGTATCTGTGTCATTCTTCTATTCAGCTCACACGTTTACCCCTTCCACACTCCACATAAATATATATATACATCCAACACAATCTCATCACCATAACCATTACAAATCAAAAACATATCAAACATTCTCTGTTGTGCAAGTACTACAATTCACGTACAACTTTGTTAATTATGGAAACCCTTATTGCAAAACTATGCATCACACTGCTATTCATGTCTTCAATCCTCTCGGTAGCATCATCAAGAAGAGAACCAGCTTCATCCAGCAACGTAGATTGGTGGTGCAACCTAACTCCACACCCTGTGCCATGCAAATACTACATCACCACCACTCAAACCAAGAACCACGATTTTACATTGATCAAGCACAGAACTATCTTCCGAGGAATGCTCGTTGAACATGCCCTGAACCAGGCTCTCATCATGCAGAAAGAAGCACTTCACTCTGACCAAACCAGCATGCCAACAAAGAACCACAGAACCGTTCATGGTGACTGCTTGAAGCTCTATGGAAAAACCATCTTCCACCTCAACCGCACCCTCGGGTGCTTCCACGGGAACCAAAACTGCTCCTCCGTTGATGCACAGACATGGCTCAGCACCGCCCTCACCAACATTCAAACATGTCAGGACGGAACCATCGAACTAGGTGTCGAAGATTTTAAGGCTCCCAACAACAACAACAATGTGACGGAGATGATAAGGAACAGCTTGGCCATCAACATGGACTTCATGAAACACGACCGTCACACCGAAACGGCTCACGAAGAAGCGTTTCCAAGTTGGTTTTCGAAGCCGGAGAGGAAACTGTTGCAGTCCACAACGATAAAGGCTCATGCAGTGGTGGCGAAAGATGGTTCTGGGGATTTCAGAACGGTGCAAGATGCCCTCGATTCTGCGGCAAAGAGGAAGGTGAAGACGAGGTTTGTGATACATGTGAAGAAAGGGGTTTACAAGGAGAATATCGAGGTTGCTGTGCACAACGATAACATCATGCTGGTTGGTGATGGAATCAGAAACACTGTAATCACCAGTAGCAGAAGTGTTCAACAGGGTTACACCACTTATAGCTCTGCAACTGCTGGTGAGTCAGTTTTCATCTTTCTTTTTATTTTTCTTTTTGTCGAAGAAGTCTCTCATCGACTAAAGATAAGATAATTTCATAATGTAAACAGGTTTTGTAAAATTGAGTTAGACTTAAATCTCACTTTTAACATGATATCAGTCCATTTAAAGCTTATCGTAGTATCATCGACTAATTTTTAGTTCCACGCACGAATATACTCAGCATAAGGACGTATATGATGCAAACCTCGTTTTACAAATCGGTTTTGTGGAGTTGAATTAAACTTAAAGTCCACTTCTAACATTTCTTTTTTCTTTAACGTTGTTCTTAGATGAAAAACCCTAACTTTACTCTTGAATTACCGAATTTCAGGCATAGATGGTCTCCACTTCATTGCAAGGGACATCACGTTCCAAAACACCGCCGGAGCTCAAAAGGGTCAGGCGGTGGCGCTCCGGTCAGCCTCCGATCTCTCCGTCTTCTACCGGTGCGCCATCATGGGCTTCCAAGACACGCTCATGGCCCATGCACAACGCCAATTTTACAGGCAATGCTACATCTACGGCACCGTTGACTTCATATTTGGCAATGCAGCAGTGGTGTTGCAAAACTGTTACATTTACGCAAGAAAACCCTTAGAGGGCCAAGCCAACATGATCACGGCCCAAGGTCGAGGCGACCCATTTCAAAACTCTGGGATTTCGATCCACAATTCTCAAATTCGGGCCGCCCCGGATCTCAAGCCCGTTGTTGACAAATATAACACCTTCTTGGGTAGGCCTTGGCAACAATACTCGAGAGTTGTGGTCATGAAAACTTTCATAGACAGCTTGGTGAGCCCATTGGGCTGGTCCCCTTGGGATAGTACTAATTTTGCCCAAGACACACTTTATTATGGTGAGTATCAAAACTATGGGCCTGGTGCATCTACAACCAACAGAGTGAAATGGCCCGGGTTTCATGTGATCACGAGCCCTGCTGAAGCGTCCCAATTTACCGTTACACGCCTCCTTGCAGGCCCAACATGGTTGGGCTCTACCACTGTTCCATTTACCTCTGGGCTTTGAGCTTTGATATATTTGGAACTAAGTTTTTATACGTTGTAGTTTGTGTAAAAACGCATACTATTGATATTCTTTTGTACGCCATTTGTACTGTATTTTATTTTATTATTGTTATTCATTTATCGTTGTGAGAACATACATAATTTTTTATTTTTTATTTTTATTTTTTCTCATTTCTCCCCTTCACAACTACGGAATGTTGTTTCTTTAGAAAAATATCGGAAATTCATATTATTCTGCTAAGAAGTTTGATTAAGTCAAAATTGTCAAAAAAGCAATGGTGAACGTCTATAGAACTTTACTGTGAAAAAAAATACTAATGAAAGACAAATTAAAAAGACTATTATGTAAATGTTCATATTCCAATCCAAATTCATCTAAAAGGTCATAACAGCTCCTAAACGATGTAGGATTTATTAGATATACTTTGGAACGATAAACTAAACCCATTTTTTAAAATGCTTGATTTAATTGATTAGCCTATAGTCAACCATAGTGGTATGTGACTACCCTTTGGCAACCCCAAGAAATCTGCTTAATAGAGTTTATATATAAGTCAAAATAAGTTTAACATTGCTTTAACCAGTTCATATGCACAGCCTTCAACGTTCCTCATGAGGTCAAAACATAAATTAATTATATTTATTCAAAAATTAACTCAAACTTAAAATAAAGAGTTTATATGCTTTGTTTTTTTATATATATTATTTAACTTTTTGATTTTTAATTAATATAATATAGAATTTAAATTCATACTCCCATCTTCATTCCAAGAGGGTATACATAATTTTCAAGTAAATCTTATTTTGACTTAATTATGGATGTTAAACCATCACTTTCATCTCTACAAATTAATCTCGCCGGCATTAATCACCGAATTGCTTTTGATTCTTGAGTAACTTTTAACATATATTTGTACATTTATATAAGAACCCTAATTCTACCATTATTTACCTAGCCAAGAGAAATCTCAGCAACAATGGCCAAACAAAGCCTTACCCTAATCACTGTCTTCATATCCTTGTTTTCTTTATCTTCCCCATCCCCTTCAAGCAATATTTTCCCTAACACCATTGATTTCTGGTGCAACAAAACACCACATCCTCAAACATGCAAGCATTTTGCCTTGATAAATCGTGAGCCTCGTCAAGATGATATCCCTAAAACGGCATTTCAGTTCAAGAACCTCATTCTCAGAATTGCAATGCAGCAATCAGTGGAAGCCCAGATTCAGATCATGTGGTTGGGAACCAAATGCAGAAGCAAGCAAGAAAAAACAGCATGGTCAAACTGCATAACCCTCTACCAAGACACCATCAACCTTCTCAACCAAGCACTTAACCCTACCAAACAAAGCTCAACCTATGATCTCCAAACATGGCTCAGCACAGCCCTAACCAACATCGACACGTGCCAAACAGGGTTCCACGAGCTCCGAGTTGTCAACAACGTTCTACCCTTCATTCCCAACAAGAACATCTCAGAGATCATAAGTGACTTTTTGGCTCTCAACAATGCTTCTTCTTTCATTCCTCCAAAGACTCACAAAAATGGCTTCCCCACATGGTTATCTCCGAATGACAGGAAGCTTTTGGAGTCGCCACCATCGTTTATACCAGATGTTGTTGTGGCCAAAGATGGTTCTGGGAACTTTGAGACCATCAGAGAAGCTTTGAAAGTAGTCCCCAAGATGAGCCAGAAGAGGTTTGTGATATATGTGAAACGTGGGGTTTACAATGAAAACATTGAGATTGAGAATTCCATGAAGAATGTTATGCTGTATGGTGATGGTATAAAGCTCACCATCATTTCTGGTAGCCGAAGTGTCGGAGGAGGTTTCACCACTTTTGATTCGGCAACCGTCGGTAAGAATTTTCTTTGAATACAAATCTATTTTACAAAAGTCAATTTTGTGAGATTGAATTAAACTTAAAATTCAAATCTTAACCAGAAAAATACTGGGTTTAGAACTGCTTAAAAAAGTTACTGTATCTTTTACAGCGATCAGAGGAGATGGGTTCATTGGACGTGGCATCACATTTCGCAACAGTGCAGGTCCAGAGAAGCACCAAGCAGTGGCGGTGCGTTGTGGTGGTGACTTCTCAGTGTTCTATCGGTGTGGGTTTGAAGGGTACCAAGACACTCTGTATGTGCACTCTCAGAGACAGTTCTACAGAGATTGCTACATCTATGGCACCGTGGATTTCATCTTTGGCAACGCTGCTGTGGTTTTTCAATCCTGCAACATTTACGCAAGAAGACCAATGCAAAAACAGAAAAACGTCATAACAGCACAAGGTAATAAGGAAGAGAAAGAAAAGAGAGAACTAAATTTTATCAGAAAAATTATCCTTTCATTTCTATTTTTTTACTTTCATATTTTATTTTTTGACCTGATTTAGTGAGACTTAGTGTGTATAATTAATTCTTTAAAAATTAAAGATAATGATATATTAATCAATGACCCATTCTAAATCATGTGAGAGAGTAAAATATGAGAATCATAGTATCATTATGGTTTTATTAGTTAATGTCCAACTTATTTTACTCCTATTACAAAAAAAAATTGAAATTATTGACGGATTTTTATAATTACTAACGGATTTTGACAATTACTGACAAATTTTAACTGTCAGTAATATCAGTTTTTCTTATAATATACACAACTCACCAATATATTAGATGTGTGTAACAAAATGAAGAATTTATTTTATATAGCGTTAAATATGTTTTTGGTCTCTCAAATTTGAGTGAAATTTGGAATTAGTCAATCTTCAAAACTTTTAATTAATTTAATCTTTCATCTTTAGAAATGCTTGAATTTAGTCTTTTCAACCAAATTTTGTTAAGTTTATCTAACGTTTCAAGTGCATTTCATTATAGTATTTGAATTGTTTACGCCGTTCGACACATTTTCGCTTCAATGTTAACTCAAATATTATCATAAAATGAGTTTAAAATGTCAAATAAACTTAACAAAATTTGGTAAAAATGATTAAATCCACACATTTCTAAAAATAAATAACTAAATTGGTATAAATTTTCAAAAGAGAATTAATTCTAAAATTCACTTAAACTTAAGATATCAAAAATATATTTAACCGTTTTATATACTTTTATATACTGTGAACAGGTAGAACAGATCCAAATCAGAACACTGGGATCTGCATTCAGAATTCACGTGTTATGGCTGCTCAAGACCTAGCCCCTGTGTTGAGTTCCTTCAAGACCTTCTTGGGAAGGCCATGGAGGGAGTATTCAAGGACAGTGTTCCTGCAAACTTACCTTGATGAATTGATTGAGCCTGCAGGGTGGTTGGAGTGGAAAGACGATTTTGCCCTTGAGACTTTGTACTATGGAGAGTTCAAGAACCTTGGCCCTAGGGCTTCCACAAGAGACAGAGTGAAATGGCGTGGCTTCCATGCCATAACAAGTGCAACCGAAGCTTCCAAATTCACAGTTGAGAATTTTATTGGTGGAAGATCATGGTTACCAGACACAGGCATTCCATTTTTCTAATTAAGGATCACATGATTAAGGGGTGATTAATTAATTATTTATGTTCTTTTTTATAACTTGTTATAATACAAACTTGTTATGTAAGCTTTTAATCAAATTGATTACTCAAAAACCACCACCAGAAGTTCTATGTATTTAATTGCATTGAAATGATAACATCGGTTATATATGTGTTTTAGTTCTTATAGATAAAAATTAAAGAAATGTCATATTAAAAGTATGTCAAAGAGGTGGCTATCAAAATACATAATTTTGGTTATTTTGTATATCTTTGTATCAGAATACAATTATTGAATAACAATAAGTTTTCACCAAATTTCTCACCAAAACACTAGCTATTCTTGAAAACATCCTTCGGTCTCTCGGGTACCAAAACATATATTACGTATTTGGTCTTCTCTGTTAGATTTGTTGTCAATCTGTCAAATTTTGTTGAGTAAGGATGGACATAAATTGATTTTTTCAAAATCCACTTTAGGTCCAATTGGATCTATAATTTATATCTATATATTAACCAGATAACATTTTTATTTTTTCTTTCGATTCAATTTGGTTTAATCCATTTTTTTCAATTAGATTAAATCCAATGAGATCGATCTAACATACTTGAATATTAGATTTATTAGACATGCGTTAGCTGATTTAGCTTGTCCTGGACTTAGGTTAACTTTTGTCAACTAGTAGAGTTCACTCAGCTCAATCTTAGTTGGGATCAACTTGACTTAATCTTCAACTACAGTCGACTCAACACAACGTTCGACTAAGATTCACTTGACAAAACCTTCATTTGGGATCAACTTTGCTCGACCTTTGACCCAAGTTGATTTGCTTGACTTTCGATAGTGACCTCGCTCGACTTTTCGGTCTAAGTCTACTCTATTCAGCCCTTCGACCTAGGCCAACTTTGCTCGATCCTTCAACTTAAACCAACTCATACTAGATCAACTCGACTCAACCTTTAGCTTGACCTAACTTGACTTCACCTTCATTTAAAGTTCATTTAAAGGTTTAATTAGCAATCTATATTTAATTCTTTGATTCTTTTTTATTCCTATATTTTTTTATTTAACTAAATCCCTATTGGTCTCGTTTGTTAAATTGAGGTTAACACTATTTTGAAGTATCACGTGTCAAAATCTTAATTATCTTTCATTTTAATAGTGTCATGTGTAGAATTCAAAGATAGAAAATTACTCAAATTTTGATATGTAAGAGACTTAAATTTTGACACTGACATATTTAAATTGTATTAATTACAATTTTGACTACATTTAATCTCTTTACAAAAAAAAAAAACTCAATTAAATATAAAACAAATACAGAACCAAAAAATATTAAAAATTTAAATAAAAAAACTAAATTACTGATTAAATCTTATTTAAATAAGAATAACACAATAATAAATAAAGGCGTCAAATTTATTTCCTTGCAAGAAATACATAACTTTCTTAAAACATTGAAGCTAACTTTCTTTTTTAATATACTTTTATGAAGAAAAAAAAATAATTTCAATATAAAATATTTTTTCTTTTACAAAAACTCTGCATACCCTTCAATATAAGAAGAAATTACGAGTGACATTACATGTTGATTACGTAGTGAGATACAATTTGAAAGTATGAGTAGACTTAATTACTAACTTTAAAGTATTGCATTCATCCATTACTTTTGTCTCACTACAAGTTAAATAATTATGGGTTTAAGATTTTCCACTTTTTACGAAGATAATGATTAAAACAGGTAGCATCATTGTAGTTCTTCTGCCTAGGAACCACCTTGAAAAATTAGGTGTCTGAAAGTATGATTAACCTAATTATATGTGGAACAACCATCACTTATGCAGAATTAATTAGAAAGAGACATTAACAGAAGAACATGAGATTCAGAGTCACTCATTCTCAGTATCATCATCACAACACTGTCATCACAGTTTACAAATATTCAACAACATTGTGGAAATGGTAGGGTCTATGAACACACTGGGAACATAGGAGGGGCCACCATGCCTCATTTGTGTGAGAATTAATTCACTTTTTTTTTGTTTTTTATTTTATTTTACTCAGTGTGGAAGCTGTTTCATTACGTCAAGCAGATTAAAATGTTTTTTTTTATTGCACATGGAATATGGACCATAGGAGATAGCAATATATAAGAAAGAATAAGGAGAAAAGATAATAAATGTAATAAGTGGTAATGTTTTGAGTATTTTTTGGTAGTTTTATTTAAAAAATTAAAGATTGGTATGAATTATTAAAGGTCAAACTTACTAATAGGACAATAATAATATGTCTCCCATCTTTTGACTCTCATTTTTTACGTCTTGATGTGTTTTAACGTGGGTCATTGATTAATATACCACTATATTTTTTTTAAAAAAAAAAATCAATGATCCATACTAAGTCATATCAGGAAATAAATGATGGGAGTCAAAAAATAGTAATCAAAATATATATAATTTTCTTATATAATATATACTTTTTTAAAAAAATGTGTTTTTTTCTTTTATGTAAAGTTGAGGTGTTATTAATGAATGTGATTACTGATCAACTCTAAACTTTAAACGCTTGTTTGATACATTTTTTTTATCTTTCTTTTTTTCATTTCATCGCATTGCTTTTTTTATACATATGTTTTCACTCTCTTTTCTTCATTACTAAAAATGAGGAAACTTAAAAAAAAAAATGGTGTACTTAAGGTGAGTGTAAAAAAGAGGAAATCAAAATGCATTGTTTTTTGTATTTTTTTTATTGAATTATAGTTTCCCTTATAATAAGTAATGTAAGTAAAAGATTAAACTTAGAGGTTAATGTATGAATTAAAAAGATAAAACTTAAAATGCTTAATTACTACCACATTATATCTATCATGGTGTAAAATTTATTTAAACCTAAATTTTATTTTTTGAATGTGTATTTTTTTTTTTGACAAAAACCGCATACAATCTCTGCAATTTTTTTAAGAAAAATTGTAAATCTTCTAATACTATATTATTAGACAAAATTATAAATATTTTCATGATGCATGTCTAAATCTAAATCTAAACTCCTATAATTCAAGAGATTTATTTAATATTTCTAGTGTCAACACTTCAATCAATTCTTCATTTTCATAACATTTTTTTGTGTTTATATTTTTATATTTACTCGATATGCTAGAAACTAACCATCTTCAATAGTTTTTAAGCAATTGATTTTTATATATATATATATATATATATATATATATATATATATATATATATATATATATATATATAAACTTATAATATTGCACAAAAGTTTCTTTCTGCATAAAAAATGGGAAAAGGTTTGGTAACACAATAAACTCTAAAAATATTTGGAAAAGAAAAAAGTGCAAATACAACATGTGATATGATGTAATAGAAAAAGAAAGATTGGGAAAACAATAAGTGTTAATAGATAGATATACTTGTATGCCATCACTCAAGAAATTAACGTGTAAAAGTTTAGGACACTGGTATTTTGGTACCACATTTTTTTTACTACTATTTGATACTGTTTCTTATTACTATTCACTTTTTGTTTCTTCTAGAAATATAAAAGTTAATTTCTGTTAAAACTATTTTAACTTTGTAAGAATTGTCAAATGGTCGTGAAATGGTGTCATACAACTTTTTTCAAAAGTTTATATGAATTGAATTTTTGCCATCTTTAAATTGGTGTTTGGTCCGAGACATTAGTTCCTCTTCTTCCTTCACCATTTGCACTTTGCCTCTCACACATAAATTCAGAAATAGTGAAACTTGTTTCTGCAGATTCCTGATAAAATAGACAGAAAGAAAAACCCTTTTCAGAGAGTTTTCCTTTGTTGCATTCTTCACTCTTTGTTAATCGGTTCTGTCTCTATCGGTTGCGGGTAGAGGTGGCAGCACAACACTCTTTTCCTTTCCTTTCTTCTCTTCTCTTCTCTTTCTCTGCCATTTTTTTCTCTCAAAGCTTTTCCACCAATTCAGCTCTCCCTGACAATGAGATCTATCTGATCTCACCCTTCCTTTTCTTTAAGAGAAAACAATCCAATAATCCAACAACAACAACTATATATATACTTCATCACTTGCTTTTTCTTTCCTTCACCCTTTTCTTCTTCTTACTAACCTCTCAATCTCTTCTTTCTCTCAACTTTCTTGTTGCATACAAAGTCTTCTGTCTTTTATATCACTACAAGAAAAACTGATATTGTCGACGATCAAAATTCATCGATAATGTTTAAAATTCGTCGGTAAATCAATCAGGGAGAAACTTTCTCATCTTTGGTGGAAGATTTTGTACTGCACCACTTGATCTGCTACTTCCAAGAGAGAAATCAAGGTAGATATTTTCATCTGTTGCTTGATCTATGAGATCTCTCACATCACACTTTTTTCTCTTTCACCTTACTTCTTAATATGGTGCACATACCTATATATGTATATTTTTGGTTCATTGTTGTACACATACTTACATGTTTGTGCTGCAACTAGATAGGTGCAAAGTTTTAGATATTTTGCAGATTTAGAACTTCTGGTGTCTGTGGTTGAAGAAAAGACTGTGATTAATTCATTTTTTTTTGCGTTTTGAATCTCCATTTTCTTTATGCTTGATGATATGGTTCATGAACTTTATCATTTGGGAGCATGGATTATGAATTAGTGGGAATCACAATGAGTGTGTGTTCTCTTATGTGTAGTGGATCGTGCATGTCTATTGAGGCATGTCTGCTGACTATGTAGGCATTTCACATGCATAATAATCATGGCCATCCATGCTTTTTTCTACATCTATCTATATCTATATGTATCTATATATTTCTATAACAAGAATCAAATTTGGATCACACGTTTTGTTGAACTCCACAAGTTTCAACATTTTCACATTCTTTATTAAATACTGACATGGAGAAAAGTGCTATTCCCTAGTCTCGTCTTGTGAATTAGGGAATTTTTTTTCATAGATCCAACAATCATTCTATTTTTCTGTTTCTACTCTTTTATGTTAATTATTCCGAGACATCTCTGATTACAAATAATGGTGTTCCTCATTTCTGTGTTGCATAATTTAATTTTTTTCGGCTAATCTTTTGCATATATAATAGCTAGCTAGATTGTAATTGCATACAAGAAATATGAGGAAATACTTTCATTTTATGCTATTTTATGCTAAGGAAATATATATTGAAACATTTAAGCTTTGTTATCTCTAACTATTGTTACTAATATTAGATATAGGACTGCTTTCAAACAAAAAAATAATATTATCAGATAAAAAATGCAATAATTATTTTATGATGCCCGTAAAAATTGTTTTATAAGAGTAAGTAATGTGTAAATATATATAATTGCTCAAAAGAAGAGAATTGTAGGAGTAATAAGTAAAACACTATTATGTTAGAAAGTTGAAAGAAATTATGGAAACAATTTTTGTTACGTCCTTCATGGTGAATTAGGTTAAAAAATTATTCTCTGCATGTTTCCAGAAATGAGCTAAGGAATAAACCCTAATGTCATTAAGCTGCTAGCAGAGTCTAGATCTGCATAAAATTTATAAAGTAAGCATTATATTAGACATAGATCAAGTATAGAAATTAATATACTTTGATTGGACTTTAGAGGTTTTAAACCTTCTGCATGCATTTCTTACCCTTTGTTCCATTTATTTCCTTAGAACAACACAAGCTTATGTTTAAAGATACAATAGAACACTATCTGCATGATGATCAATTGTTTTGGCATTCAGAAACATACAACTTTCTCTTGTGCCAATTGTTCTATTGTTTTTATGATGCTATATTTATAATCAACTTGTAGAAAATGTGGATTGAAAGCCAAGCATATACAAATTGTTAGGTCTATAGAGAGGGTTTTACTGGAGATATACAACATCAATGAGATGAGTCCGATCACATAAAACATTGATACCACTTTCAATCCAAAATCTTATAAGGCAATATGTTTATGGGTCTTTATACTTATATAGTGTTTTACCTTCTCATTTCTAGTCAATGTGAGACTTAGACTCACACTTGGATTCCTAACAAAAATATACTTGATAAAAATAAGTTTCCAACTACATCACTAACATTATAAATTAGGCATAGCAAGAAAACACATAAGATGATGGGTTTTTTCCGAAAGATTGATGTTTCTTATATGGTGTTTATCTTTGTTATTTTTATTAACGTCAGACTTATACTCACTTGGATTCTTCTTAACACTGTATTGATGCAGAGATAAAAAGGAGAGAGGGAGAATATGAATAATTTTTCTCATGTTCCCCCTGGTTTTAGGTTCCACCCAACTGATGAGGAACTTGTTGACTACTACCTGAGGAAGAAAGTTTCCTCAAGAAGGATTGACCTAGATGTGATAAAAGATGTTGACCTATATAAAATTGAGCCATGGGATCTTCAAGGTAATAGTAAAAAAATTGGATTGTAGAATTAAAACCTAACAAGAAAGACACTGATATATACATACATTTTGGTGTTTTGGAAATATGAAGAACTTTGCAGAATAGGAACAGAAGAGCAGAATGAATGGTACTTCTTCAGCCACAAAGATAAGAAGTATCCAACAGGAACTCGAACAAATAGAGCAACTGCAGCAGGGTTTTGGAAAGCAACTGGAAGAGACAAAGCTATCTATTCAAAGCATGAGTTGATAGGAATGAGGAAAACCCTAGTTTTCTACAAAGGTCGAGCCCCCAATGGACAAAAATCAGATTGGATCATGCACGAGTATCGACTTGAAACAGATGAAAATGGCACACCCCAGGCAAGTTTCAAAAATTATTTTACATTCATATATAACTAGTGAGAAACAAGTTATTCTTCTCATCGTTTACTTCAGTGCAGTAACACTTAGGACAATAATATTTTAACTACTAAATTTTGACAATTTTCTTTTATAACATGGTGTGACATATCCTAACAGGTTTTAGAAAATTGAAAATTAAAAAATGAAAAAATAAAAAACTACTTCAAGAATGACACCTAAGGTTGTAAGAGAAAGTTGTCAAAATTTAGTAGTCAAAAAATCATTTTTCTAAAACTTAATCATTCATTACATTGTTTTTTCATTATTTATGTATGTAGTTGGTGCATCATGTATCAGACAAAACTATTGCACTTGATTGCACCAGAAAGCATGTTGAGTGCTCTCATGTATATGATGTCTGTATGTCATGCTTATTTCTTTTAAGATTTCTTTAACTGGAAAAAAAGTGTACAAAACTCTATGATAAACATATAGGGCGTGATTAGATCAAAATAAAAGTGCTCTCAAGAGTTTCTCTTCTGAGAATACAAAAATTAAGAATGTGGATTTATGGAAGTAAGTGTAATTATTGTGATCCTTTGTTAGCTTTTGTAACTCTTAAGCCATAACTTTTTCTTGTTTTCTTGGTTACTTTCTACATGAATGCCTTTTTCTTTTGTTGGGAATGGTTTCTTTTTCTTGAATGAATTAACCGAAGATGGAGTCTTATGGATGGTTAATATATTAGTCGTTGGAGTTTTATCAATAGTTAATATATTGGTTTAATTAGTCGAATGGTACTCACTTTCATTTACATGTGTCACTTTGGTATTCGTTTTTAAACATGTGTTAATTGAATCCCAACTTTTGAAAAGATGTCTCAATTAAGTTATTTTCAGCAAAAAAATTATTAACACCGGTATTGATATTTAAAATAACTTACAAAATTAAGTATTGATACTTATATTAAGACTTAATGGTAAAAGTCATGAATTAAGTTAACGACTTTAATAATTTTTGTTTGAAAGGGACTTGATTAAGACACTTTTTCAAAAGTTGGGACTAGATTGACACATTTTTAAAAGCGGATATCAAACTGATACATCTAAACAAAAGTGGGTACCATCCAACTAATTAAACCTGATATATTAGTGAAGTTTTATGAATAGTTATATAACAATATTTGTAGTCGTTTTTGTCTGTTTTGAGTACAACGAACGATGATCGAATTGATTTAAAGATTTAAAGAAATGTGATGTGGTTTAAAGCAGGAAGAAGGATGGGTCGTGTGTAGAGTATTCAAAAAGAGACTAACAACCATGAGAAAACTGAGTGAGCATGATTCTCCATGTTGGTACGATGAACAAGTTTCTTTCATGCAAGACATGGATTCACCAAAGCAAAGTTCTCAACCTAATAATTTGCCCTACCAGTTTCCATATCCATGCAAGAAAGAGCTAGATTTGCCCTACCATCTCCACCTTCCATTGGAGAACCAAAAACTGCTTCAATCTGCATCCAACTCAATCACACCATATGCTGTAGTAGAACAAAACCATGTCATGCACCAAGTCTCAATCATGCACCAAGTTCAACACTCTGCTCAACAACAAAATTTTCAGACAGTGTTTGGAAACAGTGGCAATGAACAAGTTGCAGATTGGAGAGCTCTTGACAAGTATGTTGCTTCACAACTCAGTCAGGAAGATGCACCCAAAGAGAACAGTTTCTCAAACACCAACACCAACTCCACCAACAACAACAACAACATGTTTCTTGGGAAGAACAATGACAACATTGAACAGTTGGGAGACATGGAGAAGGAGGAAATGATGCCTGAAAATGCCTCAACTTCAAACTCAAGCTGTCCAATTGACATGTGGAAATAGTGGCTGCTTCCATTGATGTTGACTTTATACTATTGATATAGAGTACTATTAGTTAATATCAGAAAAGAAGGAAAAAAAATAAATTACAATTTCTTGTACATAATAAGTGAAATCAAATACATGACATTAAAGCTAGTGCATGTGTGAACTCTTTGGCTTCACCTCTTGCTAGCAACAAGTGGAAATTTATTGGAATAGAAAAATAATTAGTAGATATATGATCATATATTTCCCATGAGAGATATAAGCTTTGCTGCAGAATTTGTAGTTATTGTGTGGTTTAAGAAGATGGCTCTAGCCACTAAGATGTTGTTATGTTTGTATTTTAAATTCAAATCAAATAGTTATAGAATAAATGAACTCTTTATCTTTTTTATGTTGGTAATTATTTTGAATTTTAGCAACTTATTGATTATTCACCTTCTTAATTTGTATATATAATATGGAATAAATGTTTCTGATAAGTTCATATATTTTATTTGGTCATGAAGTAATATATACAAAAGAAAAAATAAAAAACAGTAAACAACTCCTCATCTATATATATATATATATATATATATATATATATATATATATATATATTTATTTATTTATATATTTATTCCTGCAAACAAATCATTGTCATGACTAAAATTTACACTATAGTTAGTGAGAGTGAATTTTGATTTCATCATTTCATGTAATATATAATAACATAATTTTAGGAGAATTATCATGCCTACCTCTATCCATATTATCTTATTATTTCATAGTATAATTTCTAATTTAGAATTGATTTAAAGGAAATTTTCAATTGATTTTATCTGAAATATATATATATATATATATATATATATATATATATATATATATATATATTTTAAAGTTTGTTTAGCCAAGTACAAAGTTTTTCCTGGTGTAAAAAGATCTACAATAAATCAAACAATTATTATTATTAAAAGGTAACATTTTTTATACATTATTATTTATGAAAATTGTTGTAAATGGTTACCTAATCGCAACCATCATAAATTAAATCAATGTAGTATGTCCAATTTCTAGGTCGATCACTGCTGGAAATTTTTATATTATATGAAATTTTTCTTATAAATTTATTGAAAAAAATTATAAAAAAAAATTTTTTTTCTGTTATTTTTTCTAAAAATGTTAATTGATAGGTAATTTCTTCGTAGATAATCATTTCTTACAAAATTGCAAGTATTTTTTATAAAATTTATTACGAAAAGTATTTTATACATAATATTTTACAAGAAAATTGGTAACAATTTTTTGCAAATTTTCTTTCACTATAAAATTTGTAAGTATTTTCTACGAAAAAAATTTTAAAACAAAATTAACAGGAAATATAATTTTTTTAATAGTATTATAGTCACAAACAAAAAAAAAAGTTATTTTATGGTGTATTTAAAGAACAGAATATTTGTGATAGATTTAAATATGAATTCGAGTGAATTGTTAATTATTTATGTTCACCTGAGCATGTGGGCACATCCTTGTACTGCATGTTCCCTTTCCTTGGCAGCAAAGATAAAAGAAAAGGTATAATTATTAGTTACAGTTTGTTGGTCCAGTATCAACCAACACTATATAAGAGAGGGGAGAGAAATTAAATAATAACATAACCCATGTAATGAAAAAGAAACAAGTTAAACATAGAAAAGTGTAGGATGTAAAGAAATTATAAATATATATAAATTTGAATTAACAAAGACATTTTCTCACCACAAGTTATATCTGTTCCAATTTTTAATAAGTAGAGATAGAAAGAGTGTAAAATTGAATGGATTTTATAAATATCAAGAATAAGATTGTGTGTATGCATTTTTAAATATTTATATTATTATAAATTAATAATATATGTTAATTAATTAACTTAATATATAAAGAAAAACTAGTGAGATTAATAAAAACTACTTGACTATTAACAATATAAAGTATAAATACAATAAAGAAAAACAAAAAAATAGAAAATATTTTAAAATATGAGTTACTTCTACAACATAACTTAATAATTTTTTTTTAAATCAGTTAATAATTATATTACAAAAATAAAATTGGTGTAAGAACTGTTTACGAAAAGAAATATTTCTTTATATAGATAGAGAGCGATTTCAAATTAAATTAAGATTATATTTATTCGTATATTATAAACTGATTTTATTTTTAATTTATATGAGTTTCATATTAAAAAATGTACATCTTTTACAAGTAATTAAATATTTATAAATAATTCGATAATAAATAACATAATAAAACGAAAATAAAATAAATTCTGATATTATATTATGAAGTCAATTTTGTGGTAATGTACTGATTTAAAACTTATTTTCTAATAAATCAAAGGGAAAAAAATGTATAAGATAGTTTTAGACTGTGGTCCATTTGCATAATAACATACATCACTATGTGTGTGTACTACAATTTTACACGATAATTATTTAAAAAAATTACCAATGATGAAATAATTGAAGCAATAGTAAGAATAATAAAATTTGGTTTGAATCTGAGTTTTGGCCCACTATACCAGCAATATTAGTAACACATGCTTTGCTGCCAAGTCTCGCAATATATACAAACAAGTTTTGTAATCATATGCTTTATATATCAAATCTCTCCAACAAGGTTTAGAAGCCAAGCAAAACATCAACCATACATTTTTTTATTTCTTCTCTAGTTATTTCATGTACCACCTAATCATGCAACCAAATTATTAGAGCAGAAAAAGGTTATTTCACAATCTAGATGAGGCAAAATGATTTTAACAAAAAATAATTTTTGTATTTCTAAAAGAAATTTGATGTCAATAGTAGTAACACATGCTTGGTAAATATAATTATTGTGAATATTTGACATATGTAACATAGTATTGTTGAGACATTACAAGATTTGATGTTAACTAAATAAAATAAAATGTTAGGAATTCAAGTATGAGTCTAAGTCCCACATTGGTTAGAAATGAGAAAGAAAGTAGAACACTATACAAGAATAAAGATTCATAAACTCATTGCTTTAAGGTTTGGGTTGAGAGTGGTGTCAATGCCTTATGTAGTTAGGCTCAGATCATATTGGTGTTTATTCTTTCAGTGAAACTCCTTCTGTATACCTAACAAGTGGTATTAGAGCTGATGGTTAAAAACCAACTCAGCAGTACAGAAAAGAACAGAAAATGAGTACTCGTGTCAAGTGAAAAAAAAAATGCCAACTTTGACAACATTACTCTAGAAGGAGCATGATGTTGACTAGGTTGGTAAACAAAACAAAGATTAAAATAATATAAACAAAAAAAAAAAGTGATCACAAATATATAAGGTAACTTAGCTGAAGCAACAAAAGAAGGTGAAAACTGAAAGAAGAAAAGTAATTAAAGTCTATATACATGAAATGAAATCAAGCTTTAGAAAACTTGTACTTTAATGAAGCAACAAATGAAGGAGTTTTGAAACTGATAAGAGGAAGTTGAAATAAGCATGGAGAAGCTCAGAAAAAACTCAGGTATAACTTATACACACACACACCAGAAGAAACTATAACCTAGTATAGTAGTAATTGAGCATGAAGATGGTGGATTGAAAGAATGAAGAAACAGAAAGAGCCATATATGGTGATGATAGATAGGAATCTAGGGTTTAATATATATAAAGAAGAAACAGAAGAGGGTCTTCATGGAAACTGATTTTTGGAGGAAAAAGAAAAAAAAAATCATTTGTGAATTGTTTTAACATAAGTCATGGTTGGTGATTTTATCTTCTTAAAAAAGCACTCTCTCAGACAACACACTCATGAGAAGAGGGATAGAGATGCATAAAAATGGGAGACAGTGAATGAGTTCAAGAATCAAATAATGGAGGAAAACAAAGTTCTAAGTCAAAGTTAATTATTTATTATAATTTCACATGCACTAATTTTTTCTTTTGCATTATTAAAAAAATTTATATTTTCTGCCAATTTTATTTTGAAAATTTTTTTGTAAGAAATATTTATAAATTTTGTTATGAAAAAAAATTACAAGAAATTTCTGTCAAATTTTTTTGCAAAATATTTTGTATAAAATACTTTTCGTAATAAATTTTGTAGAAAATATTTGCAAATTTTATAATTTTGTAAGAAAGAATTACCTACGAAGAAATTATTTGTCAATTAAAATTCTTAAAAAAAATAGGATGAAATAGTCTTTTCTTGCAAAATTTTTAACAACTTTGCAAGAAAATTTTCATTTAATATAAAAAATTTTAGTAGTGTTAATTAATAAATATATGAATTTTCATACTATAATCAACAACCTTGTACTCCTTATTTATGTCAAAAATAAAAATCTAATGACAAAAAAAGTTAGTGGACTTTTAGTTATATATTTTATTTATTTATCAAATATTTTTAATAAATAACAAAATTATGTGGATCAACAATTTTGTGAGCTTAAGGTGTGTGGAGTATTTATTTATTTATTTATTTATTATTACTATACATTGTTTGTAATGGAAGAAATGAAGGATTAAACATGATTCATTGAAATCCAAGTAAATCATATGCATGTGGCTGCTATTATGTTGGCCTTCAGCTACACAATTATCATCTAAATATAAATGCCCACTTGGAGTTGTTGAATGTTACCACATCCATTGAATCATATAAATACATATTCATCTAAAATCCAAAAATGAGAACCAATTCAATTGACATATTCATCATACAATTCAAAATATATGTATCTAATAATTAATCAGTTGACCAATTCTTATAAGAATTACATGCATGAAAAAATAAATAGAAATTTCTAAAAATAATTAGAAGTAAATGCAAGTGCCCTATCTTCTTATTTTGTTCAATAATCCCTAATTTTTTATTCTAATTCAAAATAAAGACATTTAGTTTTTCTATTTTAAAATTTTCAAAATTTCGGTCTAATCCTTAATTTGACACATAACTTGTTTATTTTAATTTGGTGTAATTGAAACTTGGATCTTGTATATTCAGTTAATGGGTCATAAATGAAGACTCAGTCAATAAATGAAGATTTTTACCAAAGTTAAAATATAAAGGATAAATGTAGATAAAATTGTGGATTACATCAAAATTATAAATTGTTAAAATAAAAATGGAAATTAAAATTATATATGGTATACTTTTAGTGTATACTTTTTCATTTCATTAAAGTTTCTAATTGCATTGAAACCTCTTGGTTATTTTTCTCATGCATCCTTTTAGTTATTTCTTACTAAATGAATTGTTCACCTTTCACTATTAAAAAAAATTCATATGTCTTGTTAATTTTGTTTTATTTTTTTTTAGGAAATACTTATAAATTTTTTTATGAAAAACAATTTGTAGGAAATTGCTATCAATTTGTTTGCAAAATATTTTATATAAAACACTTTTCGCAACAAATTTTGTAAGAAATATTTGCGAATTTTATAATTTTGTAGGGAATAATTACCCACAAAAGAATTACCCATCAATTAAGATTCCTAGAAAAAATAATAGTAAAAAGTCTTTTCTACAAATTTTCTTAACAAATTTGAAAAAAAAAATATCCATATAATATAAGAATTTTTAGTAATATTTCATTGTAGGCGCATGTCAAGTTCATGGTTATTGGATTGTTTTCCTCACCCCATTTTTTCACACTAGAAGAACCCTTTTCTACTAATTCATTTCTCAATCTAATAATTTCATTTTTACATCATTTTTAGTTGAATTATGTACCCATTATTTGTATATAGATTTAAAAAACTCCCCGCTCTCTTGTTATATTCATACTTCATTTTTTTATTTTTTGTTGTTTATATAGAATCATAGAATGCAATTTTATATAGTCAGACAATTCACGAAATTTTCATAAATCTTCAAAAAAAAAATGAAAAATTATATAGAGATAAAAGAGATCATAAATCTTAAAAAAAAATGAAAAATTGTATAAAGATAAAAGAGAGAATATAGGAAAAAAAAGAGTAACTAAATATTATTGTTATCCTCTCAGACTTCTCTTTATCGATCATCTCTACTTTTGTTTCTTCAATAGATTTCATTCTAGCCCCTTCCTTCACTATAATTTTCCTTAAATGTCTCCATTTTAATAATCTTCTAATCTCTTCAAATATCTTTATTTAGTGCTCATCATTATGTGAATAAAAAATATCTCACTTAATGAAAAACAACTTCTTTGACATTCAAACAATCACTTGATAACATGTTTTCAAAAATATAGAAATAAAAGAACATTTATAATTGTTGAACATTTAAATATAAATATAAATAAATCTCACATCGACTAAATACAAAAAAATTAAATAGTATATAAGAAAAAAAAAACTCATAAATTTATTATCTTAAATATTTTAATTGAAATTAATATTAATTAATATTAATTCTTTGTGCGGATCGGACTCAGATCACAATTATGAATTCTATCTGATTAATCCTCTCTTAAAAAAAAACTCATCAGTAATTATAAAAATAAAAGAAAAAAAGTGGACAAAATAGTAAATATCAATTGGTTGTATAAATTTACCAGAGTATGAATACATGTCATTGCTCATTATATACAACTACACAACCATCTTTAACTACATCTTCTACTTATATACTTTATTAGTGACCATTTGGAACCTCAAATTCTCATAAAAACTGAAAAATTGACTTTGTGGCTTGCTGGAACATTCCCACTTGAATGAAACTCTGCACGTGGTGTTCCACACAATTTTAATGTTAACGCATATGAAAAGAATGAGAATTGAATGTTAACAATTTTTCTCTATCCACTAAAACATATCCTAAATTTGCTTTCCTCGTTGAAACGAAAATAAATTTTACCATCACAAAATTTTGTTTGAAAAAATATAGAAAGACTTTTACTTTATACAAAAGTTAGATCAGAATTGAATTAATATATTCAAGCACAAACTTATAGATCATAAAAGAAATACTTTAATTCTCTTCAAATTCTTGAAAAGTAATATAATTTTCAACTTTACAAAAACATAAATAAAAATAAAATTTGAAAGAAATCGACAAAACTAAAAATAAAGAGAGTGGGTAGTGATTATGTTGGCAATTGGATTTGGTGAGCAATAAATGAAGGTGCGTTGGGAAGTGAAGCTACAAGGAGACAAAGACAAAATGAATAAACAATTATGAAAGTGTTCCATGATGTGCACTTAACCATGTCCTAGGTGGACCTCTAAGATTGTTTGTTACTATACACATTCAACAAAAATTACTTTTGGAAAGGGTTTCATCTCCACTCAAAATTTTCAATAAATTATTTATCCGTAACTAATTATTTAGATCTATGGTCTAACAACTAAAAAACAATTACAGCAAAATCAAACAAAAGCCTGCTACAAACTTATACAATTATTAATCTGTTTAATTCCAACAAGTACATTTTCTAAACAAAGAATTAAAATGCACCCAAATTTGAGTACACTACATGACAGAATAATAGCACGGATTGAAATTTGAAATTGACCAAATCCAAGTAGCCTTTTAAATGAGCTTTTGGTGACAACCATCTAAACAAAGAAAATGTGTATAAAGCATGACATAGCTAAACAAAAAACATTTGAACTTTCTTTAGACAAAGAAATTAGTAATCCACCCTTTTCACAATCCTATAACTACATTGTTGAGAATCATAAAAATGTCAACAGAGCAGAAGAACAGAATCTTAGCTAGCTTGGATGAGAAAAATCACAGCAGAAAAAATTCCCAGAAGCAATGAGAAAAGGTTCAAGCTATGTCCCAGAGTAGAAGCTGCAGAAAAATGAGAATTCGTCCTGCACGTAAAAGACAAAGTACATTTAAGAAGAGAAGACAAAAGGTAATAAAACAGTATCAATGCAGCATGAGAAATAAGGTGTACTTCTGCAAGCTCTTGAGGGCACCACAATATAGAACATTATCTGGTGCAGCCATCTCAGTGTCACCATTTTCTTCTGGATTGATGATCCTAAGATAAGTTTCTTGGCCTAGGTACCACCTGTCCAGGTTTTCTGATCTCAGGTTCCATGATCCAACGTTGTCAAGGGATATCAGGATCGCTGTCCATCCTCCTGGAAAAACCTGACCAATATCAACAAACAACCATTAACATAGAATTCACTCTCTAAATCATACGAAAAACTTGAAACATTTAACACTTCTAAAATGAAACTATTTTATTACATATACAATTATATTATCAGTTTCTAACTAGATCTCATACCAAGTATTATATGCATCAAAGCTTCTAGTTTTCACGAGCATTGGAAAAATACATGAAAACAACTTCACTGTAGAAATAGTCCAATCCCACCAAATAACCCTTTTACATTTAGGGTGGCAATTTCTTACCTGAGTTGTGCTGCGAGATATTGCATCCCACTTGTTATAAGAACCTCTAGAATTTTCTGTCCAATCACCATAGTCCATCCTGGATTCAAGAAGTAATGTTATGTGACCACAGACAATATTGTGTACACCAAAGAACAAAAGGAAGGAAAAGAGATTCTCACCCAACTACAAAAAAGGAGTAACCATCCAGATGAAAGTTTTGAATAGAGGAGTCATTGTTTAGCAATATAACCTCAATGAAGCCCTTGTACGTAGCATTGATAATTGATCTGTCAATTTTTGGTGTTCTGTTCATTGGCTTGCTGGGAAAATCAAGCTTATATATTCCTCTTAATTGATGCTGGTCAGCAAGCCGAAAGGGAAGGTCAGGCTTGAGAAATGAGATTCCATTAATAGCAGCCCGATTTTTACCGTTAATCGGCACCAGTGAAGTAACCTTTAACACATAAGTATCAGTTATGTTGATGGATCCATACCGAAAGGATCCTTGCGGGTTTGGACGAGCACCACTAGCAGATGTATTTTGTCTGCTCAACAGAACATGAAAGATTCAGTGCATACACAACTATATGTGAAAACATAAATAATAAACAAAATACAGAAACTTGTATGTTTATGTCCTTTAAACTTATCATAATCTTTCATAAAAATGATTTAGTAGTGCATGAATTTGACATCACATAGCCTCATACTATCAGTTCAATTTTCAAACCATTTGCTGAGGAATCAGTTCATTTAGATTGAATACCATATACCAGAATGAAATATATCGACTTTATACGGAATATCAGATGAACCAAAGGACAAATAGATCAAAGGATAACACAACATTAACTGCATTCTCCATGATATCAAATTCTGAATGACAAACCTGACACTTCTTGCTTGGTTCATCGAAGCAGTCTTGTCATAAAAATCATCTGGTGGGGGAGGCAGAGGACCACTTGCTGGCCCCTTGGAATTTGAATAGTGTAAAATTGCAACACCAGTAACCTTCTGCCACAATGATTCATTCACAAACCTGGCACTGGCAACAATATAGTAGTCTGTACTTGCATTCTGGTCAGTGGAAAGCAGAAAAGAGTAAGACTGGCCAGCATGAATATCGAAATTGGTAAAATTTGATTGAGTTGTGTAATGCCCCTCTGTCTCCACCAACAGTAGATTATGATTTTGAATTCGGAAATTCAAAGAAGTTGAGATCCCCACATTGTGGACACGAATTCGGTAAGTCTTGCCTGCCATGTACATTTGTACTTTCAGTCAATACTCAAATGTTCCACACCACTATGAAGATAATTTCTAGATGAAAAAGCAATTGTAATACTTAAAGGGGGGGAAATAACTCAAAATGGATTTTACGAAACACGTGAAGCCAGCAAAGGCCAATCTATATTATCATGCTATACCATACCATTAATCACAACAGACTCCAAAATCATTAGTAGATGCAATATGGTTATCTTCCTGTGCTAAACTACTCCGTTACAGTATAAGAAAAAGGAAGCAAAAGCATACACTTCCTGTGCTAACAGAAATCATGCAGCAATCAAAAACAGGACACGGTCATACATATCAAAAAATGATCCTTTTGAGACCGTGCAAATAATGTTACAAAGAGGACAGAATTGTTCACTAAACTAACAGGTGAAAGCAATTTAAGGCACCAAATTGTCCAATAGTAAGTATACATAAAAGGGAATACAAACTGAAAAGATCTTGAGAATAAGGAGAGAAAAAAAGGTCACAGGTTTCAATAGTGACCTTCATGATACCTTTGAGGTTAAATATAATAGAAGGGGACATGATATTACCTGGATCAACTGTGATTTTTTCATAATCAATGCCACTAGGAACAAGAGTTGTGTTGTACTGGAAAGGTCCCTTCCCATTGATGACAACACCATCTGGTATCCCTAGGCCTTTTCCACCATCAAGTGTTGCTCTAAGGGCCTACATTTTCAAAATGAATGCAATAGGAATTGAAAAAATAATCACAAGGCACTCCATCTCCCATATTCACAAAAAGGAAACATTTAACATAAGCCAATGACTAACCGTGTGGTTCTGAGTATACCAATCACCAATGATAATGAAAATATCTTTATCTGGCTGTGGAAAAGGAATTGGGATGATTTCCCTATTATTGATAACAAAGGGACCAAAGCCACCAGAGGCTCTTTGGAAATTAAGAGAAGGGAAGTAAAAGAAACTTCCAATTTGATCCTTGACTTGGAATTGGTATGTCCAATTCCATTTGGAAGGAATTGGACAATTTGTGCCAAGGACTCCATCTTGCCATGAATTTCGCCGCATTTGAATCCCCGGCCTACCATAATCATCAATCACAACTTTGTTGAATTATAAAACACACAGATAATAAAGAAAGTGAAAAGTAACATAATATAACACTGGAACCAACCAACCATGTCATTAGAAGTTCTTCATCCAATCCATTGAACACATTCACAACTACATGGTTATTTGTTGTAACATTGATGAGAGGACCGGGAAACTTCCCGTCGATGGCTATGACCTGTAATCATATTTTTCCAACACTGAAATCAGTCAAATTTTGATCTAAATATTATACTTGAAGTAAAATTAAGTAAAGCAAAAGGGATAAATGTGTTTTAGGCTCCCCAGTTCCCGGTCAAAAATAGTCTTATTCCTAATACTTAAAAAAAATGATTTTGGTCCATGTACATTTGACATTTGGTGAATTTCGTCCTCATCAATCTTCAGTCTCACTGACAAAGTTCTAGCAATCACCAAGAATAAAAGACACGGAACCAAAATCCTAGTTTTCAGAGTATAGGGAACTAGAACAAATTTTGACTGAAAATTGAAAGACCTAGAATATATTTTACCCTAAATCAAATTACCAAAAAAAAAAAAAAAATTAAAAAAAAAGAAAAAAAAAAAAAAAAAAAATAAAAGAAAAAACAAAAAAAAAAAAAAAACTTACATAAAATGAAATAAGAAATTGAAGAAATTAATGGAAATGACAAAATAACAGAGAAGTGAAAATTGGGGAAGGGAGTCTAAAAAACCGTGTGTAAAAATCCCACAAATCTCAACTAAAATCCCACAAGGGCCTCACCCCAAGCCTTCCAAAAGCTTCAATATTCACTCATACAGCGTAAAGCATGTAGTTCATCAAGAAAATAGCTTGTTTAATCTTTATTTGGATGAAAAGAAAAACAGAAGTAAAACCAAAACTGAAAAAAAAAAAAAAAAATAGCAAAACAGAGACTACTACGTTTTGACGCATTTTCAAGCTATGCAGAAGAAGCCCAATTCCATATACTGGTTTCACATGCATTCTTAACATTTAAAGAATACTAGCACACACGCATGAGGACGTAAGCTGAAGAGAGATCGTAATTAAAAAATTAAACGCGTGTGATTGACAAATAGTACAAAAAGAAAACAAGAGCAACAACCCGAACGAAACCTTCAAAGAAAAGAAGTGGGTTCGATGATTTGCAGTGACCCAGATGAAAAAGCGACAAAATTTCAATGGGAAAGAAAGAACAGAAGGAAGAAGAAACCTGTTGAGGAACACCCAGAGGGGAAACAGTGGTGTAGGAGACGCGAAGTTCAGTGTAAACCGTTGGGTCGCCACCAAAACAGAGTCTTGAGAGCAGAGCAATGTGCACCAACAGAGTGAAGGCAGAGAGAAGCATCTTCATGGTGATTTTTTCAAGTGTGTGCGCAGAACACCAAAAGTTACCAATGGAAAGTTATTGCTACGATTTATATAGCATCTTATGATTGTGAAAAAGTTTCTGGGTTTCTACAAAATCAGAGAGAGAGAGAAAGAGAGAAGAAACGGCTATTTGCATATTTCTAACGCATGACTTGTTATAAGAAAAATAAATAAAATAAAATAATAATAGTAGTAATAAAAAATAATAAAAATAAAATTATTATTTCAAAAAGATAGTGCTACTATTGGGTGGACTTTAATTGATTATTTTTTTACCAGTAATTAGTAATTGGTTGAGTCTGTTGATGTTCTTTTTGAAAACATAAATTCAAAAATCTATATTAATACTTTGGTCTCTTCAGTTTCTATTACTAATTTTCATGTATAGAGAATTTGCAATTTTGAGCATGCGAGTTCTTGTACTGAGCATATGAGTTTTATTAAAACCTAACCTGATATGCCATAAAAAAAAGGAAAATTATTTTTGATAAAATTAATTTTGATAAATTTGACAAAGTTTCTATAAATAAAATTAAAAAAATTAATTTTTTTAAGTTTTAACCAAAATAAAATAAAAAAGGTTTTTTACTTGTCAAAATTTATAAAAAGAAAAACTTTATTAATCTATCATTTTCCCTAAAAAAATATAAGACTCACATCAGAATAAAAGAATCGTTTTTAATTTTGAAAAATTACGCCAATAATTATTAAAAGGAGTGTGAAATTTTAAAACCTTGGCACTAATTAAAAGTGATGTGATATATTAAAATTCATTGAATTTAAATTAAGACGGTGACTCTGAAATTAAGATATTTTAAATAATTAATTAATAATTTTGGTTTAAGTTTCAATACTGTGTATGCTTTTATTTTGGTTTAATTGAATAAAACTGTAATATTATTAAGGTAATTTGTCTGTAGTGTTTTTAATATTATTCTTTCATCATAAATAATTTGAATCAACACTTAATTAAAAGTTGAACTGAAATTATTGAGAGATTAAACTTACCATGAAAAACTAAAATATAAAATTAAATGTCAAAAGACGAATAAAATTTAACGTTAAAAGACGAAAGTTTTAAAAATGTCGCGTCATTTTTAATAATTACTGTACATTAGATTCTTTCCAATTTCTTCTTTGTTGTTCAGGTCAAAACAAACGTTTTCCGTTTAAATTTATCAATTTATTTGGACTTTTTCTTTAAGAAAAAGAAAAACACTAGCTTCAGAGAAAAAAGAAATAATCCAATATGGATAAAATGCTAAATAAAAATAAATATTTTTAATATTTTGAAAAATTAAGTATTAAATATTATCTTTATTCAATGAGAAAATTAATAGAAAAATATATTAGCAAAAAACTGAACAATTACGTCACACAGTAAATTATATGTGTAAGAATTTCAACCTAAAACAATTATATTTTGTAAGATAATTAGTTGGCTCGATATATCTCATTCAATCAATTTTATCGTGAAAAAATAAATAAATGTAGGACTGAATAGTTTAATTTTTTTTGTGTTTAATTTTTATTTCTACTTTTTCATTAATTATTCATGTAACGATTAAAAATATAAAACTAACTTAAAATTATAGTTAGTATAAAAAATATTTGGATAAATGTTTATGAAGAATAATGATTTTACTTTCACTTAAGAAATCTTCTTAATCTACACAGCAATTAAGGAATTTCCAACCATGAGCGATTTTAACAAAACAAGGAAAGAATCGTAAATTTTTTTATTAAACAAATTTAGCATTCTATAAATTTTAAAGATATTTTACTGAATTTCTCTGATCCCTCTCATAATACTCACTTGAAGATAAAATTTGGGGAAAATTAAATAATCTAATTTTGATTCATAGTCTTATTTAAATTGAATTATATTATAAAATTTATAGTGTAAGTTTGATTGAAAATAAATATTATTCAAAATAAAACATTGCACTATTTTATTTTATTTCTTGTCTTTTGGAAAATATTTAGAATACAAATTGCAAAAATAAATATTGGCATCGATATGATCATCAATTAAAAATAAAAAATATGTACTTTTAAAAACATATTTAATTATACTTTTAACATCGGAAATTTAAAGCATGATTATTTTTAGATCTGTAAATTAAAAATAATAATAAAACCAGTTTAATTGTTGGACTTTAATGAATATCATATATTCTTTTTTTTTTTAATATCAAACAATTAAAATGATTTTTTTTTCAAAATTAGTTTGAATAGTTTATTTCTATATTTGAAGGACTAAAATTGTATTTCTTAAAATTTAAGATATATTAAAAATAATTTTTAAATTAGAAACAAAAAGAATTGAAAGGTTAAAAAACATAATTAAACCTAAAACTAATCATGCTCTTTTAGTAAATAATTAATTCAGGTCATCCATACTTAATTCCAATTTGAAAACATTAAGTTCAAATTGTATAAATGGAAAACATTCAACCATAAAAAACAATTTTCTGTATATGTGTGAACTAATTTAAAGAGGACTATAATAAAAATTTACATATATACTATTAATGGAAAGAGAGTTATAATTATAATATATATATATATATATATATATATATATATATATATATGTGTTATTGAATAAAATAGTGATGCAAAAGGGTGAAAATAGGTTTGTAATGAATATATATTTTCTGTTGTTAGGTTTTCTATTGCCTATTTATTTGTTGTGCCTTTGATATATTTTTAGTCTAGTTTATTTATTCTCGAAAAATTAAATATATTTTTAGTCTTAAAATTAGAATTAGTCTAAATTTAAAATTTTCATACATATTTGTTAAAAAATAAAAAATATTATTTTAAGTTAATTATGTTAAATTGTTTTGATTTGTCAAATTTGTGTTTGTCTTATGTTAGGATTTGAATACATAATTTCACACGTTATTGTGTTGATATCAGTTAGAAAAATATATTTTTTAAAATATAATATTTTTGGTTAAAAAACTTAGCAGAGAAAATGACAAATAATTTCTTAAAAATATTATTTATTAATATTAAAAAGTATACTTTGGTAGTAAAAATAAACTAATAATTTATCAAACAATCTCAACAAATCACTTTAAAAAAAGTTAAATATGTTTTTATCCTTAACTTTTATTAAATTTTAAAATTAGTTCATTTTGAAATTTTGGACCAATTTAGTCTTTTATTTTTTGAAATACGTAAATTTAGTTTTTTTAATCAAATTTTGTTAGGTTTGTTTGATGTTTCGTACGCATTTCAAGATTGTATTTGAGTTGTTTATATTGTTTGTCACATTTTTACTTTAATGTTAAATTAAATATTATTATGAAATGCACTTGAAATATCAAATAAACTTAAAAAAATTTGATTAAAATGACTAAATCTACGTATTTCGAGATATAAAAGACTAAATTGATTCAAAATTTCAAAATTGACTAATTTCAACCAACATTAAAAGTCAGGAGACCAAACAAATATTTAACCCTAACAAAATTTATAAACTCTTCACAAATATCTAAATTCAGTTTCTTAATATGTACACAAAAATAGATTATGGGAGATGAATTTAGAAAAGAAGTTTAAAATGATAATAGTGGTGATAAGGATGTGGAAAACGTAGGACTAATAATAAGAATGATGACACAAAATATTGAAACCTTTTTGAGTATTTGGACTCTGAAAAAGGGTCCACATTCTTACTTAAATGCATCACTTTCTTGCCCCACTTTACACTCTAGATGGACCCTTATCTTAATATATTAATAATTTTCTCACTTTTATAAAATAAATAATTTAATTTCTACATTTAATCTCCATAATTGCAACATACTTTCTATTTTTTTTAATTTAATTTTGGCACGAATTATTATTTATCATTAAAAATAAAAATAAAAATAAACACCAGTTGCTTTGAATCCAACATAATCGTCTAGTCCAATTTGAATTTAATATTTTAAATTTATATTTAATTATTGAACATCCTTTCACACTACGTTGATAAATTGCTACATTTGTAATGTGTATTGCATTAACGTTGTTTTTCTATGTATTGACAAAAAAATGTGGTTTGATAATGACGTATTGATCGATGAAAGCATTGATTGACGGTATTTGATAAACTTGACATTTGTTATTTTCAGTAATTTCAACTTTTCATGTTATATTTATATTATTAAATTTATTAAAATTTATATTATTGATGTTCATAAATTAAAATTGATTTCATATAAATATATTAATTAGTAAGTTAAATTAATTTATCTTAACATTTTTGCATTGCATAAATATATCATTTCAAAAATATTCCTTAAATTTATTTTATAATAATTTTCAATAAAATACAACTAATTATATAACTCAATTATTTTTTTTCAACCATATCAATCTTATTATAAATATTTTATTTAAATTCATTCAAATTTTTTTAACTCAAGTCTTTGGTTCAATAAATTGTGACATTTGATAAAAAAATAATGTGACTTGAAATATTTATTCTCCTTTGAATGAATGAGATTTTATTATGGAACTTTACAACCGTCAAAATAATCAAAAGAACATTTTAAAGATTTTAAAAACCATTTAAGTTATATTGTAATGTTTTATATTATAACTGTAATAAGAATTTGTAAGAATTTGATCAGGTTAAAATACGTTGATATTAAGTTTCTAGTTATGAAGGAAATGGTACAAAATGGACAAATTTTCAAAGAACATATACACTCCATGTTTGTGGATCCTCTTATGGATGATCTTCCTTCCAAAGTCTTTCATAAACACACTATTTGAATGGATGTTTCATAATTTGAGAAATTTTTAGTTTAGTAAAAGTTAGTCATTTATGTGATTTATGTTTTTTGTATTATGAATGCATACTCTTCTTGTATTTGGATAATTTCCTTTTATCAAATTTAAAGTTTGGTATTCAATAGTTACACTTTGTATAATAATATTGTTGGTTGATCTAAATAAAGTAAAGTAAGACAAATTGAAAATTGACATATGCCACTTTCATGTGATTTTCATGCTACACATTTCATGATGAGTTTGAGTCTTTTGATTGTGTCAATATTATTAATTATTGATGGGTTTTGTTGAGATTAATATGATGAAAATCGATTTGGTTCTATGTATTGATATAATTAATATATGATATTAATTGGTCATGACCAAAGAATATAATGGTATAATGGAAAATTTTGAACTCATCAAGTCTAACACATTTAAAAAAATATATATATCTGAAAAATGGAAAATTGTTAGAATTACTGGGTCATTATATATGAACCATTTAAATGTGAACCATTATATATATTGAAAATTTTGACCTCATAAAGTTTATCACATTGGTCATATAGGAATTATTATTCAATTAATTATTATCTTAGATTTTCAAATTAATCAATGTAAATTCTTAATTAATTTGTTAGCTTTCTTGCTATTAACCAAAATACATTTTTAATTCAAAGCAAGGACTTTGTAGGTTAATCATGATAAATTAAATAAATTACATTCTCAATTAAATATTACTATTCTAATAATGCTTATTCTTTTGCCTCATAAAAAGTTAATTAGCCTAAGTACATCCTTGATAATTCTTGTTAAAGTTTTCATCTTTAATCAAAGTACATTCTCAATTATTGAAAAAAAACTCATTCAATCACATGAAAGTTTCTAAATTAAATCGAAATACATTTTCAGTTAAAATAATGATTAATATATTACGTATATTTAATATCATGCTAACTTGCTACATCATAAAATTATTACTTTTACACATTTAATCAAAGTTTTCACCTTTAATTAAAGTACATTCTCCATTATTGACAAAAATTCATTTAATTACGTGAAAATTTATAAATTTAATCAAAATACATTCTCAATTAAAATAATGATTGATATGTTGTGTAAATTTAATATTATGCTAACTTGCTACATTATAAAAATTATTACTTTTACACCTTTAACCAAAGTTTTCACCTTTAATGAAAGTACATTTTCAATTATTAGCAAAAGTTCATTTAATCACATTAAAGTTTATAAATTAATCAAAATGCATTTTCAATTAAAATAATGATTGATATGTTATGTAGATTTAACACCGTGCTAACTTGCTACACTGTAAAAATTACTTTTACACCTTTAATCCAAATACATTCTCAATTATTAGCAAAAATTCATTTAATCACATGAAAATTTTTAAATTTAATCAAAATACATTCTTAATTAAAATAATGATTGATATGTTATGTAGATTTAACACCGTTGCTACATCTCTGCCATTCACGAACAATGTAGCTATAATCTCCAATGACGCACGAGGTGGCTGGAGAAGTGGAGTTGTGGTTTTGTGTGGTGCGCGTGAAGTAGTTTCTCATGTGTGGATGTTCAATCTACTTCGGTGAGGGTTGACGACGAGGACTGGTGGTGGTTGATTGGTTCTGGTAGAGGAACACCAACGAGGTTATGGTGGTGCATTCTGCATATGGGTTGTGTCTAGTGAGATGGGAGGTTGGAGGTTGGAGATGATGATGTGACAATGTCTAATTGGCCATATTTTGAGTGAATTAATTGACGAATTAATTCTATTAATGACTCATTTGAAATATTATGATGGGCCCAATTGTGATTTAATAAAATATAAAGACTTATTGGTTATTATTATGGGAAGTGATAATAAAATAAAGATAAAGATAAAATAAAAACCAACTTGATGGAC
>Ga0214544_1001106_pt1 | contig 54362 bp, 36 predicted proteins | sample CNSS3metaG_FD_160074 | JGI IMG/M metagenome (GOLD analysis project Ga0214544, IMG submission 160074) | Root nodule microbial communities from cowpea collected in UCLA plant growth center, Los Angeles, California, USA - CNSS3 | ecosystem: Host-associated > Plants > Roots > Nodule | place: USA...
GGAGAAGAAGAAGTTGTCCGTGAACACTCATCCTTTTATCTTTTCTACTTTCTCTCGTTTGCTGAGGTGAGTTTCTCTATTTTCTAATTGTTTTCCTCTCTTTATGTTTCTTTTATTTTCCTTTTTTTAACATTTTTGTGAGTCCACGTTATCTTTTGATTGCTCGCTAAAAAATCCACAGGTTGTGGAAAAATCCGTAGGCCATTTGTCGAATGTCTTGTTTTGTGCTTGATCTTCTAGAGCAAACTCTGTAGTGTCTTCAAATCGCAAGGTTAATGAGTACAATTTTAATTATTACAGTGTCTTCATTAGTTGGTTTTGCATGCTTTTATTATGTTAATGTCATTCATTAGTTTGTTTTGTATGTTGTTATATCATGTTAATGTCATGATTGTTCATGCAAAGAAAAATGTCAGACCCTCTTCTTTGAATAAAAAAGGAAATATTGATACCATCGTAGTGGCACGCACAACAACACATTAACCTAACCTCAAATATGAAGAGGAAAACCTATAATCCATAGTCTGACATCAATCTTTCAACAATAATGGAAATTAGTTCTACATAATGAAAAGGAAAACTAAACACGGTATACCACGTGATTGACCAAAATAACAGGAGAAGAAGAAGTTGTCTGTGAACACTCATTCGTTTATCTTTTTCACGTTCTCTCGTTTGTTGACGTGAGTTTCTCGCTGCTTTAATTGTTTTCCTCTCTTTATCTTTCTTTTATTTTCCTTTTTTTAAAATTTTTGTGAGTCCATGTTATCTTTCGATTGCTCGATAAAAAATCTACAGGTTGTAGAAAAATCTATAGACCATTTGTAGAATGTCTTGTTTTGTGCTTGATCTTCTAAAGCAAGGTTAATGAGTACAATTTTTAATTATTACAGTGTTCTCATTAGTTCGTTGGTGTTGCATGCTTTTATCTTGTTAATGTCATTCATTAGTTTGTCTTGTATGTTGTTATATTATGTCACTGTCATGATTGCTCATGCAAAGAAAAATGTCAGACCCTTTCCTTTGAATAAAAAAGGAAATATTGGTACCATGGTAGTGGCATGCACAACTGCACATTAACATAACATCAAATGTGAAGAGTAAAACCTATAATCCAAAGTCTTACATTAATCTTCCAACAAAAATGGAAATTAGTTCTACATAATGAAAAGGAAAACTAAACACGATATACAAAGCGATTGACAAAAATAACGGGAGAAGAAGAAAAAGTTCTCTATGAACACTCATCCTTTTATCTTTTCCATGTTCTCTCGTTTGTTGAGGTGAATTTCTCTCTCCTCTAATTGTTTTCCCCTCTTTATCTTTCTTTTATTTTCCTTTTTGTTAAATTCTTGTGAGTCCACGTTATCTTTCGATTTCTCGCTAAAAAATCCACAGGTTGTGGGAAAATTCCACAGGCCACCTGTAGAACTTCTTATTTTGCCCTTGATCTTCTGAAGCAAACTCCACAGTTTCTTCATATAGCAAGTTTAATGAGTACAATTTTTAATTATTACGGTATCTTCATTAGTTGGTCTTGCATGCTTTTATCATGTTAATGTCATTCATTAGTTGGTCGTGTATGTTGTTATATGATGTTAATGTCATGATTGCTCATCCAAAGAAAAAATCAAACTCTTTCCTTTAAATATAAAAGGAAATATTGGTACCATGGTAGTCGCATGCACTACTGCACATATGACAATCGTGGTGACAGCAGATTGAGACAATTGCATAATACAAAAGAAAAATAAGTCAGGATACATACCATAAATAAAAAAAGAGAAACACACAAGTTCTCAATGCACTACAAATAATGAAGTAGACGCAAGAGCAGCAGACACTAGAGCAGCCATAGGAGCAACATAAGAGAGCTCCAAGAGGTAAGTGTCATGAGTCTTAATACTTGCGTGAGTGTCAATCTTAATACTTGCATCAGTATGATCTTGATCCGATGTGTGTGAAGCTTGTTAAGTGGTTTTAAATGCTTAGTTGTAAAATATGTTGTTTTAATGTTCCTTTTGCAATGTTGTTTGTTATTGCTTAAAAATTAGCTCCATCCATAATCATTCATCCTCACCCATTCAAACACGAAATCATAATAGAGAATGCGAAGGAGAAGGTGTTTCAAACGAAAGGGGTTCTAATAGCAACGATGGGGCATTCAACGAAGGCAATTGTCGTCGCTGGCGGTGCTCGCCAGAGGAGGCTTGCGGCAGGAGCTCCTCTGTTAAAGAATGATATGACAGAATAATTCTTTTCTATATTTCATGATTTTCCAAAGCATAAATATATGCATGAGAGATTCAATGAAATCTTCTATGATTGTGCATTTAACTAAATCTCCTAAGATTAGGTTGCAGAATGATTCTCCTAAATAAAACTGCTAAGATTACATATGCATTAAAAATTATTTGCATGATCACAGGCTAATAATATGGAATGACAGTTGCACTCAGATTCTGTTATCAAATCATGATCTCATTACCCCCCCTCAAGTTGGAGCATGTAAATTACTTATGCCCAACTTGCATAGCAAATAGGTGAAATGAGTCAGACAAAGAGCCTTAGTAAAAACATCAGCTAATTATGCATGTGTAGAAACATATGTAGGTGCAATATTGCCGGTGAGATACTCGTTGCGATTGAAATGGAAATCCATTTCGATGTGCTTGGTGCATTCATGAAAACCGGGTTCTTGACAATATGAAGCAATGTTTAATTGTCATAATGAAGTCGCATGGGTTGAGAATGAGAGATACCAAGACTATGGAGAAGACCTTTTAACTATTTCAATTCTCTTGTTATAGCTGGCATGGATCGATACTCAGCCTCAGTAGAGGAGTGAGATACAGTTTTTTTGTTTCTTAGTTTTCCAAGAAATGGGAGAGGATCCAAGTAGAACAAACCATCTGGTAAGAGACCACTAAGTTAAAGGACATCCAGCCCAATTAGAGTCACACCAACCAGACAGTTGCAGGTCAGAATCCTTATGTAACAAAAAGGTTTGCCAGGGGTGTTAAAGGTCAGGTTGGGGGTTCGATTCCCACTGGCAACAACCCACCCAGTATGAATGGACGGAGAAGGGTGAGGGGTTGGGGTGCATTGGGCTGCAGTAACCTGACATGGTCTGGCGGGCCAGGGATGTTACATGTTGTCCATTTGGAACTCCAACCGGACAACTTTGAATATCTTGTAGTTTATGCATATGATTTAGGTTTCCAGTCATGTGGTTGGAATCCCCTGTGTCAATTATCCATGTATTGGTATCACGTTCATTTGTCATCTTATCATTAGGGTTTGTTTTCTAAGCATTTAGTAATTCTACTAATGTCTGCCACTACTTTGTAGTGAGCCCGGTCAAACCTGAACTATCTCCTTCTAAGATCTTGGTGTCTGCATTTGTTCCACCACTATGCACGACATTTGCACGCACTATTCCTCATTTTCCTCGTCCAATTCCCGTTCGCTGCATTGGCTTGCCTAGTCCACTATTTTTTTGTCTATCCCCGTACCAATCAGGATAACCAATGAGTTGAAAACAACTTTCTGCTTCATGTCTTGTGCGATGACAGTGAATACAAGTTACAAACTTGTCTTTTCCATCCCTTCTTCCCTTGACTCCTCATCCACTTGTTTAGACAGTCAGGCTCATCACTTCTATTCTTTCTTCGGTTGTTCTAGTGATCATCCTTACCCTTTCTTCTTGAATCATTGTTAAGTAAACCCTATTCAGAATGGGCAGCGGATCTGTTGCGAGGAGGTTGGATCGAACAGTTCCGTAAATGGCTTCGTCCAATCCCATGAGAAATTGTTGAATTCTTTCTTCTTCTCTCTGGTTTTCTAATTTTGAGGTTATATCACAACTGCACCTTTTGCACCGACAAGTTGGAATTTGGTCGTAATTAGCCAACTCATCCCACAATGTTTTCAATTTTCTGTAGTATGCCACCACCACCATCCCATCTTGTTTGTACCTCGCTAAATCATATTTCAGTTGTTGTATGCTGGGACCATTCACAATAGAAAATCTTTCTTTGATATATGTCCATAGCTCTTTTGCATTTCCTATATAAGACATGATGGAACGCAAATTTGGTTCAATAGTATTTAGAATCCATGACACCAACATAGATTGTACAGTCCACCAGTCTTCCATCTCAGGCGAGCCCTCCTTCAGTGCTCCAATGGTGCCTTCTATAAAACCCCATTTTTTTAGCACACAGAGATATTCTCATGGCACGGGCCCATTCTTCATAATTCTGCCCTTGAAGTTGCCCTTGAGTAATCAAATTTCCCAGGTTGTCGTTGGAATTCAATTCATACGATGATGAAGTCTTCTTCACCATCTTATGTTCTTCCTACTTGTGAGACTCATTATTAGGAGCCTCTTTTCACGTGACTCATCACCACTAAATTTCAAACAAAACCTATTTGCTTATGATACCATAAAGAATGATATGACAAAATAATTATGTTCTGTATTTCATGATTTGCCAAAGCATAAATATATACACGAGAGATTCAATAAAATCTTCTAAAATTGGGCCTTTAACTAAATCTCCTAAGATTGGGCTGTAGATTGATTCTCCTAAATAAAACTGCTAAGATTACGTTTGCATTAAAGATGATTTGCATGATCACAAGCTAATAATATGGAATGACAGTTGCATGCAGATTATGTTATCACATCATGATCTCATTATGTGTGCTCTTGAGTCCTTACGCGAGAGAGGAAAAGAACAGTGCAGGCTGTGATTGACGCCAGAAACAACTTTGGTGACTACTGGCACTACCAGTGATGTCGTTGGCGGTGCGGTGAGGTGGAGGCTCGACGAGGGTTGCAGCTTGCGTGGGTGAGGGAAGAAGTTGTCTCGTGGATGGCGAAGGAAAGGTGTTGTGCCTCTCACGATTGAAAAGGAGAATGAAAACCCTTAGAGGCTTTGTGTATGAGGATATTACTTGTGATTGGACATATTTTTGGATTACTCGTTGGACCTCCACATTTACTACACACATTCAATGACTACCTCCTGCACCTCACACATTATTCATGCACCCCTATATTTTTGTTTTCTACTTTTATCCTTTTTAATTAAATTCTACCTTTTTAATTTTTTTCTAAAAAAAATATTTAAAAATTATAAAATTAAAAAAAAAAAGAAAAACCAAAATAAGTGAGAAATATTTTCTTTTTCTTTTTTGTGTCTATTCAACTACTCATGTTGTGTAACTTATTTTCAAATAATTCGAAAACACTAAACAAAATATAAAAATTTTAAAATATAAAAGTATCAACATTTTTAAAATATAAATGTCTAATATCAATTACTCTAGGTGGAATCCAAGTATATTTAGATCATTAGTTAATTATAGAGAGAAAAATTATTTTCATCAATTATTGATAATTCGAGTAAGATAACATTCAGTGCCCTTAAAAATTTAATAGCCTTAAACTGAAATACAATATTCTTGCTTGAAAATTTTGTGCAACAAGAGGATATTTGGATTTTTATCACACGTCTTCCCTTGCCTACACATCGGGCCAAATAATTTAACAAAAGATATAAATTACATAATCCAAACACTCGGTTTTGTTTCAAATTTTTGTAATAGAAGACAACCACTAAAATAATATATAATATGAAGTTATATTAGATTTCCAAAATTATATTGTTCATGGATGTACAAGCATTTCAACTTCATGGTATATAAGTTTAACTAGCATTAGTTATTTTCATCAATTAACTAGAAAACTTTTTATTATATTAAAACAATGATATGACTTCTCTGTCGTCCATTTCTTATGTTTACAGCTTTTACGATATCTCTCTCCTTCTTTTTTTTCTTCTCTATTTCTCCTTTTTAATTTTACTTCGTGAAATAAAAAATAAGGTTTAATTACTCAGATGGTACTCTGGTAGAAGTGTGTCAATCTGGTACCCGCCTTTAAAAAAGTGTCAATTGCATCCCAACTTTTGAAAAAGTGCTTCAATTAGGTCTTTTCATATGAAGTTGACTAACACGGTTAACAACGTGCCACGTGTCAGTATGTGGCTTTTTTTATTTTTTAAAATTTTTCTTTTAACTTTTATAATTTTTTAATTTTTTTTTAATTTTTTTAATTTTCTTTTAATTTTTTGAAAAAAAATGTCACGTGTCAGGTCCCTGTGTGTGACTTGTGACATTGTCAGAGTCACGTGACATTGCAATGCCACGTGTCAATGTCACTATTAGATGTCATTGTGTTTATTTCAATTTAGTTCTCATCTATGTCTTTTTGTTTCAATTTAGTACTTACTTATGTGTACCTGATTCAATTTTGTCTCAATGTTTTTTAATAATTAAAATATTTTTGTAATCCATTTTTTATAAGATTAAAACTAATTAAGTATAAATATTTTTACAAAATTAAGTACCAATATTTATATTGTTTCTCTCAATTTCAGACCAAATTTATTATTTGTATAAATGTTATACTAATATTTTTAATTAAAAACGACTTTTTAACACATTACTTTATTAATTATTTTTTTATTAAGTACTCATGTTTTGTTAATTATTTTTTTTTCAAAATAGAACAATATTGTCTCTTAGTAATTTTAAACCAAAATTTCTATTTATATGATACTAATTTTTTTTATTAAAAATCACTTAATAAAATGACTTTTACCACTAAATTTTAATATAAATATCAAATACTTAATTTTTGTAAAAAATTTATACTTGATTAATTTTAATTTTTGTAAAAAATTTATACTTGATTAATTTTAATTTTTGTAAAAAATTTATACTTGATTAATTTTAATTTTATAAAAAATAGATTTTAATCATTAAAAAAAATTAGGTTAAAATTGAATCAGATACACCTAAATATGTACTAAATTGAAACAAAAAGACATACATGGGGACTAAATCGAAATCAACACAAAGACGTTTATAGTGACAGACACATGGCATTGTAATGTCACGTGGCACTAACAATGCCACGTGTCACACAGGGACCTGACACGTGGCATTTTTTTTTCAAAAAAATAAAAAAAATAATTTTTTTAAATTTAAAAAAAAAATCAAAAAAATCAAAAATATCACAGACTGACACGTGATACGTCGTTAATGGCGTTAGTCATTTCCGTTTGAAATGGATCTAATTAAAGCAGTTTTTCAAAGATAGGATGCAATTGACACTTTTTTAAAAACATGTACCAGATTAACACACCTCTACTAAAATGGGTACATTCAAGTAATTAAACCAAAATTATATTGTTTTTAATGTAAAATACCAAGTTACTTTTATTGTTTTTATTGAAAATCTTATGGATAATGAAATTAGTCTCTTATGACTTCTAAGTCATCATCTACAACAATCGAGAAATTCTTACCTTCATTAGATGTTAACAATCGTCCCTTCTTATTTAACATATTTTCAATGAAAACAAAAAATCACTTATTACTTTACATTAAGCGTAATATTATTTTGTAATATTTATAAAACCTCACATTCCTTAACACTTAACACGTATTAAAAAATAAATAAAATAATAAAAATATAAAAACTTAATTATAAATTCTAAAATTTATAAATAACTTTTAATTAGTCCTATTATTTATAACTTCCCAACACTTTCCTTTTTATATTGTCAAGCAAACAAATGGCAATTCATTCGAAATTGAGGCGAGCCTAAATTTGGTAGCCAAATTTCACCTTCCAAAAACCTAGATGCTATATAGCAACAATCCTCTCACTTTTTTGGTCAAATAATGGACATTGCCTTCTTTCGTTTACCTATTTAACCAAATTTCCAGCTTCTAGCACACCATCACTATTATGATATTAATTATCTCATCACTACGTATTCAATTATCATTTTCCAACCTCGGTTTTTTCATGCAATAATGTGAAAAGGCTGAAAATTCTGTTATGCTCCTGTATTATTCTTATAAACAATTCTGACTTTTCAAGGCATGCATGTGAATCCATTTTTCTTTTCCAATCTTGTCATTCATATGAAAGTATTTTAGTTTCTTATGCAGTGGCTTCAGTGAAGGAATTCTTACACTAAAGTTTTTATATATTGTACTACGTTCCATGAAAGGATCAAAGAAGTCAAACATGCTATTAAAAAAAGTTATTTAGGTTCATAAAGTAAAGTTGGTCAACTCACTAATAAAATCGATCAAAGATATTTTTTGAGAAAAATAACTAAAGAAAAAGAAGATATTTTTGAAGAAACTCCATGGGAATATATAAATGAAAAAAAAAATCAATTATCAAGGTATTTGGATAAATTAAATAAATTAAGAGAGATATTACAAAGTACAAAAAAGTAGTGGTGGGCAGTTATCAAAAAGAGTAATCTTGTCGTCAAAAGACATACATACATTATATATATTATAAATAATTCACATAGAATAAGAAAGTAAGACGTGTTGACCACATTAATTTTGGAATAAATAATCATCACGAGTCTATAAATAAAGTGTTTTGGATACTATTTTTAGTGTAAAATATATATGGTAAATGAAAAGTACAATTACTACTATGTAATCTCTTCCTTCTGCTTTTATATTTTTACTGTTTTTCAATTTTCTTTTTCGCAGACATTTACTTTCATATTAATTTGAAATGCTCTTAATCAATTATTTTTCTTTATGGTATTTTTAGGAATATATAACTAATATTTATAAAAATAATAGTTTCGCACTTTCATTATTCAAGGATCGATATCATATATGTTAGAAGTTACAAAAGTCAAGTCTAATCCTTTCAGTAATGAATTACTTACTGAAATAAACTATTTTCTCATTCGCATTGAAATGCCTCTATTATGGTTTGTTTTTGCGACTTTGACTTTAAATAATGGGAGACAGTCACGTATACTTTTAATTATAAGTAATTATATAAGTTGTATGAAAATTTATGCAACGAAGAGCACATGTTTTACTCTTTTGTATGAAAAACTCAGCTAATAAAAAACAATTAGAATACTATACAAGCACGTATGTGATATAATGTACAAGAAAAATACCTTTGTTTTAAGTTCCTTTATATGGTAATAACTATTTAAAAGTGAATTTAATATTAACTCAATCTTGTAGAATCTTATAACTCTTCTAATTTGAAGATCAATCGTATCAAATATGAAAATATATATTTTATATATAAGTGATTTTAATAAAAAATATCTAATTAATTTTATTAGTATAAATTTTAAATTGTCCTAAATAATTCTGAGACAAGAGAATTTTAAATAAATATAATTTTAAAATAAAAAATATTTTTTATAAAATAATATATATATATATATATATATATATATATATATATATATATATATATATATATATATATTATAATTTAGTTTTATCTCTAATTGATAAAAAAAATAAAAAATAAGATTTTTAATTTCTTCACATCAGTCTATTATTGGAAATTAACATAATTCTACATGTTGAATTTTGATATTTAACATATGGATCTATTAATTGTTAATTATCCTAATTATTGCATAAATTTGACTTTAGATTTTTCTATTTTAGAAACCTAATTCTTGGTGTGTTAATTGATAAAGAAAACTTTGGTTACATACATCAAATGGAAGATAAAGAAAACAACCCTCTCAAAACAACAAAAACTTAAATCAACATAACAAATTAGCAATATAACGCATATTGTAGACTTTTATTTATTGTGTAGGATTCTTGTTGACCTCACTTACCAACATCGTCTAATTCATCATTACTATTGAAAAATTGATGTTACATGAATTTATATAAGTGGTTGAGTAAGTCTTTTAAAAATAAGTTGTAAAGTCTTTTATTTTAATTTCATTTCAAAATTTTGAAATTAGTAACTTGTTTACTTTTTAAATTTATTTAATTATCGCATTTTTAGAAATATATATTTAGCAATCCGTTCAAAGTGAATCTTAATTTAACACTAGAAATATAAATTTGGAAAATAAATTATTCGCAGTTTCTAATTTGTCTCTCATTATTGAAAATTCCTAATATTATTTTTCACGAAAACACTTATCTTCTTACTCCGTGGATAATATAATAGGAGTCCTAAAATAAGTTATAATATATTATTTTCCAATTCTACATAACCATTTTTTAAAATAAGAGTTGTGTCTTCTTTATATACACAGTTTAACTTTAATTTCTAACTTCTCACGAACGTAACCGTGGATTTACACTTTTAACATATTGACAAACAGATTTCATGCATACAAATTAGTTAACACAAGTTTCAATACACTGAAACATAAAAAAAAAAAAAAAAAAAAAAAAAAAAAAAAAAAAAAAAAAAAAAAAAAAAAAAAAAAAAAAAAAAAAAAAAAAGCTATGTGTGGTTCTGGAAAGCAAATTACTATTTCTATCATTATTTATAGATTCTCTATTACAAAAAATTAAACCCTTTATACAGGGATTTAAAATTTCTTAAACAAACTCCTTTAAATGCTGCAAAGTTATGATATTGTTACGAAAAAAATTAACCTATTCTTGTAAAGATTCAAAATTCCTTAACACTCTCCAACCACAACATGAATTGATATAACTTAATCAATGATGGGGATCTCACATAATTAATAGGAAAAACTATACTAATATTTTACACTAACTAAAAATATGGCTAAATTAAAATATACATACATATATAAGTAAAAGTTTAACTTTAATTTATTGAATTAAAATTTAGGTTCGCGTTTTGAGCAGATCCATGATATGAAAATGGATGTGTCAAATTATTATTGAGATTCAGCTTAAACTAAGCATTGAAGAGGGGTCCTAAGTAAAAGGTAATTAAAAGTTGGGGAAAACTATAATGTGGCTTTTTGCCAAACAGAAATCTAGATTCTTAGCTGTCTTTGATGGTATGTAGTTGAAAACAAAATAGGATTTGGTATAGATTGCTTGACCTTAGGATTTGGTGAGATGCAACTTGCCAAGTCAGACACCACTTCTCTTTGACTAATGCTACCTCTCTCTCTCTTCACACACTATATTTATTCAACATTAACCCTAGATCTTGCTTCATACCTACTAATATTTCTTTATATATAATGATAAAAATAAGATTTTAACTTTGATAGATTCAGGATTTTATGAGTTAGTGAGGATATATTTCTAAAAAATAACAACTAATAGTTATTATCTTATAATTAAATGAAATGTTTAGGTGTTTCAAAAAACAATTTAGTAGGGTGAAATTGAACTTACATAATTCGTCTTAAAAAATATTAATTTATAGATTTTTTTCTTATAATGTTTAATTTTCTCTTTTTTTTTTACAAAATATATAATTTAGATATAGTTAGATTCCTAAACCTACTTTTGTAGGTATTTTTTTAATGTTAGATTTATTTTCAAAATGGTAAAACATTGAGACTCAATTTAACTCTTCTTAACTTTTCTTTTAATAAAAAAAATAAAAAAATTGTCCAATTGAACAAAGTGCAAAATTTAAAAAAAAAAAAAAAAAAAAACAGTTTTACATTCATGGTTTAGGTGGTTGTGACGATTTGTAATGGACAACAATTTTTAAGATAACAACTTTAAACCGTTGTTTAAAGTTAACAACAATTAGCATTTTCTCTTCCATTTTATTTTCAAAATGATTTGTACTATGTTTATATATTTGTTGCATTTGAGTTTAAGTCACATTTATGAAATTATTACTGTGTGGAAAATATATTTATCTTAATTTTGCATATATTACTCATACAAAAGTTCAAAATGAAAACTAGTATATAACTATTATTTGTTAAGTACGTACAACCACTTAAAAAATTATCAATAGACAAAATCATATAATTGAATCCACGATCAATAACATCACACACATATATTTTAATGTTAGTGTTTGAATTACTTAATTAAATCAAAACGGTTGTCTTAAAGTTATAACAAACATATCAAAATAAAAACAATAAACTTAAACTAATACAAAAAAGACTATAACGTCTTCAAATCAATGTCTGTCTAAAAAAAAGTCAACGTAAAAAATGATTGGTGATATTTTTATAATAAAATGACAATTTTGATGTCGGTTCATGCTGTAATTGAAATCGAAGGACATCGACCCTATTGCAACCGTAGTCAAAGGATGTCAGCCCTGCTACAACCGAAGTTGAAGGACATCAGCTCTACTACAACCAAAGTCGAAGGACGTTGGCCCCTACTACAACCAAAGTTGAAGGACGTCGACGCCCTCTTTATCTGACGTCAAATTGCTTTAAAATGTTACAAAAACCTATTGCGAATGCTATTTTCCTGCACTGTTTCTTCTATTTTTCTCTTCTAAGACTCTAGTTGCGACGACTTGTGCGACCACCACCTAAGGTAAGTTGTGGTTCATTTAACGCAAATGCATGTTGTTTGACTGCCTTGGGCATGATTCTTTTTCGTTTTTACCAATTGCTTTCATGCATGTAGTGTTTTAAACCCCTTCCAGTGGCGCGTGAGTCCTCTGTTCTCCATTGTCGACAACGACTCCTCTATAGCGGCAACGATAAGGCTTGACGTGCTTAGTTCACCCTCTAACTTGGTTCAAGGTTTGGATATGCATCAATTATTGGATAGTTTTGTTTATCTTCGTTGAAGTTTGGATATGGCTTGATTTGCATGTGATTTTGGTTATGTTTCCCTATATTTTATCTATCTTGGCCAAATTTTTTAAGGGATTTTAGGAACTTTATTTGAAGGAGTTTTTCTCACCACTTTTTTACTTGATTTTGTTGACATGTATTGATATTCATACATAGTGAAGTTGTATTATTTTTTCAGCGATTCAAGAATCTATCACCTCTAACAATAACATTAGGACTTTGCTTGAAAACTGTCTAGGACAAGATGTTGATTAAGAAACTTTTAGTTTTGTCTTATTGATAGCTTTAGTATTAATAGTTACATTTTGTGTTAATAACTTTAGTTTTGATATAAACTATATTCTGGTAAATTTTTTGAACTATGCTAGAATATTTTCTACTTTTCACGTTTGGGAAAACTGTAAATACAAATAAATTTTTTTTATTAAAAAAACCAGCTTTTAACGTTTGTTGGTGTACTAATTGACCTTAAAGGACGTCATACTATACCACAGTCAACGTACTTTGACGTTAGTTAATACATCGACAGATGTCAAAAGTTGCCCAATTTTAGTTTGAAATGTTGTCAATTGGACATTGATGTTTTGTGGCATCCGTCGTTCTTCAATGTCGAACCCTCACCAAACCGATGTTCTTGGACGTCTGTTTTGAACACCGATGTCAATTTGACATCTTCCGATACGATGTTGGAGTTTGGTCTAACGTCAAAGGCCAAAAATATTAGGCATTGAAAGCCTTTTTTGTGTTAGTGTTAGTTAAAAAGCATGATGCTTAGAATGTTTCTTCACTACTAACAATTTTTATTCTTCTACAAGATTGTATTCATTATCTTCGTTATGGTCTTCATTGTCTTCAAGCTCTAAAAAACGTCAATCATTTGAACATGCATTAATCTTCTTATTATCATGGCCTTTGTTCTATTAAAAGATTCAAGAATTTCATATTCTGCATGACTTCTTTCAATAAATGTAATGGGTCAAAATTGAGGAATTGCCCCATCCATGAAGACATTTCAAAAGATAAAGTTGGGTTATAAAAGAAAGAGTTGAGAAACTTTGACATATAAGGTATAACTCTTATTTTTGACCATTAATTTAATTATAGAACATTTTTTGCTTTCTGGTTAGGATTGTTGTTCCCACCACTCGCTTCTACAACATTTCTAAATGTGTCAGGCAATAAACCATCAATATCATCTTCCATGTCGTCATCATTTACAAATAGAAAATGATGGTATTTCCTCTAATGGTTTAGCATTTTAGAAAGCCTATACCTATTAGATGATCATGCACCACACCACTTCTTGGCCAACACCATTAATGTAATATTCACTAAACCTTGAAAATTTAGTCCACTTTTTATCCATAGTCTTTAATCTAATAAATAAAATACGACCATATTATAAATGGCTAAACAAATTAATAAGCTTAAACAATAATATTTTGAACATATAATACAAAAGTAAGACTAGAAGTTTGATTGATTCAACTTGTTTTGCTCTAGGACTTGAATCTCAATATGTTAGGAAACCAAATCTACGGGCAAAGAGACTAGAAATATTCATGTCTACACTGATTGATTTTGTGCCCTTGTAGTTCGTGCAAGCAAATGAAAAAAAATCTTTATAGTGGAACAATGACACATATACACTATTTTTTTAACAATTTTAATGATGTTAAGTAAAATAACTTAAATGATATTTTTGAAATTTAAGACCAAATTGAACAAAAATTCTAAAGTTGAACCAAATTAAATATACTTAACCAAAACTAGGACCAACTGACTATTTAAGCCTTAAAAAATGGTTGTATTGAACTACATTATTCTAAACATACATTCTCTTAATATACAAAATTAATGGCTACCCTCAAACGTTAAGCAAGCAATTGCAAAAATGATGGATTGAATTGGTTGATGTTGGAATTGCTCATTATTCCACATAAAATGTGTACAAATGGCGTTGCCATAAAGTGGTGTCAATGGATGATATTGATTTCTCTGCATTAAGATATTCAATCTTGTACAACTTCATTGCATAAAAAATTGAATCGAACTTCTATTATAGTTTCTTTTAATTAAATTTATTTTCTAAATAAAACTATATAAATTGAATTGAACTATAACCTATGAGATTGAAAACATATATTTTAAGATAAAAAAACCATTAATAATTCAAATGATTTAGATAGTTCAAGTATTTCAAAAAGAGTTTATAGTATTTTATTTTATTTTGGTTCAATTGAGTTGTAATGTAATTTAATTAGTTCATGTGCATTTTACTCATTCCTATAGGAGATGTGGTGATTCTGATGTGTACAATAATGAATTGAAGAAGTTAAACTAGAGCCAAGGTGTTATGCATCAAATACCCAATTAAACCCAAGAATAATGAAATAATTAGTGGAATATTGATTATGAATCACACTAAAACAATAAACATAACTTACAACATGTTGATACTTTATTATTTCAGCAACAAGCATGATCATTCCTTATATATAGAGCTATATAATGTTACAAGTTAGTTAGAAGAACTTGATTAACTAAACCAAAAAAGTGTACATGATTAGTACTAAATGACCTAAGTTTATGTCTTTAAATGCTCTAAACCAATAAGCACTCGTATGATCACCCTAATAGCATATATCCAAACTAAAGTGCAACAACATACTCTTTGTCTTCTCCAAAATGATTTTTTTATCCTCTTAATAACTTCGTTCTATCGTAGAGTATGACAAACAATTAGATGTCTCACAATACTTTTACCTGTATAGAAGTTATTAAACTCCTCCTTCAAGCAAATATTCAAGTTGTTTTAAGATACTCAATCGTTTTTCGATTTGGTTAAGCACTAGGAACATCCAATACTTAAAACTCTTAAAAGCCTATAATTTCTACTTCATCTTGAATATCTATGTGAATCTTGATTAATCGTTAATGACTAAATACCCCTCTAATGATCTCCAAGGACATATTCTTATGTGGTCTTCATCTTATGCAACGTGTAGGCAAGTTTTGTCTATGTTGTTTCTCAAACACATAATATTCACAAACATTAAGCAAGCAATTGCAAAAATGGATTGAATTGGTTGATGGTGGAACTGCTCATTATTCCACATAAAATGTGTCATAAAGTGATTTCAATTGATGATATTACGTCAATGGTGTTGTCATTAAAATATACTTGCATGAGAAGGGTAGAAAGTCTTCCTTACCAAAAATAACTATTTTATTATAATTAAAATAGAACAAAAGGGCGCTTTATTGAAAAGCTACTTGACCTTAGGAAGGGTATATGCCCTTGAAAAACCAAATGGGCTTTGAGGCCTTTTTAGCTAATAATTTATGGGTCATTCTTCCTGCACCCCATATTTTCCTCCCGCACCCACATACTTAAAAAAAACAACAACTCATTTCGACATTTCTTATTTGCAATTCATTCAATCCCAAAATATTCGTGCTTGCCACATATTGATGTTCTTATTTTGTGAGTTCTTGCTTTGAACTCAAAATTTAACAAAAAAAAAAACAATATTAGAGGTCCATTAAAGAACAAATTCCGTACTGTTTCTGAAAGTTCATTTCTTAATGATAAATTTCATCGGAGTGTGTTCCATAATCATACAGTGTTGAATTCTTCCTAAAATATTTCCAGATAATATGTTAATTTTGTTCTAAAATAATATTTTCAAAAGGGATAAAAAATTTGCAGATGCAGCAAAATTAAAAAACACTTAAATGAAAAATTGGTTATTTCATATTTTTAGGGGGTGCATGTTGAAATTCCGATTATATTTGAAGAAAAAGCGTAGATGAGATCCGAGGCTGTGTCGTTGTTTTCAAAAAGATAACAAAATCGCAGTACAAAATTTTTGGAGACAAATTGAGAAAGGGGAGTGTAAATAGCATTAGCGTTATTTGTGTAGCAATATAATAGGGTATTTAGATATAAACTCAGTCCACGTTCAAACAGAAAATTAAATATCCTACTATTTATACTCCCCTTTTCTTCTATACCCACTCGTTTTACTTATTTTAAATAACATATTTATCCTCTCTTCTTCTCTTTCTCTCAAGACACTCCCGTCTTTAATTGTAATCAGGCACCTCACCCAACACATTTTACTAAGATAAACTGAAAGGAAATAAAATAAATAAACGTAGGAAGGAGAAAAAAAAAACATAAATTCCATAAACAGCTTTTTCGAAACATAGTTTTTATATTCATATTTTAAATAGAAAGAAATAAGTTTACCAGAACATTTTTTTTTTCTAAATGTAAAGTTTGCTTTTTTCATTCATAAGAGTAATGACGGATCATGATTAAAGGCCAAAATAATATATTCAAATTTTATATATTAATTATTATTATTAATATAACAAAAGTATATATAATTTAGAATTGAAATTCTATTATATTTTTTCTTACAAAAATTATAATTTTGAAATTGTATTTGACATGAAAATCATTTTAAATTAGTTTTTCTAATTTCATATTTTTTTTTGGATATTTTTGTATTTGAACACAAATAAGTTCCAAAAAAATTAATATGAAACATTCTGCCTATAATTCAAAAGAATTAATATGAAATTTCCCACTTATAATTCTTTGAATTTTAAGAAATGGTTCTCTAATTCAACAATTGAATTCCTATTATCATGCTTGAAAATAGGTGAAAAAATAAATTTGTATTGTTTTTATCTTTAAGTAGAGATGACAAATAAACTCGTCTCCGTGGGTATTGCCCAAACCTGTCACCGTTTTGACGGAGAATCCTCACATTGACTGAGTATGAGTATGAGAAATTTCCGACTTTTTCAATTAGGTATGAGGATGGGTATGGAGATATACAATTAATTAAATTATTAAAATATTCTCAATTAATTAAATAACCATATATATATATATATTATTTTTTATTTCTTCTAATTATTTGGTTTGTCATGAAACTCATTCACATTTCAATTATATTTTTCATCTTATCATTTATGTAATTATGTTAAAAAGATATATGTCAATTAAAATTTTTTGTCTCACATTTGAATATTTCTATTATTTTTTAATATTTTTATTTATTGTATATTTTTCTTTCGCATGATAATGTTTAATATTCTCAATTTAAGTATTTAATAGCACAAACCTTTCTTTTACTAGGTAATATAAAAAAAATCATTTACTTATTATTCTTATTATTAGTTTTTGTTTGATTTGAAGAACTTTTTTGTTTCACTAAAACATTTTTTGTTATTTCTGAACCACTGAGAATATATGTTGATATTTGAAAAGTTTTCTTAGATCTCTAAGATATTTTTCAACTTATCATACCCTTAATTATACATTTGTTTTCCTTTGTGCGATTTCTTTCAATAGTCTCTCAAATTATTTGTAAACATTTGTTAATTTTTTAATATTTTTATTTCTTGTTTATTTTCATTACGTAGAATACTATTTCGATATATTTATCTAATTATTTTTTATTTTCTAACTCATTATCAATCATACTGTAATTTTTTCACTATAATTGTATAAATAACTTTTATTTACTACAATATAAAAATTTAATGTAATTGTCATGAATATTTTTTTATCACCATCCAACATAATTGAAGTTCAAAAGATACAAAATCTATGTTAAAATTTTATTATTACGATTATTATTTGTCCTTTGTATCATTTTGATTAAGTAATGTATTATAACTTTTATTAGTGTATAAAAAAGATATTCATTAGAATTTAAAATATTGAAGTAAACAAACATTTAAAATATATTTTAATTTGAATATTTGCTTTTCTTTTATATTTTTAAAAAAATATTTTTTAATTTTATCAACTAGGTTTCATTAATGTTTGCAAATTTAATAAATGTGTTGGTTCTCATGAAATTTTATTTGGTATTATAATCTAAAATGTAAATAATTATAATTTATTTTAAACTTTTATTATGATTATTATTTGTTCTTTGTATCATTTTGATCAAATGATGTATTATAACTTTTATTAGTATATAAAAAAGAGATTCATTAGAATTTAAAAGGTTGAAGTAAACAAATATTTAAAATATATTTTAATTTGAATATTTGTTTTCCTTTTATATTTTTTAAAAAATATTTTTAAATCTTATCAACTAGGTTTCATTAATGTTTGTAAATTTAATAAATGTGTTGGTTCTCATGAAATTTTATTTGGTATTATAATGTAAAATGTAAATAATTATAATTTATTTTAAACTTTTATTATGATTATTATTTGTTCTTTGTATCATTTTGATCAAATGATGTATTATAACTTTTATTAGTTCATAAAAAAAAGATTTATTAGAATTTAAAAGATTGAAGTAAAAAAACATTTAAAATATATTTTAGTTTAAATATTTTTTTTCTTTTATATTTTTAAAAAAATATTTTTAAATTTTATCAACTATGTTTCATTAATATTTGCAAATTTAATAATTGTTTTGGTTCTCATGAAATTTTATTTGGTATTATAATCTAAAATGTAAACAATTATAACTTATTTTAAAGTATTTGATATCGAAGAAAGAACCATCCTTCTAATATTAAATATTTGATAATATTATGTTTCCTTTATCATAATTTTTTTTTATTTTATAAAAATTAATTAAAATTAATATTGAAGTAGTAAGAAAATGAGTATGGGTATGAGTACGAAATTATACCCGTTACCTGGTGGGGATGAAAATGAGACAAAAGTTTGATACCTGTTGGGTTTGGGTATGAGGATGAGGATGAATTTTTTTTACGGTAATGTGTATGGGATAGTGAAACTCGTGTCCGCCCTGCCCCGTTGCCATCTTTATCTTCAAGGGTATATTTCCTTCTATCACTTTACAAAAACTGAATCTATTATTTTATTTTTCATCAATATACATATTTAAACAAAAATTAAGACTAAAAAATAATTTATCAAAATCTAATAAAAAATTGAGAGACGTAATTACTAAAAAAATATGATAATCAAGACACATGTAAAAAATGGTTATGAAAAAAAATACAGTACATAACTTTTTTTTATATTCATAAAAAAATAAATATATAAAAAACTAAATATCAAACTAATATTTTTGTGACATAATACTGAGAGTTACTTTTTTTTTATGTTAAAAGAGAACGAATGAAAACTAAGAGGGCGAGAATGAATTTATATCTAACTTTCTATTTATTTTTTAGAACAAAAAAGAAAAGAAGACATACAAGAGTAATAAATGAATACAATACATGAGAAACTTAAAATGGGAGAGAAAAATATCTCAATAAATTTTATTATTCTTTATTATGTTTAATTTTTTATTTTATTATTTATTAATATTAAATATTATATTTTATAAAAAAAATCAATTTTAAAAAATTTTAAAAAATATTTTTAAAAGAAATTAAAAAATCTTGGGGTCATGTCCCTGCGGAAGATCCGCCACTACATTTTGGAATGTAATTTTTTTTTTAATATTTCGGAAAGCAAATTTCGGCTCATGTATTTGTTTGTTCAAAATTTTGGAATCTTAAAAAGCTTCTTTTTTTCTTATAACAAAATTGGGTGTAATTTTTTTTCTTTCTTTCTCATTTTACGGTTGGTTTGTCAAAAATGTGTTGGTTGACTAAGTTGATCAATTCTATATATATATATATATATATATATATATATATATATATATATATTGAATTTTTTTTAAATACATGGATATATTTAAAACAAACAAAAAAGATATTATTTAAATATTTTATGATTGAAATTTAATTTAAAGTATTCATATTATTATATAAGTTAAATTATATATGTAGTCCCCATTTTTATAGTAAAATATTAATTTGGTTCCTCTATTTTTTTTATCTCAATTTGGTCTATATTTTGGAAAATTTGATGCAATCAAGTCCTTTCCGTTAGTGGTGTAGTAACAGTGTTAAATGGGATGCCACGTGTCAGTTTCTGGATTTTTTTATTTTTTTTAAACTTAAAAAAAAAATTTACCTAAAAAAAATAAAAATTTACCATGTGTCAAACTGACATCGTCCCACAGTGACAGTGCCACATGTCACTATTATGCCAGGTGTCATTTTCTCATTCTCCTTTTGGTCCTTGTATTTTAATTTTTGTCTCAATTTAGTCTCAATTTTTGTAAAAATTATGCAATTTCGTCCCCCTCCAAATTGAAACAAAAATTAACTTTTATATAAATATTATACAAATATTTTTATTAAATTTGATTTTTTTATTCAAATTAATATTTTTATTATATATTTTCAACAAAACTAAGTTTATTTAAATTTTTTTCACATTCAATTTTACTTAAAATTGTTTTCAAATTTTAAATTTATTTGTTTTTCATTGTTACATAAACTAGTTAATTTTTCTTACATTATATAATTATTATTTTTACACCAACTAAAATATTTGTATAGAAATTACTGAATTTTACACATTTAAAAAATGTGTAATTATTTAAAATATAAATTCAAATAAAAAATAATATTGAAGAATGATGTAATAAAATATCAATATAATTTATGATTTTTTGTTATTAGCATTATTTTCTATTAACAACTTTAAAACAATTTTAAATAAAGTTTAATATAAAATATAAATTAAAATAAACTTAATATTGTTAAAAATATTTATTTGAAATCAATTTTGATAGAAATATTTATGCACATTTATATAAAAATTAAATTTGGTTTCAATTTGGAGAGGGATAAAATTGCACAATTTTTACGAAAATTGTGACTAAATTGAGATAAAATTTAAAATACTGGGACCAAATTGAGAATAGAAAAATGACACCTGGCATAATAGTGACATGTGACACTATCACTGTCACGTGGCACGATGTCATCTTGACACGTGACAAATTTTAATATTTTTTAAAACATTTAAAAAATAAATAAAAAATAAAAAAAATTCAAAAAGTTCAGGAACTGACACGTGACACCCCATTTAACGTTGTTACTATACCACTAACGGAAAAAACTTGCATCAAATTTTCCAAAATAGAGACCAAATTGAGATTAAAAAAAATTGTGGGACCAAATTGATATTTTGCTACAAAATGGGGACCAAATGTATACTTTAATCTATTATATATTTTTATCTTCAAATAATAAGATACAATTTTTTGTATTTTTGTTTTAATTATAAAAAATAGTCAATATTAGAATCTACTCTACTTTTAGTTAGTAATGAGGTTCATATGCCAAGATAAACTAACTTCAAAATGTTAATTTGTCTCGTCATTAGTTGTGTTGACGAGTGCACTCTTTTTTTTTTTAAACTTATGATTAATAGAAGTCGAAGATAAAAGTGTTAAAGAAATACTAAACCTAACAATCTCGTACAACTTCATTGCATAAAAAAATTGAATTGAACTTCTATTCTAGTTTTTTTAATTGAATTTATTTTCTAAATAAAACTATAAAAATTGAATTGAACTATAACCTATGAGATTGAAAAAATATATTTTAAGATAAGACGACCATTAATAATTCAAATGATTTATATAGTTCAAGTATTTCAAAAAGATTTTATAGTATTTTAGTTTATTTTAGTTCACTTGAGTTGTAATGTAATTTAATTAGTTCATGTGAATAATTATAGAATTCAATTCTATGATAACTTAATTAATTTGTGCATTTTACTCATTCCTATGGGAGATGTGGTGACTCCGATTCGTACAATAATGAATTGAAGAAGTTAAACTAGAATCAAGGTATTATGCATCAAATACCCAATTAAACCCAAAAATAATGAAATAATTAGTGAAATATTGATTGTGAATCACACTAAAACAATAAACATAACTTCATGTTCATACTTTATTATTTCAACAACAAGCATGAGCATTCCTTATATATAAAGCTACATAACGTTACAAGTTAGTTAGAAGAACTTGATTAACTAAACCAAAAAAGTGTACATGATTAGTACTAAATGACCTAAGCTTATGTCTTTAAATGCTCTAAACCAATAAGCACTCGTATGATCACCCTAATAGCATATATCCAAACTAAAGTGCAACAACATACTCCTTGTCTTCTTCAAAATGATTTTGCTTATCCTCTTAATAACTTCATTCTACTGTGGAGTATGACAAACAATTAGATGTTTCACAATACTTTTACCCGTACAGAAGTTATTAAACTCCTCAAAGCAAATATTCAAGTTATCCTAAGACACTCAATCGTCTTTCGATTTGGTTAAGCACTAGGAACATCCAATACTTAAAACTCTTAAAGGCCTATAATTTCTACTTCATCTTGAATATCTATGTGAATCTTGATCAATCGTTAATGACTAAGAATGTAATTCACGCCTCCCAATGAAAGAACTTCATCGTACCCCTCTAATGCTCTAATGATCTCCAAGGACATAGTCTTATGTGGTCTTCATCTTATGCAACATGTAGGCAAGTTTTGTCTATGTTTTTTCTCAAACACATAATATTCACAAAAAAAATAAGTCTCCACCTTTTGGTCTTCAAGCAACTCCTCTTTAAACAACATATCAAACCCTTTGGAAAACATGTTTCCTATATGCACATACCAAACTACATTACCAAATGAAGCATCAAGTGACACTAAGATGGGTGCAACCTCAAACATAACCATAGACAATCCCTAAAGAAAATATAAATTTCCTTCCTTAGATACTTGAATCACTAAAGCAACACTCCTTTCCCTTATTAGCATCACTCACCCACTAATATTTTAGAAGCCTTTTATATCCAAGACTATAATGGATGTAAGGTTCTTCTTCTACTCCAAAACTTAATGACAATGTTCCATTGTTCACATGATTTTCTTGCACCTCAAGTAATCATTGTCACTCTATGTTCACCATGTTTCTTGTTAGGACCATGGTGGTATAGGAAAATTGAACATGTCTCAAGGTATATGCCATATGTTCTTACGAGGACCGAGATCACCTCACAGAACCATGTCTTCAAGGTTACTATATTTTAAATAATATTTTTATCTAACCAAATGTTTTCCTTACTTGTTCGAGATGTTATCTTCTAACATTTGGTTAGAGTGGGGTGGTTTTTTCGAAGATACTTCTATACTCAATTGAGTTAAAATTTTTGTAAAAGTAATAAATTTGTCTTCCATGAATAATTCCCACCTTTCAAAGAGTTTGAAATAAATACCAAACTATCTTTTCACATTATTAATGTTCTAATTGTGATTTGAATAAACACTTCAATATAATATGTACTTATAATATACGAATTTTGTAAAATATTATTTGATGATACATCTAACCATTTCATAACAACATGTAATAAATGCTCATAAAAGGAATTCCTTATAAGGGTGTTTGAGGGAAAGGAGGGTTTGTTAACCATACGCTTGAATGGGTTATGATGGAAATAGTTTTTAATGCCCATGAAGAAACTTGAAGGACACACATTTGCATCACTTCTTATCTTCAAATTCTCTACACCATTTTCCCTTTCCCCTTGTTCAACTAAAAGAGGGTTTTATTCTAATTTCAGAAAAAATTGGGTCAAAAGCACTTCCAAAAGTTGCGTTTCAACAAAACTGCTTTTGGACCAATGACCGACAAGAGAAGCATCTCCCTACACACAACACTATTTGGTACAGCAAGATCTAAATTTCCATGAGGGCCATATAGGCCACCCCATCATATGAACATTTGACAAAAATATCCAACTTATTACAACCCTTAATAAGAGAGAGTAATGATGATTAATGATGCCCACATCAGCAAAATTTCTTTAAACAAATAGCAAAAGAAAAAGAATGATGAACAAAGCTTGGTTGGAAAGCCACGCCTGTGTAAGGCTTTTTCCTATGCTTCATGGTCCCACCATCACACCACATGACATGACCCTTTTCTCATGTGAATCACCATACAACAAAATGTGGCACCTCCCTCAGCCGTCCCACAAGGGAAAAAATTATAGAACAAAAGAAAAAAAAAAGAAGAGAAAAAACTCTAACTTGCCTACAATTTCATGATTCTAGATACACAGAATCATAGATGGTAGTATTTTTGTTAGTAGTTACACTTGAAAGGCTGAAAGCTGAAGGGGTGACAAAAAAGTTATTTTTGGATGGTTGAGACATACATAAAGTTGAAAAATTTGTGTCCCCATCATTGGCATTTACTATGCCAAGTGGAACCCCTTGTGTGGATCAACTTTCACAATCTTCTTTTCCTTTCTTTTGGGCATCTTTAATATGAGAGCCTTCCTTCAACTCAATTCACATTTGACTTTGGACATAGTGGAATAAGGTATGCTTCAAATAGAATTTGATGTACACATCTTCTCCTTTTCCCCAAGCAATATGTAGTTCTAGCTTGTTAAATTTGAAATCTTCACCCAACCTTCTTTTCTTTCTGACCAATTCAACTACATTTTTATGCACTGTTATGAGTGTTAAAAGATTTGCATTACCTACTAGTTCAAAATCATAGTTAGGGTAACTTTCAAATACAATAGTCCCTCTCCCATAGGGTAAGTTACTTTGTGGGGATTAATCCCTTTCTTTTTACTATAACAATGAAGTATGACAAGTAACACCAGCTGTGTATGGTAGCAGTAGTAGTACCACTCACCATAATACCATATAATACACACTTGACCAATCCATAACAAAACTATTTAAAACCAAAATTATGATGAAGCAAAAGAAAACAAATTATTCAAAATTATCAGCTGGAGGACGGTGGCTCATTCTACGTATGGCTTAAGCAACATGGCCCCACCAGTGTGATCATGTTGCAGGCAGCAGACACATGAATTGAATATTTGAATAATTATTTTTTGTGACACATTTTTTTCTGGGGCTTCTGTTGGTGCCAAGTCAGCATCTGTCGTGGAAGGAGCAAAAAAAAGTACATGGGACTGAGAGGGAAGAAAAAGGTGGTAAGGTGAGGTGAGGGGGTGCTTACTTCTTTTTTTCTTCCCCTTTAGCTTTAAAGAGTTGTTAACCACCCTGGCATTTCCTATGCCTTTGTTTTTCTTTTCGACATTCCTTTCTGCTTTCTGAAAACTCTGCTACACACATTCATTCATTCATTCGTATTGGTCTTGTTCCACAAGCCACCATTCTGATTTTTCATGATCAGAAGAGTTTAGCATATCATGGTGAGAATCTGAACAAGAAAACTACTTCTGTTTGTCTTGCTCATCACCTCTCAACCTTTCTGGTGCAGATCATGTGTGTTAACACTTTTCATGCTTTCTTATGATTGGTTCAGGGAACGCCTGTGAACATCATCGTTGGATCACAGGTTTGGGTTGAGGATCCTGAGGATGCATGGATTGATGGTGAGGTCACAGAAATCAATGGCAAAAATGTTACCATCATTGCCACAAATGGGAAAACTGTAAGCCTTTTACTTGATCATAGAACTGGAATATTCTAAGTGTTGTCATTGATTGGTGAAACACTTTGAAACTTGATTAGAAGTGCTTCATATCATAGATGTAGATATAGCAGGCGTTTCAGAGATAGGTGCAGATGTTTGCTTTTTTACTAGAATGGATGTCTACCTTGGATCCGAATAATGGAAACGGAATAACTTGTTTAAAGAATCATATAAGATGATCCATCAACTGTAAATTTTATTCCTTTTGTACAGTAACTGGATTTTTCTTACTGTAGTATTGTGTGAAGTGAAAACTATAATATTATGTTATGTGATAATAAAGCTGAAACTTGATCAGTTTTTGTTCTTAGCCTGGTAGAAGAGACAAGATAGTTTGAAAAAAATAATAATACAAAACTGAGATGAAATTTCTTCACAAAACCTGCAGCCGCAATTTTCAGCCTCATCACATCACCAATTTTAGAATCCACAGGAGTTTAAGTCACAACACATTCTTGTTCAGAAATAAAAAAAATTATTCTTTTCCTATCACATAGTTTAAATAAGATTTTCAAATTCAGTATAATAAAGAATTTAGTAGTTGCTCAAATGAGAAAATTGGAGTACATATCAAATCATACCATAATTTGATTGTATTCTGACCCACCTCAGCCTTGTCCACCCAGAATATATCACCATTCTCACAATTTTTAATTGAAGTAAAACCATAAAGGATCATATAAAAGTAAACATTAGCATTTACCTCAATTTCAGATGGTGGCAGATCTTTCAAGCATATACCCCAAAGATACAGAAGCACCACCTGCAGGAGTTGATGACATGACCAAGCTAGCTTACCTTCATGAGCCAGGAGTCCTGCACAATCTTGCAACTCGTTTTTCTCTCAATGAGATATATGTGAGTTACAACCAGTTAACCTACTTGTCAATTGTCATTCTTAATATATTTGATAGAAAAGTTATATAAAGGAAAAGAGAGTAAAATCTGACAAAAATAAATTAAATAAACAGACATATACAGGGAATATCTTAATTGCTGTGAATCCTTTTCGAAGATTGCCACATTTGTATGACATCCATATGATGGAGCAGTACAAAGGTGCAGCATTTGGAGAGCTTAGTCCTCACCTTTTTGCTGTAGCTGACACATGTTACAGGTATGTTTGTATCAATGTAGAAATATATTTAGCACAAGTAAACTCAGATCAATCATAGAGTTGACTCAGTCAAATGTATCAGGGCAATGATAAATGAAAATGGAAGCCAATCCATTTTGGTAAGTGGAGAGAGTGGAGCTGGTAAAACTGAGACAACGAAAATGCTTATGAGATACCTGGCATTCATGGGGGGTAGATCTGCTACAGAAGGAAGAACTGTAGAACAACAGGTTTTGGAGGTGAGTTTGAACTACTTACAGATCGTTTCTTAGAACCCAAATAAGGTATATGTAGTGACATTATCACTTCTGCAGTCCAATCCAGTGCTGGAAGCATTTGGGAATGCCAAAACTGTCAAAAATAACAATTCAAGGTAAATTGTATAGATATATTTTTCTCAGGTCTCATTTTCTATGACAATTACCATTTTCGTTTATCTTACAAAATTATTTGAGTTTGTGCCAGTCGATTTGGTAAATTTGTTGAAATTCAATTTGACAAGAATGGGAAGATTTCTGGGGCTGCAATCCGAACATATCTCCTTGAAAGGTCACGAGTTTGCCAGGTCTCTGACCCAGAGAGAAACTATCATTGCTTTTACATGCTTTGTGCAGCACCACCAGAGGTGACTTCTCAATAATTATCCTATAAATAATTCACTAACATACCATTTCCTCACCAAATCTAATAGTTAAAAGTTTCTAAATAGGATGCCAAAAAGTACAAGTTAGGGGATCCAAGGCAATTCCACTATCTTAATCAATCAAACTGTTATGAAGTGTCAAATGTAGATGATGCAAAAGAATACTTGGAGACCAGAAATGCAATGGATATTGTGGGAATTAGCCAAGAAGAGCAGGTAATTGGATCAGTTCACAATGCACCACAATTTAATGAAACAGTGATTTCATTATATCCAAACAATTGGTCAAATAAAATTTCCCTTCACAGGATGCTATCTTCCGTGTGGTAGCTGCAATCCTCCATCTTGGAAACATTGACTTCGTCAAAGGAAAAGAAGTGGATTCCTCCAAATTGAAAGATGAAAAATCACTCTTCCATCTCCAAACAGCAGCAGAGTTGTTCATGTACAAGCTTTGATCTGCCCATCAGAACTGTATGATTCATATGCTTCAACTTTGGTGTCTCTTAACATGTTTATGTTCAGGTCTGATGCAAAAGCACTGGAAGATTCACTTTGCAAGCGTGTCATTGTAACTCCTGATGGTAACATCACCAAACCTCTGGACCCTGATGCAGCTGCTTTGAGTCGAGATGCCTTGTCAAAGACTGTGTACTCCAAATTGTTTGATTGGTAAAAACAAACTAACTAATTACACCAACATGTAACTAACCTTGTTCACTACAGAACATTAAAAATCCAAGAACTATTATGTAAAGGAAACATACTTGTTCTAAAAACCATATAATACATAACTAAATCTTCTGTGAATACAAGTGCTTTGCTTGTATGGCCTATTCTATGAGCATATTTTCAGTTTCGAGACAAGGAATGAAAAATTCTAAATGCATTCTTAAAATCTGGCAGGATTGTAGACAAAATTAACAGTTCAATTGGTCAAGATCCCAATGCAGTAAGCATAATAGGAGTCCTTGACATTTATGGATTTGAAAGCTTCAAAATCAACAGGTAAATAACATAACTTTACAAGCAGAAGAACTAGAGTTTCTACATCTCTATCTTGTAATCTCATTGTTCTCCATTTACAGTTTTGAGCAATTATGCATCAACCTAACGAATGAGAAGTTGCAACAGCATTTTAATCAGGTATAGTATAACTTCTACTAAATACAACTTGAGCTTCATTATTTGCTGCAGTACAAAATATAAAAATGCATCTGCTTCAACAGCATGTATTCAAGATGGAGCAAGAAGAGTACACAAAGGAGGAAATCAATTGGAGCTATGTAGAATTTGTGGATAATCAGGATGTTCTTGATCTTATTGAGAAGGTATTCTTCATCATTATTGCTGGTGAAAGGAATTATTCTGTCAGATGAAGTTGTGAAACTATTTCTATGTCTTTCATGCAGAAACCAGGGGGAATAATCGCTCTTCTAGATGAAGCCTGGTATGTTCTTTCACTCAAAAAAATGTGAAAAAGAACTGATGAGCATATTTGCTTATTCTATGCTTGCGAAATAATTCCTTTCTTAATAAAAAAACGAAAACTATAAAAACAGGAGAAATTTTAATGTTCTTCTTCTTCTTCTGCAGCATGTTCCCAAAATCAACTCATGAGACTTTTGCACAAAAGATGTACCAGACATATAAATCCCACAAGCGCTTCAGCAAGCCAAAACTTGCTCGAACAGCTTTCACAATTAACCATTATGCTGGAGATGTAAGTGAGAAAATTCTAAATTTTTTCCTCGGCCATTGACCAAGAATTAGAAATTAATCGTCACAGAACCCTTTTGATGCACAGGTCACGTATCAAGCAGATTATTTTCTTGATAAAAACAAAGATTATGTTGTAGCAGAGCATCAAGCTCTTTTATGTGCTTCCAAGTGCCCATTTGTTGCTAATCTTTTCCCTCCTTTACCAGAGGAGACTTCAAAGCAATCCAAATTCTCTTCCATTGGTTCACAGTTTAAGGTAACAGTTCAATTTCAACATCTATCACTTTGCCTATTTCTAGAAAAGATCAATCCATGAGTTGCTTCTGGATCAAATCTTAATATGTAGCAACAACTGCAATCTCTCATGGAGACACTGAATACAACAGAACCACATTACATACGATGTGTGAAACCAAATACAGTTTTGCAGCCTGGGATCTTTGAGAATTTCAACGTCTTGAACCAATTAAGATGTGGGGTAAGTTTAATTTTCCAAATTGTCTCTGAAATACGTGACTATTCAGTGAACTTGAGAAAGTTTCCCAGCATAACATTTGCATCACAAATCTTTCAGGGAGTACTTGAGGCAATAAGGATTAGTTGTGCTGGATATCCAACAAAAAGAACTTTTGAAGAGTTTCTTGATCGTTTTGGAATGCTAGCCCCCGATGTCCTTGATGGGTATAATTATTCATTTCTACAAGAAAATAAAAATGTTTTTTAGACTTTGATTGTCACTCATGCATTCACACCTTAAAGAAAACAGAATATAGAGTTAAGAACTATGAATCAAAGATGAAATGCAACCATGTTCAGTTAAACTACTTCAAGCACAACTTAAATACATCAGATAAGAATAATCTACTTTGCCCATGCATCTTGCATCATAGAGAATCAATTTAGGATCACTTGAAAACGAATATCATAAATCTCTCTCTCTCTCTCTCTCTCTCTCTCTCTCTCTCTCTCTCCTTGTCATGTCTGATAGAATATATGATAAGCTTCATACACCCATATGATAAATAATGCTTTCTTCTGTGCAGTTCTGATGAGAAAAAGGCCGCTATGGCCATCTGTGATAAGATGGGCTTAAAAGGCTATCAAGTAAGTCAGAAAAATATGTTACATAGAAGATAAAGAAGGCATTATTGTCCATAAAATTTTAGGAATTTATATGTTATAATCTGTAATGCCATTGCCCCGTAATGTTTCAATCAGATGGGAAAATCAAAGGTATTTCTGAGAGCAGGTCAGATGGCTGAAATGGATGCCCGAAGAGCCGAAGTCTTAGCTAAAGCAGCTAAACTCATACAGAGACAAATCCGAACACATTTAACCAGAAAGGAGTTCATCACCCTAAGAAAGGCCACAATTTATATCCAGAAGATGTGGAGAGGTGATCTTTCTTCACAATATTGCAATTTTAGACATGTCCTGTTGGGAATAGTCCAATATAAACCCAACATGTCCCCTCTTTTCCTTAACTGCATAATTGTTGATACTGTCCTGGAAATAACAGGAGTTATTCTTTTGATGGCTTTCATTTTTCAGCTAAACTTGCACGTGAACTCTACGAACATATGAGGAGGGAAGCAGCTTCTATCCGGATACAGAAACATGCGCGTGCACACAGAGCAAGAATGTACTATACATCATTACAAGTATCAGCTATAGTTCTTCAATCAGGCTTGAGAGCATTTGCAGCACGAAATGAATATAGATACAGAAGAAGAACAAAGGCTTCAACGAAAATTCAGGTAAATACGTCATTAAAAGGAATATATAACATGCATAATATGAAATTACGTTACTTCTCTTTATAATAGTAATTCTCCATTTTCTCACAGACACAATGGAGAAAAGTTCAAGCTCTTTCTGATTACAAACAGCAGAAGAAAGCAACTGTTTCACTTCAATGTCTTTGGAGAGCAAGAATTGCAAGAAAAGAGCTCCGAAAGCTTCGGATGGTGAATTCTACTTTTATGTTTCATTTTCTAAAATTTCATGCGAATTATTTTAACATATCTACATGAAAAAAATGTTTCTAAAGTATAGGCATGGTAACAACTTTAAGTTTCTGTGCAGGCTGCTAGAGAAACTGGGGCACTTAAGGAGGCAAAGGACAAGCTAGAGAAGCGTGTTGAGGAGCTTACATGGAGACTAGATATTGAAAAGCACATGAGGGTATATATTCTCAACTAGTTCTGCTTGATAAAATGCCAGAGATTTCAGTGAAATGGTTAATGCCCGTAAAATTGAACATTGTAATTATCCTTCAAAATAAGATTTTTTGTAACATATTTTAATCACTAATTAGTACAGTGCACACTATTCAGGTTAGTAGTGAGAAGAAAAACGTGTATTCATTCATAAGGCATTTTATTCACCATATCTAATCTGGAGAAAATAATTGTAGATGGATCTTGAAGAAGCTAAAGGGCAAGAGATTTCAAAATTGCAAAATGCATTACAAGAAATGCAAGCTCAGCTAGATGAAGCCCAGGCAGCAATTATACATGAGAGAGAAGCAGCAAAAATAGCAATTGAACAAGCACCACCAGTAATTAAAGAGGTACCTGTTGTGGACGATACAAAGCTAGAGTTACTGACAAATAAAAATGAGGAGCTGGAGGTAAATCTAAAACCTTGTCCTCTTATATATTTGGAAAGTTTACTTCCAGCATTAAAATGGTGGAAAAATAAAATTACATTAGTAGTTCCAGTTTGTTATTCAAGTTACAATAAAAGAAGAATGTTCATTTAGCAGTATCTGAAAATGGTCTTATAATTAACAAATTTTATGTACACGAAGAAACATTGAAAATTTCATTCATAAAAGTATGAAATACTTCAAAATAAAACATACAAAGGTTAAGGGAGGCATTTATAAATTCTGCAGTTGACACTTAGTAAGATGACAATACTTAACATTGAAGTTCTAAAAATACAGACTGAAGTGGAAGAGCTTAACAAGAAGATTAAAGAGTTTGAAGAGAAGTTCTCAGAAATTGAAAATGAGAATAAATCAAGGGTGAAAGAGGCGGAAGAAGCACAGCTTAAAGCAACACAACTTCAGGAGACCATTGAAAGGTTGACAAGTGATATTAGCCACTCAATATCTCTTCCACCATAAACTGGCACTGACTATCTATTCTTTATCACTTCAGATTAGAATTGAGTTTGTCAAACCTTGAGTCTGAGAACCAGGTTCTATGCCAGCAGGCTTTGGAAGAATCAAAAAATGAAGAACTCTTTGAAGAAATCAAAATGTAAGTTCAAATATGTTATTCCTGCCCCTTTTATCATTTTTCCAAAAGTATCTGGGCACTTCAGATTCATGGACCTCTTGCTTGTATACTTATTACCCTGTTCTGATTTACCAATGTGGGACTTATTGTGAGAATTTCTCTCTTTGATGATTCATTCCTTCTGCTCAAGTCTAAAAATAATACATACCCATTGGAAGTAATTAAGACGCAATAACGCTATTCCTAATTTATTTAGTAAAAATCAGAAAAGCTAATACTCTAAAATGAATAAGAAAATATTTGTTCCTAATATAAACATCGTATATCATGAAACAAAATAATAACAGAATCCCTTATTGATGTTGTTGTCCAAATGGAAGAAATATAGAAGATAAAACTGAAATTAACATATATGATATATATTCTATTAAAATACTAAAATTTACATGTTGTCTCTAGCCTCAAGGGTCAGATAGCAAATCTAGAATCAGAGAATGAATCCCTACGGAGCCAGGCAGCAGCAGCTGCTTTAGAGCAGAAAGTCCATCCAGAGAAAATAGAAACAGACCATTCAGCAGCTTCTTTAGAGCAGAAAGTTCATCCAGAAAAAGTTGAACCAATCCCTGAAGTTGCTGTTGTAGAGAAGATCAATGTGCAACCAAGAGTTATTGCAGATAATGTGACTGCCCAAATGAAGGTACACTACCTTAGGTTTTTCTTTAGAATTATTTCACTGTTTAAAATTTATCTGTATGATGTTGCAGAATTTGGATAATGGAAATCAGACAGAGGAAGAACTGCATTCAAGAAAAGTATTTTAAAATTTATCCACTTCTTCTTTAATACTTCCTGGCTGTGTAATAAATAACAGTATGTTCATTTCTAATAATAAATTATGTTCACAGGAACCAAAAGCACCAGTATTCTTGCTTACTAAACAGAGATCACTCACAGACAGACAGCAGGTATGTTTCATAGGGAAAGTTATGCAGTTTCACACTAAAATAAATGATACTCACAATTTCCATCTCTTATAAACAGGAAAGTCATGATGCACTGCTCAAGTGTCTCGCTGAAGATAAGCGGTTTGAGAAAAACAGACCAGCAGCTGCTTGTATTGTTTATAAAGCACTTCTTCATTGGAGATCCCTTGAAGCAGAAAAAACACATATTTTTGATAAAATTACACATACTATCCGATCATCTATAGAGGTAATATTCTCCAAGAATTTTAGTACATTAACAAAGATTAAGGAATTTTTAATCACTTATATTGTTGAGAGAAAGTAAGTTGCATTTTATGTTCTGGTAGAGTCAAGAAGGAATCCATGATCTAGCCTACTGGCTTTCAACTACTTCAACACTTCTGTTTTATCTACAATGCACAATGAAGGCCAGCAATACAACTAAGGCAGTGTCACGTAATCGAAACTCCCCTGCTACTTTGTTTGGAAAAATGGCACAAGTAAGCTTTTCAAAAGAATTAGTGTTTGCATTGTATTAAATCAATGTTTAAAATATAATGGTTCTGGATATACAAATTCAGGGTTTGCGTTCATCTTCAATGGGCTTGGGGATTTCAAGTGGCTACAGTGGAATGGTGGAGAAGCCAAATGATCAGTCTAAAGTAGAAGCCAAATATCCAGCTATTCTGTTTAAGCAGCATTTAACTGCATATGTGGAGAAGATATATGGAATGATCCGTGATAGTCTAAAGAAAGAGATTAGCCCATTCTTAAATTTGTGTATACAGGTAAGCATCACAAGATCAAATCCAAAGTACTACAGAAAATTAGGTATTGCCTAAGGTAAATCTTTTATCATCGCTGGCAGGCACCAAGATCCATAAGAACTAGATCGATAAGAGGATCATCCAGAAACATCCATTCAAATATTGTTGCAAAACAGCAAGCATTACATATGTACTGGAAAGGAATCGTGGACAAGTTAGATCATGCCTTGCGTGTATTGTCTGATAACTATGTAAGCATGCATTACTCACTTGATATTGCTTTTGCTAGTTTCTACTTTTCAGAGAAGAGATTTTCCAATATTGTTCATCCTCTGACTTCAGGTCCCTCCCATCATTACAAGAAAGATATTTAGTCAGGTTTTCTCATTCATGAATATCCAGCTATTCAATAGGTGAGCAACTTTCCCACAATTGACCAAAACATCTTAGAGTAAATTCTCATGAAGCATTTGAAAACTTTTCTCTGGCAGTTTGTTGCTTCGTCGTGAGTGCTGTTCCTTTAGCAATGGAGAATATTTGAAAGCAGGATTGCATGAGTTGGAACTATGGTGTCTTAAAGCAACAGACCAGGTAACTAAATATTTTGAACATAAGGAAAAAGTGCAAGAGACACCTTTTCTACGTTTTTTATCTTTTGTATTTGGTTTATTTTGCAGTTTGCTGGTTCATCTTGGGATGAACTCAAACATATACGCCAAGCTGTGGGATTTCTGGTATACCTTAGATAAAGAGAATGCACCTTAACTCTTTCATTACCCTTTCCTCAATATTCAGTCTTTAAAATGCTCTATTTACACAGGTTTTGCATCAAAAGACTCAAAAATCTTTAGAGGAAATCACAAATGAGCTCTGCCCGGTAACTTAACTAACTCCTCTTACAAAGAAACTTCAATGCTCAATGAGTATCTTACATAGTTTCTACCTTGAACCTATCTGGATTGAACTAGCTTTTTGTCTAACATGTAGTAGATCTCTATTAAGAACGAGCTTTTACTTTAAATTTTATCCAAATAACATATGTAAAGTACTGGAAAAAGAGCCTAAGTCTTGTTTTCTTGTTCATTTTTCTTACATCAGGGGTTAAGTATTCCACAAATATATCGTATTGGAACTATGTTCTGGGATGACAAGTATGGAGCACAGGGATTATCTGCAGAAGTAAGTCCTGGTCTCCAAAGCCATGCTTATTTCTCTTGCATTTTTTCTGTACAGATTGTCCAACCTTTCAAATTCATTTGAAATATGATGAAAATTTGGAAACATTCAATTTGCTTTAGAATGATTAAAAATGTATGTATATCTTTAGAATAAACAAAGATATTGCTGAAACAAAGAAACTCTGAAACTAGAAGTCAAACGACCACTTTAGAATATTACACTTGACTGATTTGCATCATAACTGATTGTTTCATTGATGAAGAAAATAAATTAATCAGTATCACAACTTTATCGTGCATCAGATGACCTTCCCACACATGATAACTAATGATCTTTCAATTCTTTTTTCCCCCTTCTGACTTTTACAGGTCATTAGCAGAATGAGAGTGATTATGACAGAAGACTCAATAAGCATACATCATAGCTCATTCCTTTTAGAGGTGGATTCCAGGTAATTAACTATTAACATGCTTCTAGACCAATTTTGATTTCCCCCCTTTTCACATTCAAATCCAAAAGTCACTCCCTGGCCAATAGAAACACAATTTGCTGACAAGCTATTGCACCGATTCTTTTACAAAAACTCAGCATACCATTCTTGATGGAGGAGATGTTTCGGTCCATGAGTGACATCCGGCTATCAGACATGGATGTGGATCCACCACCAATACTCAGGCAAAGGTCTGACTTCCATTTCTTGTTGCAACAGATGGACAGTGACTCTCAGTGAGCTGGTGAAAGTTTGCTGCTGATATTAGTTATAGTTTCTGATTTGTATTGATTTAATTTGGGTTTGTGTGGAGAGAGTAATTGAGTGGTGAGGTGAAGAATTGTAATTAGCTTATTTATTTATTCTAATTTTTTTCATTTGTTTTGGGGAAGATCCAAATTTTGTTTATTATTCTTGTATGGCTTCATGTCAAGGAAGGCCACTGTGAATTTTGCCATTGTTGTATAAGGTTACTTCAAAAATTAATGAAATGAAAGGAAGTTTGGCTTTAGTTCAATTTAGCAGACCAAAGAAAGATATGTATTAACAATTGACTCAGAGGATCTTTTTTTTGTAGTCTGAAGTTGTTCAACAGAAGAAAAGAAATGAAAAACCTACTGGAAGGGACAAAATTCTTGAATGCTCTTATTTCAGAGTTCCCGATGAAAATGGTTCAGAAAGTATACAGTAAAACATTAATTTTTACAATACTACATTTAAAAGAATGGTGTTATTTAACTTAGGCAGCAATTAGTATGGAAGTGTGCCAGGAATATCACAAAAAAATTATGTAAAATTATGTAAAGAATGTATGTATCTGTACAACGAAATTCAAACCAAGGGAATCCAATCTGATATCCTAAATTAATGCAGTATTTATGCACGTTTTGATTGGAGGTCCTTTCAGAACATCTAATTGTTCATCTGTGTAGGAAAGACGCTTTAATTGTGGCCACTCCTAGCCTCATGAGGAGTGCCATAATTACAACCTTAAGGATGATGGCTCATCAAATAGATAACTTAAATAGAGCTTATAATATTTTAACAGTCTATATTAATTTTGTGGAGTTGAGTCAAACCAAAAACCAGAATCTATGAATTTGCTCTGTATCTCAGAAAAATTAACTTCAGATTGCATCTCATCTCTCCACCTTATTGAAGTTATTGCCATCACACCAACATGTTGTAGCATAATCTAACAGTCTATAGTCTTAACAAACTAAAAAGCAGAAAGTAATTTATGTATGTATTCCTTTGTTTCCTTATCATTGGTGCAGTTCTTCCCCTCCAAATTACCCTTTTGGAACTTAATAAATGTTGCTAAGAAATTTCAATTGTACTAATGTAACCACAATAATGTTATTCTAGCTGTAAGTGAAGAAATGCTATATACATACATGAAGAGAACAAATCAGTAATATGTGTGACAAACAAAACGCATATGAACATGAAAGGAAAACTGTGCAACATCAGAAGAGTGAATAATCAATGAAAAGAGTGCAGAAGGGGTTGAAAATTTGAAAGAAAAAATAAATTTGGACCATTTCTCGATTTGTGCGTGTCATCCTTGCGCAGGAGCCATGCTAATCTTCTCTGTATCGTTCCAATTTTATCGGATGTCCCAAAGAGACAACGTTGTGCCAAGGCTGGAGAATTATAAACTCTTAGCTAATAAGGTATTCAAACGATGTGGGACTTTCTCGCTCAAAATTTACAGCCCTGTTTTGGTGAGTGAAATAGTAAAACTTTCACCGAGTGGAATGCGGTGAAGAAGATGCAATTGAAGGGTTATAAAATGACTTTTTAAATTGTAATAAAATTTATCATACTAACTTCGTAGTAAAATTATTTTCGTTTAGTAAACAAGTTGAAATCGAGTGTTCTAGAAATTTTAAAAAAATTAAATTATTCAAAAAATGAATATTTCACAAAAAAAATAGCGAATACATTTGACGAATAATATTATTTTTAAAATTATATATATATATATATATATATATATATATATATATATATATATAATGGTAGATTATTGTTTAAATATTTGAGCTAGTTTAACTATTTAAAATTGATGCAATATATTTGTGTGTGCTTTAAAATAAACACTACTAATTCAAATTGTAATCATTATTATAGACAATAAAAATGCTTAACCCATGTTACATGTTTAACTTTTTTTCTCAAGGATATTTGCTCCTCTCAAAGTAGGTATTATAAGTTGATTAAAATATCTACTCAAAGTATTGGATTTGGTGTATATAGATTTGATGAAGGATTGAAGAACATCATGAATGATTGTAGATTTGGTTGAGATTTGATAAAGATTTTGTGATCTAATCAAGCTTGAAATAACTGTTTGAACTGACTACGTTAAAGATCTTGAAGATTGGAGATGTGTCTGAACTTGAAGACTTATTGACTTAGGAATAGAGATATTGTGTCTTTCTGTACTTATTCAATCTGTTAAAATAGTTGTTAACAGGTTAAACAACTTGGTATTATAGTTTTGTAAGTATCATACTTGATCGGCTGAAATATTATTGAATCAACTTATTTCAATTAAAGTAAGTTAAATCAACTAATTGAGAAAAATTTCAACTTGTTCAATATGTCAATTGGTAGACTATATAGCCTGATTTTTTTAGTGAGAATTGAGTTAGATTCATATTTGAGCGTGAAATCGTTTTGATACTTCTAGAAAATCTTATTCTCTTTGAACATCTTAGTGTTGGAATCGTTCGTGATTATCTTTGGAGTCTTGGAGTTGTGACTACTTTTGGTGTGTGCATTGAAGAAGGTTCTTAGTTGGCTAGGAAGAGTCACCTGTGGGTGTAACATCCCGGTAGGATATTACTTAAAATAAATAAAATAAACAAAACAAAAATAAATTCCTCATTTATTATTAAACCATTTCCTTAAAACACAGGCAAATTTTAAAACTTTAAAGTTGAATAATTGCTATAAATAGTCATATTACTCACAATTCACTTTTATAGTTTATAAATCCAAAGTAAGGAAAATTGTAATCAAATTACATGGAAATTTAATAAAAGTCTTTATAAACAAATCCTTGTACTCTACTCCCACTCTCTGCCACTAAGTATCTCCTAGCTCACCTGAAACATCATCTGCTCCCGGATAACAAATTACCCGATCATCGCCACACACAAACAGATAGGTTGAGCTATGCACATAGATATAAATAAATATGAATTAATCCCACCCAACAATTTATAATTTCTCAACCATGCATAATAAAATACCCATTTTCCACACTCATATCCATTATGAGTTCATGTATGCCATCTAAATCTTGGGACTTCATGTGCTTCCACGACCCTCCTCGCTCGTGGTCCTACCTACAATTTATAATTTCTCAACCATGCATACTAAAATACCCATTTTCCACACTCATATCCATTATGAGTTCATGTATGCCATCTAAATCTTGAGACTTCATATGCTTCCACGACCCTCCTCGCTTGTGGTCCTACCTACAAGCCTATCCTACTCGTAGTCCTGCTTCACGAACTCTCACGCTCGTTCATCCGAACTCCTCGCTCGGACCCGGACACGCATACCCGCCTTTCCTACTATGAACTCCCTCGCTCATAACATTCTCAAGTTGAGCATGAAATGAACTTCCTCGCTCACTCATCCCAACGAGAGTACCTCCGATGAACTAAATTGTTCACGTTTCGCATGCGGTCCACCCATCACGAACTCCTCGCTCGCAACTCAAGCCAAGCACATCCCAGATCCTAAGGACTTAGTCCTTCAAGTCCAAATACCACAAACACATGTATATAATTCCTATAATGTAGGAAGCACCAAGCAACTCGTGCAAACAATACACACAAACTTGACTTCTCGCCATTCTCGCTTAAGCCATGGGTCTTCGCCCAAGCGAGTACATATGTCTCGCTCAAACTAAGTCACCTCCCCTGAGCGAGTGGGAAATAGTGGCTCACCACAAGCTCTCGCTTAGACGAGACCTTCTCACTTGAGCGGGACCCTCGTTCGCTCAAACACACAACTCCTCGTCTGGACAAGGATTCACACGTAACACGCACAGGTCTCATCGCGACCTCGCTTAGGCGAGCCATTCTCGCTTGAGCAAGAGAACCTGTCGCTCAACCCTAACAATGGTCGCCTAAGCGAATGCTCGAAGCAAAACCAGGAACGATATTCTGCAACTTTCACTTAGGCGAGAGTAACTCGCTTGGGTGAAAATAGCAAAGTTTCATCTCTGTTCACGCACACAAACCATCAAAACCATACCAAAACACAACTCAATCAATACCAAGCATAAAATAATGGCAAGCAACCTCAAAAACATGTTTTATATCCATTTGAACTACCGAAACTTGAGATTTAATCAGCAATGACCATTCAATTCCCAAAAACTGTTATTTTAATCATATAAAGCATAAAAGGGCTTAGCACACAACATCAACCCAACCAATTCTCAATCACAACACATATAATACGAAATTCATATCATACAAAATTCATTTAAGAAGAGCATTGACCTAGAATCATAACACGAATCATTTAATTTACACACACAAGGGTAGGTTCCCCTAACCTGTAATTCTTGATTAAAAATTGAGGAAAAATAATGTTCCTTTGTTCACCAATGCTTTGCTTCAACCTTTCTCCCACTTCAGCCTCTGGTGCATCCAAAACTCACCTCTCACTATATAATTTCGTTCTCCTCTCAAAAACCAATTAACAGCACAACAAAACCTGCTTTTTATAAAAAAAAAATAAAGGTTAATTCATGTCTATCAAGGTTTGAACCCGTGACCCTTCTAATGTCAATTCAATTCATCACCATTCAACCAACCCATATTTGATGATAATTATTATAATCTCTTGATTATACTATCACTTAACAGGCTAAAATATATTATCAAAATAATAGTAAACCAAATAACACACAATTGGCATACATAGGACTTGAACCCAAGTCCTATCACACACTAAAGTAATCTCAACCATTTAAGCTAGTACTTTTCCACGTCATACCATTTAACATTTAATGACATCAAAGTTCCCACCACCCGCATTTATTAATTAATTAATTTCCACGGGTCTTACAGTGGGGTTTAAGCCTTTTTATGCATTTGTGGTGTGTTTGGTGTGATTCCAGATCTACAAGAGAGGTTCTTGTCGTGCAGTGTGGGCTTCTTGTGTGATTCAAGAGCCTTGGTGTCTTGTATATTTTTGAAAGTTTAATCTTGTAAGGATTTTGTAAAAATTTTGAAATAGTGGAAAGTCAGGCTAAGGTTGCCTTGAGTAACTGGATGTAGCTTAGTGGATTGAACCAATATAAAAATTTTGTGTTATTTGATTTACTTCTTTTGCATTATTGTCTTGTGGTGGGTATAGAATGTTGGCATAAATAGCCTGGATGATTTGGTGCTTGAAGATTTGATGAAGGTACATGAAGCCATTACCTTGGAACATGTTAGAACCATGCTTAAATTGATGAGGATGTGAAGATTTGGTGTTTCACGTGTTGATCAAGCCTTGTGTGAGTGCTCTATATCTAGGTTATTCATAGGGAAAACAAGCTTGAAGATTGTAGTTCATGTTGTAGACCATTTCACATTGTATAGATGTATATGGTCTTTGTTGTGTCTTTTAATTTGTTGAAATGTTTTTTCAACAGGTTAAATGGTGTCTTTTAATATATCGAATGAGTTTTTAACAAATTAAAAGGTTTGATGCAGTAATCTTAATTGCTACATATTCAATCAATTTATTTATTTTGTAATCGACTGATTTCACTTAAGGTAAGTGAAATCAACCGATTGATTTGAAAATCAACCCATTAAATTTCATAACAATTTGACTATAAAGGTTGTATTTTTTGAAAGAGAGCTAAGACGACCATTTTTTTTAACGCAAAAATTGTTTGGAATCAGTGAAATTCTCTCTCTCTTTCGTGATCATACAGATGTGCAACTGTTCAATATTGATCTTGGATCATTCTTAGAGCTTTTGCTTGGTGTTTGAAGCTTGGAGAAAGTGGTTTTGGTTGGTAAGTCTGCGCTACCATTTAAGTTTGGTATTTCTCAAGCGTTTAGGTTGTGCCTAGTGATTTTTCAGGTCTGCAAGAGGTGTTTTGCTATGTTGTGTGATTCTTGTGTGATTCAAGAGTCATTGTGTGATGTTCTTGCATATTTTGAAAGTGTAATGTTGTAAACTTTGTAAATCTTTTGAAATAGTGCAAAGTCAGGCTCGAGTTTCCTTGACTAACTAGATGTAGCTTAGATTTGAGTGAACCAATATAAAAGTCTTGTGCATTATTTTTCTCTCCAACCCTTCTCACTTTGTATTGCATTTTAAAGTTCAAAGAAATTTGAATTGAACCATCTTTGTGATATTCTTGTGTGTTCTAGCATGATCTGAAGCTTTGCTCATGTTTGTATAACTCATATGAATCAATCTTGTTTGATCTTTCATACTGTTCTAGGCTTAAATCACAAATTCGCATTTCTGCAATTTTTCTAATTTTTCAGTAAATTGTTTTTGTGATTCAATCAGTTGATTCTATTAATATTGTATCTATTTAATGAAATCAATAAGCTATCTCTGTTTTTGATCGATTGAAAGTGTCCAGTCCATGAGTGTTTGCATCCATACTTCGTGGTTGATTTGATTCAATTGAAAACTATTTTAGGCTTTTAAAAGTTAACATATTTTTTAATTAGCCAATTCAACCCTTATTCTTTGCATTTCAACCATTTCAACATTTACATAGAGAGCTTGAATATAAGATATTGATGGAAAAAGAAAAGTCTAGGCTCCAACCTTCTAAAGGTGAGTGTCCCGAGCCTCCTTCACCACCATCTCGTCATGAAAAGTGGAAGTTAGACCTCTACGATCATCGGGCTCCTACATTTTTGAGATCGCACGAGAAATCTCTGAAAAAATTGTAAGATTTAACTTTTTTTAAATAATGATATGACTTTATATAATTTAGATTTTAATTTTCTTTTTTTATATTTCAGGACTCCTTAGTTGAGTAGAGCTCCTAAGGTTCTTTCACTCTAGAAGGTCGTTAGGACATTTTTGCTACTACAATTGGACGGCCTAAGCACCTTGGATGTGTGTGTGTCATTGGATCAAGAGTCGGCATTCACCAATATTTTGGTGGCTCCTCTAGTCATTCTTCATGGCCACATAGTGCTAAGTATGAAGAAAAGTTGACACAACTATTGAGGCAACAATTGAAGCAAGAAATCACTAAGAAGGTCAAAGCGAATCTCTTTGATGAAGTCACTGATAAAGTGATTGAAAGGGTTATACGTCAGCTCCAGCTACAATTTGATAGTTATGGAATATGTCCGCAAGTAACACCCAGACAGAACCTTTTATGCCCCCACAGGTAAAGTTAACAATCATTTAGTGCTAAGTTATCATCTTCCATAATTTTTCTTTAATAAAATAACATTAACATTCACTCTGACAAGTAGAAGTGAAAAGAGGAGTTGTGCGGCTCCAGTTGTACCACGGGATGACGCAGACGACGCTCATCCATGTGACCTATATCTTTTGCATGATAGAGGGAGGACCCTAGTGGCTCGTGGAACAATATGTGAGGTAGTCACTATTCTTCATGGTATGAAGCTACTAGAGGATGAGGTTAAGGTCACGGTAGAGGAAGTTCTTGTACTAGATACTTTAGTTCTTGTGCCAACAAATAAGATATATAATGTCGCACATGCATTTTAGTTTTTCCTCGCCAAGCCTAGAGATTTGGTTGCTTCTATTTATCATCCCCCAGTACGGACTCCCAAACCCACCCTTACAGTACTTTATGTTTAATTAATTTATCTAGTTTCTTATATAATTGTATCTTGAAACATTACCTTTTCATAGTTCAATTGTTGGACATAACATGTTGTTAGGGAAATCAACTACTAAGACAAAAAGACTTGGATGGTTGGTCCTCTAACTAGGGGTGGCAAAACGGGCCAGCCCAGCCCGTTTTGGCCCGCCTAAAATAGGTCGAGCCGGGTTGGCCCGCCATATGAAAATGGGTTGAGAACTTGGACTCGTGCCGCCAATGGACAGGCTAAGGGTTGGTGAGCTAGCCCACACCTTTTTTTGGACATTCATCGTGCTGAACTGAGTAAATAAGGGTGTGTAAAGAGTATAAACGTGGATTGGGCCAAGTCCATATCTATTTTCTGATACATTTACTTTATCTATTATTTTATTTATGTGAATCTTAAAAAAGCTGAGAAGCTTCAGCAGACAGCCATGTTCTCCTTTGTACTCTGTCCATATCCACCACACCAAGCTTCATTATCGTTCACCACGGTTGATGAGGCCATCGGCGCCGTTGATCGGTGGAAATGTGCTCTGTTCGCTAGAGAACGGCCTCCAAACGTTGAATGTTCGGTGGAATCGACTGGAAAACGCAACGGAAGATCGAATATGGAAGTGAACGCTCGAATCTCTCAGGCTTCTCACTGGATTGGTAAACCCGACAAGGTGAAACCTAATCTAGGGCTTAGGGTTTGAGCAGAGACGAAAGGGGAGTGTTCTCAACCAAATTTTATCATTCATCTCAGCTAAAAATTACAAACAAAGGCTTGCCCCTTTTATAGATGAGAGGCAACCGGAGCAACAATAAATCAAAAACGCCGTCTAACAGACATAACGGCAAGGGAAACATAAGTGAAAGAGAAAACCTTGCTAAAAGGGGAAAACGTGAAGAGAACCCTAGATGGCCTTGGCGGTGTGGACTCGAGAATGATCCTAGCAAAGCAACGAAAGGAACGTGTGTTGGAAACGGAGCTAGCAACTAGCTGTGTAAAGGTTTGAACCCTAGCTGCGCAGAAGTTGGGTTATGCGTGAAGGAAGAGTCCTATTGCCAACTAAAGTCGCGAAACAAAATGTTGGTCGCAAAGGCTGTGTTGGAAACCCGTTGATGCAGATTGGGCTTAAACCCTAATAACGCTGATTCATGAGCAATGGCTGGTGTGATAAGGGGAACCTAACAACGCTGATTGAAGACAAAGCATAAAGGTGCGAACCCTTAGCAAAGTAGAGGAAAAGGGTTGGTTCGACGCGTTGCTGGGTTAGGTGGCAATGGGCTGAATCACTCGTTGCCAGCCCAAACAAAGGTGTTGTCCTACTGACGCGTGGAGGTGTGAGGATGAATAAGCAAGCCACGCGTGAATGATTTACGGACGCAGGATGTTTGGAAGAATTGGGCTTCTCGACCTCATGATGATGCACGCGTGGATTGGCCCAACAGACGCAAGGCTTCACTATGCCACTAAGAAGAAGCATGTTGTCCGCATTGGTGTGGTGAATTGGGTCATAGGCCCAATATCAATTGGCAGCTTTGAAAATGGGCTGCATTGAACAAAAATATCCAATTAGAACAAGTTTTATTTAATTAAAATTAAAAGAAATTAAAAGAAATAGGCCTAGGCTTTGGTCCAATACTATAAGCTTTATTGGGATCATATCAACGGTCACTCTGCCATTTAAGTAGTTAAGGTCATCGTCGGTGATACCACCGCCCCATTAGGGTTCTCAATCAAAGTCGCTATTAGGGTTCTCCTCTAAAATGCGATTTATAATTTTCTTTCTTTCAGAATCCCCATTAGGGGTCCTCTTCACTTTGAAATCTTAGTTAGGGTTACTATTCGAAGTCACTAGAACCAGAATCTTTACTCTTCTCCTTCTCCCACTCAATTCCGCTACTAATATCTCTTTTTCTTATTTTGATTTTTGCTTTCTATTGTTCGAGACTATGTTCTTTCGGTTGTTATGGAAATGTGTTCATAGGATTTGATATTGTAAATTGATATATTGTTCAATGTCATTACAAAACAAAGACAACGAAAGTGGAAGGAAATCAAAGATTTGTCTATTACAACATCTCTATTAGTGTGGATAGGGGAATGAAGACGGGTTGTATGTTGGTATGGGTTGACCAGTGTTGTAGCCCGACAAGTTTGTGGGTCCTACGAGTCGGGCTCCTCTGTGTTAATGGGTCCAAACACGTGACCCAACCCGTCTTTCCTATGACGGATTAGCGGGTTGACTCATCAGGTCCGATCTGATTTGACACCTCTACCTCCATGTTTGGTATTTTGGTCTATAGTATTATAATTGTTGGATTTATTTTCTTCATCAATTATTTATAATTATGCATTCATTATAGTGTAATAAACAAACCAGCTCATATGAGTGTGGTTATTGTGTAATGCAATGGATGTCAACAGTTGTTCGTGCCTCTAAGACCCGCTACCAAAATTTGAACTAGCGGATGAGGAACCAAATTCTTCTTCTATTTCACGTTGGCATCCACTAGGTATATACTTAAGCTGTCTAGTTCTCTTCAAAAGATAGAAACTTCAAAATAAGAACTTTCAACACATGTAAATAAAGGGATTGGCTTGTATTGAAATGAAATCCAACTATTTTCAATTGTTTTTTTATTGAAAACTAAACAAACAACAATTATTTTACTAGTCCTGGTTTCAAGTTCAATTTCTAAACATAAATGGCACTAACACCACTGTATTTGTTTTGAGTATGTTCCCTGAAATGATATTTATTACAACAAAGTAAACAGAAAAGGGAGATCAAAACAAACAAAGGGAAAGGACAAACCTACTGAGTACTTGAGTCTCTTGGAGAGATCATCGATTAAGAAGTCTACTCGTACTAGACTGAGTATTTCCCTATGATGTTGAATCCCCATTCAACATGCCCCTGTTTTGCCTATGCTGCCTATTATTGTTTGGACCTGTGAAACAAAAAAAGACATATAATCGAGTTATTGTAGCTATCACTAAGACAAGACTAATTTTCCTAGTAAAACAAAGGTGGCAATTTAGATCCTTCATATTGAATGATAATGAAGAATTGAATTAAAAACAACCATTTTTTGGGGTCCAAAACAAAGTTTTTGCTCGATGCGGGAACAAATGACTATTGAAATGATATAGCAGGAGGTGCAATAACCCTAGTAGTTACATAAAGTGTAATCACCAGGGATAATGGTACTCAAAAGTTCAACTAGTCCTGTTGTTTGTTGTGTGTATTGAAGTTGCAACTGTGCTTTCCTATCCTTAGGGGTGATCATGGATTGGATTTTTAATGATCAAATACACATCATTTTAGATCTAAAGAATTTGATCAAATTTATGATCCAAATTCATTTTTTGAGCAAAACTAGTTTGAATTGTTTTTAAATCTCAATCCAAATATTTAGATAAAGATTTAAATCTAGACCTAAATATTTGAATCAAGTTCAAAATCCATAATTCATTTCATATAAAAGAAAATTAAATTGAATTTTCTAAAATTTGTGTCCTTAGTGCCAACACAATCAAATTTAGCATAGTTTTTGTAAGGGCCAACTCAGTTGAATTTCGACATGAGATCGACTCAGCTGAATTTCGATCATGGGCGACTCAATCGAATTTTGGTCAAGGTCGGCCGAATTTTGGTCTAGGCCGACTTTTAGTCCGGGCCGACTTGGTCGAATTTTGTCAAATTTTTGTCGGGGTCGACATGGCCAAATTCGAATGAATTTTAGTCGGGGTTGCCTCAGCCAAATATGTCCAAAATTCAGTCAAGACCAACTCGTTAAAATTTAGCCGCATAGGATCGAATTTCGGCCAGGGACGATGTGGTCGAATACAGCCAAAGTTGGGTTAGGTCTGATTCCACAAAATTTTGGTTAGGATTGACTTGTCTCGATTGGGTCGAATTTTGGTCGGGGCCGACTTAGACGAATACGGCCAAATTTTTACAAGAGTCGACTAGGCCAAATTTGGGCCATCTAGACCTACCCCATGTTATTGCTTTAGCTAAGTTACATGATGACAAGCTTTGTTCATTTTACCTATACTCAACCGCTTTGGCTTCCCACCCATTCCTACTCTAACCTTGACACTCACCCCTAATGCATAACCCAAGCCTCTTCCTCTACTACTACCCATTCCACCTACCAAACTGCCCATTAAATGTCTCTCTAAGACAGAGGTGTAGGACAACATTGGACTCTGATGACCCTAAGGTGAGCGCTATAAGCGATGCCATTATGCAAGCCTCAATTTTTTCTCCTCACAACATTCGACTCTGATGACCCCGAGGATTGCCTTCCCTCAGATGATTCTACGGTGGTAAAGGACAACCCACAAGATGTTGGACTAAACCTCTACGCCCTTTCGAGTCAGTGGACTCCCAAAACATTTAGGGTCACCAAGTCCATACAAGGTTATACAGTTCAAATTTTAGTTGATAATAGGGCAACACATAATTTCATCCAAAGCATAATGGCCTAATATCTCCATTTTCCAACACAGCCCACATCGAACCCCCTACATGTCATGGTTGGTAATGGTGACTTTCTACCATGTTCTACTTTTTGCCCCAATGTTACACTTACTTTGGACAACCAGGAATTTCCTATTGATTTATACCCACTTGAGTGTTCTAACACTAATGTTGTTCTTGGAGTTCATTGGCTTTCTTTGATCAGATCGTTTGTGATGGATTACAACAGGCCATTTGTGAGGTTCAATTGGCAGGAAAAACTGATGAAGTTAAAAGGCGATCCAAGCCGAAATCCCTCACCAATCTCAACCTAGAGCTTTAAAGCGTTTTGCGAGGGATCAGCGAGGGATTAGTTAGGGATTATTCCCTCGCAAATATGCAAATTTGTTGTAGTGTTTGTCGTTTACATTCCACTAATCGATTTAAATCCCTTTTTCAAATTACATTGGATTCCAACCTTCTTACCTTACCATCCATTATCACGCCTTCCCCTCCCTTAAGTCCATCCTTTCCATCCTCAACTGAACCCACACTGTAATCCCTCATCTTCTAATACTCAACCTTGTTCTCCATTCCCACCACTTTTCCCCATCACGGCCAACAGACCACTCAACTACCTAATCCCAAACACACCTCCCATATTAGTAAGATCATACTACTACCCCTATTTTCAGAAGCAAGAAATTGAAACCCAAGTTCAAAAAATGCTAGATTCGGGTTTTATCAAACCCAACAATAGTCATTTCTCCTCTCTGGTCCTTCTCGTAAAAAAAGAAGAAGGATGAAACATGGCGTTTTTGTGTTGACTACAGGGCTCTCAATACTGACACCATTAAGGACAAATTTCCCATACCCATGGTGGACAAGTTGCTGGATGAGTTGGGGGCATGCATCCTGGTTATCCAAGTTGGACCTCTTTTCGGGTTTTCACCAAATACTTATGGTGCCTACTGATTATGAGAAAACTGCCTTTCGCACTCACAATGGCTATTTCGAGTTTCGGGTCATTCTGTTTGGCTTATGTAATTCATCCTCAACATTTCAAGCTACTATGAACGATTTATTTAGTCCTCATCTACATTGCTTTATCATAGTATTCTTCGATGACATTTTTGTATATAGCCAGACTTTATCTGAGCATGTCAGCCATTTGGAGACCACTTTCCAATTATTTCTTTCTAACTGTTTTAGACTCAAGGGGAGTAAATGTTTTATTGGGCACCAATCCATTCGGTATCTCGGGGATATGGTTTCTAATAAGAGTGTTCAACCAGACCTTGAAAAGCTTGTTGCAGTAAGGAACTAGCATGTCCCTACGTGGTTTCCTTGGTCTTATAGGTTTCTACCTCGATCTGTTGCAAGTTATGCCTCGATTGCTCATCCTCTCATTGTTCTCTTCAAGAAAGATAATATTCGGTGGAATGATAGAGCTTTTGAGGCTTTTGTTCAGCTGAAGAGTCCTTTATTAGCAACACTTGTTCTAGCAATTCCCAAATTTGACTCCCTGTTCATTGTTCACACAGATGCTTCAAGAATAGGCATGAGGGAAGTTCTCTCACAACAGGGCCATCCAATTGCTTATTTTAGTAATCAATTTTGTCTTAAACTTCGATATTCCTCTAGGTATGTACGTGAGTTGTGTTCCATAACTACAATTGTCCTGAAATGGAGATAATACCTCTTAGGTCACCATTTCGTCATCCAAACAGATCAATGATCCATTAAAGAATTGCTATCTCAGACAGTCCTCACATCGGAGCAACAAATGTATCTTTTCAAATTGTTGGGCTTTGACTTTGAAATTCAATATCTTTTCAAATGTTTGGGCTTTGACTTTGAAATTCAATATTGTCCCAGTAAGAGTAATATGGCAGTTGATGCTCTCTCTCAACTCAATAATCCCCCTACTACTGCCACAGACTTTCTTATGGTGTTTTCCATTCCACACTTAGATTTCTTGTCGGACCTTAAATCATCCTTACAAGGTAATGAAGAGTTTATCACTCTAAGGGATCAAATAACTACTAGCCCTATGATTTCCCTCTTTTTTCCTTAAAGGAAGGTCTTATTCTCTTCAAAGACAAAATATGGCTCTCTCATACATGCTCTTTCATCCCACTTTTGCTACACAAGTTTCATTCCACTCCAATGGCCGAGCATACTGGGATTACACACACATTGTGCAAACTAATGGCTAATTTTTATTGCCACACCATCCGCAAAGATGTCAAGGTATTTGTTGACCAATGCAACACATGTCAGCAAACTAAACTACCTACTCAACGCCAACCTGGTTTATTACAACCAATTCCCCCTCTTTCTCATTTTTGGGAGGATCTCTCACTTGATTTTATCATTGGTCTTCCTCCTTACAAAGGATTCACCACAATATTGGTTGTCATGGATAGGTTCTCTAAGGACACTCATTTTGGTAGCTTCCCAAATCTTTCACCGCTTCTTATGTGGCGCACTTATTCGTTGATTTAGTTTGCAAACATCATGGAATCTCATTTCGGACTGTGATCCCATCTTCATTAGTAAATGTTGACAAGAAATATTTTGCCTCAGTGGCACTAAGTTGCATATGTCAACTACCTACCATCCTCAAACTAATGGTCAAAATAAGGTTACCAACAAGGTCTTGCAGCAGTACCTCCGTTGTTTTGTACACCACAAACCATCACTTTAGGGCAAGTTTCTCTCTTGGGCAAAATGGAGTTTCAACACCTCAATCAATGTTTCAACTGGATTCACACCTTTTGAGGTAATATTTGGCCGCAAACCTCCATTCATGCCTCCTTTACTTCCCAAGGAAACTTCTAATGCAGTAGTGCAACCTGTGATGCTCTGACATGGTGCTTGGCTGACGCTTCCCGCTCCCGAAGCGAACACGAACACAAAGGCGTGACGGACACTTGCACGACACGGTGTCAGAAGCTTCTCCATGGATCAAACGCGGTCAGCTCTGCGACATGTGCAGGAGGACACCTCCATCTATTTGGACGCGCGATTCTGATTCAAGATTTGGCGAATTTGTTGCGTATCCAAACGATGCGTCTGTTCATGTTTTGGTAATCTCGCTCAGATCTTGGATTTGATTGGCATTATTAGTATTTTTGTTTGCCATTTTTTAGAGAATAAAGGGAAACCTAACAAATTTAAAATAAAAAGGAAATAAAAGAATAAAAAATAATCTTTCATACCTTCTATTAAAATAAATCCAAAAAATTTAAAATAAAAAAGGAAATAAAAAGAATAAAAAATAATCTTTCATACCTTCTATTAAAATAAACCCAAAAAATTTAAAATAAAAAGGGAAATAAAAAGATAAAAAATAATCTTCCATACATTCTATTAAAATAAACCCAAAAAAATTAAAATAAAAATGGAAATAAAAGGATAAAAAATAATCTTCCATACATTGTATTAAAATAAATCCAAAAAATTTAAAATAAAAAAAGGAAATAAAAGGATAAAAAATAATCTTTTATACCTTCTATTAAAATAAAATAAAATAAAGATGATGAACAAAAATAAAATCAATAAGAACAAATTATTCTATAAATTAGAGTAATATGAGATGTTATAGTCACAAGTAACAAAAACAGAAGATAGAATTGAGATTGGAAGCTCTTGAGCTGAGAGGTAGAACAAAGGAAAGTTGTTACTTTGCAGTTGTAGAATGAAGGAAAGTTGTTGCTTTACAGTTGTAGAACCAAGGGAAGGAGAAAGAAAGTCTAGAAAAGATTCTGAAAAGGTAACTTTATAAACTTTCTTTTTTATAATTTAAATAAATATTCTTCATAGTTTTTTTTTATGTAAAAATAATTTATCGTAGTTTTTCTTATACGGTGTATATTTGTATCTGTGAACAAATTTTTTTATTAACGTTGTTAGTATTTGTTAAATAATATTTTATGTATTTTATAATTTATTTATTATATTAAATTTAAAATTATGTAATTTAATTGTATAATTGCACCTTAAATGGAACAATATATCTATTGTTGAAATTTTATCAGATCAAATTAACTAGAAAAAAATAACATTTTTTATGTTTTCAAGTTTTTTATTACTATATTTTTATTATTTAAAACACCTTTATATATTGTTAAGATATAAATTCAAATGAAAAGAACAAGTTTAAAGTAAAACGAAACAAATCTACATAGAGTGATTAATATTTTTTATATTTAAATTTTTATTTTTTATTTGAATTATATCTTTTTATTTTTTTAATATTTGTCCCATTTAAATTAAAATATTAGTTTTTATTGTTATAATTAATATTTGTCCCATTTGAATTATATAATTTCTTTTTAATTTGTGATATTATTATTTTTTATACCCAAATAAATTAATTTAATAGAAAATTTATTTTATTATAGGAAATTAAGATGAGTATACCTAGTCATGCCATTGAAAAAGAAGATGAAACAAAATCTTTATGGAGATATGTTACAAAGTTAAGAAAAACTCCTGGTGGTGGAAATAATATGATTAAATGCAGTTTGTGTGATTTATTATTCAATGGATCTTACATTCAAGTAAGATCTCATTTGCTAAAAATTATGAGTTAAAATTTGTCCAAACGTGACTACATCATAACTTGTTGAGTTTAGAAGATTAGACAATGAAGCAGCATTGAAAATAGAAAATTCAAAGAAGAAAAAGGTCTCTCTACCATCTGTATCTAATGAAGGAAAGCAGACAAATAACGGTGTTAATCCAAAACACAAAGATCCTTTAGAAGCTTCTTTCAATATCCACGCTAGAGATACTCTTGATTATGAAATTGCAAGGATGTTTTATTCTTCAGGACCACCATTTCATCTATCAAAAAACCTCACTATAGGAGTGCATTTTCTTATGCTGCCAATACTTCTAATCTCAGTGGATATGTACCCTTAACATATAATAAATTTAGAGGTCCTTTACTTGTAAAAGAAAGAAGTCACGTAGAAAATCTTCTACAACCCATAAGAGATTCATGGAATGATAAAGATGTGATAATTGTTTGTGATGGGTGGACTGATCCTCAAAGAAGACCACTTATAAATTTTATGGCTATCAATGAGACTGGTCCAATGTTTTTGAGGTCAATAGATGGATCTGATGAGATACTGATAATGCATCTGTATGTAAGGTAGCATGTATGCATATAGAAACAAAATTTCCTTCAATCTACTGGACTCCTTGTGTAGTGCATACATTGAATCTTGCATTGAAAAATATTTGTGTAGCAAAAATATGTGAAAGAAATAGTGATACTTAGATCACACAAATTGTTGATGATGCTACATTTACTAAAAACTTTATTGTGGGGCACTCTATGAGATTGTCAATGTTCAATACCTTCAACTCATTCAAGTTGTTTTCTGTTGCTTCAACAAGATTTGCTTCAACCATTATCATGCTCAAAAGGCTTCAACGTTTGAAGAAAGGACTCCAAGAGATGGTTATTAGTGATGACTAGTCTTCTTATAAAGAGGACAATGCGAACAGTGCATAATTTGTGAAAGAAACTTTATTGAATGATAATTGGTGGATGAAGGTTGACTACATACTTGTTTTTACTGCTCCTATTTATGATGTTTTCAAAAAAACAGATACAAATATGGCTACTTTTCACTTAGTATGTGAAATGTAGGACTTAATGATTGAAAATGTTAGAAAGATCATATACCAACATGAAAGGAAGACAGAAGTTGAACATTCATCCTTTTTTGAGTTAGTAAATTCAATATTGATTGATCGCTGGACTAAAAGTAGAACATCTCTTCATTGCCTTGCTCATTCTTTAAATCCAAGGTAATTATGTAGTTAAATTACTTTATGACTATATTTTATTAAAATTTATAATATTATGTTAATATATCTTTATGTATTTT